>ERZ773038.1196-NODE-1196-length-15118-cov-62.358826_pt1 | contig 15118 bp, 8 predicted proteins | sample MGYA00511665_ERZ773038 | MGnify/ENA primary metagenome ERZ773038 (study PRJEB29015, sample SAMEA2737966) | human oral metagenome | biome: human oral; feature: human-associated habitat; material: dental | place: China | collected 2028 ... | reverse complement strand
ACTTTCCGCCACACCCGCAGCATGGAAATGAACGCGGCGAAACTCGTCACAACCACCACCGCGATCACCAGCCACGCCACCGATGACCCGGCTTGCGCGATACTGGTCACGGTCAGCACCTTGCCCCACAGGCCGGAAAACGGCGGGAACCCCACCACCGAAAACGCCCCCGCGGCAAACACCGCGGCCACCCACGGGTCCCGCCGGGCCAGGCCCGACAGCCGCGACAATAAATCCTCACCATAGGTTTCCTCGATTGCACCGGCGGTGAGAATGAGCGACCCCACGGTAATCATGTGGTGCACCATGTAGAAAATGCCCGCCGCCAACGCCACACTCGGCTGGCCGTAGCTGAACGCCAACATCACCACAATCAGTGGGATACCACCCACCATTTGGTAGGCCAACACCCGGCGCAGCGACTTCTCCCCCAACCCGGCGAACGACCCCACCACCATGCTGACCACACAGAACCCAACAATCGGCCACATCCAGCGGGGATCCAGGTCAAAAATCACCACATAAATACGGAATAGAATATAGACGGCAATCTTGGTGTGCACGCTGGAAAACAACGCCATGACGCTTGCCGACGTCTGCGGGTAGGTTCGCGGCAACCACGTGTGCACCGGAAACAGGCCGGCCTTGACCACCATGGCCAACACCACAATACCCACCGCCACCGTGACCGGCCCATTGCCGGCCGCCGCCCCCCGCAGCGCCGCAATGTTCACCGCCCCCGCCGTGGCGTAAATGAAGCACACCCCGATGAGCAGCATGGTGGATGCGGTCAAATTCACCAGCACAAACGTGCGCCCCGACGACATGCGGGCCCACGTGCCGGTCATTGCCAGCAGGCCATAGGACGGCAGCAGCATCACCTCGACAAACACGAAGAAGTTAAACAAATCGGCGGTCAAGAACCCGCCCATGCACCCCGCCAATAGCATCAGCGACAATGCTGGATAAAACCGGGCCCGGGTTTCCCCCACAATGATCGCAAACCAGTTCGCCACGAAAATCACCACCGATGCGGTCACAATCATCAACGCCGAAAACTGGTCGCCGGCAAACGGGATCGCCACCCCACCCACATAGAGGCCCACCGAGTGGGCAATCGTCCCATGGGCCGCGGTGTAGCTAAACAACCACGCACCCGCAACCCCGGTAATCAGCGGCCCTATCAGGCTTAACGCATTCCGGGCCTGCCGCCAGGGGGCCAGCACCGCCAACGCCATGAGCGCCAACGGCACCCCCAAAAACAGCGGCAAAACAGCTGGGGGCGTGAGCGGCTGCCCCGGAATCGGCCCCACCGCAGCCTGGGCGACGGTGACCGTTGCGGCCGTCATTACTTGCGACACCACCATGATCTAGTGCCCTTCCTTCCGCTGGGCCTCCTGGGCCCGTCGATAAGCAACCTGCTCCTGCTTCGCCGCGTGCGCATCAGCCGCCGCTAACTCCGCCATCGTCGTCGACCGGCCCAACGTCTGCAACGGCGAATCCTCATCCGCTACCGCGTGCGCCGTCGTATCATCCGAACTCCCCAACCCGGACAGCGTCAACATGTACGTCGTGGTCGCCATGGCAATCACGATTGCCGTCAACACAAACGCCTGCGGCACCGGGTCGGCCGCATCCTGCAAATCCGTCAACGAGGGAAACGGCTCACCCCGCCACGTTGTGGTCCCCGTCGACATGATGAACAGGTTCGTGGCGTGACTGAAAAGCGTCATCCCCACAATAATCCGCAGCATACTCCGCTGCATCACCAAATAAACGCCACCACCAGCAAGAATGGCAATAGAAAGGGGAATAATCACGATAACTCCTCCGGCCCAGTTTTCGGCGCTTTCGATGCTTTCGGCGACCCGCCCCCACCGGGACCACCAGGATCACTGGACGCCATGATCTGCGCAATATGCCTCGACGAATCCAACTTCAACAACGCCGCATCCCGCCGCGCCTGCGCCACAATCCGCTTATGCTCCGGGGTTTCCGGCGCCGGCTCATGCTGCGCATCCACCCCCACCACCGGCGTCGACACCAACGGCGAATCCACCCGGGTGAAATTCAAATCCTCATACTCCATACCCGGACGCAAATAACCACCCAACACATTCACCGCCATGCTCAACATGCCCAACACCGCCAAATACACGCCCAAATCAAAAATCATCGACGTGGTGAAATGCTGCCCCAAAAAATGCCCATGAATCGGGAACAAAAACGACCCCTTCATAAGGCCCAACACGCCGGAAAACACCGCGGTCATAATACCAACACCGGTAAGAATCACCGGCACATTCACCTTCGCTACCCGCTGATCGCGCGGATACGAGAAATACACCAGCATGAGCGCACTACCCGCCACTAACGCGGCAATAAACCCACCACCAGGCGAATTATGGCCCCGCCAGAAAATCAGCGCACTCAACACACCCAAAAACGGCAGCATAATCTTCAGCAGCGTCTTCATCGGAATCGTATTCAACTCTGCATGCCCAATCGGCGCCGGATGCGTCCCCCGCATAAACGGGTACCGCGGCATCGACGTCACCACCGCCGCAATCACAATCGCCGCCATGCCCAACACACTCAACTCGCCCATGGTGTCAAACGCGCGGAACTCCACCAAAATAGTATTCACCACATTATCGCCCTCGGTCACCTTCGGGCCGTTCTGCAAATACCACATGGCCAAATCGCTGCGATCATTCCGCCCCACCAGCAGATACGAGCCCAAGAACGTCACAATCCCAAAGCCCACAGCCACCACAATCGGCATGCTTTTCGACGCCGCAGAATTCCGATGCTCCGGGTGGAACCGCTCCGGCTGCTGGCGCACCACCAGCATCATAATGACCACCGTCAACGACTCCACCAAAAACTGGGTGAGCGCCACATCCGGGGCACCCAACATCAACACCTGCAATGTCACGCCCACGCCGGCAACACCAATACCAGCCACCGCCGTCAACCGCTTCGGGGTGCGCACAATAATCACAACAGCCAAAACAATAATCGCCAACGGCAACAAGTCAGTCACCCGATCCGAACCGGGAATCCGCGGGTGCAACGCCACCCCATCCACGCCGCCCCCCAACAGGCCATTGATGCTCACGACCGCGCCGAACACAATAAACAACCCAAACAACAACGCGAGATGCCGCGCCGGGCTGAGCGTGTCCGCCATCCGGCCCAACGACTTCCCGGCAGCCGACAGCGACTGCAACCCCAGCTTGAGCAGCTGGTTCCCATCAACCGGCAAGAACTGGCGGTGCGTCACTGCCCGCCAAATCCGCTGCCGGTACCACACCCCCACAACCCCAAGAACCAACACCAACAAGGACAGCACAAACGGCGTATTCACCCCATGCCACAACGCAACATGCGCCCGCGGGTCAGTGTTCGTCATAGTAATCACGGCGGAATCAATCGGGCCCTCCACCACAGACGCCAGCACCGCGAGCGGCACCGTCACCAACCCGGGAAGCGCGGCCGGGAACCACAACAAGAACGGGGCTTCCCGCACCCCACTCATGTCCCGATCCCCGTCAATAAACCCGTCGGCAACAATCCGGGCGGAATACGTAAACGTCAACAATGCTCCCACCGTGGCCGCACCCAGTAGCACAACCACCCCAACATTATCCAACGGGGCCTGCTCGAAAGCGGTCAGCATGCTCTCCTTGGAAATAAACCCAAACGTGGGCGGCACCGCGGCCATCGCGGCACACGCAATCACCGTGGACGTGAACGTGAACGGCAACTGCCGCCACGAACTCCCCAACCGCTCAATATCCCGGGTGCCGGTCTGATGATCCACCACCCCCACCAGCATGAACAACGACGACTTGAACAACCCATGGGCGATGGTGTGCACCAATGCGGCAGCCAACGCGAACGGTGTTCCCACCCCAATCGTCGCCACAATCCACCCCAAATGCGACACCGTCGAATAGGCGGTCAGCCGCTTCAAATCGGTCTGGCCAATAGCGAACAATGACGCCATGACCGCGGTCAACATGCCAATAGTAATCAGTAAATAATTCCACACCGCCACATCGTGGAACACCGTGGAAAACCGCAACAGCACATAAATACCGGCCTTCACCACGGCCGCAGCATGCAGAAACGCCGACACCGGGGTGATGGCGGCCATCGCCTCCGGCAGCCAAAAATGGAACGGAAACTGGGCGGCCTTCGTAAACGCACTCACCGCAACCAACACCGCCAACGCGGCCGTCAGCCCCGGCTTGTCCACCCAAAAACTCGAATGCAAAATCCCATGAATAGAGGTAGTGCCGGCCTGGGTGGCGGCAATACTCATGGCCACCAACAGCGTCAAACCACCAATGAACGTCAAAATGAGTGTGCGCTGCGACCCCGCCTCACCACCACGCCCACCAGACCGGGCAATAAGCATAAACGACGCCAGCGACACCAACTCCCAGGCGATGAACAGCAAAAACACGTCGTCGGCAAGCACCAGCAACAACACCGAAGCCATAAACGCCGTCATGAGCGTATAAAAATTCGTGGCACCCGCACCCCGGGCCGGCAAATACGCGGCGGAATACAGGAAAACCACCGCCCCAACAACCAACGCAAGCAGCGCAAAAATAGCGGACAAACCATCAAGCCGCACACTAAAACCAATATCCGCCAGCGCACCAGGCACCCACGGGTAGCTTATGGTAATAGGCTCCACCAATGCTCTGGGTAGCTCGCGGGCCAGAAGAACAGTGTCGGCAAGAGCTAGCATACCCAGCGGATATCCCGCCTTCGTGCCAATAAGCTTCACCAAAACAGGGGAGAGGACGATCGCAACCGCTGCCACACCAAGTATAATTATTAAGGACACAGATTTTTCACCCCCAGCACCTGTCACCAGGCTGGGTGGCCCCACCGACCCGCATAAAACACGTATGACAATCCGGGCGAGCGGCGCCTTCTTTCATGTTTGAACGACAATAACATTTGTTAATCCTACCAGTCTGCCGCGGTGCGCCTCGCTGAGATTCCCTAAAGAAATGGTTACATTTCAAGGTATGAAACCCGGGCCCATCGTCGTTCGCCGCGCCATCGCCGCACTTATCGTGGCACTCCCCGTGCTGGTAGGAGCCATATACTCCCTCGCATCCGGCATCGACCCCGCCGACACCTGGTCAGACAGCACTGCCCGCGCCGGGGCCCCAACCGTTGTTGACGATTCCGTGCTTGTCGACGCCCGCCGCGCGACGGGTGAGGCCAGTTCCCAGGCCGGTCTGCTCACCGGCGGCACCAAGCAGCTTGTCGACGGGGTGGGCAAAATCACTGGCGGCACCGACGATATATCCACCGCCCTCACCAATGGTAAGGAGGGAACCCAAAAGCTTTCGGACGGCATGACCCAGTTGCAGGCCGCCACCGGGCAGATGGGGCAGGGCGCCACGAAGGTTGCCGACGGGGTGGAGACCGCCGTCAACCAGGTGACCGGGTTTGAAGCGGTGCGTGGCCAAATCGTGGTTGCTATCGACGGCTACCTGGAACGCATCAAGGATGCCCAAGACCCGGACACGGTGAAGCTCCGTGAGGATTTGGGAACCCTCCGGCAGCAGGCCACCACCTTCACCCTGGACGACACGACGAAATCCCAGCTAGAAGAGATGAAAACCGGGTCGCGGGAGATAGCGCAACAATTATCGGAGCCCGGCCAGGCCTACCATGACGGCATCTACACTGCCACCAAGGGGGCGCAAGACCTCAACACCGGCCTGGGGAAGGCCACCACCGACCTGGAGGCCGCCCTGAAAGGCGTTGATGATTTGCGTACCGGTTCCGCTCGGATCGACACCATGGCCAAAAACACCCAGGCGAAAATCGGGGAAATCCAGCGGGCGCTACCAACGGCCCAATCCCACACTGCCACTGACACCCGAACCCTGGCCCCAATGTATGCGGTGCTCATTGCTGCCGGGGTGCTCTTCGGCGCCACCATTCGCGGCAGCGGCCGAATCCACACCAAGGCAACACTGCTCACCGTGGTGGTAACGCTCGTTGGGTTGGCGGTTACCGCCAGCCTGCTGTGTCTCATGGTGGGCTTCGGCCTGGGTGCGGGGCAGGTGGCCGGTATCACCGCAATCACCCTGTTGTTGGGGATGATATCGATCCTCACGGGATCGCTCATGGTGCGGATTTTCGGCGGAGTGTGGGGGCAGATCGCGGCCCTCATGACCGCGCTTGCGCAGGTGGGGATCGTGGGCTGGGCCTGGAACCTGGCCGCAACCACCGCAATCCCCACCGGTTGGCTTTTAGCCACCAGCCTCATGCCGCTGCACTACGCGACCTCGGGGCTGGTGGCCTTCGGCAACTCCGGTGGGTCGGCCAGCCACATTGGCATATCCCTCGGCGTCATGATTGCGCTGTGCGTGTCGGGACTGGCCGGGCTGAAGCTGCTGCAACCCACCGTTGGGCGTCGTAAAGCGAGCTAATCGGCGGGCTTGCTGGCCTGAGCCTTCGGAGCAATGCTGGTCTGCAACCACCGGTACAGGCCGAAGCACACCGCGGCAAACACCACAATGCCCAAACCGTCGGCCACGCCGCCGAGATCCACGATGGCCAGCGGTTCTTCCTTATTGGCGGCAACGATAATGGCGGCGTAGATCACGCCCAGCAGGGATTCACCTACCACCAAACCGGTGGCCAGCAGCGTGCCCATGCGGCGCAGCGACTCAGAATTCTCGTGCTTGTCCGCCCACTTGTTGTACAGCACGCCCAAAACCGCGCCAATCGGAATCACCAGGGTCAAACTGATTGGCAGGTACATGCCCATGCCCACCGCCAGCGGCGGCAGGAACCGCTTCCCACCAGTGGTTTTACGCAGAATCTCGTCCACAATGATGACGCCCACGCCAATCAGCGCGCCCAGGCCAAAAATGTTCCAATCCAACGAATTGCCGAAAATACCGTTCGCCACCGACGACAATAATGCCGCCTGCGGTGCGGCCAACGCGTCCGGGCCGGCGCCCTCCATGCCATCAAACCCGAAGGCCTGCAGCATCACCTGCAACACCGGCGGAATCACAATCGACCCGAACACCACGCCAATAATCAACGCCACCTGCTGCCGCCACGGCGTGGCATCTACCAACTGGCCGGTCTTCAAATCCTGCAAATTGTCGTTCGAAATCGTGGCAATACCAAACACCACCGCCGCCGTGAACAGCGTGTACGCAACCAAGGCCGGGGCGTTCGTCTCGTGTTCGTTTCCGGTCACCACTTTAATGAGCAGCGCCGAAGCCAACACCACGATAATGCCCACGCCCGAAATCGGCGAATTCGACGCACCGATCAACCCGGCCATGTAGCCGCACACGGCGGCCACCACCAGGCCGGTCACCAGCACAAACACCACGCTCAAAATCACTAATGTGGTGGTGTGGTGCGAAATCTCCGAATCCTGCACGAACAAATATAGCAATAAGCCGGTGGGCACCATGCAGGCCAAAATCACGCCCATGACAATGTTGAAGGGGATATCCCGCTCCGTCAGTGCCACAGTTTCCCCGGACTTGCGGGCCTGCGACGATGCTAGCGAATCCTTAATGCCCTTGATGATGGGGCCAATGATCTTCACGAGCGTCCAAATGGCGGCCACGGTCATGGCGCCGGCACCCACAAACCGCACTTCCTGGCTGAATGTGGTTTTCACGATTTCGGAAATATCACCGGAGCCCATGGTGTCGGCGGAGAAGACCGGCAGCAGCACCCCGTAGGAGATGAGCAACCCCACGATCATGGCGATGCCGACACCCAACCCCACCAGGTGCCCCACACCAATGAGCGCCAGCGACAGCGACGTGGCCACGGTCGACGCCCCGCCAAACAGCGGGAACACCGTCTTGACGCTGCCGGCCACCACCTTGAGATACGACAAGAACTGGTAGCCTGCCGACGCCAGACTGCCCACGATAATGACCCGCAGGCCCACCTTATTTTCCTTCTGGGCCTCGGCGTCGGCGTGATCGTCACCGACCTTTAACACCTCGGCCGCGGCCACCCCCTCGGGATACGGCAAATCCGAGCCGGTGATGAGGGCGCGGCGCAGCGGAATGGAATACATCACCCCCAATGTGCCGCCGACTGCGCAAATAATGGCGGTCGTCCAATAGGGGAACCCCGACCAAAACCCGATCATGACTAAACCAGGCAACACGAAAATAATGGCAGACAATGTGCCTGCCGCCGAGGCAATCGTCTGCACAATGTTATTCTCCTGGACCGAATGGTCCTGGAACTTCCGCAATATCGCCATGGAAATCACCGCGGCCGGAATCGAGGTGGCGAACGTCAACCCCACCTTCAACCCCAAATACACATTTGCCGCGGTAAAGATCAATGTAATCAACCCGCCGAGAATAATCCCCCGGACGGTCAGCTCTTTGATGCCGCTTCTGGGCTTCGCCGGACCGGCAGCGCTTGTGGCGCCTGTGGGTGTCATTGCCAGGATCCTTTCTCTATTCTATGTTCCGTACGGTTTTGTACGATTGTGACGGTTTTGTGCGATCAGTTATTAAACATACCCGCACCTATATGTGATCTATTGTTTTTATGCGGAGAAATGTGACCAACGGAATAAAATAGGTGCAATTTTTTGGTAAGAACTACACCAAACGGGGGTGAGTATTGGGGGTGATTTGTTGGGGATGATCCTACGAACGGTCCGCCAACGTTGGGCGGATAGGCCGGGCAATCTGCGTCATCATATTCCGGCCCCGCAATTCCACCGACTTCATGAGCGTCCACCGTGCCTGTTCTGCTTCATTGGCTTTTGCCAACGTGCCAGCATTGGTAATCACTCGACCGGGGGTGCCCTTGGCGATTTCCGTCAGTCGAGCCGCCGTATTCACCGCGTCCCCAATCACCGTGTACTCGAACCGGTCATGTCCCCCAATATGCCCCGCCACTACATGGCCGGCCGCCACCCCAATACCCGCCTGAAGCCGCATATGCTGCAACTCCTGCCGCAGCTCCCGCGCCGCCTTGAGTGCGTGGCCGGCCGCATCGGATAGCGTAATCGGTGCCCCAAACACCGCCAGCGCCGCGTCCCCCTGAAACTTATTAATAATCCCCTTATTTCGGTGTACTACCGCAACCACATGTTCGAAAAACTTATTCAACTCCACCACCACCTCCTCCGGTTCATGGGTCACGGCAAACGTGGTCGAACCAATCACATCCACGAAAATAACCGCCACCTCCCGATCCTCACCCCCCAACTCTGGGCGTTCCTCTAGGGCGCGTCGAGCCACCTCCATGCCCACATACCGGCCAAAAATGTCCCGCACCCGCTGCCGCTCCTGCAGCCCCCGCATCATCTCGTTAAAACCAGCCTGTAACACCCCCAGCTCCGCGCCATCGTAAATGTCCACCGCAACATCCGTTTCTCCCCGGCGCACCCGATAGATAGCACGCTGCAATTCGGTGATCGGGTCCACCACGCTCATGACCACCAGCGTGGTGCCAATAAACCCCAACACTAGCGACGTGAGACACAACACCACGATTGCTGGCAATAACTGTGCTAACGACGCGGGATAAAACTGGGTGTAGTGTGCCCACACCAATAACAAAACCCCGCCGATCGGTGCCGCGGAAGTCAACAACCAGGTTGACCGCAACCGATACGTGATCGGTGGCTCCAGCGTGGAATCCTCAAACCGGCGCGCCAACACCAGGGCGGCAACCGGCCGCACCAGGCGTTCCGCTTCTAAATACGTCACCATGGCCGCCATCGCGCCCCCCAACGAAGTGGTCACACCCACCGTGATCGCCAATGTGCTCGACCCCCGGGTTGCGAAACCTGTGATGATGGCAATCCCCACCACCCACACTAATGACGTGAGCACCGTCTGATAAAATGGGATGCGCATCACTAAATTCCGCACCATATTTGGGTCATGTCGGTCGGGATGCCGCTGCCAGTCAAGTACCGGCCGGAATAATGCGAAAGAAGTAACGATGCTGATAATGGCTGCTACCACAATATAGGCGACCCCAACCCCCAAGACCGTGCCGGAGACCTGCAGGGGAATGATATCCGGGTCGATCACCGATAATGGCAGGAGAAACTCTAGAAATGCAATGACGCCCACCGCGGCCAAGAGGTTAGTGCCCAACACTGCTGCCGTATACAACGGCCAAGAGGTTCCTCCCAGCCAACGAATGGCACGCCACAGTCTTTGCATGCTCACTACTTTAACCGCAAAACCACACATTCGTGGTAGACCTTCATCCCGAATCGCTCATATTATTAGAGAGTGGACAATGATATTTTCGCCCAAATGGGTGTAGCAGCTGTGGTCGCTCCCACCCTTCGCGCCGCCGCGGCAGCCGCCCGCCGTAGTACTAGCCGTGGTGACGGTGGGATGGGTGGTGCCGGTCGTGGTGGTTATGGTGAGGGTGCCGGTCGTGGCGGTAGTGGCGGGAGCAGCGCGATGACCCACGCCTGGCTCTTCACCGGCCCACCCGGATCCGGCCGATCCAACGCCGCCGTCGCCTTCGCCGCCGCCCTCGAATGCACCGACCCACACATCATCGGCTGCGGCACCTGTGAACAATGCCGCAAGGTGCAACGAGGCGCCCACACCGACGTGGTGCACATCACCCCCCGAGAACTCACCATTGGCGTCGAAACCATGCGCACCGAAGTCGTCACCCCCGCCGCCATGCTCCCCACCGTTGGCAAATGGCGCATCGTCATCCTCGACAACGCCGACCGGCTTACCGACGCCGCCGCCAACACCCTCCTCAAAACCGTGGAGGAGCCCCCGGCGCACACGGTTATTATGCTCTGTGCCCCCTCCACCGACCCCGAAGACATTATTCCCACCCTCCTGTCCCGATCCCGCCACCTCTACATTCCCCAACCCAGCATCGACGACATCGTAGCCATCCTCACCCGCACCGACAACGCCACCGAAGCCGACGCGCGCCGTGCCGCCATGGCCTCGGGAAACCACATTGGGCGGGCCCGCCACCTCCTCCACCACCAGGAATCCCAGATCCGGCGCACCAACATTCTCAACCTTGCGGAACTCATCTTCCACGGATCCCAAGCCTTCCAAGCTGTGACCAGCCTGGTGAAAACCGCCACCGACGAAGCTAAAAACTCCCTGGCCGAAACCAACGAACAAGAATTAGAAAAACTCCGCACCGCCCTCGGCATGGGAGCCAAAGGACGCGGCGCCCACAAAGCCCTCCGGGGCAGCGCCGGCCAAATCAAAGAACTGGAAAAACTTCAAAAACGGCGCGAAACCCGCGCTATCCGCGACGCCCTCGATACCCAACTTGTCGACCTCATCGGAATCTACCGTGACGCCCTCATGATCGCTGCCCACGCCCAGGTGAGCCCCATCCACCCCGACATGCAAGGGCTCGCCGGTGAACTCAGCACCATTGGCGAACCCAACCTCCTGGCCTGTATCGAAGCCATCAGCCACTGCCGTGACGACATCACCCACAACGTCCGGGCCGAAACCGCCATGGACGCCATGGTCGGCCGAATCCGTAAAGCATGCAACGTGCAATAACATGCACGAACACCAGGAACACCACCCATGGTTTTCTAAACCACCACGCTATAAGGTACAATCACCGCTTGAACCAATTACGGTTCGTGCCGCCTTAGCTCAGTCGGTAGAGCGCTTCACTCGTAATGAAAAGGTCGTGGGTTCGATTCCCACAGGCGGCTCCATCAAAACCCCAGCTCAAAATACGTGTGAGCTGGGGTTCTTTGCATGCTTTACGACGTCGGGGTGGGGGCAGATTCGTGCAGGTAGTAGCATTCTCCGCGCATGCAGGGTGGGCCGATCGGCTGGGAGGTGTTGGCCTGGGCTGCTAGGGCGGTAAGCCCATGGCTAATGTATTGGTTGTCGAAGCTAATTCGGTTGCAGGGAAATGTGGTTCAGCTTCTTGAGGCATTAACATGCATGACCACCTTTTGGAAGTAAGAAAGACAGGCTAGATGACGTGTTCTTTCTGATTTTCCACCTGTTGGTGTAGATGAGTTTTCCCAGCGGTTGAATAAGCTTCCTTCCAAGAGGAATCACTTAACGAGTGGCGTGGAAGCGTCTTCCCATCAGTTGAATAGGCTTTATCATGAGGGATTGGAAGTTGTGGAATCTTCACCCCATAATTCGGCCATAAATTCCAGATTCCAGAGCGAAATTTGGCCTGTTTTTGAGAATCATGCTATAAAAGACCCAGCTCATTTAGAGTATTCTCCGCGCACGCGGAGGTAGTTCAACGGTAGTCATGCTAATACCGAGGAAGGGCAGGTATTCTCCGCGCACGCGGAGGTAGTTCCACGGTCACACGCCACCGCTATCACACTGGCAGGTATTCTCCGCGCACGCGGAGGTAGTTCCGACGCTATCCGCAACGACGCCGCTGCAGTGCAGTATTCTCCGCGCACGCGGAGGTAGTTCCCCCCGGTTCAGGATGGTTCGAGCTTCCTGAACGTATTCTCCGCGCACGCGGAGGTAGTTCCGACCGCGTCACTGGTGTTATCGGAGATGATGAGTATTCTCCGCGCACGCGGAGGTAGTTCCAGACGCTACTGGCCAGTTCAGATATTTCCGTTGTATTCTCCGCGCACGCGGAGGTAGTTCCTAGTCCCGATGAGGGGCAGAACACCCCCGATGGTATTCTCCGCGCACGCGGAGGTAGTTCCTTATCGACTACCCGGACGCGGATTTGAAGCATGTATTCTCCGCGCACGCGGAGGTAGTTCCAGGCAGATAAGGGAAATGCCAAGGCTCTTACCGTATTCTCCGCGCACGCGGAGGTAGTTCCAAGAACCACCACGGGGGCCTGTAGCACACCATGTATTCTCCGCGCACGCGGAGGTAGTTCTGGGTGTGGGTTTGACTTGGGGCGTGGGGTGTGGTATTCTCCGCGCACGCGGAGGTAGTTCCTATTTTGGGGTGTGGTGTTAGACACAGATGGTGTATTCTCCGCGCACGCGGAGGTAGTTCCTGGCCTGGGGATTAGCGATAGTACCGAAGAGGGTATTCTCCGCGCACGCGGAGGTAGTTCCAGTCAGAAAGGACTCTCACGCAATGCAACTCAGTATTCTCCGCGCACGCGGAGGTAGTTCCGAAATCTTATTAGGCGGCAGTGTCTACCGGATGTATTCTCCGCGCACGCGGAGGTAGTTCCGAAATCTTATTAGGCGGCAGTGTCTACCGGATGTATTCTCCGCGCACGCGGAGGTAGTTCCGACCAAACGCGATTTCATCTACGAGTGTGGGGGTATTCTCCGCGCACGCGGAGGTAGTTCCGCATCTTCAAATCCAGCATGGACAAATTTACCGTATTCTCCGCGCACGCGGAGGTAGTTCCCATAGCGCTGCACACCATCCCTATCCTGCGGTGTATTCTCCGCGCACGCGGAGGTAGTTCCATTTTGCGCGCGATCGAAACTTTGATTTCCGGGTATTCTCCGCGCACGCGGAGGTAGTTCCCCGAACGGTCGGGGCTCGAAAACCCAAGTGCTGTATTCTCCGCGCACGCGGAGGTAGTTCCATTTTTTGGTTTCTCCATGTGGATGCGGCCGTGTATTCTCCGCGCACGCGGAGGTAGTTCCCTCAACGCCGAGCTGGAAAAGGCTTCTGAGCAGTATTCTCCGCGCACGCGGAGGTAGTTCCGTGGATTTATATCTGCCGCGCGCAATGGTGTCGTATTCTCCGCGCACGCGGAGGTAGTTCCCCGCTGGATCACATTACCAATGGTTTCGAACGGTATTCTCCGCGCACGCGGAGGTAGTTCCGTCTGTTGCCTCTGGTCTGGCGATTGCCGGCGGTATTCTCCGCGCACGCGGAGGTAGTTCCACCAGATGAGCAGGGCAAACAGTAAGATCAGTGTATTCTCCGCGCACGCGGAGGTAGTTCCATCAAAAGACCTCATACGACTACAAAGATGCAGTATTCTCCGCGCACGCGGAGGTAGTTCCGGTTTTGACGCGTATGCTTTCGCGTACGCAGTGTATTCTCCGCGCACGCGGAGGTAGTTCCCCGCAAAATCTTTCACAGGCCCCGCAAGTTCGGTATTCTCCGCGCACGCGGAGGTAGTTCCCGTGGGTTTTGGCGTTTAAGGGGTCTGGGGTGGTATTCTCCGCGCACGCGGAGGTAGTTCCACCACATGGGTTCGGGTGACGTGTTTTGACCGGTATTCTCCGCGCACGCGGAGGTAGTTCCCATCATGCAATATCAAAACCAGGCACCCGCCAGTATTCTCCGCGCACGCGGAGGTAGTTCCCAGGGGGTTCTACCTATAGCCCAATCGAATGGGTATTCTCCGCGCACGCGGAGGTAGTTCCATATCGCACAACTTCTACTCGCTGCACCGGGGGTATTCTCCGCGCACGCGGAGGTAGTTCCGAGGGTCCGGCGGCGGCCCCGACCGGGGCCTAGTATTCTCCGCGCACGCGGAGGTAGTTCCCCCACATCGTGGTCAAATCATTACCGTATCGCGTATTCTCCGCGCACGCGGAGGTAGTTCCCTGCAAATCTGCCGCGTCACCAGCGCTAATCTGTATTCTCCGCGCACGCGGAGGTAGTTCCGGTTGAAGAGAATAAAATGATTCTTGGCAGCCGTATTCTCCGCGCACGCGGAGGTAGTTCCAAGCCCGTGGCAGTGTACCGGGATATTCTTTCGTATTCTCCGCGCACGCGGAGGTAGTTCCTCACCGTTGGTAGCGCGGTGCTGGAAAACCTCGTATTCTCCGCGCACGCGGAGGTAGTTCCGTGCGCAACAGACCGTGAAGATAATCCAAAGCGTATTCTCCGCGCACGCGGAGGTAGTTCCCATTCTTGCTGACCTTCGGGTCATCAGAATAAGTATTCTCCGCGCACGCGGAGGTAGTTCCCGCCAAGCACGCCCATCAGGCCACTAGCGCCCGTATTCTCCGCGCACGCGGAGGTAGTTCCCTAATGAGCCTTTCCTTATGGCACTGTTTGGGGTATTCTCCGCGCACGCGGAGGTAGTTCCCCCATCTACCTGGCAGAATACCGTGCCCCTGGTATTCTCCGCGCACGCGGAGGTAGTTCCTATCAATCGAGTTAGCCAAATGGTC
>ERZ773038.1194-NODE-1194-length-15132-cov-10.024209_pt1 | contig 15132 bp, 10 predicted proteins | sample MGYA00511665_ERZ773038 | MGnify/ENA primary metagenome ERZ773038 (study PRJEB29015, sample SAMEA2737966) | human oral metagenome | biome: human oral; feature: human-associated habitat; material: dental | place: China | collected 2028 ... | reverse complement strand
TCCAGTCCGCCGAGCACCTGCCCCAGGACGCCACCAACCTCCTCATCGCCGGCGCCGTCGACTTCGTCATCTTCCTGACCCGGGAGAACCGCTTCTCCCAGGGCGGGGGGCTGCGCCGCTACGTCGCCTCCGTGCGCGAGGTCAACGGCGTGGACGGGCGCGTCCTGTCCAGCGAGGTCTTCGCCGACGACGGCTCCGGCACCGCCCAGCCCGCCGCGCCGATCTCCTGCGTCAACGACCTCATGGCGGCCGGCTACGACCCGGCCGCCCCCTACCGGAGGGGCGTGGCATGAACGAGTCGACTGCCACCATCGCCTTCCTGTCCGGGGCGCTCGTCGGGGGCGGGATCTTCCTGCTGATCGGCTTCTTCATGGGTGTCGACATGCTGCCCACCCCCACCCCGGGCTCCTCGGCCTCTCTGCGTGCGCACCTCAAGGGGCTCTCCGGCCGACTCGTCGTCAGCCTCGCCGTCGGGTTGGCGGTGCTGGTCCTCACATGGTGGGTCGTCCTCGCCGTCGCCGGGGCCGTCCTGGTGATCGTCTGGCCGATGCTGTTCGGCGGCGCGAAGGAGGAGAAGCGCTCGGCGGCCAAGGTCGAGGCCCTGGCCACCTGGGCCGAGTCCCTGCGGGACACGATCGCCGGCGCGGTGGGCCTGGAGCAGGCGATCCCGGCGACCGTCTACGCCTCCGCCCCGGTCATTCGCGAGGACCTGGCCCTCCTGGCCGACCGCATGCGCGTACGCGTCCCCCTGCCGACGGCGCTGCGCCAGTTCGCGGACAGCCTGGGCGACCCGACGGCGGACCTCATCGTCTCCGCCCTCATCATGAACGCCCGCCTGCGCGGCCCGGGCCTGCGCCAGCTGCTCGGCGCCCTGGCGGACACCGCGCGCTCCGAGCTCGACATGCGTCAGCGCGTCTCGGCCTCCCGCGCCGGCACCCGGCGCTCGGCGCAGATCGTCGTCATCTTCTCAATCGTCATCATGCTGGGCCTGGCGGTCTTCAACCGCAGCTTCGTGGCCCCCTACTCCAGCGTGCAGGGACAGCTGGTGCTGCTCGTCGTCGTCGCCCTGTTCGCGATGGGAATGCTCTGGATGCGGCGGCTGGCGGGCGTGCGCCTGCCCCGGCGCTTCCTGACCGCCACCGCGCAGGCCGGGGGTGAGGAGGAATGATGACCTGGATCCTCGTCGGCGGGGCGATCAGCGGTGCGGGCGTCCTGTTCCTCGTCCTCATCCTCGCCCCGCCCGTCACCCAGCCGGCCGCGGCGCTGGCCGAGCTGGACACCCGCCGCAGCGAGGGGCGGATCCGCGAGGACGCGCGCAGGCTCAACCCCTCCGAGTCCGCGATACCCCCGTGGGCGGACGTCCTCAGCCTCAGGATCGCCTCCCTGGCCCGGCGCACGGGGGTCGACCTCACCTTCCTGACCACCGACCTGTCCGTGGTGGGGCGCTCCCTGGAGCGGCACCTGCTCACCTCCCTGTTCATCGGACTGGGGGCCTTCACGGCCCCGATGGCCGTCGTCGGGCTCATGCAGATCTTGGGAGCACCCCTGGACTGGTCCATGCCCCTCCTGTTCAGCATCGTGCTGGGCATGGTGGGACTGCTACTGCCCACGGCCCGCCTGCGCCGCGAGGCCGAGGAGGCCCGCCGGGACTTCCGCCACGTCGTCGGCTCCTTCCTCGACCTGGTCGCCATGTCGCTGTCGGCCGGCCGGGGCGTTCCCGAGGCGCTCGACGCCGCATCCAGCCTCTCCGACGACTCCGCCATGATGCGCATCCGCAACGCCCTCGATGTGGCCCGCCTGCGCGGAGACACCCCCTGGGAGGCCCTGGGCCAGCTGGGCACCCAGCTGCGCATCGACGAGCTGCGCGACCTGTCCGCCGCCCTGGCCCTCGTGGCCGAGGACGGCGCCAAGATCCGGGAGTCCCTCGGCGCCCGGGCCTCCAGCATGCGCCGCCGCGACCTGGCCGACGCCGAGGGCAAGGCCGGAGAGAACTCCGAGTCCATGCTCGTGGCCCAGCTCGTGGTCGCCATGGGATTCATCGTCTTCCTCGTCTACCCGGCCCTGACCGGAATCATGGGCTCGATGTCCACTCATCCCTGACCGGAATCACGGACTCGTTGCGAGCCCCACGTCCCCTGCCCGCCACCAACCCCCTTCGCACACACGAACAAGGCACACACAAGAAAGAAGGAGAACCATGCTGTCCCTACTCGTCACCCTCCAGGTACTCGCCGGCGACGTCCGAGACAAGGTGGGGCGCCGCCTCGCCGAGGAGAAGGGGGCCTCCACCGTTGAGTGGGTCATCATCACCGGCTTCCTCATCGTCCTGGCCGCGCTCGTGGGCCGCGCCGTCTACAGCATGGTCTCTGACGCCTCCAGCGGCCTCAAGGTGCCCTCGATCGGCGGTAACTGATAGAGCACAAAGCCGGTGCCCTCATGAGGACTTGGAGACAACGCGTGATGAGCCGCCTGGGCCAGGAGGCGGGAGCCTCCAGCGTCGAGCTGATCATCTTCTTCCCGCTGCTCCTACTGGTCGTGCTGATCACGGTGCAGGTGGCCCTGACCTGGTACGGCAACGAGGTCGCCATCGCGACCGCCCGTGAGGTGGCCCGGGAGGCGCGCGTGAGCTCCAAGGAGGGCGACCACACCGCGGCGGCCAAGGCCAACGGCGTCGACTACGCCCGCAGGGTCGGCGGCAAGGCGCTCACCGACATCACGATCGACGTCTCCTCCACGAGCGACCAGGTCACGGTGCGCGTCTCCGGGAAGGCCCTGGACGTCGTCGCCGGCATGTCGCCGCGCGTCAAGGCCTCGGTGACCTCAGAGCGGGAGACCTTCCGGAGCGACCGATGAAACACCTCAGAAAGAAGCAGGCCCGGCGCCGCGCCATGGAGGCGGCCGCCTCGGAGAGGGGGACCATGTCCATCGAGATGGTGGTCCTCATCCCGGTGCTGCTGCTCATCACCATGGTGGCGGTCGCCGGGGGACGCATCGTCTCCGCCCAGGGGATGGTCGAGGCCGCATCACGCGACGCCGCCCGGGCCGCCTCCATGGAGCGCTCGGTGGGCGCCGCCAACACGGCCGCCAACCAGAGCCTGTCCCGGGCGGACACCGCCAACGCCAACTGCTCGGCCGGCGTCGACGTCGGCGGGTTCCGCCGCGGCGGAACCGTCAGGGTCTCGGTCAGCTGCCACGTCAAGCTCTCCGACCTGGGACTGATCTTCCTGCCCGGAACCACCGTGGTCAGGGCGGAGTCGAGCGCGCCGGTGGACCAGTGGAGGGGGACGAGATGAGCCTGACAGCGGTCTTCAGGGAGCACCGCGAGCACCCGGAGCGGGGCTCGCTATCCGTCTACGTCGTCATCATCGCGGCGGTCCTCATGCTCGTGGCGGGGCTGTGCATCGAGGGGGGACGCGTCCTCAACGCGCGCGCCACCATGGCTGACCAGGCCGAGCAGGCGGCCCGTGCCGGGGTGCAGCAGCTGAGCATGGCGAAGCTGCGCGGCTCCGGGGAGGCCTCGACGGACCCGTCAGCGGCCTCGTCGGCAGCCCGGAGCTACCTGGCCCGCAGTGGCGCCGCCAAGACTTCGACGGTCAAGGCCTCCTCCGACCGGGTCTCGGTCACCGTCGAACGCGACGTCCCCACCACGATGCTGCGACTGGTCGGCGTCCCATCCATTCACGTCTCCGTGACCGGGGAGGCCCACAACGCCTTCGGCCCCGAGAAGGGGCAGAGGCCTGGATTGCCGAGGACGGGCAACGCCTTCGGCCCCGAGAGGAGGCAGAACCCATGACCACCCCATCGAGGCGGCGCCGTGCCCAGGCCGCCGGCCCTCAGCGATTCAGGGCACCCGTGCGCAGCACCCGGCCCCCGGTGTGGCGCTCCGTGGTCGCCGGCCTCGTGCTGGCCGGAGTCATCATCGGCCTGCCCGTGGTCCTGCTGGCCACCGTGGGGCCCCCACCGCTGCCGACCAGTCTGGACACGAACGCCCTGCTCACCCAGGCCGTCTCCTTCGACGTCGTCGTGGGCGTCCTCGTCTGGGTGCTCTACCTGGCCTGGCTGCAGTTCACGGTGTGCACCCTGGTGGAGGTCGTCTCCGCCATCAAGGGGCACGGTGTGCCCGGGCACGTCCCGCTGTCGGGCGGCGTGCAGTCACTGGTGCGCCGGCTCGTCGCCTCGGTCCTGCTCCTGGGCGCCGTCAGCGGCCCGGTCGCCGCGGCCGCCGCCCCCCTCGCCGAGGAGCCGACCCCGGCGGTCTCGGTGAGCCAGGAGGTCGTCTCGCAGCAGTCCGCCGTTGACGCCACCCAGGCCGATGGCGCCGCGGCGGCGTCGCAGAGCGACGAGAGCGGCCACCAGTACATGCGCTACGTGGTGGACGGGGTCGAGCTCGACCCGGAGATCGGCTCCCAGCTCGTGGGGCAGAGGGTGTACATCGTTCAGCCCCCCGACGGCCGCTACCACGACAACCTGTGGGACATCGCCGAGCGCAACCTCGGTGACGGGCGCGCCTACGCCCAGATCTACGACCTCAACGCCGGGCGCGAGCAGGCCGACGGCGGCTCCCTGGAGCTGGCCCGACTCATCCAGCCCGGCTGGCTCCTGGTCATGCCCGAGTCGGCCACCTCCGTGGCCAGGGTCGAGGCCATCCCCACCGATCCGGCACCGGCCGCCCCGGCGCCGCAGTCTCCGACGCCGTCGCAGCAGCAGGGCGCCAACCAGCTGCCGGCCGGGCTCGGGCACGAGCTGCGGGACATTACACCGGTCCAGCTGCCGGCGATCGGCTCGCTGCTGGCCGCCTCCCTGGTCTCGGTGCTCATCGCCAAGCGCCGGCAGCTGGTGGGCGCCGTCAACGAGGACTCCGCCGAGCTGGAGCGCCTCCTGCGGGTGGGCGCCGACGAGAGCCGCTCGCGGCGTCTGAACGCCGTCCTGCGCTCCCTGGACGACCTCCCCGGGAGCCCCCGCCCCTACGCCGTCGCCATCGACGACGACGCCTGCTACCTGCGCATGGCGCGCCCCCTGACCGACGCCCCCGCCCCGTGGCGGGCCCAGGACGAGGGGATGACCTGGGCGCTGCGCGCAGGCAACGAGCCGCCGCTGAACGACCGGCCCTGCCCGCTGCCGGGCCTGGTGACGGTGGGACGTACGCCCGCCGGCGCCGACATCCTCATCGACCTGGCCTTCGCCGATGGGGACGTGACCGTCACCGGGGACCCGGCCATGGCCGCCGAGGTCGTCTCCGCCCTCGCCCTGGAGCTGTGCACCAACCCCTGGTCGCGGGACGCCGCGGTGGTCGGGACCGGCCTGTCCGCCACCCTGCACCGGGTCGCGGGCGAGCGCCTGCAGACCCCGGAGAGTCTCATGGGGCAGACGGCCCTGCCCGGGGTCGGCGGGGTCCTCACCGGACGCCGCCCCGAGACGCAGACGACCTTCATGTTCGTCGGCGACGGGGCGACGCCCCCACCGCTGCCGCCGGGGCGCAGCTACGCCCTGGTGCGCACCGGCGCCGCCCGGCCGGGGCGCTGGACGATCGAGATCGACGCCTCCGGCACCGCCCGGATCGCCCCCCTGGGCATCGTGGTGACGGCCTCACGCGCCACCGAGGCTGAGATCGCCGCGCTGGAGGGCCTGTTCGCCCCGGTTGAGGAGACCGGCACCGACGACGGCCGTCCACCGGTGCCCGACCCGCCCATGCCGCCCCTGGCCACCGCCGCCCTGCGCGCCTCCTCGGTGCGGATCCAGGTCCTGGGGCAGACGCACGTGGACACAGGGGGCGCTGTGGAACAGGCGCGCCGCTCCATCCTCACCGAGGCCGCGATCTGCGTGGCCCTCCACCCCGAGGGGATCCGCCCCTCCGTCCTGGGCACCATGCTCTGGCCCCTGGGGGCCACCGCGGACGTGGTGGGGGCGACCGTGGAGCGGTTGCGCAGCTGGCTCGGCCAGGACTCCCAGGGCGTGCCCCATCTGCGCGAGGACGCCGAGGGCCGCCTGGTGCTGGGCCCCGGGGCGGTCCTGGACTGGGACGTGCTGCGCTCCCTGCTGGCCGCCTCCCGGCACCGCCCGCCGCAGCAGGAGGCCGAGCTCCTGGCCGAGGCCCTCCGCCTGGTGCGCGGGCCGATGGCCTCCGACGCCCCCGAGGGCCACTACACCTGGCTGGCCCGGGTGCGCGCCGCGCGGCAGTTCGAGGTCCTCGTGGTGGACGCCGCCCACCGCATGGTCGAGCTCATCGGGGACACCGACCCCGACGGCGCCGCCGCGGCGATCGCCACGGGCCTCCAGGTGGTCGACCTCGACCAGGGGCTGTGGCGCGACCGCCTGCGCCTGGCCTCGCGCCGCGGCCGCAGCGAGCTGGAGCGGGAGATCCGCATCCTGCTGGACGCAGCCGGCGCCGACGACCTGTACCAGATCGACCCCGCAACGGCGGCGCTCGTCGAGGACCTCTCCCCGGGGCTCTCGGTGGGCCGCCTGCCTGCCTGAGGAGATCGTCGTGCAACTGTTCATCAGTGTCCTGCGCCCCCTGGAGGAGGCCTGCGAGGCCCGCGACCTCATCGTCGTGGTCCCGGAGGATGCCGTGGTCGGTGACCTCGCCGCCGCCCTGGACCGTGCCCTGCCCGCCACCGTGCCGGGCCAGTCCCTGCGCCTGGTGGTCAGTGCCGGGGAGCCGGTCAGCGCTCCGCCGTCGTCGCTGTGGCACGGCTCGCGCTGCTTGGACCCGCGCGAGTCCATCGGCTCGGGCTCCATCCGCAACGGCATGCTGCTGGGGCTCGGCGCAGCGGTCCTCGACGACGTCGAGCCGGTCGGCGTCGTCGAGCTGCGAGTGATCGGCGGGCAGGGGGCCGGAGCGGTCCATCGTCTGAGCCTGGGCAGCTACACCCTGGGCGGGCCGGAGCAGGACATCACCCTGGAGGGTGAGGCCGGGCGGGAGAAGATCGCCGACCTGACCGTCTCCCGGGGCGGACAGGTGCTCCTGAGCCCGGTGCCGGAGGTGGCCGAGCGCACGGTGCCGCTGCCGCTGCCGCGCCGTCGCCCCCTGCCGGGGCCGCTGGTCCTGGCCGCGAAGGAGGATGAGGCGCCCTCCAAGCGGAGGCGGCGCAAGAAGAAGCGGCGCAAGAAGCGCAAGGGCAAGGACTCGGAGCAGATTCTCAGCGGGCGCGAGGTCCTGGAGCCCGACGGCCAGCGCCGCTTCCTGGAGCTGGACCGGCGTCCGGTGGCGGGCGCGACCCCCTGGCCGGAGAACGCGGTCCTCACGGTGGGGGAGAGCCTGCTGGTCCTCAGCCCCGTTCCCGCCGCCAACGCCGTGACCTCCCCTACCCCGGGCGCGCCGACGATCAACTTCAACCGGCCCCCGCGCCTGGCCCGCCCGATCCGGGTCACCAAGTTCATGCTGCCGCGCGAGCCCTCGCAGGCGCGCAAGCCGCCCTTCCCGTTCGCCATGATGCTCTCCCCGCTGGTCATGGGGGGTGGGATGTACCTGCTCACCGGACGCGTCTACTCCCTCATGTTCATGCTGCTCTCCCCGATCATGATGATCGCCAACCAGATCCAGGGGCGCTCCAACAACCGGAAGAACTACAAGGACGACCTGCGCAAGTACGAGGAGCAGCGCGACCAGACCGAGGACGCGGCCTTCAAGGCGCTCACCGAGGAGCGCGGGCTGCGGCGCACGGACGCCCCGGACCCGGCCGAGCTGCTGCTGCGCGCCACCGGGCCGCGGGCGGAGCTGTGGGAGCGGCGCCCCTCTGACCCCGACTGGCTGGACCTGCGGGTGGGGGTGGCGGATCTGCCCAGCGACGTCGAGGTGGAGGATCCCGGTCGCGCCAAGCACGAGGAGCCGCTGCGCTGGACGGCCCCGGACGTTCCCGTGACCGTGCACCTGGGTGAGATCGGCGTGGTCGGCGTGTGCGGGGAGCGGCGCCACGAGGTGGCGACCTGGTTGACGGCTCAGACCGCGGTGCTGCACTCGCCGGCCGAGCTGCAGATGGTGCTCATAGTGGAGCCGGTGCGCGGCGAGCAGTCCGAGGCGCGCTGGTCCTGGGCGAGGTGGCTGCCCCACCTGCGCAACCTTGAGGGCATGGGGGCCCGGGCCCGGGTCGGCGTGGACGATGAGACGGTGGGCCGGCGCATCAACGAGCTGGCGGACCTGGTGCAGCGACGCCTGGAGGCCTCCGAGAACCGCGGCCGTGGGCGCTCGGACGGTGAGCAGGTCCTGGTGGTGCTCGACGGCGGGCACGCCCTGCGGCTGCGCCCGGGCCTCATCCCGGTGCTGCGCCGCGGCCCCGAGGTGGGGGTGCGCCTGATCTGCATCGACCGGGAGCGCACGGCCCTGCCTGAGGAGTGCCGGGCCGTGGTGGCCGCCGGGCCCGGCGCGCCCTCGGTCTCCCAGACGGACAAGGATGAGGTCGAGCGGGTCACCCTGGACCTGGTGCCGGGCGGCTGGTGCGAGCGGGTGGCCCGGGCTCTGGCCCCGGTCCACGACGTCTCCGCGGCCGGGGCGGACTCCACGATCCCCACGGCCTCGCGGCTGCTGGACGTGCTGCCCATGCCCGAGCCCGGGGCCGACGCGGTCCTGGCGGCCTGGCAGCGGTGCAGCCGCACGACGAAGGCGGTCATCGGGGAGGACGCCGAGGGGCAGTTCTGGCTGGACGTGCGCGCCGACGGCCCCCACGCCCTGGTGGCCGGGACGACCGGATCGGGTAAGTCCGAGCTGCTCCAGACGCTCATCGCCTCCCTGTGCGTGGGCAACACGCCCGAGGCCATGACCTTCGTGCTCGTGGACTACAAGGGCGGGGCGGCCTTCAAGGACTGTGCGCGCCTCCCGCACACGGTGGGGATGGTCACCGACCTCGACGGGCACCTGACCTCCCGGGCCCTGGAGTCGCTGGGCGCCGAGCTGCGCCGGCGCGAGCACCAGCTGGCCGGGGCCGACGCCAAGGACATCGAGGACTACGTGGCCGCCATGGCCCCGGGGGACGAGCCGATGCCGCGGCTGATGATCATCATCGACGAGTTCGCGGCGCTGGTGTCCGAGCTGCCGGACTTCGTCACCGGCCTGGTGGACATCGCTCGGCGCGGGCGCTCGCTGGGGGTGCACCTGGTGCTGGCCACGCAGCGGCCCGCCGGCGTGGTCTCGGCGGAGATCAAGTCGAACACGAACCTGCGCATCGCCCTGCGGGTCACTGATGAGAACGACTCCCAGGACGTCATCGAGGCCTCCGCCTCCGCCTTCATCCCTCCGTCGATCCCGGGGCGCGCCTACGCCCGGCTGGGCCACGCGAGCCTGCGCCAGTTCCAGTCCTCCCGGGTGGGGGGACGGCCGCGGGGCGCCCTGCCCCGGGCGGCGCTGCGCTCGGCGACCCTGACCCTGGACGAGCTCTCCCGGCCGGAGGAGGCGCCCCCGGATGTGGAGGAGGACGCCACGATCCCCACGGACCTGGCCACGCTCGTGGACGCCATGGGGGCCGCCTACCGGGCCATGGGCAAGGAGGATCCGCACAGCCCGTGGCTGCCGCCGCTGCCCGAGCTGCTGACCCTGAACGCGGTGGAGCAGCGGATGGGTGAGTCCGGGGACGGGGAGCGCGCCGAGGGCTTCCTGCCGGCCCTGCCCCTGGGGCTGGAGGACCTGCCGGCCCAGCAGGAGCAGAGGCCCATGACCTGGGACTTCACGCGCTCCGGGCACCTGGGTATCGCCGGGGCCCCCAGGACGGGGCGCTCCAGTGTCCTGCGGGGGATCGCGGTGGCGGTGGCCCACTCGGCCTCGGCCGCGGAGGTTCACATGTACGGGATCGACGCCGGTAACGGGGCGCTGCTGCCGTGCCTGGCGCTGCCGCACGTGGGGGCGGTGACGACTCGCGACCAGCCGGACCGGGTCCGGCGCCTGCTGGTCCTGCTGGGCCGGGAGGTGGCGCGCCGCCAGCAGCTGCTGGCCACCGAGGGCTTCGCCTCACTGTCCGAGCAGCGGGCCAAGGCGCCCGAGCCGAAGCGGCTGCCCTACCTGGTGCTGCTGATCGACAGGTGGGACAACTTCCTGGCCACCTTCGAGAACGTTGACGGCGGGGCCATCATCGAGAGCGTGGAGAGCCTCATGCGCGAGGGGCCCGCCGTGGGGCTGCGTGTGGTGGTGGCCGGGGACCGGACGGTGTTCCGGAGCCGGTTCGGGATGCTGCTGGAGGACCGGTTGCTGTTGCGTATGCCGTCCCCGGACGACTTCGACCTGGTGGGCATGAGGGCGCGCGAGGTGCCGCTGACCATGCCGCAGGGCCGGGCCTTCCGCAGCGGGCCCAGGCCCCGTGAGGTGCAGCTGGCGCTTCTGACGGATGACGTCGACGGCACCGCCCAGGTGGAGGCGATCCATGAGGCGGGCCGGCTCAGCCGCGAGAAGTGGGGGGAGATTCCCCGGGAGCTGTCCGCGGGCCACGTGGACGAGCTGCCGGTGGCGATCTCCGCGGAGAAGGCCCTTGAGCTCGGGCCGCCGTTGGCGCCCGGGATCATCGCCCTGGCCGTGGGCGGCGACGACCTGGGGCTCATCCCGGTGTCCATGGAGGAGATCGGCAACGGGGTGCTCGTGGCCGGGCCGCGGCGCTCCGGGCGCTCGACGGCGCTCATGTTCGGTGCGCAGCGGGCGCTGGACGGTGGGACGCGTGTGGTGCTGGTGCTGCCGCGGCGCTCACCGCTGATCGCCCTGGAGGGATGTGACGGAGTTCTGGGACGGCTGGGCCTGGAGTCCAAGCCCGATGACCTCAAGGCCCTCTTGCGGGAGGAGCCTGAGAACACGCTCATTGTTGTTGATGACTTCGAGATCATGGGGGGTGATCATGCGCTCGGGCCCGTGATTGAGGAGCACTTGAGGACGTGCCGGGACGCGAATGGCGGTGTCCTGGTGGGGTGCGGGATCGATGAGGTGTCGGGCATGTACCGGGGTGTGGTGGCCCAGGTGCGTAAGACCCGCACGGGTCTGGTCCTGGCGCCCAGGTCCTCTGAGGACGGGGCGCACCTATCCGCGAGGCTGCCGCGCTCCATCGGAGGCCCGGTCCCCAAGGGACGGGGCGTCATGGTGACAACCGCCGGCTGGTCCTGGGTACAGGTGCCGAAGGTCGATTGAAGGAGGAAAAGACGGGAGTCAGAGTGAAGAGTTGGTGATGAGAAATGGTCAATGAAAGTCGAAGGAAAATGTGTCGTGAGGAGATGAGATGACGACTGGAGAAGAGGCTCCTAGGGATAAGAAGGACGACGTTCCGAATCTTCGATTGGAGTTCTTAGAAAAGCTTCGGGGAATTGCGAAGGATGCCTTCGCTACTCTTGGGGTCATGGACAATGTGTTGGAAGCGCCTCCAGCAGGGGAAAGAGTTACAACGTTCGATTTGCTGTCGTCTAACGGGTGGGTGAATTCACCTGACACGTGGACGTGCAAGTTGGCGGACTCTGAGAATGATATCGTGAAGAGTAACGTGAATGCCGTAGATGCTGCTGCCAGGAGTCTTCTCAGCGGCATCGACTCGGAAATCAGCAATATTTACGCAAATGATCGAGCTACAGTCCCTAAAGGTGACCCCGATGCAGTGTGGTCGCGGTTCTGAAAGGAGATAGGTCATGGTAAACGTTTATATGAATCCCGAAAAGTTGGAGGGCAGAATTGCTGGCCTCGAGGATTTTGCTCAGTCTGCAATAGAGTCTCAGGCGACCGTCCACTGCATGTACGCCAAAGATCCGATAAAGAGTGGAGAAAGCCTTGAGAGCCTTGAACTGGCGGTTGTCAATGCTGCTAATGCCATAAAATCGCATGCAGAAGAGCTGAGAAAATGCAAAACGACGATGGTGAATCTCAACAGTAATGGCGTGGCGTCTCATGACTTAGAAGGGGGGATTAGCATTGAAGTCCCTGACGACTCGGCAGGCTTGGAGACCGCCGACAAGTTTGGAAAATGGGCTCAGGGTGCCACGGATGCTAACGACCTAAGGAGCGGCAAGGATAAACCTCCCAGTGGCCGAAGCATCGACGAGGTCAGAGAGTCGATGAAGACGAATGAGAGTGACACCACCTATGCGAATAGTTTCATCGATCGCGCGGGCCCAGAGAACCTGATTAAACTAGGCAACAGGAACCCGACGTATAATAGGGAGGCACCTGTTGTCGGGCAGATACTTGCCACTGCGTCACAAACCTGGAATGAAGATAAATCAAAGAAGAATGCTGCCCTGATAACCGAAAGCCTGTTACCACCAAATAAACACCATAATGCCATGTTTAATAAAATTATGAGGTTCCAGGATGCGAATGGCGACGGTGTCAATGATGTGAGATTCGGCACGAACTTCCTCCTGTCTCTAGGGCGGGAGATTGAAGCGAAAGACGATGAATCGAGATCGAAACGTAAACATCCATTATTTTATGGCGGAACGGATGACCCATTTAGGGGAATTCTTGATGCAATGTCTGGTAATGAGGAGGCTGCTCGGGGTTTTCTCACCCCTAACGGAGGAGATGAGGATGACGTCCAACGCGTTAAGGAGATCATGGATCGGAATGGGATCGGCGATAATAGTTGGACGGACACTTGGACTAGGATTTCTTCTATTACATCTGAGGCCCATGGTGCTGACCATTATGATGGAACAGATGGCGGCGGTTCCGCATCTAAGCAGGCTGCGGCGATTGCTTCCAGTGTGGTGAATGGGATCGGAGAGCCTATTATGAAGAATAAAGGCTACGATTCGATTTCGGGGGCAGCGCGTTGGAATTTGAGGAAAACGGTATCATGTTACCCATGCGCTTTCGACAACATCGCCACTGGGACAGGAGACCCCAACTCTACGGAACCTGAGGCACCTGATCAGGCCGATGAGGCTTGGAGTAAGGGGATTGGATATCAGCCAAAGTTTACCGTGGCAGGTCTGGCCGGAGTGACTCAAACTATCTCTAGAGATGAAAACGAATTTAAAGCGCTCACAGAATCAGTCGGTGGAATTGAAAAGAGAAGAATGACGCATGCTATAGCAAATAGAACTGGTAATCCTGAAACAGATGACGAGTTGGGAACTGCAATTAGGGCCAAGTCAAATGTAGCCGCTTTCTTGATGGGGGCAAGCCGTGCACCAATTGAAGGGGATGCGGATGCTATCGATAAAAGGAATAATTTTATCATTGACTCCGTGTTTGCGGGCACAGCCTTTATTCCCGGCCTTGGAGAAAATGCCAAGCAAATATGGAAAGATAGTTATGAATTCGCCAAGAGCAACGCGACTAATATGCTCAAGAACGAAGCGACCGACAGATTCACAGGCAACCTTTCTGCTGCAATCAAAGATAGTGGAATAGCTGCTGATAAGGATAGCAGAGCCGTCACGGTCAGTACAGTAATACAACTCATAGAACTTGGATATATCGACAAAAATTCGGTTAACGAGACTATCAACGTAGAGGAAGACGGCAAGAGGGTTGCCGTGGTTAATGATGAAGGAAAGGTGGATTTATCGCGGATGAAGGGTAAAACTGTAAAAAGTGTTATGGATCAGCTCTACAATAGGTATGCGCAGGAATCGACTCATTTAAAAGGTGATGCTAATCAAGCTTTTGTGGACTCGAAACAAGATTATCAAAATTGTTTAAACATGGGTCAGTTTGGAAATTCGGGCGGTAAACAATGAGCGTTGAAAATATATGTTCAATCTTGTTGCCAGTGAGGTCCTGTTGTTATATCGGCTACGCTGATGTCGACCTCGACTTCTCCGTCGCGTCGTTTCCTTGAAAAGAAATCTCCTCCGGCATTCCTGATTCCAGTTGCAGGGCAGGGTATGTCATCTCCAGGGATCGGTAATGTTGGTCGGTGGTTATCTGATCTTTAGTGGCTCTGGTGTGTCTCTGAGGCGGGACTGCGGGCCTCGCGTAGGGGTTAAGCGATGTCTGCTCAACTCAGTCCCAGAGAGCCCTCGCTGAGGTGTCATCAGCAACCCGTGGCCGCCCTGTCCCGGTAGGCTAAGGATCGAGTCCTTAGACAGGCGGCCAATTTCAGAGATCCCCTGCTTCGTGTGTGTCACTGCCTGGCTACGATCTTGTCGTTGGCTGTGGTCGATGTGCTGGCCGGCAGCCATACCCGAACGGGGGTCTGGGGTGTTTGGAATACTGACCTGCGCGGCCGTCCTGCAGGCTCCACTTGCAAGGCGGCCAGGATCGGCCGTCAAGTGAGTTGTTCGCCGCTCATCTCAGTCCCGGATGTTTTTTCGGTGCTGCGCGGGGTAGCAGGGCGGGACAGTCCCTTCTCGGGCTGTCCACCCCTCGCTTCACTTCCTCCAGTCGCCCAGGGCTCCTTCCAGGCAGCCCAGGGTCGCGTCGATGAGGCTGTGGCGCTGGTCGTCGGGGCAGCCGGCGCGCACCCAGCGCAAGCAGGCGTCGTCGAGGAAGCCGAGGTAGCCCCACAGGGCGAAGTCGTCGCGGTGGCCCCGGCTGCCGCCGACCACCTCGGCCAGGGCCGCCACCGCCGCCTCGCGCGCCTGCCGCCTCACCCGGGCCGCCTCGTCGCCCGGGTCGTGCCCGGCCAGCGCCTGGTAGGTCACCCAGCCGGGGGAGCGTTCGGCGATGAAGTCCAGGTAGGCCAGGATCGAGGTCCGCACTCGGTCCCGGGCCGACGACCCCTCCGGCAGGGCGTCGTCGGCCCTCCGGGTGCGCTCAGTCAGGTCGTCAGCAGCGAGCCGGAGCACCTCGGCGTAAAGGCCGGCCTTCCCGGCGAAGTACTTATGCACCAGCGCCTCGGAGGCCTGAGCCTCCGCCGCGACCTCGACCAGCGAGACCTCCTCGTACGGGCGGCTTGCGAAGGCCCGCCTCGCCGCGGACAGGATCAGCTCGCGGCGCTCGGCGGGATCCATGCGCAGGCGGGGACGCTTGTCGGTACGAGACGACACCTTGACATGCTAACGGGTGCGGCGGCACCCTTGGAGGCATGGTTAGTGAGTCACCTGGAATAATCCGTCCCGCAACCCCCTCCTGGATCGACCACGCCATCTGGTGGCAGGTCTACCCCCTCGGCGCCACCGGCGCCCCCATCCGCCCCGAACCGGATGCGCCCCTGACCGAGCCCGGCGCCCCCGCGCGCCTGGACCGCCTGGAGCCCTGGCTCGACTACGCCGTCGAGCTCGGCGCCAACG
>ERZ773038.1189-NODE-1189-length-15187-cov-4.005882_pt1 | contig 15187 bp, 16 predicted proteins | sample MGYA00511665_ERZ773038 | MGnify/ENA primary metagenome ERZ773038 (study PRJEB29015, sample SAMEA2737966) | human oral metagenome | biome: human oral; feature: human-associated habitat; material: dental | place: China | collected 2028 ... | reverse complement strand
AGGCCGATCTTCAGTCGATGTACACGGGAGGGACGGTCCTGCACCTGTACATGAATGAGCGGATGAGCTCCGGCCGAGCATGCAAGGAGCTCGTGCGCCGGGCGCTGACGAACTTCCACCTTCCCTACATCACGATCACCCCCACATTCTCGATTTGCCCGGTCCACGGCTACCTCGCCGGCGAGCACAGGCTCTGCGAACGCTGCGCCGCCGAAAACCCCGACGCCGAGCCGCAGGAATGCGAGGTATGGACGCGGGTCATGGGCTACTTCCGCCCGGTGGCCTCCTTCAACATCGGGAAGAAAGGCGAGTACAACGAGCGCACGCCCTTCACCGAGAAAGCCTCGCAGCTGCCCGAGATCAGCGCGGATGTGCGCGGAAAGACCGGGGTTAAGAGCTTGATCGGCGAGCTTGTGGCAGCGGCTAGCGCGGGAGTCGCTGGCGACGCCGCAGCCGATGCGGGAGTCTCGACTGGCGACGCCGCAGCCGATGCGGAGCGCGTGCCCATGGAAGCCGAAGCGCTGCGGCCGTGACGTTGGCGGCAGACTCGGCGACGTCGCAACCGCAAAGTTGGCTGAGGCTCCGGGACAGAAGGCGCCGTGAGTCCGGGACAGAAGGTGCCGTGAGACAGATGATGCCGGCAAAAGATGCGTCGACGCTAAATGATGTGGCGAGGCAAGCGGCTTCGCGGGCGGAGTGGGGTGCTGCCCGCGATGATGCGCCCGCGGCCGAATCTCTGGCGATCGCCGGGCTTGTTCCCCTTTCCACGGTGGACTGGCCCGGCAAACTCGTCGCCACGGTTTTCCTTCAGGGCTGTCCGCTTGCCTGCCCATACTGCCAGAACGAGGCGATCCTCGACCCGAAAGCCCCGGGGACGGTTCGATGGTCACAGGTGGAGACGCTTCTGGCCCGACGGGTGGGGCTGCTTGACGGCGTCGTCCTCACGGGCGGCGAGGCGCTGCGCCAGGCGGGAGTCGTCGACGCGGCCAGGCGGGTGCGCGAATACGGTTTCGGCGTCGGCCTGCACACGGCCGGAGCCTATCCCCGCGCACTTACAAAGGTGCTGCCGCACATTGATTGGGTGGGTATCGACGTCAAAGCTATGCCTGAGGATTACGCTGCCGCGACCGGGTTCGGAGCGGGGGTGAAAGCTTGGCGGTCGCTGGACATCGTGCTGGAGGCCGCCGAGCAATTCCCCGCGGATCCTGGTGCGATAGAAGGCGAGCGCACAAACTCCTCCAATGCGCCCGGCTCCACCGGGTTTGACTACGAGGTGCGTACCACCGTTTACCCCGGCGCGTCCGCCGCGGAGCGTTTCGAGGAGCTGCTCGGAGAACTGCGCGCTCGCGGGGTGCGGAACTTCGCGCTGCAGGAGGCTCGAACCGACGGCACGCCCGTGGCTTTCCGCGCTCAGGCGCTCGCCTGGGACCGGCGGGCCTGGGCGAAGCGCCTTGCCGAGATGGTCGATGCGGCAAACACGGCGGGCTTTGAGAGCTTCGAAGCGCGATTGGCGTAAATCTATGCTGGGCGGGGCGGGTAGCCTCGGGCTGATCGGTTGGGGTTGGGGTGGGCTTTATTGGTTATGGAGGCCTGGCCTGGTTGGCGATGCCTGCTTGCCTTGATCGGTTGCTCGTTCGGCCCCATCGAGGGCCTCATCGTGCCCGGCCTTATCGTGCCCGGTCTCATTGCGTCTGGCCTTAGCGCGTCCGGCCCCATCGGCCGAAGCCCTGGTCGTTGTGGATCGGTTGTCTGACGGTGTCTTCATCTTGGCCTTGATCTTGGTTGTGTGGGTGTGTCCCGTGGTGAGTGGGCCGATAGTCTGGAGGCATGACGTTAGGTGGATGTGCGGGGTCGGGGCCGACCGAGATTGCTCCGAGGTTGATGGAGTTGCTTTCGGGGGATGACGTCGTCGCCATAGCTCCCGCCTTGCTCGGGGCGAGGCTGACGGTGGCCTCACCGGAGGGTTCGGTAGGTGTGCGGTTGACGGAAGTTGAAGCCTACGCTGGCGAGATCGACCCGGGGTCGCATGCTTTCCGGGGTAAGACGGCGCGTAATGCGTCGATGTTCGAGGCTGCAGGGCGGATATATGTCTATTTCACTTACGGAATGCATTATTGCGCCAACGTTGTCTGCGGGATGGAAGGGGTCTCGCGTGCGGTGCTTATGAGAGCCGGCGAGGTCGTGGAAGGTATCGACGTCGCACGCACGCGGCGGCCCGCCGCTAGCAAGGATAGGGATTTGGCGCGAGGGCCGGCGAGGTTGACGTCGGCGCTGGGTTTGACCCGTGAGGACGACGGCCAGCTGCTGGGCGGTGCGGGTTCGCGGATCCGCCTTGAGCTGGCCGAGCCCGCCGACGCCGTTCCGGCGGAACTGGTGCGTAGCGGCCCGAGGGTGGGCGTTGCCGGACCTGGCGGCGACGGCGAGGCTTTCCCTTGGCGTTTCTGGATCGACGGCGATCCAACCGTCTCACCCTACAAGCCGGCCGCCAAGCGCAAGCCGGCCGCCAAACCCAAATAAATGGCTAGATCGAACCAATGCGCGCATGTGCGTGGGTGGACTAAGCGGACTGAGGCCAACTTTCGAGACGGCTCCTGTAGGCCCGCTGCTAAGCGCACACGAGTGAATAAACGTAGATGAGCGACTAGGTCAGTTCCGCTTATTCCGCGCTTGGCAATCTCGCGTTCCTGGTTGGATTTATCTCCACCGGCCGTGAGAAGTACGAGTTTGTTTCGACGTTTCGTGCACTAGCGGTATCCAGGTTCGAAGTGGATTTTCACACCCAAAAATGTGATTTCAATACATTGTTTGGTACCTAGTATCTTCCAACCGGCTGCGTTCATGGGTCCTCGATGTATCGAGATCATGGCTTCCGAGCGGTGTTTGGTGCCCAGTGTTTTGGACAGGAAACTGCGGGCGATATTGCCTTTATCGGCACCTGGGGCAGGTTCTATCTATTTATAGCCATGTTCGATGCCGTGCGAAAAAGCCGTCGATATGCTGGGGCCGACTACATGCGCACTTCCCTTGCATATAAGTCCGTTAATGTGGTGGTTAGATGCCGCGGCGGTCAGAAGGTGCCCGATTAAAGCGGTCAGAAGGCGCCCGATTGAGAAGGGGCGATTTTTTAGCTCTAACCGTGGTGTCAATACGCGTCTTAAGAGTTCCTGGGACGCCTCAAAGCCTACGGTATGCGGCCGTTCGCCAGGTATACGGCCGTTCGCCGGGCGCGTGGGGCGTTCCACGTTCGGGTCGAAGTTGCTGCCGTAGGCGGCGGCCGTTCGCGCCGGGCTTGCGGGGGCGTGCCGGGGCAATGCGTAGGCGGAATTATTCAGCGGCTCACGTGAAGAATAAGAGAGCTCACAGGGTGGTTACCTTCCTGTGATCTTGGCCCTTGTCTGCGTCGACAATTTACTTCCTGCGCCCACCACGATCTGCGAATTTCGCCTGTAACGCGAGGGATTGAGCTCTTTTCGTAGGCGTCCGGGATGGGGCTCGACGTCGTTTTGCGTCCGCGAGGTAGCGACACTTAGTATAAGTGCACTGTTAATTCTCAAGGTCTTGACACATGGGGAAATCTATGGCTCAGACAACACCATCTGACCGCCTTGGGCGTTAGCTGTGGACACGCCTACAGCGACAGAATGCAGTGTTCTGTCTCATATCTTTTCCCCGCTTTTATATGTAATACCGTGATACATAAGGCAAGGTAACGTAAATGGTGCTAACAATGGAGCCCCCGGTCCTCGACGGGTTCACTCTTCCGCTCAAACGAACTCTTCCACTCAAGCGCAAGGAGGAGAAGGAAGAGCTGGTTGGCCGCACCGGCGTGGTGGGATTCGGGGCGTATGTTCCGGACCGCGTCGTGTCCAACACCGAGGTCGGGCGGCCCGCTGGGGTCGACGACGCATGGATCATGCGGAAAACGGCTATCGAAGAGCGACGGTGGGTCGCCAGCGAGGAGGCGACCAGCGACCTGGCGTTGGCTGCAGCGAAAGCGGCGCTGCGCGACTCCGGGCTGACTTGTGATGACGTTGACCTGGTGGTCGTGGCAACGTCCACTCCCGACTACCCGCAGCCGCCGACGGCGGCGCTCGTCCAGGCGGGGCTCGGGGCCAGGAATGCCGCCGCATACGACGTCAACGCCGTGTGCAGTGGCTTCGAGTTTGCGCTGAACACGACGTCGGAGCTCGTGGCCGCGACGGACGGTACGGCGCTGGTCATTGGAGCGGACGTCTACTCTCGGATCATTGACCCGACCGACCGCCGTACGGCCATCCTGTTCGGGGATGGGGCGGGGGCCGTGCTGCTACAGCCTGCGCACCGGATTGCCGGCCGCTCGCACACCATGGTTGCGGGCAAGATGCTCACCATCGGGGAGTACTCGGACGTCATTCGCGTACCTGGAGGAGGCTCCCGGCTGCCGCTCGTGGACCACTCAATAGCGGCCGATTCATGCTACTTCCAGATGCAGGGACGCCGTGTCAGAGAATTCGTCATTGAGCGGGTCCCGGGCATCGTCCACCGTTTCCTTGACGAGGTCGGCGTCGACATGAAGGACGTGTCGCATTTTGTCCCCCACCAGGCGAATGGGGTCATGCTCACCGAGCTGTTCGACGCGCTCGGCCTGCCGAATGCGACGCAGCACCTGACGGTTGGGCGCCTTGGAAATACCGGTGCGGCGTCGATCCCGATCACCCTCGCGCAGCTTTCACGCAGTGGCGAGGTTCAAGCTGGCGACCTCATTCTACTAGCCGCATTCGGCGGCGGAATGTCGGTCGGGCTCACCTTGATGCAGTGGTGACATAAGGGTGTTGATGCGTGTGCAGGCAACGATCTCAGACGCATCGGCCGCCTACAGGAACAAATAACAACCAAAAAAACAGGAGGACAATACAGTATGGCATTTCAGGTAGCGGCGACCGGTCAGGCGGTCAACAGAGTCGGCCTCGGCTGCATGGGGCTGTCGTGGGCGTACACGGATCCGTCCCACACGCGCCAGGAAAGGATCGCCTTCCTTCAGGACGCCTACCGTGCGGGTGTGACATTGTTTGACACCAGCGACCAGTACGGGCCGTTCACCAACGAGGAACTCGTGGGCGACGCCCTGAGCGACGTAAGGGACCAGGTGTTCATCGCCACCAAGGGCGGACTGGTTGTCGACGACGAGGGCCGCACCAGCAGAAACGGGCGTCCTGACCACCTGAGGCGGGCGTTCGAGGCGAGTCTGGAGCGCCTGCGCACCGACCATGTGGACCTTTATCAGCTTCATCGCATTGACCCGCAGACGCCTCTCGAGGAGAGTTGGGAGGCGCTCGCGGACATCGCCAGAACGGGGCAGGCCAGGGCCATCGGCCTGTCCGAGGTCTCGGTGGAGGAGATCGAGCGAGCTCAGGCCATCCACCCGGTGGAGTCCGTCCAGTCCGAGCTGTCCCTGTGGTCCCAGGAGGCGCTGCGCGAGGTCGTGCCCTATTGCGAGGAACACGGCATCACGTTCATCGCCTACTCGCCCCTAGGGCGTGGTTTCCTGAGCGGGACGATCGCGAGCAAGGACGATCTCTCCCCGAAAGACTGGCGTCGAAGGAACCCGCGTTTCCAGGATGATGCTGTGGCGTACAACAACGAGCAGATTCTGACGCCGCTGCGCGAGTGCGCCCGCGAGCTTGGCGCGACGCCCGCCCAGGTCGCGATCTCCTGGGTTCTCGCCGCGGGAAAGAACGTTGTGACAATTCCCGGCACCCAGAGGATGAAGTACCTGAAGGAGAATCTTGCCGCAGCGGACGTGCAGATTCCTGAGGAGTGGATGAAGCGGTTCTCCGAGCTGCCCTCGACCGCTGGCGACCGTTACTGAACGGGCCACGGTCGATGAGCGAAGTGGGGTCAATGAGCGGAGAAGGACTGCGCCTACTCGGCCCGAATGTGTTCACATCAGGCGCGACGGAGTCGTTCGACACGGCCGTACGGGCCGGTAGAGTCAGCGGCAGGCCGCCTCAACCGGCACCCTCCCACGAGCTTCCGGTTGCTCAAGTCGAGCCGGTCGTGCTGGCGTCCAACGCCGGAATGGAGGCTCTGCGCAGCACGGATGTTGAGCCGGATGACGTGCGGGCACTGTTTTACGCGTGGACTCACGCCCAGGGCTCCCCCTTCTGGTCGCCTGCGCACGACGTCGCCCGTCGAATGAACCTGCATCACTGCTTGCCCTTCGGTCTCCAGCAGATGTGTAACGGCGCTGCCGCCGGATGGGAGCTGGCCAGGCAAACGTGCGTTGCTGGCCGGGAGCCGACCACAACCGTGGTCGCCACCGGTGACGTCTTCTCATGGCCAGGGTTCGATCGGTGGGCGGGTGATTACGGTGTGCTGTACGGAGACGCCGGCACGGCGGTCGTGGTGACCAACGACCCCGGTGTAAAAGCTATCGACGGCATCGAAAGTCGACTAGTTGCGCTCGGAAGCCGCGCAATGCCGGGCCTGGCGCAAATGCATCACGATCGTCAAGCCGAAGGCCCTGAGCCGGCGCGGGTGCAGCCCATCAGCGTTCAGGCGACGAAGAAGGCGTTCTTCGAGCAGTACGGGAAGGAACGCCTCGTTGAGGAGATTCGGGGCAGTTTGCGGATGCTCGTCCCCCGCGTCCTCAATGAGGCCGGGGCCCGCTTGACCGGTGGGGTCTACCTGCCTCGTCTCATGCCCCAGACCCTGGACTCGCTGTACGTCCCGGTTGTGACGGAACTGGTCGGCGACGTTCCAATCCACGGCCCCGAGGCGACGACGGGGCACCTGGGAGCGGGCGATGCCATTGCCAATCTCGCCGACATCCATCGATCCGTGAAATTGGCCGGCACGCGGCAGCAGGTCAATTTAATTATTAGTGCCGGAGCCGGCTTCACCGTCTCCGCCGCCGTATTTGTGACCTCGACAGGAGTGTGATCATCAGATGTCACATAGCAGAACCTCAGTCCTTGTGGTCGGTGCAGGTCCAACGGGCCTGATGACGGCACTGGGGCTCACGCACTCGGGCTTTGACGTCCGAGTGATTGACGAGCGCTCTCAACGTTTAGGGCGCTCCAAAGCCACCACCGTTTGGCCCAGACAGCTAGAGCTCTTTCGCGGTGTGGGCATCGCAGACACCGTCATCGGGGCCTCGACGAGGGTCGAGCGGGTGACCGTGTCCACGCCGCAGCGCCGGCTCGCGACCTTTGAACTGTCGGATTTGCAGCGGGTCGTCTACCCGTTTGGCGTCTCGATTCCTCAACCGAATCTGGAGGCCATCTTGGAGGACCGTCTCGGCTCCCTAGGTGTCAAGGTTGAGCGCAATATTCGGCTGACCGACCTTGTTCAAACCGGCAGCGGAGTGAACGTGTACCTCGAGCGTACGGACGATTCGCCCCTGCGCGGCAGTGCCGATGACTCCGAGTACCAGTTCGTCGTCGGCGCCGACGGTGCCCGAAGCGCCGTTCGCGGGCTGGCCGGCCTCGGATACGAGCATCTCGGAGGCCCCCTGACCTTCGCGATCACCGACGTGCCGATCGAGGGGCCGGTCCCGAGGCATGACGTCGGATATTACTATTCCGACGACGGCGCGCTCGGGCTCGTGCCCATGGGCGCGGCCGGATTCCGTATCGCGATCGGGGTGCCCCCGGATGCGGCCGATGTAGGAACGGCCGGATTCCAGGCGGCGCTGCGACGCCGCACCGGCCTTGAGGGCGTCGTTGTTGGCGAGCTGCCCTGGGAATCTCACTTCGAGGTGCTGTTCCGTCACGCCGACCGGTACGCACGAGGCAGGGTCGCGATTGTCGGCGACGCTGCGCACACGATGAGCCCGGCCGGAGGGCAGGGAATGAACAGCGGCTTGAAGGACGCGGCTCTGCTGACCAGCACGTTGAGCTCGGTCGACCCCGGTGACATGAGCGCCATCGAGACGGCGATGGACTTTTACACCCGGCAGCGGCGGCGTGATCTTCGACGGATCATGCGAACCAGCCGTCTGCTCACGCGTTTTGGGGCCAGTGATTCGACCACGGCGCTTCTGCAACGCGGTCTGCTGAGCCAGGCTGTACGGCGATCGCCGCGGTTACGTCAGTCCGTTACCAAGAGGATCGGACAGCTCGACCGCCGGCATCTGCGGCTCGCGGTGTGAGCCGAACTGGCCCCGGCACTCCCCACCCTACCCGCGCGAGCCGTGCCACCATCAATACGGCACGCCAACCATAAAAACCAATTACAACTAGGAGAATTTATTATGCGCAGCGTCTTCTTTCGCTCTTACGGAGATCCCTCGGTCCTCGAGGTCACAGATACCGCCCGTCCGACCCCCGGCGACGGCCAGGTGTTGCTCCGCACCACTCACTCCGGGGTGAATTTCGCCGAAGTTATGTTCCGCAGAGGGCAGATCCGCGTCGATCTGCCGCACGCACCGGGCTTGGAGGCCGTCGGCGTCGTCGAGGAGATCGGGGCCGGTGTGACGGATATCAAGGTTGGCGATCGCGTTGCGGCACTGACCCTCGCCGGTGGCGGCCAGGCGGAGTACGCGGTGGCCAACGGCAGCCAGGTCATTCGTCTGGACGGAGAGCTCGAGGCTCTCAGTGATGCTCACGCGGTGGCGGCGCTGTGCAACGGCACGACGGCCGTGGGCGCTATTGAGGTCTCGGGGCGGCCCGAGGCCGGGGAACGAGTCCTGGTGACCGCGGCCGGCGGCGGTGTGGGAACGTGGCTTATCGATCTTTTGCGCGAGCGCTCTTGCACGGTTGTCGCGGCCACCAGTGACCCGTCGAAACTTCCGGACCACGTGGCTCGCTCAGGGGTGCAGCTGGTCGGGTACCACGAGCTTGAAGGCTTGGAGCCTTTCGACGTCATCTTTGACTCCGTTGGGGGAGAGGCGCGCCAGGTGCTCCGCGGCAAGGTGGCCTTCCTCGGCCGTCACGTCATCATGGGCGACGCAGCCGGGAAGGATGTGGAGATCGGCTGCGACAGCGTCTGGTTCGGCGGTCACGCCCTCGTTGGCTACCATCTCGGGGGACTGGCGCGGCACCGCCCGGAGATGTTCCGTGAGCACATGCGCCGGGCGCTGGCGCACGGCGCTCAGTCCGTGCAGCGTCACGGTGAGGACGGCGTGACTCGGCATACGCTTATTGCGCCGGAGGAGGTCACGGACGTCCATCGCCGCCTTGAGGATCGCAGCTCCAGAGGGAAGTACGTGATCGCATGGGGGTGAGCGGCGCCCAGACCGTTGAGCTGGGGCGCTCCGAGGGGCTGCGCGACGCCGTCGTCTTGGTCGGTTCGTTCGGCGAACGATTCGGCTACACCAACTGTTACATCATCGCCGGGAGAGACGGCCACGCCATCGTCGTGGACCCCGGCGTGGGGGCGGGCTCCTGGGTGATTGACGAGGTCGGTGCGCGCGGCTGGAGCGCCCAGGCGGTGCTACTGACTCACGGTCACATGGACCACACCTGGGACGCGCAACCGTTGGCGGATTTTCTTGATGTTCCCGTCGTCCTCCATGAGGCGGGGCGCCCTCTGCTACTTGAGCCCGAGGCCGGCCTTCCTCGGGATTTTCCGTCCCAACTGCTGGCCGGTCACCCACGCCGGTCTCCCCAGCAGCTTCGGAGCGCAACGGGGTCCATGACGTTCGGGGACACGCTGCACGTCGATGTTCTTCCAACACCGGGCCACACTCCCTGCTCTGTCGCGTACCTTGTGACGGCCGGGGACGATCGCCTTGTTCTGACCGGCGATGTCGTCCTGGGAGGGGGACGGCTCGGCAGAGCCATCGAGCCGGGCGGTGACCGGGGCGCGCTCGAGGCCAGCGCGGCCGTCCTGCGCCCGCACCTTAGCGACGCGCTGGTGCTGCCGGGGCACGGTGATCCTTTCTCTGTGAGAGGGTCCCGTGCGGAGCGGTAGTCAGAAGATCCGGGTGAGCCGGGGCCGGGTGCTGGCGGGTGGCGGTAGAGCACCGCGGCCTTCATGGCACGTCGATGATGGATATGGAAGGGAACTAGTGATGGAAGAGAACCTGATCGTCGTCGGAGAACGCTTCGCCGGATTTGCTGAGCAGGACGACGTCGTCAGCGTGGAGCAGTTTGCTTCGTGGCTCAAAGCCAGGTGCGCTGAGCCGGAACTTGACAGGGTGAACGTCGTCCTGGGGCAAGGGGTGAGCGACTACGAGGTAGAGGCGATGCGTTCCGAGCTGGCCGGCAGTGGCTTGCAGGACAAGGTGACGATCAACGTACCTGAGGTGCGCGGGTTGGGCCGTCATCAGGTTCACAAGCATCGTCAAAGCAACGTGCTCGTCGCCGATCTGGTGCAGGAGGGGGACGAATATAGGGCGTCCCTCCTCATTCACAATGACAACGAGCTCCTGATTGACCACCAGACCGGCCTTCACGTCCAGGGCATGGTGGTAATTGAGGCGGCCAGGCAGATGTTTTTGGCCGTATCGGAGATATTCCTGATTGGGTCGCACGAAGGGCGTGGGTATTACTACGTTATCAACACGCTCAATACGACGTTTGAGAATTTCCTCTTCCCGCTTGCGGCTCAGGTGGTTTTGCGGGTGGTGTCGATATCTGGCGAGCGGTCCAAGCGAGTTGAGGTCGATTGCGAGGTGCAGTTCTTTCAGGCGGGACGGCGCTGTTCGGTAGTCCGCGTCACGTTCACGGCCTTCCCTCGCGAGCGGGTAAAGCCGAAGGAGGCCGAGCGGGCCCGTCGCGCCATTGAGGTTGTTTTGGCCGGCACTAACCAGACCGGCACCAACCGGACTGGCGCTAAGTCGGCTGAAACCAACCCGGCCGGCACCAACCGGACTGGTGCTGAGCTGGCCAAAACCAACCCTTCTGAAACCAATCCGGCTAAAACCAGCCCGGCCAGCGCCAATCGGAGCGGCACCGAGCAGGAGGTGGCTCGTGGGTGAGGGTATTGATAGTTTTGAGCGCATCGACTGGACGCGGATCCAGGCGGTGATCACCGACGTCGACGAGACACTCATTGACGTCAAAAGTATGTTCAGCATTCTTGATGTTTATGCCTTGATGACCAGCTTCATCGATCCCGACGCGATAAGGCAGAGGATGCGGATGATGGCCGATTCCGGGTGTTCCAGGGACGAGGTCAACAGGTACTACTACTCGTGCCTCGCCGGCCTGGATCCCGCTGTCGCGTCACGGTGCGGGCGCACGTGGTTTGCTGCGCGTCGTGCCGTGGATGGCTTCTGGATCGAACCGGCCCGAAAGGTCATTGAGACGGCCCGTCAGCGAGGGCTTCCGGTAGCCCTCGTAACCGGCTCCCACCGGGCGTGCATCGATCCGATTGCCCAGGTGCTGGGGATTCCTGCGGATGATGTGCTGTGCACGGAGCTGGTTGTTGGCGCCGACGGCCTCCTCACCGGTGAGCGGGAACGGACATGTGTCGGTGAGGGGAAGCGCGCCAGGGTCCTGGAGTGGGCGCGCGAGGCGAGGATCGACCTGAAGCGAACGATCGGCATGGGCGACCATCATAGTGATCTCGCCTTCCTGGAGCTTGTGGGCCACCCGGTGGCAGTGTGTCCATCACCGCAGCTCCGGGAGCATGCTCGTGAGCACCGCTGGATGATTGTTGAGCCTGAGCTCTAAGTTGAAGGTTGAAGGTGGGCGCTGCTTTAAGGGGAGCGCTGATTCAAACGGAGCGTTGCAGTAAGGCGGGCGCCGCTTTAAGGCGGGCACTGCTGTATAAGCGGAGCGTTGCTCGTTCGGGACGGGTCTGACTATCAGTTCTGCGCCTGCTGGGCCAGGCAGTCTATCGTCCGCTCGAGATAGTTGAGGTAGCTTGTCATCTCCTCCGCGGAGAATCTCGTGGCGAGGTCTTGCTCAACTTTCAGTGCCGCAGTGTTTGCCTCTTCGACGACCTGCTCCGCCCGGGGCGTCAGGCGCACCAGAAGCACCTTTCCGTGTACCGGTGACGTACGACGTGTGATGAGGCCCTTGCTTTCGAGGTTGGAGAGGATGGTTGCCATGGTCTGAGGCGATACCCGTACTGTCCGGGCCAGCTGGGCGGCGGACTGGTCCTGCGCATATGTCAGTGCGCTAAGTGTCGCGTACTGCGGAACGGTCAGTTCAAACGGGCGGAGTGCGTGCGTTTTGCTCGTGATAAGCGCCTGCTCAGCTCGCTTGATCCATGTGCCGAGCCTGGATAACATCTCCTGCTCGTAGCTTGTGGCGTCCTCCGTCCTTGTGCTGGGCCCCGTGGTGCCGGACGGCGATGTGGCGGAACTGACCTTTGCTTCTGTATCGGGGCTCATAATACTGCCTTGGTGTCGATGAAATTGAACATGCAACAGCTTGCCGGCGCTCCGTGGCGCCGTCGAACGTTGCGGGGCGCCTCCGGCTCAGGGTATATCTGGTTCCCTTGGCCGTCTGGCGTATTGCGCTGTGCTCCCCGGCGCCCTGTTTGTGTACGGGACCCTCGGGCGTAGCCGGGCACGGACCTCACGATGTCTCTCGTCTTGACCTCGACTTTTGCCCTGGCCTTGCGGTGAGGCTCCCGACCAGGGTGATAATTGGTCCTCTATTCATGAGGTCCTCCTGTCTTAGTCGGCAGATCAATGTGAGGGGCTTATGGTTACTTTGCAATAATAGCAGATGTGTAAGGATGGAATCTCTGATGGCTGAACGCCAGCGATCCGCTATCCTGGTAGGAAGGTGCAGTTGATAGGCACTCTCCGATTTGTCCAGAACCACATTGCCTTCCGATAGATCGCCGGGCTCCTTGAGGAGCAAGATTTCGGTCCCATAGTGGAGGTTGGCTCCATGGTTGGCTCGTCCGTTCCTGGTGACACCTCCCTCGGATTTTTCGCCGGCGCACCTCTCGATCGCAATATGCTTGTTCTTCTCGTTTAGGGGAGGCGGTTTCCGGCGGCCTTAGGGGAGGTGGTTTGCGGCAGTTCCTTGGCGGGGCGATTAAATGCGTTGTGTTGAGCCTTCCCCCGTGCCGGGGTGTATCGGAGTGGAGTTGGCTGTCGATGTTGATGGTGCGGATCTTCTCACGGTTCGTGGGTGCTGATTATTCGTCTGGGATGGTGAGAGCTGAGGTCCTCATTCGGCCGGATCGGTTGCGCTGAATGTTGTCGGTAGGGGTTGCTTCTTGTTTTGGTCATATTCGTTCTAGGCTTTCGAGTGCGGAAGGGTGACGATGTGCCCGTGGATGTAGGAGATATTCAGAGAAGTTTGGCTGTCAAGCATTCAGTTGTGGGGAGGTTTCCGGGTGAGAAGGGGCGGATTCATTGCAGCGGCTCCGAAGGCGTAAGACGCTGCGATGGTCGGGCCGATTCTGGATGATTACGCTGCCGACGGTTTGCCGTATGCCCGACGATTTTTGATTCTTGCCTGGCTGATCTCGCCGGCATGCGTAACTTTCCGATGCGAGGTCCTCTCCGAGGAAAAAGCGGTGGCGTATAGGCGCTACTGCGCCAGCCTCAATACACCTTCTGGTGCTTAGTGCTTTCCGACCAAGATGGTCTCCGAACACCTGTTCACCTCCCCGTCTCAATTCACCTTCTGGTGCTTGGTGCTTTCCGACGCCTCGACTGGACGTGGCGGGCGATCGTCGTCACGTCTCAATGCACCTTCTGGTGCTTGGTGCTTTCCGACTCTACCCCCAGAAAACAGCGCCACAACGCCGCTTACTGGAGCGAAATCGCCGCCGACCTAGAAAGCACCACACTCGACCGGCTCACACCGCTCCAATTAAACCACACAACCGCAGAAAACCGCCACAAACAACCCCAGCGCCACCGACACCCCCTACCCACCAGTACACCACCGGCTTCCAACAAACCCAAGCCAAAAAACCACCACCTCAAGGTTACTTATCAGAAACTATTTTGATGATCTTCTTTAACGGATAAATTACTTCATGGTAATGGCTAATTATCGAGCAGAAAAAGCCCTATAGGTCTACACTGAATTCAAAATCACGCGAAAGCATCGAATCGAAAATCAGTAACACCGGATTGGAGATCGGTTGCCACTGTCACAGCAAGGATCTGGAAACACGCATCAAGATTAATCAAAGGAATAGAAAGCAATGGACGCTTCACTAAAACCGCGAGCACGCGGCTCCTTCCGACGTCGTCCTATTCTTGAGAAAACAGGGTGCTTCGGGAAAAACTGTTTTCCGCTTCGCGTGCTTGAATCCGCGAGAACTGGCGAGTCTGTCCGGCTAACGTCGGAGCCACGCTCGAGTGCTCCAGGTTTCGACGGCGAAGTCCGGCAGCTAACGGCAACCGGATCGGCCTTCGTAGGCTTGCCCGGTTTCGGAAGCGCCTTTGAACGCTTAACCTCGATCGAAGCGTTAACGGCGGCATGGAACCGTGTACGGGCTGAAGATCTTCTCGACCAGCAGCTTCGACGCCAGGCGAAAGAAATTGCCGCCGACCTAAAGGTGTTCCTCGAAAGGTTGTCTGCCGACCTCAGGACCGGGCTGTACAAGCCAGGCCCGCTATATCCGCTCAAATGCGAAAGGCGCGGTTTATAGTGGAGATTCTTGTGGGTACGGTCCGGCTCTTATGAGTGCTATGCGGCGATAATCCTCATAGTCAGCGATTTTGACCTCGCTTTCGGCGGCTGCGGCCGGCGCTGCTGCCGTTGTGAGTGGAATTATTATTCCTACCTTCCCTTAAGATATTAGTGTCGCTTTTGTTTCCCCCTTGTCCGTTGCGATTTCTTTTATCAGCTTTTTGTTTTCGACTACTTTGGTGCATTATCCCGCTGTCTAGTTTTTTAATTTTCAAGGCGTAGACGGCGTTTGAGCCAAATAGATCGACGGGGGAGAGCCCTTGACCTTTCAACAACGACTTCTCGGGGAACCACATGGCCTTGGCTTTTTCCGTATTCGTCGATGAGGCATCCGTCTGGTTGTTCTTCTTGTTCTCTTTCAGGCTCATATATCGGACTTCGACGCCATCGTCGTAACCATAGGCCGCGCGCTGCATGGCTTGGACCCAAGGCTGCTCATCAAGCTTGTAATCGTCAAGAGTCGAAGAGAAATCCGCGATGCTGGGCGATGGGCTTTCGGGCCCTGTCGGCATGTGGCCGAGGCATCCATCAAGTGCCTCGTATCTTTCTGCGAGGTCTTCGCCTTTGTATGCCGTCATGCTCGTAGCTCTTACCTCGATCGCCCCTAGTCCGAACGGCTTGCCGAGCCCCATGCGCAGGTATCCGAT
>ERZ773038.1188-NODE-1188-length-15191-cov-10.166689_pt1 | contig 15191 bp, 12 predicted proteins | sample MGYA00511665_ERZ773038 | MGnify/ENA primary metagenome ERZ773038 (study PRJEB29015, sample SAMEA2737966) | human oral metagenome | biome: human oral; feature: human-associated habitat; material: dental | place: China | collected 2028 ... | reverse complement strand
CAGCCAGGATGGGCATGACCCGGTTGGCGCCCGTGCGCCGTTGCAGAAATGCCGTGAACTTCTCGGGGGGTAACTTGTTTTCGGTTTCCATGCTGTTGCTCTTCGGGGGGAGCGTGGCGGCCATTCCGGGCCGGGCCGCAGGCGGTGCGGCCAGTGCGTCCGGGTCTGTGACCCGTATACTGAGGTGTCTTGCCTGAGGTGCAGAACCGAGTCTGTCGGGGCGCGCTGGCCCTCCGCTGCTGCCCCCGTTTCTGCGCTTCCTTGGGATGAATCGGGAGATGATATCCATGAGTGATGTTCTGGAGAAGTTCAAGCCCAGCATTGATGTCGCCAGCCTGAAGCGTGAGAACGGCATCTATCTGTATCAGAATCCGGCCTACCTGAAGGGCGACAACGAGAAGTACATGAAGATGTATGACTGGATGTCGGTGGGCTATGATTTTGCCGAGAAATGGGTGGGGCGAATCAAGTACGGTGACTCCATCGCGGAGATGCGCCGTCATCTGATGAGCAGGCTGTCATGGAGGCCGGGCAGTGCGATGCTGTATGTCTCGATCGGTACGGGTGCCGATCTGGCCCATGTGCCCGACGGGGTGGATCTGCAGACGATCGATCTGGCTGGCGTGGACATTTCGTTGGGCATGCTCAAACGCTGTCATGCCCATTGGGCCGAAAAGGCGAATCTGGGGCTGGTGAATTGCGCGGCGGAGGATCTACCCTTTGCCGACGATTCGTTTGATGTGGTGTTCCACGTGGGCGGGATCAACTTCTTCAACGACAAGGCGCTTGCGGTGCGCGAGATGCTTCGGGTGGCCAAGCCCGGCACGAAGTTGATGATTGCCGACGAAACGGCGGATTATGTCGACGAGCAGTACAAGAAGAGTGCGATGTCGAGGAAGTATTTCGAAGGCGCAACCGTCGATCTGGAGGCGATTGAGGCCTGCATTCCAGATGCTGTGAAGGATCGGCAGACCGAACTGATCTGGGATGATCGCTTCTATTGCATCACGTTCTGCAAGCCTTGAGCGGTTGCGCCGGTACTGCATCAGGCCTTGATGACCTGTTCTTCACGCTTGGCCAGGATCAGGTAGCCGATGGCGGCAAAGACCGACAGGCCCGCCACCACGACATAGGACCAGAACCAGCCGAAGTTGTCAGCCAGGATGGGCATGACCCAGTTGGCGCCCATGTTGCCGATGAGGTAGGCGGTGACGCCCACGAAGCCGATGGCGGTGCCGGCGACATTGAGCGGCACGAAGTTGATGGTCAGGATGTTGACGATGAGCTGCGGCCCGTAGATGAGGGCGCCGAGGACTCCGCAGACCACCAGCATGAGTGCGTAGTTGGGCGCACCCGATGCCGTGATGGCTTCATAGGCGAAGACGACGCCGGCCATGATGAACAGGCCGATGGCACCGATGCGGGCCATCTTGTTGGGGTACTTGGCAGCCAGCCAGGCAAACAGCAGCGAGCCGGGGATGGCGACCCATTCCAGCGTGGAGATGGCCATCTGGGCATGGGCATCTTCCATCTTGGCCACTTCGTGCAGGTAGATGGGCATCCAGTCCTCGACACCGAAGCGGATGAAGTAGAGCGCCACGTTGACGGAGGCCACCAGCAGCAGCGCCGGGTTGCAGAACACGTATTTCCAGATGAGCTGCCAGTAGGTGAGGTTGGTCTTCTCTTCTTCGCTGGCGACATTGGATTCACCGGCTTCGCCGTACATGGTGCGCAGCGAGTCCAGGCCTTCGGCTTCGGGCTTGTCGCCACCATGCTTCCAGCAGAAGACGGCCACGGCCAGCACCACCACGGCGGGCACGACGAAGGCGTACAGCACGTCACCCGTCTTGGGCATGATCCAGCCCAGCGTGGTCATGAAGGCGATCATCATGGGCAGCATGGCCGAGCCCAGGTTCTGCGAGATGTTCCAGCCCGCGATGGCCGCCCCGCGCGTGCGGTTGGGGAAGTAGTTGGCGATCATGTTCTGCGAGGCGGGGGCCAGTGCGCCCTGCACGACGCCGCACAGCACCAGCAGCACGGCCAGGGCCGCGATGGAGGTGTGATAGAAACCGATGATGATGCAGATGACGGCGCTGGCGGCCAGGCAGGTGGCGAAGAGCTTGCGCAGGCTCATCTTGTCGCCCAGGGCGCCCATGTAGAACTTGGCCAGGCCGTAGGAGACGGTCAGGCATGACAGCAGCATGGCGATGTCGTCCTTGTTCCAGTCATTGGCCACCATGATGGACTTGGACATGAGCTTGAAGTTGTTGCGCACCAGATAGGCGCAGACATAGCCCAGGAAGGCGACGATGAAGACCATCCGTTGCCGTTTCAGGAAGGCCGCGAACTTCTCGGGCGGCGTCTTGTACTCGGTTTCCATGCTGTTGTTGTCCCTCGGGTGGAGTGTGGCGGCCGTGTCGGACCGGGCCGGGCCGCAGGCGGTGTTGGCGGCAGGGCACGGGTCCGTGATCCGTGTGCAGAGGTGTCTTGCCTGGGGTTCGGACCCGTGCCTGCCGGGGCGCGGCGGGGCCCCTGCTGCCGGGCCTGTTGCTGCGCCTCCTTATTATCTACCGCCCACAAAAAAGGCCAACCCGCAAAGAGTTGGCCTTGGGGGGAACGTGACGGGTGATGTCGCGTTCCCGATGCGGCTTGGGCGGCTTATGCCGTTGCGGCCTGTGCCTGGGTGGACATGGGCTTCTTGAAGATGCCCAGACCCAGCGCGGTGACGACGGCACCGGCAGCGATGGCTGCGCAGTACATCGGCACGTTGCTGATGGCGCCAGGGATCAGCATCACGAACACGCCACCGTGGGGGGCGGCCAGTTCGATGTGCATCAGGCCCACCAGGGCACCGGTGATGGCTGACCCGATCATGCAGGCCGGGATGACGCGCAGCGGGTCGCGGGCGACGAAGGGAATGGCGCCTTCGGTGATGAAGGCCAGACCCAGCACGGCGGCTGCCTTGGAGGCATCACGCTCTTCGTTGCTGAAGCGGTTGCGGAAGATCCAGCAGGCCACGGCGATGCCCAGCGGGGGCACCATGCCGGCTGCCATGACTGCGGCCATCGGGATCTTGATGTTGCTGGCCAGCAGCGTGGTGCCGAAGACATAGGCCGCCTTGTTGACCGGGCCGCCCAGGTCGAAGGCCATCATGGCCCCGAGGATGGCACCGAGCAGCGCGATGTCCTGACCCTGCATGCCCTGCAGCCAGTGGGTCAGCCCTTCCATGGCGGCGACCATGGGCTTGCCGAGCACGCTCAGCATCAGCACGCCGATGATGCCGGTGGACAGCAGCGGCAGGATCAGCACGGGCTTGAGGCTTTCCAGGGTGCGCGGCAGCTTGATGGTCTTGGCCAGGAACTGCGTGAGGTAGCCGGCCAGAAAGCCGGCCAGGATGCCGCCGAGGAAGCCGGCGCCGATGGCCGAGGAGATCATGCCGCCCACCATGCCGGGCGCCAGACCCGGACGGTCGGCAATGGAGAACGAGATGTAGCCGGCCAGGATGGGCACCATCAGGGTGAAGGCGTACTTGGCGCCGACCTGGAACAGATACCAGCCCAGCGTGCCTTCCAGCTTGGGATCGGACGGAACGTCCAGACCGCCGATGGCGAAGGCCAGTGCGATGAGCAGACCGCCTGCGACCACGAAGGGCAGCATGAACGAGACGCCCGTCATCAGGTGCTTGTAGGGGCCGCTGCGGCCGCCGCTGCCGGCCTTGGTCTCTTCCTTGGCGCCTGCGGCGGCTGCCTTGCCGTCGCCCCAGGGGGTGGCTTCGGCCCAGGCGGCATCGAACACCTTGCCGGCATCATGAATGGCGGCCTTGGTGCTGGTGCTGTAGAGCCGCTTGCCCACGAAGCGGGACTTGTCGACCTGGGTATCGGCGGCGATCACCACCAGGTCGGCGGCGGCAATCTCCTCGGGAGTGAGGGTGTTCTGCGCGCCGACCGAGCCACGGGTCTCGACCTTGATGGTGTAGCCCGCGGCCTCGGCACCCTCCTCCAGGGCCTCGGCGGCCATGAAGGTGTGGGCCACGCCGGTGGGGCACGAGGTGATGGCCACGACCTTCATGCCGGTGGGGGGCTTGCCCCCCGGGGCGACGGCGCTGGTGGCAGGGGCAGCCTTGGCGGCTCCGCCGCTGCCGGCCAGGGCCTGGCCGAGCACGCCATCGGCGTCATCGAAGACGGCCTGCGGGGTGCTCTCGAAGATGCGCAGTGTCTTGGGAAGGCTGGACAGGTCGACGGGACCATCGGCCACCACGACGGCCACATCGGCCTTGGCCAGGTCGTCGTCCGAGAAACTGCCTTGCTCACCCAGATGGCTGATGACCTTCAGGCCGAGCTTATGTCCGGCCCGGGCGGCGGCAGACTTCAGGGCTTCGCCGACGATGAAGCTGTGGGCGGGCCCGGATTGGCTGGCGGAAATCGCCAAGATGCTTGCCACGGGGACTCTCCTCTAGGGGGTTCTTGGGATGATCAGCGCGGGGAGACTTTGATCTGCTTGACCAGTGTCTCGACCTGCTGCACCGACGGAAGCCCGAACTCGATCTGCTGAATGCGGGCGGCGGCGCAGGCCATGCCGAAGACGGCTGCATCGGGGAAGGGACTGCCCTGCAGCAACCGGGCAATGGTGCCGGCCACCAGGGTGTCACCTGCGCCGACGGTGGTTGCGACCTGGACCTTGGGCGGGGTGGCCAGCCAGCGGCCCTCGGGGCCGATGATCAGCGCGCCTTCGGCACCCATCGAGACAACCACGCGCTGCACGCCACCGTCGCGCAGTTCTTCGGCAGCCTTGAGCACTTCGTTGGGGTCATGCTTGAGCGGGCGGCCAACCAGTTCTTCCAGTTCGGGCCGGTTGGGCTTGATCATGACCGGTCCGATGGTGGAGGACACCTCCTTGGGCCAGCGCTTCAGGATCTGGCCCAGCTGGGAACCGGCCACGTCGATGACGATGTTGACGCCCTTGTTCACCAGCAGCTTGGCCAGACGCAGCCAGATGTCGACGGTGATGCCGGGTGGCAGGCTGCCGCCGAACTCGCACCAGTCGCCGGGCCGGGCCAAGGCTTCGATGCGCTCGGCCAGGATCAGCTCGTCCTTGGCCTGCTCGCCGGCGTCCAGCTTGATGCCGGGCAGGTTCACGTCCGTGGATTCACCGGCTTCGTTGTCGACGATCTTCACGTTTGTTCGGGTATTGCCGGGTAGTCGCACCATGGCATCCTTGATGCCGTTGCGCTCGAAGGCCTGGACGAACAGGCTGTCGTTGTCGGCGCCAAGCCAGCCGGTGGCGGTGGTGCGCACACCCAGCGAGGCCAGGATGATGGAGACGCCGATGCCCTTGCCGCCTGGCGTGCTGCTGTGGCCGGTGGCGCGATGCACTTCGCCCGGGATCAGTTTCTGGACGGGAATGGTCTGATCGATGGCCGGGTTCAGAGTAATGGTCAGGACTTGGGTCATGCTGCATCTCCTGCAGTGGGGGAAGAAGCGGATTTGAGGGCGGCGCCCAGCGCGCGGACTTCCTGGACGGTCTCGGCCTCCAGGGCCTTGCGGGCGAGCGCCTGCAGATCGCTGAGCGACTGGCGACGCAGCAGGGCCTTGATGGTGCCCAGGTCGCTGGCGCTCATGCTGAGTTCATCGACACCCAGGCCGACCAGCAGCGCGGCGCCCAGCGGGTCGCCGGCCAGGCCGCCGCAGACGCCCACGTGGCGCTTGTACGGGCGGGCGCCAGCCACGGTCTGGGCGATCAGGCGCAGCACGGCGGGGTGCAGCGCGTCGGCCAGGCTGGCCAGTTCGGGGTGCTGGCGGTCGATGGCCAGCGCGTACTGGGTGAGGTCATTGGTGCCGATCGAGAAGAAGTCGACGTACTTGGCGAACTGGTCGGCCATGACGGCGGCGGACGGCACCTCGATCATGATGCCCAGCGGCACGTTCGGGGCATCCAGTTCGGCGCGAATGGCCTCCAGCCGCTCGCGCAGCAGCTTCACTTCCTCGATGCTGCTGATCATGGGGAACATGATCGACAGCGGGCCGTGCTTGGCAGCACGGTAGAGGGCGCGCAGCTGGGGCACCAGCAGTTCCTCGCGGCGCAGCTGCAGGCGGGCACCGCGCACGCCCAGGAAGGGGTTGTCCTCGTGCGGCAGTGCCAGGTGCGGCACCTGCTTGTCACCGCCGATGTCGAGCGTGCGCACGATCAGCGGCCGGCCGGCCAGCACGTTCACCATGGAGCGGTAGACCTCGTACTGCTCGTCCTCGTCCGGTACGTGGTCACGTTCCAGGAAGAGGAACTCGGTCCGCATCAGGCCTACGCCCTCGGCACCCGATTCCAGCGCACGGCGTGCCTGGTCGGCCCGGTTGGCGTTGGCGCCGATCTCGACGCGGTGGCCATCGGTGGTGGTGGCCGGCTGCATCCGGGTCTTGGTTTCTTCGGCCTGAAGCTGACCCAGGCGTGCGATGCGCTGCTGGGCCTCGGCCAGGGCGGCTTCGGTGGGGGCCACATACAGCTTGCCCCGGTAGCCGTCCAGGATGGCCTTGGTGCCGCCCTGGGACAGGGCCGGCGCCAGGACGCCGGGGCCGGCCGCCACGACGGCAGGCATGCCCAGCGCGCGGGCCAGGATGGCGGTGTGCGCGGTGGGGCCGCCCTTGGCGGTGCAGAAGCCCTTCACGCGGGAGGTGTCGATCTGGGCGGTGACGGACGGCGCCAGGTCGTCGGCCAGCAGGATGGCGTCATCGGGCAGGCCCTGGGCGAAATTGCCGCCTTCGTTGCCCTTGCCCAGCAGGTGGCGCAGAACGCGCAGGCCCACGTCTTCCAGGTCGGCCGAACGGGCGGCCAAGGTGGCGTCCTGCAGCTTGCGTTGGGACTCGATGCGGTTGGTCAGGCAGTGCTTCCAGGCCCAGGCGGCGCCGTGACCGTCGACGATGCAGCGGGTGACGTCACCCAGCCAGCTCGGGTCGCGCAGCAGCTCGAGGTGGGCCTTGAAGATGTTGGCCTGTTCGGCCTGGCTCTGGCGCTCGGCGTTGGAGATGAGCGTGGCCAGCTGGCGCTGGGCATTGGCCAGGGCATGGTCCAGGTCAGAGGCCGCCTTGGCCACGCCGTCCGCGTTGTCTTCGACTTCCAGCTCCTGCGATTCGGCCAGCACCAGGGTGCCGATGACCAGGCCGGGAGCGGCGGCGATGCCGCTGAAGGTGTTGCGGGCTTCGGGTTCCCAGTTGCCCAGCTCGCGGCCCAGGCCCTGGGCCTGCGCCTGCTTGTCGGCGGCCAGCCGGGCCTGGCGGGTCTCTTCGTCACCCAGCAGCTTGATGGTGCCCAGCAGGGCACTGATGGCGTCCTGGGCGTCCTCGCCCTGGGCCGAGATGCGCAGGCGCGCGTTGTTGCCGGCACCCAGGCTCAGCAGCGAGGCCACGCTGCGGGCATCGGCCACGATGTCGCCGCAGCGCACGCGCACCTGCGACTTGAAGCGGCGGATGCTCTCGACCCACTGGCCGGCCGGGCGGGCGTGCAGGCCGTTGGGGTAGCCCAGGGTGATTTCCTTGCCGACGGGGAAGTCGTTCATGGCCGGGGCGCTGGGGGTGGAGGCGGGGGCCTCGCCGGTCAGGGCCTCGACGAGTTCGGCGGCGTTGGTGGTGGTGAAGAGTTTCTTCAGCCGGGCGTCGTCACGCATCAGGCGGGTGAGGCGACGCAGCACCTTGATGTGCTCGTCGGAGGCCGCTGCGATGCCCACGACCAGGTTGACGATCTGGGGCTTGCCTTCGGCGTCCTTGCCCCACACGACCCCGTTGGGCACCTGCAGCACGGCCAGGCCGGTGCGCTTGACGAGGTGCTTGTCGTCGATCATGCCGTGTGGAATGGCGACGCCCTGTCCCAGGAAGGTGGTGGCGGTCTGCTCACGCTTGAGCAGGCTGTCGGTGAAGCCGTCAGCGGCAAAGCCGGCCTGGATCAGCAGACTGCCTGCAGCCCGCACGGCGTCGTCGCGGTTCTGGGGCGCAGCCGCCAGCTGGACTTCGACAGGGGTGTTTTCCGGGGATTGCGTTGTCGTGTTCATGAAGGTTCTTCCAGCCTGAGAAGGGTCCAGCCGGCCCGAACGACCCGGCAGCGATGTCGGTGTGGTCAGCGATACTGTCCTCGCCACGCTCCTGTCACGTCCGGCCAGCACCGCGAACGGAGGCCGGGCAACAGGGGCTGCCTGTGGTCTGGGCAGGATTTCATTTGATCAGGGTGACCGGGATGTCCACCAGGTGCAACACGCCGGTGGCCACGGAACCGAGCAGCAGGCCGCTGACACGATTCAGGCCCCGGGTGCCCATCACGATCTGGTCGAATCCCTGCTTCTTCGCGTGGTCGGCGATGACCATGGGGGCATGCCCCCGCTCGAAGGAGGATTCGTAGGGAATGTTCGCCTCGGTCAGCAGCTTCTGGGCGGGCGCCAGCTGCTCCTGGGCCTGTTCCGACATGAAGGCATCGAGGTCGGTCTTGGTGAAGTAGGCGCGGGCGTGGCCGGAGAGGATTTCCGGCTGCACGTTGAGGAGCGAGACCTGGTGGTTGGCACCGGCACGGATCTGTTCGATGACCCATCGCACCGCACGCAATGCGGTCTCTGAGCCGTCGATCGGGATGAGTATTCTGGCCATGGTTGGTCGCCTCTTGTGGGATTGGGCAGCACACATGTTCCCCGGACCCCGGCAGGGGCCGTGACACGGATGTTAACCATCTTGAACTCTGATGTTACTCGTTTGGTGCCGGCTGCGGGGCAGGGGTGGAGAATGGGATGTGGATAAGCTGCAATGCTGCGATGCGCCATGTGGGCCTTGGTTAGAATGCCCGTTTTTGCGCGGAGCACGGCCGTGAGGCCAATGCTGGCGCGCCCTGGCGGGTGAATGCGTGGCTGATATCCCCGCCGGGCGACGGACCCCGGGAGTTACAGATGAGGCTTGCCGACCAATGACCCGGCAGATTGCATGGCTTCTCAGGCCGCCGCCGGTCACCGAACCGGCGAGTGCGTCACCCGAACAGGGGCTGCAGGAGCGTGTTCCGGCCGGACGAGCACCGCTGCAGGACGTGTTGCCGGAGCGGGAGACACCCCGGACGACGCCGGCGCAGGCGTCTGTTCCTGCGCCCAAGCGCGGGCCCGCTCAGAAGAACGCCCCGGAGCCCAGGAGCACACCGGCGACGGCGCATGCCCCGGAGCGCCTTCCCCGGGCCCGGCGGGGTGTCGGGCCGCATCCGCTGCCCTCGCCCGAGGCCGTGCGGGCGCTGCCTCCCTTCGAGCGGCTGCCCGACGAGGCCATCGTGATGGTGGGGCCCGAGCTGGCGCAGCAGGCGGCCGACAAGATCGGTGTGCTTTCGGTGGTGGGCTTCGATACGGAGTCGAAACCGGTGTTCGTGCGGGGGCAGACGCAGGATGGCCCGCATCTGGTGCAGTTTGCCTCGGCAGAGCGCGCGTGGCTGTTCCCGTTGCAGGATCCGGCCTGCGCCCAGGCGGTGGCCGGGCTGCTGGCGCGCCCTGAGCTGCTGAAGGTGGGGTTCGGTCTGGCCGGTGACCGTGCCCAGCTGCTGGCGCGCTTTGGCGTGGCCCCGCAGGGGCTGGTGGATCTGGACCAGACCTATCGGGCGCTGGGCTATCGGGCCTCGCTGGGCATCCGCATGGCCATGGCCGTCACCTTCGGACGGTATTTCGAGAAATCCAAGTCCATCGGCACCTCGGACTGGTCGCGGCAGCCGCTGTCGGCCGCCCAGTGCCGCTATGCCGCCCACGATGCCTGGGGTGCCTTCCGGATTTACGAGGCGTTGTGCGCGCAGGGCATCGACGTGGTGCCCCCGCCTGCCGTGGCCAAGGGCACGGCGCTCAGACGCCCCAGGTCACGTCCACGTCCGCAGCCTTCGCCTCTCGCATCAGCTCGATCAGCGGATAGACGCGCTGACGCAGGCTGACGAAGCGCTCGCGGGCGTCTTCCTGAAGGTTCTGGTCATCGGCGTCCTGTGGCTGATCGGCGGGCGGTTGCTCGCGTTCGGCTGCCTGTTCCAGGGCGGCAATGGCTGCCGGGATCTGGGCCACGGTGATGATGCCGGTGGCGTCCGGGCTCTTGCCGATGATTTTCAGCACCTGTTCGGCGGCCTTGCCGACCATGGTGACACTGCCAGTGGCGCGGCTGCGGAATTCGTACAGCATGTCGTCTCTCCTCTCGGGATGCACCGTCGCCCATGCCGGGAGGGGCGTCGGGCGAGCAGGGCTCACGTCGATTATGCCGGGTTTGCCTCGGCGCTGACCAAATGGTCCAGTGGCCGGCGCAGGGCCATGGCCTCAGCCAGGTGAGCTGGTGTGACGGTGGCGCTGTCGGCCAGGTCGGCCACGGTGCGCGCCACCCGCAGCACGCGGTGCTGGCTGCGCCATGACCAGCCGAAGCGGTCGGCAGCCTGAGTCAGCAATGCGCGGGCATCGGGTTGCAGGCCCAGGCAGTCATCGAAGCGCCCGACGGGAAGATGGCCATTGGTGCAGGCCTGTCGGGTCAGCTGCCGTTGGCGGGCGGCTTGCACGCGCCGGGCCACAGTGGCGCTGCTTTCTGGTGCCGGTGCTGCGGGCACGTCCTTGGTCGGTTCGCGCATCATCTCGATGCCCAGGTCGAAGCGCTCCAGCAGGGGGCCGGAGAGTCGGGCCTGGTAGCGGCGGATCTGCGCGGGCGTGCAGCGGCAGGCCCGTGCCGGATCGCCCAGGTTGCCGCAGGGGCAGGGATTCATGGTGGCCACCAGCAGGAAGCGCGCCGGGAAGGTCTCGCTGTAGGGGCCGCGGCTGAGCGTGATGCGCCCGGTTTCCAGTGGCTCGCGCAGCGATTCGATGACGGTGCGCCGGAACTCGGTCAGCTCGTCCATCATCAGCACGCCATGGTGGGCCAGGCTGATGTTGCCGGGCCGTGGTGGCTGACCACCGCCCAGCAAGCCTGCCGGGCTGGTGCTGGCATGGCAGGGCAGAAAGGGCGCGCGCCGCGAACGGGTGGCCGGCTGACCGCTGGCCGAGCGGATGGCGGCGATCTCCAGCGCCTCGGCCGACGTGAGGGGCGGCAGGATGCCGGGCAGGCGCTGCGCCAGCATGCTCTTGCCGGTGCCGGGCGAGCCGCACAGCAGAAGCGGGTGCAGGCCGGCTGCCGAGATTTCCAGCGCCCGGCGTGCCAGGGGCTGGCCGCGTACATCGGCCAGATCAGGCGATGCCTCGGTGTCGGGCTCGTCCGGAACGGAATCGTTGTCCGTGGGGCGCGGCAGCAGCGTCTGGCCGCGCAGGTGGGCAATGACCGACGCCAGGTCGGGGGCGCCATGCAGGGTCTGCAGGCCGCTCTGTCGGGCCTCGGCCAGGTTGTCACGGGGCAGGATGAGCGTGCGTCCCGGAGCGTCGGCTTTCACGCCGGCGGCCACGGCCAGGGCGGCGCGGATCGGTCGCAGTTCGCCCGACAGGGACAGTTCACCCACCAGCTCCAGGTCCTGCAGTGCCGCAAGCGGCACCAGACCCGCTGCCGCCGCGATGCCAACGGCGATGGGCAGGTCGAAGCGGCCGGATTCCTTGGGCAGGTCGGCCGGCGCCAGGTTGACGGTGATGCGGCGGTTGGGAAACTCCAGGCCGCTCTGCAGCAGGGCGGCGCGCACCCGTTCACGGCTTTCGCGCACCGAGGTCTCGGGCAGGCCCACGATGCTGAAGGCGGGCAGGCCGTTGGCCAGATGCACCTCGACGGAAACCGGAGGTGCCGACAGGCCCAGCAGGGCCCGCGCATGGACCACCGCCAGGGTGTTCATCAGGCGTTCGGCTGGCCGCCGTCCCGTTTGTCGGCCTGCTGGGCCAGGCGGGCTTCCAGGGCATCCACCCGGGCCTGCAGCGACTGCAGAAGGGCGGCCTGGATGTCGAATTCCTCGCGGCTGACCAGTTCCAGCTTGTTGAAGGTCTGGCCCATCAGCGCCTTGATGTTGCGCTCGATGTCGGCGGCGGGGCTGGCCTTGATCAGGTCCATGACCTTCTGCTGAAAGTCCTGGAAGAAAGCCTGTTTTTCCATGAGATGGGAACTCCTATTGGTAGGAAAGAATGTGAGGAGGGTTCAAGGCTTCCGATGGTACGCAATCCGCGTCCGATCATCACGATTCCTGTCCGAAAGGCTTAGGCCGAAAGCGGGAATCAAGAATTCATGATGCAGAATTCATTCAAGGATGGGTGGGCAGGCGGGGCAGGATGCCAAAACGGCGGACACGCTCTAGAATGGGCCGATTGACCGGCATCCGGCCGGCCTGTCCCTTTTCGGGTGGCGCATGGACATTCTTTTCATCCTCGATCCCTTCGATTCCCTCAAGCCCAAGAAAGAGACCAGCATCGCCATGATGCGGGCTGCCGTGGCGCGTGGCCACCGGGTCTTCGGCTGCCTGCAGGGTGACATCAGTCTGGATCAGGGCAAGGTCACGGCCCGGGTGACCCCGCTGGAGCTGACCGGCGAGCTCTCCCCCTGGTACAAGGCCGGTGAGGTGCGCATCGAGCCGCTGTCGGTCTTCGATGCCGTGCTGATGCGCAAGGATCCGCCCTTCGACATGGAATATGTCTATTCCACCTACATGCTGGAGCGGGCGGTCGAGCAGGGGGCACGGGTCTACAACAATCCGGCCGCCATTCGCGACCATAATGAGAAATTCTCCATCACGGCCTATCCGCAGCTGACCACCGACGTGATGGTCACGCGCGATCCGGCCCGGCTGCGCGAGTTCGTCGCCCGCCATGGCGAGGCGGTGCTGAAGCTGCTGGACGGCATGGGCGGCGCGTCCATCTTCCGGGCACGTCAGGATGATCCCAACCTGTCGGTCATTCTGGAGACGATGAACCGCTTCGGCACGCGCACCGTGATGGCGCAGCGCTACCTGCCGGCCATCGCGCAGGGCGACAAGCGCATCCTGCTCATCGACGGCGAAGTGGTGCCGCATGCGCTGGCGCGCATTCCGCAGGCTGGCGAGGCCCGGGGCAACATGGCGGCCGGCGGCAAGCCGGTGGCACAGCCGCTGTCGGCGCGTGATGAAGAGATCGCCCGCTATCTGGGTCCGCGCCTGGCGGCCAAGGGGCTGTTCCTGGTGGGTCTGGACGTGATTGGCGACAGCCTGACCGAGATCAACGTCACCAGCCCCACCGGGTTCATGGAAATCACGGCGCAGACCGGTTTCGATGTGCCCGATTTCTTCATCGCACAGCTGGAAAAGCGTGTGGCGGCCGATCGTTCCGCCGCCGGGGCCTGAGCGGGAACATTCATGATCTCGGTGCTGATCATCGCGCATCAGCCCCTGGCCACAGCGCTCCTGGGGTGCTGTCGGCACGTCTATCGCGGCCTGCCGGTGCAGGCGGCTGCGCTGGACATCATTCCCGACGAGGATCCCGATCAGGCGCTGCGCGAGGCGCGGGCGCTGGCCAGCCGCATCAATGATGGCAGCGGCCAGGTGGTGCTGACCGATCTGTACGGTGCCACGCCGTCGCGCATTGCCATGCAGATGGCCGTGCCGGGCCGGGTCAGTGTCCTCTACGGCGTCAATCTGCCCATCCTGCTGAAAGTGTTCAACTATCGGGCGCGCCTGCCCCTGGTCGAGCTGGAGTCCCTGGTGCTGCGTGATGCGGCCGACGGCATCGGGCGGGTCGATACCGGATATCCCGGGCGTCGGCTGGACAGGGCACATCAGCCCGATGGCGCGTCTGACCCGGAAGCGCCTGCCGCATCGTCTGACGCTGTGCGAAACGGCTGCTCCCCACTGTCCGAGACCCCTCCCTCCAACCCCTCACATTCATGAAAGAAGCCGAAGTCAGGATCGTCAACCGCCTCGGGATCCATGCCCGCCCGTCTGCTGCGCTCACGCAGCTGGCCGGCAAGTTCCAGTCGGGCGTGTGGTTCACCAAGGGTACGCGGCGCGTCAATGGCAAGAGCATCATGGGGGTGATGATGCTGGCGGCCGCTTGCGGTACCGTGCTCAAGATCGAGGTGGATGGCGAGGACGAGGATGCCGCGCTGAAGGCGCTGGTCGATCTGATCGCGTCGGGCTTCGGTGAAGAACGCGGGGCCGGCGCATGATGCAGACGCTGGTCGGCGCGCCCATCGGGGGTGGCATCGTGCTGGGGCGGGCCTGTGTGCTGGATACCGCGCTCATCGACGTGCCGCGCTACTACATCACCTCCGGGGAGGTGGCGGGCGAATGGGCCAGACTGGGCGAAGGCTGTGCCGCGGTCGAGGCCGAGCTGCAGGGCGTGGCCGCCCAGTTGCCGGCTGATGCACCGACCGAGGCCCGGGCGCTCCTGGACGTGCAGCTGATGCTGCTGAACGATCCGGCGCTGATCGAAGGGGCCAAGTCCCGGGTCGAGAACGAGCGGCTCAACATCGAATGGGCGATTTCCGAGACGGCCGAGGAACTGATGGCGCAGTTTCGCGCCATCGAGGATCCCTACCTGAAGGAACGCGGCCGTGATGTCGAACAGGTGGCTGACCGGCTGCTGAAGGCACTTTCGGGCGCCAGCCAGCTGGGCGTTGGCCGTAACGGCGGTGGGGAGCCGCTGATCTACGTGGCCCAGGACCTGCAGCCGGCCGACATGCTGCAGCTGCGCGGGGTGCTGGGCTTCGTGTTCGAGCAGGGCGGCATCCATTCGCACACGGCCATTCTGGCGCGCAGCCTGCGTGTGGCGGCCGTGACCGGCGTGGACGATGCGACCGGGCGCATCCGCGATGGCGACTTCCTCATTCTGGACGGTGACGCCGGGAAGGTGATCGTCCGGCCCGACGAGGCGCTGCTGGAACAGTATCGCGAACGCCAGCGCGAGGCGGCCGAGCGGGAGCGCCTGCTGGCGCGGCTGGCCGATGTGGACTGCGTCACCCAGGATGGCTGCCGCGTCACCATGCTGGCCAACATCGAGCGGCCCGAGGAGGCCGAGGATGCCATGCACGTGGGGGCCGAGGGCATCGGGCTCTTCCGGTCCGAGTTCCTCTTCCTGAACCGCTGCCAGCTGCCGGACGAGGAAGAGCAGTACCGCGCCTATCGCCAGGTGCTGGAGACCCTGCAGGGCCGGCCCGTCACCATCCGCACCATCGACGTGGGCGCTGACAAGATCCTGCCCGCCCAGGCGCTGATTCCCGGTGCCACGTCGGCCCTGGGGCGGCGTGCCATCCGCTACAGCCTGGCCGAGCCCGAGATGTTCCTGGTGCAGCTGCGGGCGC
>ERZ773038.1186-NODE-1186-length-15205-cov-3.936106_pt1 | contig 15205 bp, 18 predicted proteins | sample MGYA00511665_ERZ773038 | MGnify/ENA primary metagenome ERZ773038 (study PRJEB29015, sample SAMEA2737966) | human oral metagenome | biome: human oral; feature: human-associated habitat; material: dental | place: China | collected 2028 ... | reverse complement strand
CCATGGGGATTATTTTCTATGAAATGCTGACAGGACACATCCCTTATGATGGAGATAGTGCTGTGACGATTGCCCTACAACATTTCCAAAAGCCCCTACCGTCCATTATTGCTGAAAACCCAAATGTTCCACAAGCATTGGAAAATGTAGTCATCAAGGCAACGGCAAAAAAATTGACGGATCGTTATCAGTCAGTTGCAGAAATGTATGTGGATTTATCAAGCTGTTTATCTGCTGACCGTCGAAATGAGAAAAAGCTAGTTTTTGATGACACTGCTAAAGCAGACACAAAGACACTGCCGAAAGTATCACAAAATACCTTGACTTCTGCGACGAAGTCAACACCTGCTCCTACAAAAGAAGTAGTCAGTAGTAAGCCTACGCCTACGCCAAAAGCAAAAAAGAAGCGCCGTTTAAGAACGCGCTATAAAGTTTTGTTATCAGCAGTGGTTTTAGTCATCGTAGCTCTGGTGGCTTTAGTCTATTTGAGTCCGTCAAATGTAAAAATCCCAGATGTTACTGGAAAAACTATTGCCCAAGCACGTTCTGCAATCGAAACTGCAGGTTTGAAAGTTGGCAAGGAAAAAGACGAATACAGTGATTCTGTTAAAAAAGATTCAGTTATTCGCACCAATCCAGAAGCGGGAACGCAACGTCGTGAGGGCAGTACGGTGGATCTGATTGTCTCAAAAGGGACTAAAACTTTTATTATGGAAGATTATAAAGGTCAGAAGAGAGCAGATGCTATCAACAATCTGGTACAAAAATACAAGGTTTCAAAAGGCTTAATTAAAACAGAAGAAGTTGAAAGTAGTGAGTATGCGGCAGGAACAGTTGTTGATCAAACACCAGCAGCAGGTAGCACTTATGATTTGACTTCAAAGACTCGTATTACGTTAAAAGTAGCGAAGTCCGTTTCAAGTGTCACGATGCCAAGCTATATCGGCTCAACTTATGAATTTGCTTATAATAATTTGACAGAAGTGATTGGTATTCAAGGTGCGAATATTGAAAAACGTACGGTTACAACAGCTCCAGCGGGTACACAGGCAAATACGATTATCAGACAAACCCCAGAAGCTGGTCAGTCTTTGAATTTGAAGAGTGATCGCATTGTCTTATATGTATATGAGCCAAAAACCGAAGATTCTTCAACATCTGAAAGTAGTTCACAATCTAATAGCAGCTCAGATAAAACTAGCCCATCCTCTAGTAGTTCGTCAACTAGTGGTAATGATGGAAGCAGCTCAAAAACACCAGACACAAGTGCTAGTGCAAGTAATTAAAAAAGAGAGAGGATAAAATCGTAGTTTTGTTAAATCGATTTTCCCTCCCTCTTTTTTTTGCACTCGTTTTACATCATTGGTAAGCATTGCTTCTGCTCAATCAAGTTTATCCAGTATATTGTAATTAAAAATGTTAACTTCTAGGACTACAAACTAGAACTTGAAAATATTTTCTTTCAGTTCACTACCTTCTTTTCATACCTTAGCTGGAGGAATTTTTGTAAGTTTTTGATACAATAGAGTAAGAAAGGTATCGAGGCTATGAGAAAGATCCAATTTTTTATCTTTGTTGAATCTATTCTACTGACATTTGCATTAGTGACCATTTTGTCTGGCCATTTTTCGCGTGTTATTCTTTTTTTGGTGCTCTTCTTGCTATTGCTCTATTATTATTTTGGAAAACAAAGAGGAAATTTTCTGCTAGTAACCTCTACCATACTGCTTTTTTTCATTATTATGCTCAATCCTTATGTCATTGCTGCCTTGCTCTTTGCGGTCATTTATGGCATGATTGTAGCTTATCCTTATATTTATAAAGAAAATGGAGTGACAACTCTCATCTTTGATGATGCAGTAGAACAAAAACGTGAAAAAAATCAATGGTTGGGAAATCTTCATCATTTTGGTTCATCGGATACCTGTCGATTTGATGACATCAATCTTTTCCGTCTCATGGGGAAAGATACGATTCATTTGGAACAAGTCATTATCACAAACCATGACAATGTGATTATTTTTCGTAAATTTTTCGGTAACACAAAAATCATTGTGCCAGTTGATGTGGCAGTCAGCCTGAAAGTGAATAATCTATATGGTGAATTGCAGTTTTTAGATCAACCTGTCTATGAATTGCGAAATGAAAGTATCAGCCTAACGACACCGGACTTCAAGCGAGCACATAAAAGCGTCAAAATTGTCCTGTCAACGTTTGTGGGGAATGTTGAGGTGGTTCGCAAATGAAAAAAGTCTACTATCTCTTGATTAGCTTTTATTCCCTACTCATTTTAGGAATCATTATTCATTATATTTTTAGTCTATTTAATTTTGACTGGCAACTGATTTTTAGTAATGTAGAGCGGTTGGAAAAGTTCAGTTTCTTTGTGATTGTACTGACTTTATCTCTGACGATGCTGATGATTTTAGGTGTTAAAGTGATTCAAATGGTCACTTTGTCTACCATTCAAACAAACCTAAAAAATGTTTTAGAAGGTCGAGAATTGCAAGAGATTCATCAGCCTGAAATTGATGCCTCTTTTCGGCTGGTTTCAGAGAAATTAACTCATTTGACAGAAAATCTGCAAAAGTCAGAGAACCGCGCCCTGCAAAATGAGGAGACGATTATTGAGAAAGAACGCAAGAGAATTGCGCGTGACTTACATGATACGGTCAGTCAAGAACTTTTTGCTGCCAATATGATTTTATCAGGTGTGACAGGGCAAGTGGAGAACTTAGATACGGACACCTTATCGAAACAATTGACGGGCGTATCAGGAATTTTAAATACTGCCCAAAGGGATTTGCGTATCTTGCTTCTACATTTGAGACCGACAGAGTTGGAAGGGAAAAGCTTGGTTGAAGGGCTGAACCTCATTTTGAAAGAGCTATCAGATAAAAGCGATATTGAGGTAAGTTTTCACCATGATGTGCAAAAATTACCGAAACAGATTGAGGAGCATATTTTTAGAATTGCTCAGGAAATTATCAGTAACACGCTTCGCCATGCCAATGCAAATCATTTGGATGTTTATCTATACCAAACACCGTACGAATTGCAGTTAAAGATGACAGATGATGGAATTGGCTTTGAGCGTACCTCATCTGATGAATTGAGCTATGGTTTGAAAAATATGGAAGAAAGAGTAAATGATATGGCAGGAACAATGCAGATTTTAACGGCTCCTAAACAAGGAGTAGCGATTGACATTCGTGTACCTTTATTGAAAGGAGTTTAGGATGCAGATTTTATTAGTAGATGACCATGAAATGGTACGACTTGGCTTGAAAGGTTATTTGGATTTACAAGACGATGTGGATGTAGTGGCAGAAGCTTCAAATGGTCGCGAAGGAGTTGAAAAAGCTTTGGAGTTGCGCCCGGATGTGATTATGATGGACATTGTTATGCCTGAAATGAGTGGGATTGAAGCGACACTTGCTATTTTGAAAGAATGGCCTGAAGCTAAAATTCTCATTTTGACTTCTTATTTGGATAATGAAAAAATTTATCCAGTTTTAGATGCGGGTGCTAAAGGATATATGCTAAAAACTTCTAGTGCTGATGATATTTTACGAGCGGTCCGAAAAGTAGCCAAGGGTGAACTTGCTATTGAAACAGAGGTCAGCCAAAAAGTGGAATATCATCGAAATCATATTGAATTGCACGAAGATTTGACTGCGCGTGAGCGAGATATTTTAGGACTACTGGCAAAAGGTTATGAAAATCAACGCATAGCAGATGAATTATTTATTTCTTTAAAGACAGTGAAAACACATGTGTCCAATATCTTATCAAAGCTAGAAGTGAGCGATCGTACACAAGCTGTTGTTTATGCTTTCCAACATCACCTTGTCCCACAAGATGACATTTAGTGGTATAATAGAAAGCAGAATAATTCCTAGAGGGAGATTATGGACGCAAAATTAAAATATAAATCCAAGAAAATCAAAATCGTCTTTTTCGATATTGATGATACGTTGCGAGTGAAAGAGACTGGCTATATTCCGGACTCTATCAAAACGGTGTTTAAACAGCTGAAAGAAAAAGGAATTTTGACAGGAATTGCTTCAGGGAGAGGGATTTTTGGTGTAGTTCCAGAGCTGAAAGCATTGCAGCCGGATTTCTTTGTCACTTTAAATGGTTCCTATGTAGAGGATAAAAAAGGAAATGTAGTTGTCCAGCATGCCATTCCCAAGGAAATGGTGGAGGCATACATTGCGTGGACGAAGGAAATTGGGATTGACTTTGGACTCGTCGGCAGTCATCAGGCAGCCCTTTCGACACGGACGCCTCTCATTGATGAAGCGATTGATATTGTGTATCCTGATTTACCTGTTCAACCGGATTTTTATCAAGACTACAATGTTTATCAGATGTGGACATTTGAAGATATTGGAGATAGCTTGCAATTGCCTAAAGAGTTAGAAGAACATCTACGATTGGTTCGCTGGCATCCGCATTCATCAGATGTAGTTCTAACAAATGGTTCAAAAGCATCTGGAGTTGCGACAGTTGTGGAGCATCTAGGGTTGAAGCCTGAGAATGTGATGGTTTTTGGAGATGAACTCAATGATTTAGAGTTGTTTGATTATGCAGGTATCAGTATTGCTATGGGCATTTCCCATGTAAAGATCAAAGCAAAGGCTGATTTTGTGACAAAAACAGTAGAAGAAGACGGCATTTTTTATGCCTTAGAGGAGTTAGGAATGGTAGAAAAAGAATTGCATTTTCCACAAGTAACGATGGAAACAGCAGAAGGACCGAAAGCGACTATTAAAACCAACCACGGTGATTTGAAATTTCAATTATTTCCAGAACAGGCACCGAAGACGGTAGCGAATTTTATCGCTTTGTCAAAGAATGGCTACTATGATGGCGTGATTTTCCACCGGATTATCAAGGATTTCATGATTCAAGGTGGTGATCCAACTGGTACGGGTATGGGTGGCGAATCTATTTATGGTGAAAAGTTTGAGGATGAGTTTTCTCCAGAATTGTACAATATCCGTGGAGCACTTTCAATGGCCAATGCAGGTCCAAATACAAATGGCAGTCAATTTTTCATCGTGCAAAATAGCAAGATTCCTTATGCACAAAAGGAACTAGAACGAGGTGGTTGGCCAGCACCGATTGCTGAAATCTATGCAAGCAAAGGTGGAACGCCACATTTGGATCGCCGGCATACTGTGTTTGGTCAATTGCTAGACGAGGCTTCTTATCAAGTGTTAGATAAGATTGCGGCAGTTGAAACTGGTGCAATGGATAAACCGCTTGAGGATGTCGTGATTGAAACCATTGAAATTGAGGATTGAGATGAAAATTGGTGAAAAACTAAAAGGCCGAATTACTGGTATTCAGCCTTATGGTGCTTTTGTGGAACTAGAAACGGGTGCCATGGGATTGATTCATATCTCAGAAATTCGGACAGGCTATATCGAAAATATCCACGAAATTCTGCATGTTGACGATCAGGTCTTGGTGCAAGTGATGGACTATGATGAATTTTCGGGTAAGGCTAGTTTGTCAATGAGAACTCTGGAAGAAGAGAAGCATCATTTTCCTAAACGCCATCGCTTTTCAAATGACCATTACAAGATTGGTTTTGCACCGCTCGCTAAAAATTTGCCGACTTGGACCAAGGAAGCAATGGATTTTCTGAATCAATCAAAAGAGGAAACCAAATGACAAGAATTGTGATATTTTCATATAAAAGACCCCCTCAATAAGAGAGCATTGTATCTTATTGAGGGGGTTATTTATTCTCATACATTTTCAGGTGGATATCAATTCTGTATTCTTTGTTCAAACCACTATCACATTAAAGCATATTCATCTGGCAGCATGATGGTTTCTTTGCCATTATTGTCAGTCACAAAGATTTCTCGTGGAAAAAATGGATCGAAAGCGTCATTAAAATCAAAAGAGACAGTAGTTGACAGACTTGCTTCGGAAAATCGAAATGTTAATTTTCCTTGATGGTTGATGAGTTCGAATCGAAGAAGTTCATCTAATTCAAACACACCTTTTAAAAAATTATCAATGATGTACCAGAAAGAATCAATAATGTCATCTGGCAAACTTGTTACAACGCCAAAGCTGGCATAACGTCCACGTGTATTTGTAAAAGCCATTGTTTCTTCCTTTCTGTGCTCATTCATCAAAGTATTTTCTATATGATACATAAAATAAGCTTGAATTGCAAGAAATTGTTCTTTGAAAATCAAAAAGGACCAGAGGTCCCTTGACAACTTTAGCGATTCTTTAGCTCTACATAACGTTTGTACCAAATATTGACATAGGCCTGTGAAAAAGGTCCACGCTCATTATTAATCCAGTCTACTAAGATTTTTACATTTTCTTTGAGAATGTAATCTAAATCATTGGAGTAGCTCATCTGCCGTTTGTGGCGCTCGTATTCATCTACATCCAGCAATCGCTTTTCACCATTGGTGAAGACTTTGACGTCTAAATCATAATCTATGTATTTTAATGCTTCTGCATCAAGATAATAGGGGCTGGCTAGATTACAATAGTAGGAAATCCCATTTTCGCGGATCATAGCGATAATGTTAAACCAATATTTTTTATGAAAATAGACAATAGCTGGCTCACGTGTCACCCAACGCCGCCCGTCACTTTCTGTGACCAAGGTATGGTCGTTGACACCAATAATGGCGTTTTCAGTTGTTTTTAGTACCATGGTGTCGCGCCAAGTGCGGTGCAGACTTCCATTATGCTTATAACTTTGAATTGTAATAAAGTCGCCTTCTTTTGGAAGCTTCATAATCTACCAACTTTCTACAATTTATCAGGTTATCGCTTTTATTGTAACATATTTTCATGAAAAAACATAAATAAACCTTACATTTTTTATAGATATTCTTTGAGAGCGCTCGCAATATCAGAAAAATCAAAGCCTTTGCGTGCGAGTGCTTGAGTAAGGCGCTGCTTTAAATCATAGCCGTCGTATTTTTGGGAATACTTGCGGTATTGTTTGTCTAATTCTTTGTAAAGCAATTCTTGTTGTTTTTCGTCATCGTCTTCTATGGTAAGGCTTTGGTAAGCTATTTTTGCTTCTTCATAGGAAAAGCCTTTATTGATGAGCTGTTGTAAGATTTTATCGTGAAGCGCTTTTTCTGGGAGCTTCCCTTGATATTTTTTGAGTAATTTTTGAGCAACTGTTTCTGCTAGGTTTGTAAAATCATGTTGATGCAACTCATCATCAATGATAGAAGCAGCAATTCCTTTTTGCATTAACTTTTGCTTGAGCGCATACGCACCTTTGTCTCCTGAGAGAAGATTGGAATGGATAAATGAATGAGTATATTTGGCATCATCTAGCCAGTTGTCTTTTTTTAAGTTGTCAATAACGTGAACAATCGTTTCCTCTTCCATGTCGTGCTTGCGCAAATAATCATTGACTTCCTTTACAGTACGCTGCTTGAAAGAAAGATGATACAATGCCAGATTTTTTCCATAAGAAAATTGAGCATATTCTTGGATTTCTTTCAGCTCTTGCTCAGTAATGTTCATGCCTTTTGATAACATAAAATGAACAATGGTATCTTCGGTGATATACAGTTTTTCCGTCTCATCCAGCTCTAAGAGATAAAGCCGCTTTTTCTTTTCAATTTTTGTAATTTTCATGATTCTATTATACCTCAAAATATGGTAAGATAGGCTTATGAATCTGAAAGTAAAACAAAAAATCCCCTTGAAAATCAAAAAAATGGGAATCAACGGGGAAGGGATTGGATTTTATAAAAAGACATTGGTCTTTGTACCAGGTGCTTTAAAAGGTGAGGATATTTTTTGTCAAATCACGACGGTTAAGCGTAATTTTGTCGAAGCAAAACTGTTGACGATTAACAAACACTCCAAGTATCGAGTAGAGCCTCCTTGTGAGATTTATGAAAAATGCGGGGGCTGCCAGATTATGCACTTGCATTATGACAAACAGTTAGAATTTAAGACAGATCTGCTGCGGCAGGCTTTGAAAAAATTTGCACCTCAAGGTTATGAAAACTACGAGATTCGTCCAACGATTGGTATGCAAGAACCTCAATATTATCGAGCGAAGTTGCAGTTTCAAACACGGAAATTTAAGGGAGATGTAAAAGCGGGTCTTTATGCGCAGAATTCTCATTATCTGATTTCTTTGAAAAACTGTTTGGTTCAGGATAAGGTAACGCAGAAAATCATCAATAAAGTGGCTCTCCTTTTGGGGAAGTACAATTTTCCTATTTATGATGAGCGAAAAAATGCCGGCGTTCGGACGGTTATGATTCGCCGAGCTCGGAAAACAGGTCAGGTGCAGATGATTTTTGTCACGGGAAAGAAGTTGGACTTTTCTCCAGTCATTCGTGATTTGTCAGCAGAATTTCCAGAGTTGGAAACAGTAGCGGTCAATTACCATACGACAAAATCAAGCGAAATCTATGGAGGACGGAGATTATCTGGGGGAAAGAGACCATTCAGGAAGGTGTTTTGGATTACGAGTTTTCCTTATCGCCTAGGGCTTTTTACCAGCTCAATCCAGAGCAAACAGAGGTGCTTTACAGTGAAGCAGTTAAGGCTCTGGATGTCGATTCAGAGGATTGTCTGATTGATGCTTATTGTGGCGTGGGAACGATTGGCTTTGCTTTTGCTAAAAAAGTAAAGTCTCTTCGTGGCATGGATATTATACCGGAAGCCATTGAAGATGCTAAGCGAAATGCTGCTCGCCTAGGCTTTAACAATACTCATTATGAGGCTGGGACTGCTGAAAGTATTATTCCTCGCTGGTACAAGGAAGGCTATCGAGCAGATGCCTTGATTGTGGATCCACCACGGACTGGTTTGGATGAAAAACTGCTTGAAACGATTGTTCGCTATGCACCGAAGAAAATGGTTTATGTCTCCTGTAATGTCTCTACTCTAGCTAGAGATTTGGTGCAATTGAGCAAGGTTTACGATGTTCATTATATTCAATCTGTGGATATGTTTCCACACACAGCCAGGACCGAGGCTGTAGTGAAATTGATAAGGAAAGAGGATTAGAATGAATATTTGGGAAAAATGCATGAAGAAGGCAAGGAGTTCTATGCTCTGCATGAGGTATCGCCCTTTGTGTACGCTAATCATGTTGTAGCAGCTATTGAAGCAGAGGACGGAAAGATTTATATCGGCTTTTGCTTTGCTCCAACAGCTTGAGGACTGTTGGAGGTTGCAGATAAAATCAACGAAGTTGGTATAATAAATGTAGTGTCTTTCATCTCTGTGCTGAAAGGGCAGCAGCTTTTAATATGTATCAGTATTCTGGACAGACAAAAATGAAACGAGTATTGGCTTTTCGCGATAAACCGCCTTATGGCGGAGGTTCTGGTATGCCTTGTGGGGCGTGTAGAGAATTTCTAATGGAGTTGAATCCTGAGAGTCGTCATTTAGAGTTTATGTTGGATTTTGAAAAACGAGAAACGATTACTTTGGGAGAACTCATGCCTTACTGGTGGGGACAAGAACGTGCTGAAAATGACGGAAAATGATATGAAGCACTTTTACTGTATGTTAGAATAATATACGAGGCACTTTCTAACAACGAAAGTTCAAAGGATCAGGATGTAAAAATTGCAAAGAAGGTATTCTGTAGCAATGCTATTGATATTTTATAGTATTTGGTAAATGGAATAGAATGACTTGTTCATGAGTGAGTCTAGTTTGAGGCAGATGACAAATAGGCGACAGAAGTTGAGCAGTAAAATGAAACGCAAATATTTTCAACTACTTCAGCAATAGAAAAACTTGTAGAAAACAATCTCTACAAGTTTTTTTATTTTACAAGGAAATCTCTGTATTTTCCAATACTTTTTGTGCATCTGAGACAATTGTTTCAATGATTTCTTTGCATGGTCGGATTTCTTTTATCATACCAGCAATTTGACCGCACATCATGGAGCCGTTTTTTGTGTCTCCGTCATATACAGCTTTTGAGAGAGCTCCAATAGTAATCTCTTCCAGTTCCTCACGGCTGGTACCTTTATTTTCAAGTTCTATATAATGGTCTGTCATTTCGTTTCGGATACAACGAACGGGGGCACCCGCCCTCCTGCCTGTGACAGCTGTATCTGTATCATTTGCCTTGAGAACTGCTTCTTTATAACTTTCAGCGATTGGGCATTCTTCTGATGCGAGAAATACCGTACCGAGTTGAACTCCTTGTGCGCCTAAAACGAAAGCAGCAGCAAGCCCGCGACCGTCTGCAATACCTCCTGCACCAATCACGGGAATATCAACCGCATCAGCAATCTGTGGCAGCAAAGCCATAGTATTGGTGCTACCGATATGACCACCCGCTTCAGATCCTTCAGCGATAACAGCGTCAACACCTAATTCTTGCATTTTTTTAGCATGTTTCACGCTGGCAATGACCGGAATAACCTTGATACCTGCTTCTTTGAGAGCAGGCAGAATAAATTTAGGGGTGCCAGCACCAGTTGTCACAATAGGAACTTTTTCTTCGATGATAACATTCACAAGCTCTTCAACGTTTTTCAACATCAGCATCACGTTAACAGCGAATGGTTTGTCTGTGAGTTTGCGCAATTCACGAATTTCGTCGCGCAATTGGTCGCCAGTCATGCCACCTGAAGCGATAATCCCCAAGCCACCTGCTTCTGAAACAGCAGCAGCCAATGGATAGTGAGAAATTTGCGCCATAGCACCCTGAAAAATTGGATATTTAATGTTTAATAAAGTTGTAATAGACATACTATCTCCTTCATCCTGTTTTTGAAATTATTATATCACGATTATAAAAACGTTTTCAAATCTGTGATTTAATAAATTTTCTTTTGTTTGTGAAATATTTTGCTTTGAAAAGAGAGGTTATCAATTATTTTACTTGTGAAAAACAAAGAATCGTTTTATTATAATAATTACTTATACTATATTAAAAATAGTTATAGATACTTAATTCAGAAAAATGGAATCAACTAAAGATAAAGAGAGTTTTGCTTTTACTTAGAGAGTAACTAATTTTTTATGTTATAATGATAGAAAATGAATCATGAGGTGAGAAATGGACAATATCATTGATGTCTCCATTCCTGTGGCAGAAGTAGTTGACAAGCACCCAGAAGTATTAGAAATTTTGGTGGAGCTTGGTTTTAAACCGCTTGCCAATCCAATCATGCGCAATACGGTTGGTCGCAAGGTGTCATTAAAGCAAGGCTCTAAGTTAGAGGGAACCCCTATGAATAAAATTGTCATGACATTGGAAGCAAATGGCTATGAAGTGGTGGGGCTAGACTAATGGCAGACGAACGAATTGAAATTTTGAAATCTATTTTGCTGGATTTGCATCATGGTGCAACAGTAGAAGAGGTTCAAGAGCAGTTTAACAAGCATTTTACAGGCGTTTCGGCTATTGAGATCAGTCTTATGGAGCACGAACTGATGAACTCGGATACGGGTGTAACCTTTGAGGATGTTATGTCGCTTTGCAATGTTCATGCGAATCTTTTTAAGGGAGCGGTGAAAAATGTAGAAGTGGCTGACACAGATCATCCAGGGCATCCAGTTCAAATTTTTAAGCAGGAAAATCTAGCTCTTAGAGCTGCTCTGTTGCGGATTCGGCGCCTCCTTGATACCTATGCTCAAACAGATGAGGCAGAAATGAAGACAGAGTTGGAAAAGGGACTGATGCGCCAGCTGGGCTTGGTCGGTCAATTTGACATTCATTATCAGCGCAAGGAAGAGCTGATGTTTCCGATTATGGAGAAATACGGTCATGACTCACCGCCCAAAGTCATGTGGGGTGTGGACGACCAGATTCGAGAGCTTTTTCAGGAAGCAAAGACCGCTGCTGAAGATTTGTCTAACCTAGGTATCGAGCAAGCTCGAGCAACATTTGAAAATTTTGCGGCTGAGTTTGAAGCGATGATTTTCAAGGAAGAATCCATCTTGCTTATGATTTTGCTGGAATCCTTCACACAGGACGATTGGCTGAAAATTGCAGAAGAAAGTGATGCTTACGGCTATGCGATTATCAAGCCGGCTGAGAAATGGATGCCAGCTCGTCAATCATTCACGGAGGCAGAAAAAGAAACTGCTGAGAAGACTGAAAGCGAAGCGGCAGCTAGTGAGGAGCTTGTGTCAGACGGTACTATTCAGCAGATCATTGAGACACCTGATGGGCAGGTCACCATTTCTTTTAAGCCAAAAAAGAAAAAGGCAGAAAACAATTTTGATCGACAGACCCAACAGTCTTTTGGACATGGCTATTTGTCAGTGGAAGAGGCAAATCTAATCTTGAATCATCTGCCGATGGAGATTACCTTTGTCAATAAGGAGGATATTTTCCAGTACTACAATGACAGTGTGCCAGCTGATGAGATGATTTTTAAACGGACGCCGAGTCAAGTGGGGCGCAATGTCGAGCTGTGCCACCCGCCTAAGTTTTTGGAGAAAGTTCGCTTTATTTTTAAGGAATTGCGCGAAGGCAAGCGAGACAAGTTTGTTATGTGGTTCAAATCTGAGTCGCGAGATAAATTTGTCCATGTGACATATGCGGCATTACGAGATGAAGCAGGAGAATTTCAAGGTGTGCTGGAATATGTCCAAGATATTCAGCCTTTCCGTGATATTGAAGAAGATTTCTACCGAGGAGTAGATTAGAAGGAATATGATGACGTACGAACAGGAATTTTTAAAGGATTTTGAAGCTTGGGTCAAAACTCAGGTGGCAATCAACGAAATGGCTCTTCAAGAAAGCCAAAAAGTCTATGAAGAAGACCAAGATGAACGCGCTAAAGAAGCCGCGATTCGTTATGAGAGCCGTCTGGATGCCTATCAGTTTCTATTGGGTAAATTTGCCAACTATCAAGAAGGCAAGGGATTTCATGACCTACCAGACGGACTTTTTGGGCAGAGAAATTATTGATTTTCTCTAGAAAACATGTTAAACTAAATGCATTAGAGGTGTTTTGAATCCCATTTGTCACAGAAAGCGGTGTTGCTGAGAAATCCGCACAAATGTCAAAACTGGTTGCTGAGGTAAAAAATGAAATAATGGTGTCTTTTTGTTTACTTTTAGGACTAAGCAGCGGGTTGCGGGCTGTACTGGTGTACGCCTAAGCGAGCTAACGACGTAATAAAAGATAAACAAGAAAGCTAGAGCTGCGGGCATCTGCCCGAAATTGGGTGGTACCGCGGAGAGATTCGTCCCTGTCATGTATGGCAGGGGCGAATTTTTATAATCGGAACGGGGAGAGGAATTATGATAAATATCTTAGGTCAAATTGAAGACAATAAACTTCCTAATATTGAGACAGAACGGCTGTATTTGCGCCAACGTCTAGTCTCAGATGCTAAAGAGATTTTTGCTTATGCGAGCTTACCAGAAGTAACTTGGCCAGCTGGTTTTCCACCTGCGGAAAGCGTGGAAGAAGAGGAAAATTATCTCGAAAACATTATGCCAAAGCGCTGGATTGAGCAAAAAATACCGTCTGGTTATGGTATCTGCTTAAAAGGGACAAATAAAGTCATTGGCTCGATTGATTTTAATAAGCGCCATGCTGATGATGTTCTTGAAATGGGCTATTTGCTTCACCCAGATTATTGGGGGCAAGGGATTGTGACAGAAGCTGCGCGTGCGCTGTTGGAAGTTGGATTTACCCTACTCAATCTTTACAAAATCGAAATTGAATGTTATGGATACAACAAAGCAAGCCAGCGTATTGCTGAAAAACTTGGCTTCACCCTCGAATCTCGCGTCCGTGACCGCAAAGATGCACAAGGCAAACGCTGTGATTTATTGCGTTATGGATTGCTGAAAAGTGAGTGGGAGGGGAAGGGTTGAATGAAATCTCTAATTTTGTCCTTTATACCACGCCAAATGGTGAGGTGCATCTGGATATTCTTACAGGATGAGAATCTGTGACTGACTCAAAAAGGGATTGCTGAGTTGTTTGGTGTCACCAAATCAACGGTAAGTGAGCATTTTGCTAACATTTATAATGATGGTGAATTGGAAAAAACGGCAACTGTTTGGAAATTACGAACAGTTTAAAAAAGTAGTGGAGCGGTTCAGCGTGAAGTAGAGTACTACAATCTTGATGCCATTATAATCAGATAGTTGAATGATATATAGGGAGGAATAAGAAAATATTGGAAAATTGGTTACAAATTCTATCAAGTGGAACTTTAATAACTGCTTTGATTACGTTAATTCAATTTAATAAGAAAAATAACTTAGAGTACATCACAAAAGAGCGTTCTGAGTGGAGAAAAGGAATAAGGTTAATAATAGCTGATTTATTAGCTGATAGAAATAGAAGGTTGGCAATAAGTAGACTGAAAGCACAAATAAATCCTTACGGAATTAATCTCCCAGATGAATCCAAAGACTATTATATGAAAGATGGACATATTTGGGATCTTTTAAGTAGTTTTGATTACTCAGAGGAAAAGTCACAAAAGCTCAGTCAATACCTAGAACTGCTCCTGAAATATGATTGGGAACGTTCGAAAAATGAGGTAGGAATTGGTCGTGCTGCCCTATGGAATCTTTTAAGATGGGGACTGATATTTTTAAATACAATAATGTTTTTCTGGGCAATGTAAACAACGTACTCAATATATATCTATCTTTTTTTTCAACTATTTTTTTAATTTTGCAATATTTCCTGATAAAATTGCTATCTAAGCTCAATTTTGATTCGCGAAAAGAAAAAATAATTTTATTCCTTTCTTTCATAATGGCGTTTGTATTCCCTTATTTATATTCACTTTATTTAACAATCATTTTACTAAATTTTTATAATCTATTGCTGCATTGATATAGACTACCCCAACATCATAAACTGAGAAAAATAGATTTTATAGGGTTAATTTTGGTTTACAAATATAAAAAATGGAGGAAACCAAAATGAAAAAAATTTTTGTGATATTAACATTGGTATTTGTTAGTGTAAATACATTTTCAGAAACATTGAATTTCAAGAATTGTAAGGAAGCACGTGCAAAAGGCTACAAAAATATAAAAAAAGGCGAGCCAGGATATGCAAAACATTTAGACAGGGATAAAGATGGTATAGCTTGTGAAAGTAAATAAATTAAATGTAGAGTTGTTTCTTGATTGAGATAACTCTTTTTTTGAAATTAGCAGATGATTGGAATGAAACAGATAAACTATTAAATATAAAAAATTGAAAGGAACATTTTTTTA
>ERZ773038.1185-NODE-1185-length-15208-cov-4.061110_pt1 | contig 15208 bp, 14 predicted proteins | sample MGYA00511665_ERZ773038 | MGnify/ENA primary metagenome ERZ773038 (study PRJEB29015, sample SAMEA2737966) | human oral metagenome | biome: human oral; feature: human-associated habitat; material: dental | place: China | collected 2028 ... | reverse complement strand
CCCCCGCGAAGCCGGAACCCGCCTGGGGGACCCAGTCCGACGCGCAGGCCCGGGCCGATGCGTTGATCCAGTCCGGCGAGCATGCCCAGGCGCCCAGCGGCCCCGGGGCCGCTCAGGATCCGTGGGCCGGGGCATCGGGGGCCCAGCCCCACTCGGAACCGCAGCCCGTATGGGGGGCGCAGCCCGACGGGCATGCCCAGGCCTCGCAGGACTCACCGCGTCCTCAGGAGCCGCAGGCATCCTTCGCGGCCCCGCAGGGGCAGAGGGAGCCGTGGCAGCCGCAGTCGGCGGAGGCCCGCGCTCCACAGTTCGGAGAGGGCCAGTGGAACCCCCAGGGGGCGAACCCGCAGGCGCCTTCCTACAGCGGCCAGTACTCATCCGACTGGTCGGCCGGTCCGCAGGGGCAGGGGACGCGGGGCACGACTGCGGACAAGGGGGGCTCGGGGCGTCGGCTGATCGCGTTCCTCGGCCTGCTCGTCGCCTCAGCGGTTGCGATCGGCAGCGTTTTCCTTCCCTACCTCGCCCACGAGGACGTCAAACTGCCCCTTTTCGGCGTGTTGCAGGGCACTGTTTTGATGATCGGCACCGTCCCGGTCGTGGTAGTGGCCCTGGCCTCGTGGTTCCTGAAGAAGCGGTGGGCACTCATCGCCTCGGTGGTCCTCGGCGGCGTGGCGGCCGTGGACATAGCGGTTGTCGCGATCTGGGTAGTCACGGCGACGGACCGCTTGGGTGTTTTCACTCTTTCATACGGTTGGTACATCGGGTTGTTCTCCATGCTGCTCATGGTGGTCGCGACTGTGCTCCAGGCCCTGGGGCTGAAGAAGCCCCAAGGCGGAGCCGCGGGCTCCCAGCCAGGAGCGGGCGGTCCGGCGCAGTCGGCGCAGACGGGAGGGGAGAGCCGCTTGTACCAGCCAGGAGGGACCAACCCGTACCAGGCGGGGACGACGAACCCCTACCAGTAGGGGGCGCTGATCCGCGCCAGTGCCATCCTGATCGGTGTGCCGGGCGCCCCATCGCGGCCCGGTGCGGCGGAGCGGCCCATACGGCGGGGGCGGGGACTACGGCCCCCGCCCCCGCCAGCGTATTGCGCTCATCCGGGCGGGCGCGCTGTCGGATCGCGGGCCGCGCCCCGCCTGCTTCCGCAGGGCCAGCCGCGTCCCGTCGGAGACGGTACGCCGGTGGAAAGGCGCAGCAGGTCCGGTCGCGCCTCGTCGGGGGTGCGGGAAGGGCGTTGACACGAAAGGGGAAGGGGAGTACGGTGGCCGTTACCGACTGACGGTCGGTCGGTCAGTTAAGTTGTCCCAGAGCGCTCGACGCGTCCGAGTACGGAGCAGATATGGCACCCAAACCCCGTTCCACCAAAGCGGCCCCTTCGCGCCGCGCGGAGATCCTCGACACGGCGCAGCGCCTGTTCATCGCCAAGGGCTTCCAGAACACGTCCGTCGAGGACATCATCGCCGAGATCGGGATCGCGAAAGGCACCCTTTACTACCATTTCTCCTCCAAGGACGAGATCCTGCGGGCCATCATCGGCAGGACGACCCAGCGGGCCGCCTCGGTCGCCAGGGCCGTCGCCGAAGGGCCGGGCGGCGCGATCGGCAAGTTCGCGGCAGTGGTGGCCGCCAGCCGGGTCGATCAGCCCGAGCGGGAACTCGCCGAGGAGCTCCACGCCAGCGGCAACGCGCAGTTCCACATACTCACCATCGTCGAGATGGTCCGGGCCCTCGCGCCCGTTCTCACCGATGTCGTCGAACAGGGGATCGTGGAAGGCGTCTTCTCCACCCCCCACCCGCGCGAGACCGTCGAGATCCTCCTCACCAGTGCGGGGATGCTGCTGGACGAGGGCATTTTCACCGGCGACCACGACGAGCTGGCGCGGCGGACCCGCGGGCTCGTCCACGCGGCGGAGACCCTGCTCGGCTGCGAGCCCGGGACTTTCGCCTCCATGGCGTCCGGCGGCCCCCAGCCGATCCCCCACACCGATGCGGAGGCGCCCCAGTGCTGCTCAGACTCCTGAAAGCCGATCTCGCCCGCGGGCGCGCGGTGGCCGCAGTGCTGGTCGGCCTCGTCACGCTGGCGGTGGCGCTCGCCTCCGCAAGCGCCTCGCTCATCATCGACACGGTCAGTGCGGCGGACCGCCTCTCGGAGCGCGCCAGGGTCCCCGATCTTGTCCAGATGCACACCGGCGAGGCGGACTCCCGCGCGATCGCGCAATGGGCGGACTCGCGCGCGGACGTCGAGGACCACATGGTCATGCGGACACTGCCGGTCCCCAGGGCGCAGCTCTCCATCGGAGGGGCAGTGCAGGCCTCCTCGTACCTGGAGCCCGCCTTCGTCACCGCGCCCGAGCGCATCGATCTGCTGCTCGATGAGAACGGCGACCGCGTGCTGCCCGGTCCTGGGCAGGTCTACCTGCCGGTCCACTACAAGGCGGCGGGCCTCGCCCAGGCAGGGGACACGGTCACGGTGGACACGGGGGAGTGGCGGATCGACTTGCGCGTGGCAGGTTTCCTCCGCGACGCGCAGATGAACGCCGCGATGGTCCCCTCCAAGCGGCTGGTCGTCAACCCCGAGGACTTCTCCTCGTTGGACGAGCACATCGGAGAAGTCGAGTACCTCATCGAGTTCGACTTGGCCGACGGGGCCAGCGCCGCCGCCGTCAGCGAGCAGTACAAGGCCGCTGGGCTCCCCAGCACGGGGATCGCGGTGACTGCGGCGCAGATCCAGCTGATGAACGCGTTGTCCACGATGCTGATCGCCGCAGTCGCGCTGGTGGTGGCCGGAGTGCTCGCCGCCGTTGCGGTGCTGGCGCTGCGCTACACGGTCCTGGCCGCCCTGGAGGCGGACTTGCCCCAGGTGGCGGTCCTCAAGGCGATCGGCGCCCCCCAGGCGGGCATCCGGCGCCTCTACTCGCTCAAGTACGCGGTCATCGCCTCAACGGGCGGCTGCGCCGGCTACGCGCTGTCCCATCCGCTGGCCTCGTCCCTGCTGGCGCCGACCACCGTGTACCTCGGCACGCCGCCGACGACGGCGGGCGGCGCCGTGGTGCCCGTTCTCGTGGCGGCGGGCTTGGTGGCGGTGGTCGTCGGCTCCGCGTGGTTGGTCCTGCGCCGAATGGGCAGGATCAGTGCCGTTGAGGCGCTGCGCAGCGGGACCAGTGGAGGCGCGGGGCGCCCGCGCCTCCGGTGGAGGCTCTCGCGCGCCCGTCTGCTCGGCCCGCACGCGTGGCTCGGGGTACGCGAGGCGCTGCGCCCCGCGAACGCCCTCCTGATGGGAGTCCTGGCCCTGTGCGCCTTCACCGCGGTGCTGCCCATGAACGTGTCGACGACGCTCGGCGACCCCCGCAGCGCGACGTACCTGGGGGTGGGCCAGGCGGATCTGAGGGTCGATGTCCGCTCAGGCGCCGCGGACATCGAGGAGATCGCCGACGACTTCGCCGCCGATCCGCGGATCGCCAAGCAAGTCGTCATCATGCGCAAGGATTACACGATGCGCAACAAGGACGGCGCATGGGCGCCAGTGCTCATCGACATCGGGGACCACAGCGCCTTCCCGGTGAACTACATGTCGGGGCGCGCTCCCCTGAACGACCAGGAGATCGCCCTGTCCCACAGCCAGGCGGCCGAGGCGGGCGCCGCCGTCGGCGCGACTGTGACGGTCAAGGGCTCCCAGGGCGAGAGGGATCTCGCGGTCGTCGGGGTGTACCAGGACATCACCAACAACGGGCTCACCGCGAAGGCGGTCTTCGACGACGCCACTCCCGCGCTGTGGCAGCTCATGTACGCGGACGTGGCGGACGGGGAGGACGCGGGGGAGGCCGCGGAGGACCTGGCGCGCGAGCACCCGGGGGCGCAGATCGTCCGGATGGGCGAGTACGCCTCGCAACTCTTCGGGGCGACCCAGTCGCAAGTGGACGTCCTGGCGGCGATGGCCCTCGCGGTGTCCCTCGGGCTCGCGTTCCTCATCACTGCCCTCTACTCCGTCCTGGTCCTCGCCCGGGAGCGCGGGAGGATCGCTGTTCTGCGGGCCCTCGGCTCGACCGTGCGCTCCATCGCGGGCCAGTACGTCATGCGCTTCGGCCTCGTCGCCGTGATCGGGGTCGCCCTGGGGGTCGTGATGGCGGCGACTGCCGGCGAACGGGCCGTGGGGCTGGTCCTCGCGAACCGCGGGGCCCCCGATCTGCACCTGCTGGCCGACCCATTGCTGATGGGCGTGGTGGTGCCGGCGGCGGTCCTGTGCGCCACCGCCGTGGCAGTGGGGCTCGCGCTCAGGCCCCTGCCCTCCATGACCCTGACCGACACCGACTGAGGAGTGCCAATGACCACCGCGACAAGCCGCAACGCGACCGGGGGCGCGACGCCCGCGTTGAGTGCCCGCCGTCTGAACAAGTCCTACGGGACGCCCGTTCTGGCGGGCCTCGACCTGGACATCGCCGACGGGGAGTTCGTCGCCATCATGGGCCCGTCGGGTTCCGGCAAGTCGACCTTGATGCACTGCCTGAGCGGAATGGACCGGCCCGACTCCGGCACGGTCACGGCGCGCGGACGAGAGATCACGGGACTGGGGGAGAAGGAGCTCGCGGCGTTGAGGCTGACGGAGTTCGGTTTCGTCTTCCAGCAGGCGCACCTCATGGCGACCCTGAACCTGCTGGACAACATCGTCCTTCCGGGGTTCCTGGCGGAGCTGCGCCCGCGCGACGAGGTCGTGGGGCGCGGACGCGCCCTCATGGAGGAGATGGGGATCGGCGAGTGCGCCTCGAGCGGCGTCACCGAGGTATCGGGAGGGCAGTTGCAGCGCGCGGGCATCTGCAGGGCCCTGATCAACGACCCCGCGGTCCTCTTCGCGGACGAGCCGACGGGGGCGCTCAACCACTCCGCGGCGACCTCCATCCTCGATCTGTTCGGACGGGTCCACGCCTCCGGCGCCACGATGGTGGTCGTCACCCACGACGCGCGCGTCGCGGCCCGCGCCGACCGTGTGCTGGTCCTGGTCGATGGCGGGATCGTCGAGGATCTGCGCCTGGGGCCCTACGAGGAGGAGATGGCCCAGGCCCGCCTGGAGACGGTGGCCGCCGCCCTGCACCGCCACTCGGTGTGAGCGCCCCGCGGGTGCGGCGCGCGGGAGCCCTGCCCGGCGCCCGCCTCGTTCCGCAACGACCGGCCACCATGTGGGGAGGGGTGCCGGAACCCCTCCCGGTGGACTACAGTCAAGGAAGCGAAAAAGGCGGGCCAAGCAATGGCAGCGCACCGAGGGCCGGGAACGGCCCGGACAACCCCAGGAGTCGCGGCATGAGTGAGAACACACCCTCCGCAGCAGGAGACACCGGTCCCAGCATCGACGAGGTCATCGCCTCGAAGGAGGGCAGGAGCACCCAGCTCAAACGTAAGCTCTCCGGCCGCCACATGCGGATGATCGCCATCGGCGGCGCGATCGGCACCGGCCTGTTCGTCGCCTCGGGCGCCACCGTGTCCAAGGCGGGCCCGGGAGGCGCCCTCGTCTCCTACGCGGCGGTCGGGATCATGGTCCTGCTCCTCATGCAGTCCCTCGGCGAGATGAGCGCCCACCAGCCGATCGCGGGCTCCTTCCAGACCTACGCCACGAAGTTCATCAGCCCCTCCTTCGGTTTCGCGATGGGGTGGAACTTCTGGTTCAACTGGGCGATCACCGTCGCCGCCGACCTGGTGGCCTCGGGCCTGGTCATGTCCTACTGGTTCCCCACCGTGCCCTCGTGGGTGTGGGCAGGGAGCTTCCTGGCGTTCCTCGTCATGCTCAACGCGCTCTCCGCCCGCGTGTACGGCGAGGCGGAGTTCTGGTTCGCGACCATCAAAGTGGTCACCGTCGTCGTCTTCCTGATCGCCGGGGTCGCCATGATCTTCGGCGTGATGGGATCGGCCTCCCCGGGGCTGACGAACTGGACCCTCGAGGACGGCCCCTTCCACAACGGGTTCCTGGGCGTCGTCGCCGTGTTCATGATCGCAGGCTTCTCGTTCCAGGGGACGGAACTGGTGGGCATCGCCGCGGGCGAGTCGGAGAACCCGCACAAGGACGTGCCCAAGTCGATCCGCGCGGTCTTCTGGCGCATCATGATCTTCTACATCGGGGCGATCGCCGTCATCGGCACGCTGCTGCCCTTCACCGACCCGAACCTGTTGGCCGCCAGCGAGACGAACGTCGCCCAGTCCCCCTTCACCCTGGTGTTCGCGCGCCTGGGCGTCGGCGGCGCAGCGGCCATCATGAACGCCGTGATCCTCACCTCCATCCTGTCGGCGGGCAACTCCGGGCTGTACGCGGCCTCGCGGATGCTGCACTCCATGGCCCTAGTGGGGCAGGCGCCCAAGGTGTTCAGCTACGTGAGCCCCCACGGGGTGCCGGTCAACGCCATGGTCGTCACCGCGCTGATGGGAGGGTGCGCGTTCCTGACGGCGCTGGTCGGCGAGGGCGTCGCCTACACGTGGCTGGTGAACATCGTCGGCCTGTCCGGGATCGTCATGTGGCTGGGCATCGCCGCGGCGCACTGGCGCTTCCGCCGCGCCTACGTGCGCCAGGGGTACTCCCTGGACGACCTGCCCTACCGCTCGCCCTTCTTCCCGGCGGGGCCGATCCTGGCCTTCTCCATGTGCATCATCATCATGATCGGCCAGGTCTACGAGGCGTTCGTGCAGGGGACGTACATGGAGGTCCTGCCCTCCTACATCGGCCTGCCCCTGTTCCTGATCGTGTGGCTGGGGTTTCACCTGGTCAAGCGCGACCGGGTGGTCGCCCTGGACGACATGGACGTCAAGGGCGTGCGCGTCGACGACATGTCGCGCCGTCGTCGCCAGTAGCGCAGGGGCGCCTGGCTGGTTCCTCACAGCGCCGCTTCCGGGGCAGTCGGCCGTTGGCGCGGGACGACGGCCTGAGAATGCGCTCCTCGTGGGCCCTCGCGAGACTGGTGGGGCGCGGATCCCCGGGGCCGCTGCGGCTGCGCGTTGGCCCCGTCCGCACCCCGCCGCGGTGGTTGGCGGGAAAGGTGAAGCGCCACCGGGGATGTGGCACAGTGACCGCATGGATTGTTCTCGTACCGTTCGGTTTCTCGCTATTGGTGTTGCCGCACTGATCGGATTGGCCGCATGTTCCCCGCTGACGCCGAAGCCCGCGAGCGGGGGAGCGGCCCCAGCCGCCACTCCGGCCGCCAACGGGCGGGCGGCCGAGGCGGGCGGCCCCTGCGCCTCCGGATCCATCAGCGTCAACGCCCAGGAGGACGCCTCGTCGGGTGCCGCGACGCGCAAGGTCGACCTGGTCGTCACGAACACGGGCTCCGCGCCGTGCTCCCTCACCGGATACCCGCGCGTCGTGTTCGCGGCCAGCGGGGTCCAGATCGGGCGGCCCGTCGTCGAGTCAAGCAGGGTCGCGGAGGCCACCACGGTCTCCCTGGGCCCCGGGGCGAGCGCGGTGGCCACGCTGCACATCATCGACCCGTCCGCGTTGACGAGCTGCAAGGAGGAGGACTTCACGGAGATCTGGGTGTCGCTCGCCGCCGAGGACGACACCATAGGGGTCGACTTCTCCGGCAAGACCTGCTCGAACACCACTAACGCGAACATCGACCCGTACCAGGCGAGGTGACAGCGGGCCCCACCTCAGCGGTGGCCGTCGCCCGGCGGCGCGCCACAGGGGAGGGGCCTGGTGGCCGGCACCCCGCGGAGACTAGGATGGACACATGGTGAAGAAGCTGCGTATGATGACCGCTGCCCTGGCCTGCGTGGCGCTGGGCGCCTGCGCTCCCGGCGGCACCGCCCAGAGCGGAACCGGTTCGCAGAGCGCGACCGGTGGCGCCTCGGGCACCGCCCAGCCCCCGGCCACGGGAGCGGCCACGGCCTCGCCGTCCCTGCCGCCCCCCGACGTGGAGGGGCTGCCGTGCACGGCCGAGGAGCTCCAGGCGTCCCTGGGGGAGAAGACGACGAACGGCGGGACCACCACGGTCACGATCTCCTTCTGGAACGGCAGCAGCCAGGAGTGCACCATCAGCGGCTTCCCGCAGGTGTCCTTCATGTCGTCGCAGACGAACGAGACCGTGGGCTTGGAGGCAATTCGCGACGGCGAGGACCCGGGGAACATCTTCAAAGTGCTCCCCCAGGAGTCGGCGCACGCGATCCTCACGCTCGACGACCCTGCCGCGGCCGGGTGCTCCACCGCCAGCGCGGACCTGGTCACCGTGGTCCTGCCCGGCGACACGGCGCAAGTGACCCTGAGCCACGCGGACCTCAGCGTGTGCTCGGACGCGGCCAGCGCCGTGGTGGGCCCGCTGGAACCGGGGGCCTGAACCGACGCGCGGGAAGCTCCGGCGGCCTCACTCCATCTCGATCGGTCCCGCCAGCAGTGCGCCCTCGGTGTCGAGGCGTTTGATCGCCAGGGAGGCGGTCGCCCCGTCCAAGCGCCCGGCGTTGCGCGCCTCGAGCACCCTGGCGCGGGCGAAGTCGATGCACTCCAGACGCAGGGCGGTCTCGTCCTCGTCGAAGAAGGAGAACTCCTCCTCGGAGGCGGCCTGGAGCATCAGCTGCTCGCGGCGCCCGTAGGACTCGCGGATCGCGTTGACGAGCTCCCCGTCCTCCACGCCGATACGCTCGGCCATGGAGGGGAGCTCTTCGACTATGTCGCGCATGATGCCCGCCAGCACGCGCGTCTCCTCGTCCAACTCCTCCGCCTCGCGCCGCTGGACGGCTGTGGGACGCGCATTCGCCCAGCGGACCACGTGGGGGAGCACGATCCCCTGGACGACCAGTGACAGCAGGGTCACTCCTGCGGTGATGAACACCACGAGGCCGCGGACCAGCTCCTGGTGGGGGAGCCGGCGCACGATTTCGGGCAGGGACAGCCCCACCATGATGAACAGCACGGTGTTCATCAGGTAGGTGAGAACCGACCAGAAGGGGAACCCGACGAGGCGGATGGCGGAGTCGTTGGCGTTCCCGTTGTACCGGGAGTAGACGATGCCGCAGGCGACGACGGCGAGCACGCCGGAGCCGTGGAGCTCCTCGGCGAGGAAATAGGTGGTGAAGGGGACTGTGAGCGCGATCAGGTTCGACAGCATCGCGTCGGTCCTGCTGGCGTTCCATTTCGCCCACAGCAGCACCGTGGCCGCGCCGCAGACAACGCCATTGCCAGGCCCGCCGCCATGATGATCGCCGAGGTGATGGCCACTAGGACGGTTGCTGAGAGGATGATGCCCCGCAGCGCCCGGCGCATGCCATTGAGCGATACGGACAGCGCCTCCCAGTACAGCAGGACCAGGAGGAACACAGTGAGGACGACCTCGCTGGGCAGTCCTGCGCCCTCGGCACCCGGCGCGAACGAGGCCACCAGGCCAGCGACGATCAGCATGACGGGGCCGATCAAGCGGAAACGGTTGGTGAGCGCCGTCGCCACGATGGCCGCGACGCAGACGATGATGAGCAGTTCAAGACTCATGGGGGTGGCTGATCTGCACGGGAACGGGCTGGGGCTGTCGACTGTATGTCGGCTCCCGAGTGCCCGCCTCGCGGAGGGGCGCAGTGATGCGAAGCGCACGCGGGGAGGGGAATGCGCCGGATGGATGCGGGGCCCGGTTCCGCGGATCCGGGGACGAGGCTGGGGCCGGGTTCCGTGGGACAGGGCGGAGGCTGCCCGGGCCGCAGGGAGTGGACGCGCCTACTCCAGTAGGCGCCGGTATGTTCTGCGCGCTTTCATCGCATGGATGATTTCCTCCGTTTGATCGTCCCAGCGCAGGACAACCAGTTCAAGGAAACGCATGGATTGGTCGAAACCGAGGCGAAACTCCCGCTGGGGATGGTCGTCGTCAAGCGAAGCCGTGAATCGGCACCCGTTCGTCGCCGCGAATACCGCGGCTTCTTCGGAGATCCCTTGTTTCAGTGCCGATGGTCTCAAAATCATGAGATGAAGGCGCGCAGGGCGTCGCGTATCACCGTGGAACGCGTGCCCCCATTCTTATCCGCGTAGCGGTCGATGCCGTCGATCTCGTCATCAGTGAGGCGCACCGAGATGGTCCGCGCGGGTTGGTCTCCACGGCGGGGGCGCCCCCGGCGCCGGAGGGCTTCCACGTCGTAGCCATGCTCGGCCTCCGCGACCCAGTCGTCGATCTGCGCCTCGGAAACGGGGTGTCCGTTCATCGTTCTCACCCTATTATCGTAGTACGAAAATGTGGTGAGGGGAAGTGGGGCCACTGGCCTTCCTGCGGAGATCGTAGTCCGGCGCAAACAGTACGAGTACTACCGCGACCGTTTGCTGTCATTCCCAGAAAAGAAGGCTTGGCTGCGATGGTGGGCAAGCGCATCGAGCTCTTCCTGGTCGACGGGGAAGCGGGCGGCATCGCAACGGCAAACGTGTCCGGATGGACCGGGCCGTCCTGGTCTCCTCGTGCGAAGACGCCTTCAACGAAGGGCACTGGGGCTACCTGGAGGCGCGCATAGTCGAGGTCGCCATGCGTGCGAAACGGGCAACCCTCAAGGACAGCGCACAGATCCCGCAGGAGCGAACACTCTCGGAGGCCCAGCAATCCGACGCGGAGGCATTCTTCACCCAGATGCGCTCGATACTTCCTGTCCTGGGGATCCAGGTGTTCCGTGAGGCCCACCCCCTGCCTCGCGAGGAGGAGAGTACCCCGGCGGAGGACAGCCCTGTTTTCCGCTGCGTGCTTTCGAAGCGGGGGATCGACGCCCGCGCCCGGGCGGTCGGCGGCGAATTCATCGTCCTCCAAGGTTCGCGCGTCACGCCTGAGGTCACTACTCCGCGGCGCTACCAGCGGGTCCACGTGCTCCACTCCCAACTGGTCGCCGACGGCACCATACGGGTCGAGGGGGGTCATGGGGAACCCGCGCGCGACATCGAGGACTACCGCAGAGCCTACCTGGACCTCTACCAGGAGATGCGCCAGCACGACGCCGCTGACAAGGAACCCATCAACGGGGACCTCGTCTTCGAGATCGAGTTGGTCAAACAGGTCGAGGTGAACGTCGACTACGTCCTGATGCTGGTCGAGCAGCACCGGGCAAGCAGAGGGGACGGCAGGGATGTGGAGATCCCCGTCGAGATCACGCGCGCCCTGAAATCCAGCCCCTCACTGCGTGACAAGCGCGACCTCATAGAGGACTTCTACAGGCGCGTGTCGTTGAGCGGGGACGTGGCAACCGAGTTCGCGCGCTACGTCGCCGAGCGCCGAGAGGCCGAACTGGAGGGGATCATCGAACGCGAGAACCTGCGCGAGAACGCCAGCGAGTTCGCCCACCGCGCACTGGCGGAGGGGTTCGTCTCCGAGGAGGGGACCGGTTTGTCGAGCATCCTGCCCCATATGTCGCGCTTCGCCCGGGGTGGTGGCCGCGCCGAGAAGAAGGCCAGGGTACTCGATGCCCTGCGCGCCTGGGTGTCACGGTTCATGGACCTGGGCGGGCGGTGACGCCAGCGCCCCACGGCCTCACCGGTCGTCGGCCTTGGGGTTCGTGTCCGTGGGGCTGACCGTCGGGGCGTCTGCGTCTTCGGAACCGCTTGGGCTCGCGGAACCATCCGGATCGGTGGGACCACCGGGATCTGCGGGACCACCCGGATCGGCGGGACTACTCGGGTTCCTGGGCTCGGCGGTTCCTCCCGAGTTCACCGCGTGGATGATCTCGCGCAGCCCCCAAGCCAGGAACGCGGCGAGGAAATGTAAGGGGAGCCAGCTGACGACGAACTCCCAGTCGGAACCGCCGAACAGGCCCCTGAGCATCCACCCCAACCACCATAGGACCGCCACATCGGAGGCCATGGCCCCCATGATCACCACGGCTTTCCACGCTCCGGCGTGGTCGAGGAACTTCTGGGAGATGGACGCCAGCACCTGGATGAAGGTGAAGAAGCCCATGAAGCCGAAGAAGTAGAACAGAACGAGATCCCCGCTCACAGAGAGGGGGAGCCCGATCAGGAAGGCCACGTGGAGCAACAGGTAGCGGATGATGAAGGTGAGGATCCCCCGGGGGTCTTTCGCACGCGCCATGCCACTAGGCTAACGGGTTCCAGCCACGGGGGTGAGCCCCATAACGGCACTGTTCTGCCGTTGGCCCCGGGTCCGGGCCGACGCCGGGGGCGGGTTTGCCGCCGCGCTCATACCCCACGGCGCACAGTGCCTCCTCGGGATCGAGGCGGTCAGCGCACCGTCAATCGAGCGCGCGGTCCTGGAAGCCGCTGCCCCAGTCCGTCCGCGCTCACAGCCCCAGTTCCCTCCGGTAGAGCTCCTCGTCGCGCGCGCCGAACACGTCGAAGACCACGCGCACGCGGGAGGCGCCGGGCGTGGCGGAGTCCAGGAACGCGGCGGTCGTGGACACTGCGATGCGGGCGGCCTGGTCCTGCGGGAACCCGAAGACCCCGGTGGACACGCAGCTCAGCGCCACCGTCCGCAGGCCGTGGGAGGCGGCCAGGCCGAGGCAGGACCAGTACGACGAGGCGAGGGCCGCGCGGTGCGCGTCGGTGAGGCGCCCGGAGACGATGGGCCCCACCGTGTGCAGGACGTGGCGGGCGGGCAAGTGGAATCCCGGAGTGATCTCAGCCCCGCCCGTGGGCTCCGGGCCGAGTCCGGCCGCCCGCCGCTGGGCCATGATGGTCGCGCACGCCTCGCGCAGCTGGAGCCCGGCGGCGGAGTGGATCGCGTTGTCGATGCAGGAGTGGCCCGGGACCCTGCACCCCAGCAGGGCGGAGTTCGCGGCGTTGACGATGGCGTCGACTGCCAGGCGGGTGATGTCCCCGCGCCACAGGGCCATCCGCGGGTGGATGGGGGAGGCCTCGGCGTCTTCCCACGAGGCGGTTCCCCGCGCCCGCGCCTCCGCGTCGAGGATGGCGCCCTCCACCTCGAGGTACTCCGGGTCGAGGGGGCCGGGTTCACGGGTGTTCATCAGGGCGCGGAGCAGGGCGCGCTGGGCTCCGGGGTCCAGGTCGGCCGGGGGCTCGGTGCCCTGCTCGGAGCAGAGGATCTCGACGGCGCGGCGCACGAGGCGGGAGCGCGCAACGCTGTCCGCTTTCCCAGTGCCGGTGCCGGTTGCGGGGGTCGTCATGGGCGCGCCTTTCGTCGGATACGTGTCTCAACGGCGCCCGGGCGCGCAGTATTCCGAGGATCCCGTGTTCCGCTGGTTCCCGGGGCGCGGGGGTGTACGGGTGTCGGGGTGTCGGGCGCCGCATTCCACGGGTTCCCGGCACCGCGTTCCTGGAGGCGCCGTGGCGCGGGGGTTCTGCTCATCCCCGCGCATTTCTCGGCTCCGCGTTCTCGGAGGCGCCCAGCCGGGGGCGCGGGCGGGCCGCTCGTTCTGTCCCCGGGTGGGTGGTTCTTTCTGCCCCTGGGCGCGGGGATGCCGGGTGTTGGGGTGCTGCCCGCTACTCTGCCCCGAGGCTCCGTGTGATTTCCTCGATGAGCTGGGCCATCGGGCAATCGTCCCGCCAGTACGCCCGGTACCGCATTACGACGGGGTCGCCGTCGGGGCCCACGAGGTCGTGCCCGACCAAGTCCTGGCGCGTCACCTTCGACTCCGGCAGGATCGCGCTGCCCAGGCCCAGGGCCGCCCGGTCCTCCAGTTCCCGGTACGAGGCGGCCCGATCGGGGTGCTCCTTGAGGGGGAGCCCCGCGGACCGGAAGAACGCCTCGGTGAAAACGGAGAGCCCGCACATGGGCGCCATGAGGACGAACGTGCGCGCGGACGCCTCGGCGGCAGTGACGGGCGCGGCGCTCGAATGCGGCTGGCCGGGGGAGTCGACCAGTCGCATCGCCTCCGATCCGATCTCGCGTTTCCGGTAGCGCGTCGCGGGCATCACAGCGGGCACGAGGGCGGCGTCAATGCCCCCGGTCTCGAGTCGGAGCTGCAGATCCAACAGGTCGTACTCGCTCAGCGCCAGGGAATCGGCGCTGAGACGGGGGTGGGCGCGGGCGGCGCGCCGCAGCCCCTCGATGAGGGAGCGCGGGACGAGGGTGGACGCGCCGATCGCCAGGTGGACGGGAGCGGCCTTCCCCTTCCTCGATGCGGCGGCGACCCGGTCGGCAGCGGCGGCAGCGTCCTCGATGAGGCCGATGACGGCCTCCCCGAAGGGAGTCAGGGCTACCCCCTGCGCCGACCGCTCGAACAACGGGTGGCCCATGAAGCCCTCGATCCTGCGCACGGCGGCCGACACGGACGGTTGTGTCAGACCGCACTCCCGGGCCGCCCCCGAGAACGACCCGCAGCGGTGGACGGCGGCCGCGCAGCGCAAGCCCTCCAGTGATAAACGATCATTCATACCAATCAGTATAGGAAGGCGCGGTCGGGGCGCCTAAGGCGCCCAGGGCACGCGGTCATGGAGGTGGGAGGTGCGTCATGCTTTCGTCAAAGGTGTTGAGTCTCCTCATGGATTCTAAGTAAGGTGACAGAAACGCAACAAAGTTGTTAAATGTGTGAAAAGGTACGGGACCGGGTTCCCGTACCCGCCCCGGAAGGAGTGTCATCGCCATGTCAGACGACACCGAGGCCAAGAGCCCTGCGCTCCCCGGCCAGCGCTCCATGTGGTGGCCGAAGTGGGACTCGTACATCGCTTGGGCGCCCCTCGAAATGGGCTACCGCGCCCTGTGGGGCTGTGCGCAGAGCCTGGAGCCCCAGGAGAGGACGTGGGTGAGGCGCCAGCCCACCATCTTCCAGCGCGGGGCCCTGGTCGAGCGGATCCTGCTGCACGCCCTGTGCGACGAGGCGCGCGCCGACGGCCGCATCACGTCGAAAAGGGGCATCGCGCAAGTCGGGGACGGCGCGCCCATGGCCTCCGCCATGTTCACCGTGCCCGGTTGGCACGCTGCGGCCAGTTACTGCCAAGCGCTGGTGTGCGTCGCCATCAGCGACAAGCGGGTCGGAGTGGACTGCGATGTGCTCGCCGCCGCCGAGCGCATAGCCCTGCTTCCCAGTATCTTCACAGTCGCCGAGCGGATGCACCTCAATGAGCACCCGGGGGACGTCGTCAACCTGTGGACGGCCAAGGAGTCGCTACTGAAACTGAAGCGCGCGCGCATCGACATCGACCCGGCCGATCCTGCCTACGACGTCATCAACCCCCGGGGCGCCCGCATCATCAGCTGGAACCCCACTCCGCGGACTGTCGCCTCTCTCAGTGTCGAGGACGGCGTGGACGAGGCGCCGATCCCCCTGGTCCTGCCCGGGGCGTAGTCCGCGCCGGGGTGCCGCGAGAACGCGGGCGG
>ERZ773038.1184-NODE-1184-length-15214-cov-3.536249_pt1 | contig 15214 bp, 15 predicted proteins | sample MGYA00511665_ERZ773038 | MGnify/ENA primary metagenome ERZ773038 (study PRJEB29015, sample SAMEA2737966) | human oral metagenome | biome: human oral; feature: human-associated habitat; material: dental | place: China | collected 2028 ... | reverse complement strand
CAAGTCCAAGGTTCCGCCCGTCACGCCTAGGCCCGCCGCCGCTAGGTAATTACGCCGCTCGGCAGCTACCGCTGCTCGGTGTCCATGCAGCTCCCTCAAGGATATCGCCGGTGTTTCAAAAGACGATGTCATCGGCGATTCCGGGCTCGGTTTCTACTGCGCGGCCGTGAAGCGAGGTTTTCTCGCCCGGCTCGATCTCTGGGGCCAATGGATCCACGCGATTCACAACCTCATTGGGAGCGGTGAGGGCCGCTTCTTTCACCGCACTCGTTGAGTCCACGCTTGTTGCCGCCAGCACCGATTCCGCTCCTGTTGCTGCCCGCGCCGATTCCTCCTCCGCCCCAACCGACGTCATAGCAGCCTCCGTCCGATCTGTCCACGAGTCTACCTCCGCGGCAACCGTCGCGGGCCCGCCGCTTGGGTCGGCGTAGAAAGAGCGAATCGCCCTGTTCATCGTTATCTGCGATGACAATAGACAATCTGCGACATCGTCGACGAAATGGTCGCTTGCCTGCCCGTTCAAGCGCGCCTGCACGTACCGGCGCGTAATCTCAATGAAATCGCCCAGGATTCTGTTCAGCTCTATGCTTGTCAACTCCAAAGTCTTGCCGCCTTTGTAGTCTCCGAATGCGGCAAGGCGGGCGTTAGCCTGCACAAACATCTCCCCCCAGTGTGAAAGCGCCTCGGCGGCTTTATTCACATCGCCACTATCGAGCGTCCCGAGGACAGGGATGTGCCCACTGCGGACCACGAGCCATCGGCCGTACCAAGTATCCGCGTAGTGTTTCGCCTCGGGTTCGAGGTCGTCGGGAGCCATGGGACGCCGAAGATCCGCCTTCTCTTCACGATCAAGATCCGCGGGAAGGGCAAAAGGAAAAGCATGCCAAATCCCACCTATGTCCACACCGCAATGGGTTGCCACATGCGGCTGAGCCTGCGCCCGAGCCGCAGCTTGCTGCCACATGCCCTCGTCATACGCACCCGAACGAATAGCCTTCGCCATTGGACATCCCTCGCGCGCAAAACCGTCGACGACGGCAAGCATCCATTCGGCTTCATGCGTAGACGCCCCGTCGCGCAGATAGATGACTGTGTCACCGAAGCTGCCCAGCGCGTTGTTGTAGGCGGTATCTGTTTCCACGTACCCCGCGGGGGCAAACATCGGATCCTGCCAAGCGACGTATTCCTTCATGGCACGGGTCATATCCGCCACTTTGGACTGAGCGTAGGTCGGCATGATCGCATGCAGAGCGCGCTGACGGGCCATGAGATAGGCTCCGTAATGGGAGGCGGCCATGCCCGCGACACTTTTCGGATCGTTGCGAGCACGCTCGAACTCTCGATAAGCGCGGCGGACGGCTTCTGTCATTTCAGCTTGCCGTTCGGCCTCTTCCCCCGTAATTGTGCCGGCTACGTCGCCTGACGCCCGCGCACCTGCGCGCAGAGCCGCCCGCCTCGAGACGGAGCCCGTGCCCCGCATTTCCGCAGGCCGAGAGTCAGCTTCCTGCTGGCCTGACCGGGGGCTCTGCTGACCGGCAGTCTGTTCATGCGTACCAACGTCCTGCGCTTGCCGACCGGCCTCCGGAGAGCCGGCACCAGAAGAATCTGCCGGTTCCCAACCGTCCCGTGTCTGGCTCTGACCATCCCGTTGCAGGCTCTGGTCGTCCCGCGTCTGGCTCTGACCGGGCAAGTCCAAGGAAACTCGCGCATCGGAGTCTGTTCCAGGAAAGTCTGCTCCAGGAAGCGGTGGATGCGCACTCGGGATCTTGTCCCGTTCCTCCCCAAGTGAGCCTTCCTTCGCGCCTTTTCGGGTCAGCTTCTTGAAGAGCTTTCCAAACATATGTGACATCCTTCGTTTTCTATTCGTGAGTCGAGTTCATGCATCGAGCGTTTCGTTTCATGTCACGACATCCCGTTGGGCTGATGACGTCGGCAAAACGCACGGAGACCAGCCCTGCCAACAGCCGCTCCACCGGAAAGTCTCAGAACGTCTCTCCGCCTGGGAGAGGGGGAAAGTTCTCCTGTGCATAATTAAAGAACTTTGCATACAACTGATCACTATAGGACCCATCTAATATTGCCTGAGCGAAACGGCACTCAGGGCGTGCGGCCCCCGGCAGTATCGCCAGAAGAAGATTGAGATCCTCGGTTCTCCCTTCACGACGAAACCCGGTGGCAAGCTTTCCGAAACCACTCATCATGTAGTAGTAGCCGCACTCGGTTTCTCTGTACCCCTCGGGAGCCAGGGAGCTTTCCTTCACGTACATCTCGGTGCGGAATTCGTCAGCCAGAGTTTCCGCCTTCTTCGCCGCAAAGGAAGGGACCCGCTTGGCCAAAGCCCACTGCCTGATCAGGAGGTATTCGAGGAGGGCTGCACCATCAGCTCCTGCCACACTCTCCCAACCGCCTTTTTCGTAGACGTGCTTTGCGTCGCGCGCTTCGATCTCGGCGAGCACCTCAGCAGCACGCCGAGCACTCATCATGGCGGAGGGAGGGGTAAATACGACCTGCGTGCCGCATTCGGCACACGGAAGTCGGACGGTCTCGGTGTAGAGCTCGGGCACCGGTACGGGCGAAGAGCACTGCGAGCATGCGAAACGGCTCGTCTGTGATCTCCACTCGGCCACCGCCGCGTCCCAGACCTCCTGCGCATAAACATCGTCAAGAGAATCGAACAGATGCTTCGCATAGTCCCTGGTTTTTTGCGCCCAGGCTTGGACTTTCGCCTCTAGGTTCTCGTAGGCCGCTCGAATATCCTCGCCGTCGGCCCGCGAAAAGTTGACGAACCGTTCTCCGAAGGTCGTCTCGGCTCTGTCGGCCACGGCGGATATGCGTCTCGTCATCGTCGACTTGAAGTCACTCTGGGAGTCCTGAGCTTCATCGCCTTCCTCCTTCATACGTAGCGCATCGTCGCGGGCCTTTGTGCCAACTTCCCTGACCCGCGTTTCGAGCCTGTCCAAGAACACATCCATGCGGGCTTCAAGTTCGTTGAAGCGTCTCATTGTTGTACTCATAGCGTTCCTTTATTGACATGCCGTTCTTTCATTGACTTCGCCGACCTAGAAGATGCGGGCCCGACAGTCGAAGATCCCTCCGGAGAACCGCGAGCATCAAGCCGACTGCGAGGACGTTCTAAGCTCTGACTGAAGCCCTCGTCCCGAACAACCTCACAGGCCTCGTCCCGAACAACCTAGAAGCTCTTATCTCGAGCAACGTGGAAACGGCGTTTTCTTCCATCCAGGCATACTCGCCGCCCTTTGCCCCGAGCGGGTGAGCGTGATGCCTCCCGCTTCGCGCACCGATCACATATGTTCCACGCACAGTGCCTCGACCAAAACGCGTCCGCAGTATCGACATTCGGCGACGTCGACGACCTCAATCCACGGCAGAGCCATCTTTGCCCCTTTCGACAGTCCAGGATGCACAACGAGCCAGGATGCTGCGCAGCACGGCTGAAATGCACGGCTAAGCTGGGAGAATTTTATCCTCCCCATATACCCGCCACACAACTTACCCCCATTTAGCTGCGCCTGCCCGCCTTTGTGTTCGACGTCGAAAGCTACTGCACTCAACATCTGATGAAACGCCGAAACCCCTTCGGCTTCGGACACACGGCGTCGGCCTCAACCTTCGGACGCACGGCGTCGGCTTCAACGCCGAATGCTGACGGCATCAAATACCGGATACCGACGGCGCCGATCCATTCACAGATTCGCCGATGTTGGATCGATTCAATTAGGCGGAACACCTGGATCCCGCACGACCGGAATGCCTGCCGGGTCGCTCAGCCGGAGGACGTCGGCCGGCGCAGAGTACGTCCGCCCCGGATATCGCCCAAACTGCTCCTCGTCGGTGACTGGCTTGGTGGTCCGCAGCATCTCAGCAGCCCATTCGGGTGTGGGCCATCCCCTGCTGCGCGCCTGCCCGGCGAGCAGGTGCGAGGAGTAAACCGCACTTCGAATGGGTGGCTTGATCATGAGACGGCCGGGTTTGCCGCGGTCACGCAAGGCTTGCGCACGCCAGGTGAGAACGGGATGGCTCGATGCCCAATTGACCGTGTGGAGCCAGAATCCGCGCTCTGTGCCGGCCCTGTCCGCCATCGCATTGAAATTGACGTGCGCGCCCAAGTACTTTCCCGCACTCAGAACGCCAATTATTCCGGCTGCCCCGTCGGGCGCGCCCTCATAGCCGTAATTGTCCGCAGTGTATTCCTGAGCTCGTAATAAGGCAGGTCCAAGAATCGGGACAAAACTGCCGATCGACATGAATAGGAGTCGGAAGAAGCTCACGTGCCCCGCCGCCAAATGGCCGACCTCGTGATTGATGACGAATCGTAGAGCTTGAGGGTCGCGCGCCGAACCGCCGATTTCGAACAGATCGGAGTAGACCGCAACGAAGCGTCGATGTCCGTGACCCGAAGCATAAGCATTGATTCTCCCGTTGCCCAAGATCACGTAGGCGTCGGGTACCTTTCGCAGGCCGGTCCGCTCGGCTGCTTCGATGACCATCCGGTAGGCCTCAGGAAACTGCGTGGGACTCATGCGCACGCCCTGCGCACGAAGATTCGCGTAGATGAAGGCGCGCCCCACCCAAATTCCCACGGCTAGGGCGATGACGATCAACAGGACTATGGAGAGGATCTCCGAGGTGTCACGGAACCGCACGCAAGCCTTGGGCAGGTAACTGAGATATCCCCTGAACAACGCATTTTCGAGACCGGTATCGCACAGCGCTTCAGGAGCGGTGAGAGCCCACCAATACAGAGCCAGCACTCCCGCCGTCGTCAGACCGACGAACATCAAAAGCGGCAATTCCCAGGGATGGCGAAGAGTGGAACGCCCGAAGGGGCCGTGAACCGTAGGGCCATTCCAAAGCGAAGGCTGCGAGGATTTCATGCTCCTCATGTTAATGGCGAAGACCGACGATAAGTCGAAGCCTGAGGAGTGAGGGGTAAAGGAGAGAAAAGCGAGAGAAAAAGGTATTGGGGCCCGGGCGTCACGCTCACCCGGGCCCCAAGGATGCGTCGAGGGTGTCACGCATCACCCTGACGCAATGGCGGCATCGAGACCTAGTCAATCGACTACCACCGGAAGGGACGAAAACAACTCTCAGCTTCCCGCCCTCACAGAGCGATGGCCAAGGACTCAGCGCATTGCACCGAATCGACTACCTGGTCTATTCAGCTGTTCTCGCCGCTACGATCTAGTTCACCTGCGCAGATAACGTGTTCCGCACAGGAACCTCCAGCTTCTGGTCAGCTTGAAGGTGCAGAAGTTAAATTGTGGTTCTGCGGTCCGCTTTTGGGCCACCAATGCGGTGCGGCTTGCTGCTGCGGGCGCATTGGAAACCGACTCGGTCGAGTCGCTTCCCAGCGGAAGAAGGGTCGCCGTCAGTGCGATAGATGCCGCCGCGGTGATTCCCAGAGCTTTCATTTGAATTACCTCCTTGACGTGATGTCTATAAGATTACCCAGCCGGAGATTTGACGACCTCCCCCAAAAGTAGGAAAGATGAAGAAGTTTTTGTAAGTTTGGCTCTCAGTATCCGGCCGCAGCCCGGCAAACCCGCGAGCCCACACCCTCAAACCACCGCCGTTTCGCCATTTCAAGGCCGCACAAGCCCCAGATCATAGGCGCGCACCACTATCTTGAGTCGAGTGTTGACGCCTAGCTTGGACATGATCGATGAGATGTGCGTCTTGACCGTCGATTCTTGGACGTAGAGCTGAGTGGCGATCTCCGAGTTCGAGTAGGCCTGACACAGGAGTTTGAGCACGTCCATCTCTCGCTTGGAGAATTGGACATTCAACCCGTCTTCGGAAGGCAGCGGAACGAGGTAGTTCTGCACCAAACGCGAGGCCGGCCCGGGCGAAACGACGGTGCCGCCGCAGGCCACATCTTTGATTCCCTTTACAAGGTCGTCGGGCGCTGTATTCTTCAACAGAAACGCTCCGGCTCCCGCTTGAAAGCCGGAGCGCATCACCTCGTCGTCGTCGAACGTGGTGAGCAGAATGACCTTCGTATTCGGGTAGAGAGCTTTGACCTGCTCGCTCGCGGTGATGCCGTCCATGAGGGGCATGCGAACGTCGGTCATGAGAATGTCGGGGTTGAGCCTGCCGACAAGCCTGACGGCCTCCATTCCGTTCGTCCCCATGCCGATGATGTCGATGTCCGGCGCAGTTTCGAGGTAGGTTGCGATGTTCCTGCGCACTTCCTCGTCATCGTCGACGACGACAATGCTGATACGACGCTCACGTTGTGTTTGACGCGGCTCTGGCCGCCGTGCTCGTTCCGATAGGGCTGCTTCGTTCATATTCGCTTCTCCTGGCTTTCAGCCGTGCAGGGGGATGGATACGCGGACGATCCACCGGTTGGAAATCTGAAGAACTTCGATGTTCCCGCCGAGAGCCTCCACGCGCTCTTGCTGGCCGGTTAATCCGAAGTGGTTGGCTTGCATCTCCGCGGGGCGATCGGAGGGAAAGCCGCCCAGTGCGCCGAGCCCGTCGCCGGGCAAAGGCACGGTGTTGATGAATATGGCGTCAACGGCGTCGGAATTGGCGTCCACCATGATGCTCACGGGACCGGAGCGATCGGCGTGCTTGACGATATTCGAACACGCCTCCGTGGCCACCCGGGAAAACGTGGCAGCGACGACCTCGGGCAGAATCGAGACATCGCCGTCAATGGCCACTTGGACTTTGAAACCCGCGGCCCTGACTTTCGCCACCTGCTCCTCAATCGCCTCCAGCGGAGGTTTATCCATGATCGTGAAACGCACAGCGGGATCGAACTCCGGGGTTGATTCGAGACTGTCGGAAACCCGCAGGAGCTCGAGCATATGCCGCAGATCCGCCGTGGCCGCGCGGCCCGTGCGCGCGATGAACTCCAGGTCCTCCGCCAACCGCGAGTCAATGTCGCCGCGCAGCCTGGCCGCCTCGGCGCGCATGACCACCATCGTCGCCGAGTAGACGGCGGTATCGTGGAGCTCTCTGGCGATCGCTCGGCGTTGGGCCGCCAATTCCGCCCGCCGCTGTTTCTCGAGATTGATGTTGGCCAGTCGCTGGCGCAACAGAAGCTCGCCAAGAAGTACAAAGACCATCTCGAAGGTGAACCACACGAGAGTTCCCCTGACCAATTCCCCCTGATCCGACGCGCTCGTTGAGTCCACCAAAACGATGGCGGCCAGATACCAGGGCGTGACCAGGAAAATGACCACGCGGTGCCCCGACCAAATGACCATTGATGTCACGAGGAACACAGAGATCGAAGACAGCGAGATCGTCTTGTCCGCCGTCACCCAAACCAGCATGAGCGCAATCGCTTCGACAACGGCTCCGGCCACCGGGTACCGTCCCGATATGGCCAGAGCAATGCAAGCCGTCAACGCAACGGCCACATTGGACCACGACGAGCGAATCCCCGGGTCGAGAAAAAGAGTGAGAATAAGCAGGGTCACCCCGAGGGTGAGGCCTACAAAGGCACGAATTCTATCGCGCGAGCGTTGGGAATGTTCTCCGGCGTCGTCGGCCGCCTCAGCCGAAGTCCCGCCCGAACTTTGCCCAACTGAACCGGAGTAGGAGCGTTTCGGTGCAGCACGCTCAACCACCTCCGCGGCTCGTTCCATATGCACTCCTCCATAGCGCTACCGTTATGAACGTCACGCTTGCCCAAACGCGACACGTTCTACGGGATAACCAGTTTACCGGCACAGTAACCGTTTGAATACCCCGCAAACCCTTGAATATCACCGTATATACACGGTATCCCAACATTCTTGGGACCAATTATTCAACCTCAGTGATACATTAGTTGTCCCCAACTCGATAGAATGAAGACAAGAGCGCTCCAAACGGCAGATGGGAATGCGCATGAAACCCAACATTCAACAAAAGCCGACTTTTCGGAATCTACTTGCAAAAATCGATCGATGGGACGTTCTCCGAACACTTTTCGTCACGCTTTGTGCCATCCTCTTGGCCTTCGGAGTCACGCAACCTACAAAACACTTCCCCGCCGTGGCCGCGGCAGGACTGTTCGTCGGCTGCTTTCCGATAGCAAAAGAAGCTTGGGAAGATATTCGGCACACAAGAATGAGCATGGAACTCTCGATGCTCATCGCCATCGGCGCGGCGGCCGCGATCGGCGAGTGGCTCACATCTTTGGTCATCACAGCCTTCGTCTTAGCCGCCGAAATCCTCGAAGATCTCTCGGTCGAGCGAGGGCACGATGCACTTTCAGACCTCATGGCCTTCTTGCCGCACACGGTTCGAATACGCGGAAAAAGCGGTACATCTTCCATTCCCCTGCACGAGGTCGAACCGGGCCGGATCGTCGTCGTCAGCCCCGGCGAGCGCATACCGGTCGATGGCACGGTGGTGGCGGGCAAATCTTCCGTCGATCAATCGCGTATCACCGGCGAGCCGCTGCCGGTCGACGTAGGCGAGGACGACGCCGTTTTCGCCGGTTCGATCAATCGTGTGGGCGCTCTCGAAATCCGAGCGCAACGCGTCGGCGAAGAATCGTCTTACGGAAAAATCATTGAGGCGATCAAACAAGCCCAATCCTCGCGGGCGCCCGCAATCAGGCTAGCCGACCGCTTCGCCGCCTACCTGGTCTATATCGCGCTAATCGCGGCCACAGTAACCTATCTGGTGACGCGTGATTGGACAACAACGATTTCCGTGGTGGTGGTTGCGGGAGCCTGCGGAATCGCTGCCGGGACTCCCCTGGCCGTCCTCGCCGCAATCGCCAGAACTGCGAGGTCCGGGGCCTTCGTCAAAGACGGCGCGCACGTCGAGGAACTCTCGCAAATCGATGTGATCGTCTTCGACAAAACCGGAACGATAACAGTTGGAGTCCCCACCGTTCAGCGCATCGATCTTGCTCCCGGAATCGAAGAGGCCGAATTGCTGAGGCTTCTGGCAACCGTCGAATCCTACTCGGAGCACCCTTTAGCCAAAGCCACCGTCGAATATGCCCGCGAACGAGGCACGGCGATGGGAACTCCCGAATCTTTCGAGTACCGGCCCGGAATGGGAGTCATCGCACGCGTGGAAGGAAAGACGGTCATCGCGGGCAATTCTTCGCTCGTGGACGACGTGCCGGCTTTCAGCGCGAGCGCGGGCGTCTCACCCATTCATGTGAGCGTTGACGGGCAATACTGGGGGAGCGTGGGCCTGGCCGACACCGTTCGAGACAGCGCAACGAAGGCCGTGGGCGAACTTCGGCAGATGGGGGTGCGGGTCGCGATGATGACGGGAGACGGGGAGGCCGCCGCACGCGCCACGTGCGACGAGATCGGCATCGAGGAGTGTCACGCGGGGCTTTTGCCCGATGAGAAGATGGCCTTCATCGATTCGCAGAAGGCCGCGGGGCACAAGGTGGCGATGGTCGGGGACGGGATTAACGATGCGCCGTCGCTCGCTCGGGCCGACGTCGGCATCGCCATGGGCAGCGGCACGGACATCGCCCGCGATAGTGCCGATATCGTGCTTATCAGCTCGGATCTGGCGGACCTTGTCTCCACCGTGCGCGTCGCGCGGCGAGCGCGGGCGATCGTGACATTCAATTTTATTGGCACCGTCGCGGTCGATCTTATCGGAATGGCGCTGGCAAGCCTGGGAGTGCTCACGCCGGTGCTCGCAGCTGTCGTCCACGTGGGGAGCGAAACGGCTTTCATCCTCAACTCCGCGCGGCTCATCCCTCGCGGAGGCGCACCCGAAGAATAACAGCGAGCAGGCCAAGCGCCGGGTGCCAGAACAGGCCCCACACGTGCGAGGCCTGCCAAAACCGCGACTTACCACGGAAATAGCACCCCAGGCAGACCGAACGCCAAACATGGGAGCAGGCCCCCGCGAATGCGGAGGCCTGCTCTAGGCACCTGTAGTCATGAACGTCCGCTGCCACGGCAGGGGCGCCGCCTGTTGTGGACAACCTGCCGTTTTGTAAGCCGGCCGTCTTGAACGTCTTCGCCCGTCGGCGCAGGTGTCGAGCATTCAGACTAAACCGGAACGAACAGCTTCGTTAGAGCGGAACGACCTCGCGCACGCGATCCTGCGAGGCATCGACTGCCGTCAGCTCGAACGCCGAGACTCGATCGGCAGCAGCCTCCCAGCCGATGAGCCCAAAGAGGTCCTTGGGATCCTCGGGGTCGGCGATGAGGTCAATCTCCTCATAGAAATCGGTGCCGTTCACGGCAGCTTCGAGATAGCGCAGAGCGGTGAAATCCTCGATGGCGAAGCCGACCGAGTCGAAGATGGTCACCTGATCGGCACTGGTGCGCCCATCCGCGAGACCCGCGATGACCCGCCAGATTTCGGTGACGGGATAGTCCTCCGGCTTGGCCTGGATTTCACCCTCGATGCGAGTTTGCTCGGGGTATTCGACGAACACGGGCCCAAGGTCGAGGATGCGCTCGTCCAATTCCGTTTTGCCGGGGCAATCGCCGCCGATTCCGTTGATGTGCACTCCCGGCCGCACATCCTCAAGGGAAAGAACCGTAGCGTTGCGCTTGTCCGCGGTGCATGTGGTGATGACGTCGGCGCCCGCCACGGCCTGCGCGGCCGAGTCCGCAATTCGCACATCAATGCCCAAGGGCGCGAGGTTACGGGCGAGCTTTTCACTCGCCGCACGATCGACGTCGAATACGGTGACCGTTCCGAGGCCGCGAGCGATCTTCACCGCGAGCGTCTGGAACTCGGACTGGGAGCCCGCACCGATGAGACCGAGATTGCACGGCCCTTCGGGCGCGAGATACTTGGTCGCAAGGCCCGACATTGCGGCGGTGCGCAAGGCGGTGAGAATCGTCATCTCAGACTCGAAGCGCGGGTAGCCGTTGTGGACGTCGGCGAGAACGCCGAAAGCCGTGACGGTCTGGTACCCACGGGCAGGATTGGCCGGGTGCCCATTGACGAACTTGAAGCCGTAAGTCACCCCATCGGCCGTAGGCATGAGCTCGATCACGCCATCACGGGAGTGAGAAGCAACGCGCGGTCGCAATTCAAACTCCGGCCACCGGCGGAAATCCGCTTCGAGTGCATCGATCATCCCGGCAATCGCCGCTTCCGGTCCGACGGACGCAAGCCACCTGCGGATGTTGTTGACGCTTACGAATCGCATACATTCCTCCTCATCTGTAAAATGTCCAGTTTCGCCAACTTTATGAGACGGCGGTATGACGCGGCAACAATGAAAATGCGCAAATTTCGGCTAATTTCATGACACTTTGCCTACCACCGTTTAGCATTCTGTCATGGCCAATCTTGACTCTCTCGATCGCGCATTGATTTCGGCCCTTCGCGTGGATGGACGCGCCCCCGTCGCCGAGCTCGCCCGCGCTCTCGGCGTCACTCGCACGACGATCACCCGCCGCATTGATGCGCTGACCGACGCTGGCGTCATCCTCGGTTTCACGGTGCGGGTGGCCGAACGCGCCGACTCGGCCATTCGAGCCATTTCCCATCTTGCGATTGAGGGCCCCTATGTCGAAGAGACGATTCGAATCTTACGAGGGCTGCCCGAAGTGACGGCCCTCCACGCGACGAACGGCGAGTGGGATCTCATCGCGGAGATCACGGTAGCCAAGCTGGCCGATGTCGACGTGGTCCTCTCCGCGATCCGCAACGCCCCCGGCGTCCACCGCTCCGAGACGAGCATCCTTCTCAGGTCCGTGCTCATGTGACGGGCCGACTGCGGGCCGTTCAACTGCGGCCCTGCCGCTAAGACAAATCGGAGAACTCCTCGGGCACATGTTCGATGGCCTGGACGATCGGCGTCGTGCCGTCGCCGAAGGGAATGACCTTGCCGATGCTCGCGGGCTCGGCGAGCGCTGCAACTATTGTTTGCGCCACGTTGGCGCGAGACGTATAGCAGGGGTCGCCCCGGCCCTTCGAACGTCGCACATCGATCCTGCCGCTTGGCTCCTCGAACGTGAGGGTGCCCGGGCCAAGGATCGTCCACTCCAAATCGGTGCCCATCAGATGCCTGTCAGCTGCGAGCTTGGCGATTGCGTAGGCTCGCAAAGGATGGTCAGCGGGCACCGGGTCGTCCCCGTGGGAGCCGACCCACGAAACCATGAGATAGCGGCGAACGCCGGCGCGCGAGGCGGCGTCCATCGAGCGAATCGCGGCAACGCGGTCGACGGCATCGGTGCGATCAGGCCCGCCTTTGCCGCCGGCGCCGGCCGACCACACGATTGCGTCTGCACCGGCGAAGGCATTTGCCAGTTCCTCTGTCGAAGCCTCCTCCACCGAGAGTATGAGCGGTGTGGCGCCCGAGGCGACAATGTCAGCCGACTGGTCAGGGTCGCGAATGAGGGAGATGACGTCGTCGCCGCGCTCAGCGAGAATGGGGGCGAGCAGTAAAGCGACCTTGCCGTGCCCTCCGACGATCACGATTCGAGACATAGTCAGGTTTCCTTTCTTTTGCTGTTTTGCAGTCGCGGCTGAGTCGCTGGTTTTGTTCCGTCGCGAACGGCTCGCCCTCGCCGGCAAACGCTCAGCTTTCAACGACAGGCGCAGCCCTTGACGAACCCCTTCGATCGCACCGGGCCCAGCCACCTGGGAACTCTGCTGGCATATTCGGCGTATTCTTCCGGGAAAGCACGACGCAGCGCCGCTTCCTCAACGGGGATCTGCAGTCGATCGATGAGAAGAACGAAACAGGCCGCCGGAAGCCACGCCCACGGCCCTCGCAAAATGGCATGAGCAGCAAGAACTGCCGACATTCCAAGGTACATGGGATTGCGCGTCACGCGATAGAGGCCGCCACTCACGAAAACGCGTGGGCTGTCGACGTTGACAGGGTTGGCAGACGCCCCCGCCCGGTAGAAACGCATCGACGAACCAAAGAGAAATACCAAGCCCGTGAGCGCAACCGGAAACGCCAACACCCACTGCCAGATTCGCGGGTCTGAGGAGGCAGTTGGCAAGAAGGCCTGCGTCACAAGCCCGCAGACCATGAGGAACATCGGAGGAATTCTGAGCATCGCGCGCTGGATTCTTCTATCTCCGCATTCCCTGCTCCAGCAGCGGGGCCAGCGCATCCAGTAGCGAGACGAAGTCCTCCTCCCCGGTCTCCGACTCGAATTCGCCGATTTCCACGCCTACGACCTCGCCGTCGGCTAACGCCTCGGCCACGCTTCGCAGCTCGGCGAGCGTCAGGCCCCCAGGAACTTTATACTCGGTGGGCACAATTCCAGGTTCCAGGACATCACAGTCGATGTGCACGTACACCGGCCGTCCTCCCACCGCATCCATCAGGCGCCGCGCGAATTCGGGGCCAGGCTCCACCTTGGTCAGATCGCTCGCGTCAATGGATTGACGCTCGGGCGGATCGACGTCGCGAACACCCGCAAGAATCGTCCGATCGGCGGTGAGGCCGGCCCCCAGACCGGAATCCCACAGCCCAAGCGGGCCGGAAAGCGCGAGTCCACCAAGATAGCCGCTCGTCGTACTCGCAGGAGTATTGATATCGGCGTGCGCATCGAACCAGACGACGACAGCATCAGGCCGGTGCGTCGCAACGACGGGAACGGTGGCGAGCGCGACGGCACAGCGTCCGAAGACGGCGGCGGGCCACGCGCCTTGCGCGAAAAGACTCTCATAACGCTGGTTCATGGCGATCAGGTCGGTTCGCGCCGATTCCAGCTCGGCGTCCCAGGACCCCGCGGTGGCCGGACGCCGCGCACCGATCGCGTAGGCGAGTGTTCCGAGCCTCACGCTCAGCGCGCCGGCGAGCACGTGCGACGCTGCCATCGCCCGATCGTTGCGGTCTCCGGCGCGCCCCGCGTAGTGCGTCAATGCGATGGGATGCGTGCCCATAACGACTCCTTTTGGCAACGATGACTTTCTACCAGCCTACTAATCCAACGCCGGCTCGTGAAGGTTTCTCGCTCACAGCGTGCGCGACAACCTGCCAACCATCGGCTATCTGCCAGGCGCCGCACACACTCCCGGTTATCATGCTGGCTCGCCGGTAGAAGAACCTCTTTCCGACAGTAAAGCTCCTCTTCTAAGCAGTAAAGCTCCTCTTTCGGACAAAAAACTCCTCTTCCAGGAAGAAAACCGACGGTCATTCCTCCGGGCAGGGGACATTGCCTACCGATTGGCCTTTGACCATCTTTTGAAGCGTGCCCGGGCCGTGGGAGACGGAGCCATTGTGGTCTTCATTCGGAATACACACGCGGCTTGTGCGCTTCATTCCGATGCCCCGGTATCGCCGGAGCGCGTCGGCGGATTCTCCGACGGCGTCAAAGGAACCATCCGCTCCTCCCGCGCCTGGCGAATCCAGCGCGCCGACAAGCCACACCATCGAAAAGCCCTTCTTCAACGCGGCACCAGGCTCCGGGGAGAAATCGATCTGCGGATCGGTGCTTCCTCCTCCCACCATGAGCGCGCCTCCCCCGCTGAACAGGTCGCTGTTCTCAGTCATGAGGAAGTTTGTTATCTCCTCTGATCCTCCGGAAAATCCTGCGAACCAGACATTGTTCTTGCCGACGTCGTAGCGGCTGTACGCGTCAAGGATGAAAGCCCTGAGCCACGTCGACGAGCTTTCAGAGCGCCACCAGGTTCTTGTTTTTTTATCCGGAGTAACCGGCGCCACCATGAGCAGATTGTTGTCGCGGGCTACGTCTTCGAACCTATTGAGGACTTCGTTGCCTTCTTCGGTAAATTCGCCGTAACCGTCCCCGTGAAGGTAGAAGAGGATGCCCGAAGGCGCACGTCCACGAAGATGGTCAGAGTAGACAACATACTGGCTCGTCGTGCCATTGCATGTGATCGATCGTTTGGGAAGCCCAGCCTTGGTGGATGCTTTGGCGGCCGCTGCGGCATCGACGCATGAGGCCTCATTTTGGGGTGAAGATTCAGAAAGAGCGGCGTTGAAGACATCCGAGAGCCCGACGAGGTCGTCGTCGGAATCTCCAGAGGCAGGAAAGTAACCGGCCAGGGCGAGGGCCGCCGCTGCGGTGGCAGAGATCAAGGTGCGCATATTCGTCACCTCCAGCGTCATTTATATGCGTGATCTTGAATGCGTGACGCTTGGCAAGCTATCAGGCGGAAAGGAGTCGACAACAGCCGAAAGCAGGTGAGAAGTCACCAGGGTCACACTTCGCCTTTGACCGGCTCATTCCTCGGCGAATGCGCCAATGCGCCACCTTCCATAAAGGCGGCGATCGTCGGTTTGTATTCCAAGACGTGCGGGACCGGCACGCCGCGG
>ERZ773038.1175-NODE-1175-length-15275-cov-7.466229_pt1 | contig 15275 bp, 14 predicted proteins | sample MGYA00511665_ERZ773038 | MGnify/ENA primary metagenome ERZ773038 (study PRJEB29015, sample SAMEA2737966) | human oral metagenome | biome: human oral; feature: human-associated habitat; material: dental | place: China | collected 2028 ... | reverse complement strand
GCAGTTTCAAGAGCCTTGTCTGCTGTTGCTTTTTCAGATTTAGCTGTTTCAAGAGCCTTTTTAGCATCAGCAAGAGCCTTAGCCTTGTCAATAGCGTTTGTTTTAGCTAGTTCAAGAACTTCTTCAGCAGTTTTTAAGGCTTTCTTATCTTCAGCCAACTGAGTTTTGGCGTCTTCAAGAGCCTTTTCAAGAGCTGGGAGGTCAATCTTGTTCAATTGGATATCGGACAAGTGTTTGCGAGCAAAGTAAAGTTCATCGTCAGCTTTACCATACTTAGTCTTAGCAAGATATACCCCTCTTTCGGCTTCTTTGAGGGCTGTGTATGCACCGATGTAAGACTTCTCAGCCAAGTCTACCTTTTCCTGCAATTTTGCAAGCTGTTCTTGTTGACTTGGGGCAGTAACTACTTTCGTCTTATCAAATTTTGAATTGTTTGAAAGTAAGTTATCTGAAATCTTAATGTAGTGGATTACAGAGGTAAAACGCTTGTTAGAACGGAAACCAAGACCAGTGTACTGCATGTACCCAACATTAGGGTTTTCTGGAAGTACCCCACTGAGGGAGTTTGCGTGCCCCCATTTAGCATGAGAGTCGTCAAACAACATAGACAAGATATCGTCATAGATACGACGTTTAAGGTCTGCAACAGTAGTTGTTTCATCGTCACTGAAACCTGCAAGCTCACCCAAAAGTAAACCGTTGTCTTTTTCTCCTACCTTGCTAAGAGCATCAAAGTCGTGACCATACTCTTCTTTAGAGGTACGAGCCACTTCGTTAGCAATACGAATTGCATCTTCTGTAACTTTAACAGGGTCTGTACCAAATTGTTTACGAAGTTGGTTGATAAGGTCTGCTGCGAACAAAGAAAGCTCTTTACGAGTTTCGTAATCAAGATTGTTGATATCTACCTTTGTGTTAAGGTCTTTCTTAGACGCTTGAGGGTAGTTCAAGTCGTAACGATAAACTTCCCCACCATCGAAAGTAATTTTACCAAATTTTTCGTACTCTTTGAAAGCGAGCGCTTTTAGTTGGTCGGAAAGCTCTTTGCTTGGGTTAGAAATGTACTGTTTAAGAAGATTTACATACTCCTGGCTTACGTTTATGGTATACTTACCACCTTGGTCAGACAACTCTTCTTTAGCACGGTCAAGATCGGATTTGGCTGCTTTAACTGCTTCTTCTTTTTGAGATTGGTTAGTCTTAGCAGTATTAAGGTCTGTAGTAGCCTGTTTAAATACTTTTTCTGCAGAAGATATCTTGTCTTGGGTGTCTTTTATAGCCTGTTCTTTATCTGCAACAGCCTTTTTACCGTCGTCAAGTTTTTTCTGAGCCTCATCTACCTTTCGCTCATCAACCCTAACTTGTACAGTAGAGGTGTAAGCATTCTTTTCGAGTTCACGAGTATCAGTAGTAGAAGAAAGAGAATCTACTTTATTCTGAGCTTCAGCTACCTTATTAGAAGCATCTGTAGCAGTCTTTTCAGCATTAGATACTACCTTAGTTTGGTCTTCAACCTTTTCAGCAGTAGCAGATACAGACTTATCAGCATCAGATACAGTCTTCTCAGCAGTCGCAAGCTCACTGGCTTTCTTGTCAGCATTTGACTTAGCCTCAGCTACCTTTTCAGGTGTGACAGTCTTAGCTTTTTCTACTTTCTTAGTAGTATCAGCGATAGTCTTTTCAACATCAGCAATCTTAGTTTCAGTAGTTGAAACAACTTCTTTTTGCTTAGATACATCCTGATTAGCCTTGTCTGATTCAGCTTTAGCTTTATCAACATCAGCTTGACTAGGAACTTTAGGTTTAACCTCGTCCTTAGCAACTACCCTAGTTGCAGGCTCATTAACCGCTACTTCAGTCTCACTAGCTGATACCGTAGTAGATACCCCTAGAGCCGAGATTGCAAGCGTTGAAATAACTGCACCAGTGCGCAATTTCTTGATGGTGCCGTGACCTTTGGTGTTTGATGATTTGAACATAATATATGTACCTCGTTTTTATTTTATTTTTGTAAGATAAGTAATAAGTAGATAACTAACTACTAAATACCTAAATACTATAATACAAGTTTATAATAAACTTAATAAAAAGTAAAGTAGTTTGTAGAAATAATTTTAGAAGTCTGTAGATACCCATAATACTACTTACAAAAATAGCTAAAAATACTAAGGAAACCATATATCTACTCCCTGCTGTCTGAAATAAATAAAAGAGCCAACCCTTTCGAGTTAGCCCTTCTACTAATAATTTTGGGGGACTGTGTTAGAAGTGTTATTGGTTGCGACGTCGATATAGACCTGCAAGACCAAGAACAGAAAGGATTGCCATACCCACTATAGAGGCTGAGCTTTCGCTTGTACCAGTGCTAGGTAATTGTGGTTTCTTAGGCGCTGGTTGCTCTGGAGTTGGTGGTTTTAGAGTAGTGGTCTTAACTGTGTTAGAGATATAATCTACCCCATTGACACGGTTAGTGTATTTGTTGTAGAACTCACCGTAAGCAACTCTCTTCATTTCAATTGACGCATCAGCACCAAACTCAGAAGAATCAACTACAGATTTAAGGAAATCTTCCTTAAAGGAGATAGTGATGATACCGTTTGCTTCGTCATGGACTGATTCAGTAAACTTAGTTACGTCTTCTCCATTCTTGATTACGTGAATACGACGTACTTTAAGACCTTTAGCTACTTTTTGACCAGCTTTGACAACTGTTCCATCTTCGAGAGTCACATCTTCTTTGAAAGTTGTGTCTTCTTTGACTTCTTCAAGTTGGCTAACTGTAATGTCAGTTGTAGCAACTACCTTGTACTTACCTAGGTATTTGTCACCAGTTTGGTCATAATCGTCAATGTAACGATATTCCCATACATGGCTACCACGATTAGCTGGAAGTTTAGCACCACTCAATAGGTAAGAGAACTCTTGACCGTAAGTAATGGTACCCCCATTAGCTGATTTACCGTCAACCACTACATCCTTCTTAGGAGTCAAGTTAGGTACATTATTACGGACTACGTTACCGTAGTAACCATTACCAAAGTCAATTTGGAATGTTTGGTTTTCATACTTACCAGTGAAACCTTTGTTAACTGACATTGGCATGTGGAAGAAGATGTCTTGACCAGTCTTCACATACTTGTCATAAAATGCTTGAGGGTCTTTAGCCATCCAAACGTGGAATTTACCAAAGTTAGATACATCAATACCACTGTCTTTGATAAACTGTTGTACAAACTCTGGAAGTTCGTTTAACTTAGCAGAGTCTGCTTCGTAGAAGTCTAGACCTTCTACTTTTTCACCCTTAGAAGTTACTGCATAGTAATCTTTTGTGATAGGAGTTACTGCTTTTTCTGGGTAGTTTTCCAAGTATCCGAAACCTTTAGCAATAGCAGACTTAGAAGATTTGTCATTAATGTATTGGTCTAAATCCCACTCAGCAACGTAGTAGTTAACGTCTGTTTGTAGGAGAGCCTTGTTATTAATGTTTTGACCTTCTTTATTAGTGTTATTCTTGACAGGTTGGATTTTGTGGTTGCCCCCTCCATTAGGGTTACGTGGGTCATTAGGATTGTTAGGAGAACCTGGTGTGTGAATACGAACTCTGTTAGAATAAGAAGTATATCCATTAGGATTTTCTCCTTTAGAACCACCGTTAATGTCCATCTTGAATACGTTTTCGTAAGTAGCACCATCATTTACTGCTTTGTAGATAACAGTGAAAGCTGTAGGAGTATAAGGGACAGTACGGTCAGCGTTAGCTTTATCGTATTCTGCAGATACCCCTTTCACTTCGAGCAAGCGAGTTGAAGCGTTGTACGAAATATCCCAAGATTTGTTGACTTTCTGCATACTTGCAATGTCAAGCTCAAGACCATTAGCGATATAGTCAGATAGGACAATACTAGTTGTAATAGGACGTCCTGCTGGCAACGCTTTTGGTTTCAAGATGAAGTGGTTTGTAGAATTTTTAGCAACAGATTCATTGTTGACATTTACACCATCTTCGTTTTGAGCAATTTTCTCAACAGGAGAATTTTGACTCAAAGCAGTCAAATGATAATGAACTGTTGGAACTTCAGGCTCTTTAGGAATTTTATTGAACACTGGGTCAGTTGGGGCAGTAGGCTTAGCCACTTCTAATTGAGGCTCTTTTGGAACTTCTGTAAGTTTCTCTGGAGAATAAGGAGTTGGAAGATAAGGAACTGGGTTCCATTCAGTATTCTTAGGAGTAAACTCAATAGGAGTGTACCCTACTGGGGTCCAAGATGTATCTGCTGGAGAGAAGTTTACCTTTTCATACCCTACAGGATTCCATTCAGTGTTACGAGGAGTGAAAGTAACTTTTTCGTAACTTACTGGAGTCCATGAAGCATCTTTAGGAGCGTAAGTAACCTTTTCGTAGGATACTGGCGTCCATGAGGTATCTTTAGGAGTGTAAGATACTTCTTTATAAGTTACTGGCGTCCAAGTATCATTTTTAGGAGTGTATGATACCTTTTCGTAAGATACTGGAGTATATTTTCCTGGGTCTTTAGGAGTGAAAGTAACTGGAGAGTAAGTAACTTTCTCATAAGTTGCAGGAGTATAAGTTACTGGGTCCCTATCATCTCTTTTTGGTTTAGGTCTTTGAGGTTCCTTAGGAGGGTTAGGCTTTTTGAGCTGGTTAACTACTGACTTACCACCCCAAAGTTGGAAAGCGTACCCCGCTTCATAGAGCTCGAAATCAGATTTAATTTTGCGACCATAGAACTTATCAGTATAGTCTGTAGTTCTACGATACTCTCTTGCTTGAGCTTCAGTATAAGTCCTCTCACCCCTAATACCATCAGATAAGTAAGTTAACTTGTGAACAGAACCTTTACCTACAGTTAAGATTGTACCTTGAGGGGTAGCGTAGTAGTCATTTACGTCTGTATACCAAGGATCACCAGCTCTCCATTGATCTAGACCAGAATCATCGTCAGTTGGATGAGTTCCATCTGAGTGAATACCCATCCACACTTGTTTACCTTTATAGGTTGTACGAGCAACTTCTGAGCCTGGAGGATTAATTATTGAGCCTGTGTCTTCATCATTGTTATATGTGTGACGAACAGCTTGTCTGTAGTCCAAGTCAGAGTAAATTGTAGTAGTACCCAAGTTTATAGGTTCACCAGTAGCTTCATCGAAGTAATGAATGTCCCACTCGTTATTCAAGTAGTTATATGGGTTAAAACCAATAGGTGATTTTGAATTAGGGTCACCATTTTTGTTCCACCAAACCCAAAGACGAGTGTAGGTGTCCTTGTTACCTGGAATATCAAAACTCTTAGCTGGGGTAGTTCTTGAAACTAATCGAGCAGAAATTGTTTTGCCTGAGGTTGTTTGACCTACATTGTGTAATGTAAAGGTTGAACCTTGTTTGATACCCGTTATAATTTTTCCGCCTAAACGTCCAGTATCACCGTATAAGCCTTTAGCTACATTAGGGTCTTCTTGCAAGTCTTTATCTAGAGTCATAGTAGTTCTAGAAGTTGCACCTAATCCACCATTTACTGTTTCTAAAGTATCGTCTTCATCGAAAACTGCAGTAACCTTAGAATAATAATCTACTGAACCACGTTTAGAGTCATCTAACTGACCATAGAGAGTTACACCATTAGACCTAGAAAGAACCGGTTGTTTTTGAACTTCCGCTAACTTTCTCTTGTACTCAGCTAAATCTGCATCGTATTTAGCCTTTTCAGTACGATAGGTAGCCATAGATGACTCATAGTTAGCGTATGCTTTATCATTCTCAGCTTTTAAAGTATTAGAACGTCGGTCATTTATTTCTTTAGCAGAATTAGACCTTCTAGCAGTTTCTGCTGCTGCAGAAGTAGACCTTTTAGCATTTTCAGCGTCTGCTGATAAAGAACGCTTTTTATTTTCTTCTACAACAGAAGTTGAATTCTTTTGATTGCTATTTTCGACAGCTTTTACCGAATTTGAACGTCTTACATTCTCTTCTGATGCAGATACAGACCTTCTATTATTTTCAGCAATTACAGAATTAGATTTATAAACATTATCTTCTGTTACTAGTTTTGCTGAAAGAGATAATCGAAGATTCTCCGCCTTAGCCGAGAGAGAACGACGTGTATTTTCCCCAACTACAGAAATTGATTTAGAATTATTTTCTGTCTCGACGTCTTTTGAAGAGTTAGAACGACGAGCATTCTCAGCTTTTACTGAGTTAGACCTACGATTGTTCTCAGCCACAACTGAATTAGACTTAGCTACGTTGTCATTCTCTACATCTTTTGCAGAGTTGGAACGTCGTTCGTTTTCAGTTTTAGCTGAGTTTGAACGTTTATTGTTTTCTGCTACTACAGAGTTAGATTTAGCGATATTATCAGCTTTAACTTCTTCTGCTGAATTAGAACGTCGCTCGTTTTCAGCTTTAGCTGAGTTAGAACGTTTTTCGTTTTCAGCTTTAACAGACAATGATTTAGCATTATTGTCGTTTTCTACTGCTTTAGCTGAGTTAGAACGTCGTTCGTTTTCAGTTTTAGCTGAAGTTGAAAGACGGTTATTTTCAGCGACAGTTGAGTTGGATTTTGCAGTGTTCTCTTCAACTACTTTTTGAGCAGATGTAGAGCGACGAGTGTTTTCTGCGTCAACTGATTGAGATTTTGCTTTGTTTTCAGCATCGATACGAGTAGAGTTGCTAAGGTTTCGAACTACAGTTTCAGAGTTTGCAGTAGATTTACTATTATACTCTGCTTTCTTAACTAAGTAGTCTTTGATAGACTCTTTGTTGATGCCTTGTTGTTCTGCAAGAGAACGGATATATGCTTGATACCCCTCTACAGAAGCACCGTCAGATGCTTTTTGAATGCTTTCAGTAACCTTGATGATTGCATCTTTGTGTTGTGCAACTACTGCTGCAGTGTCTGCGTCCAAGGTTTTGATAAAGTCATTGTAAGATTCTACCGCTTTAAGGTGAGCTTTATCCAACTCGTTGTTAAAGGCTACAGTAGAGTTCTTTTGGTCTACCCAGTTAGAAACTGCAGTTGAGTGAGCTGTAGCAGTTGATTTCAACTCGTTAGATTTTTCAGTTTCTTTAGCAGTGATAGACTTAACTGCTTTAGCAGTATCCTCAGCAGTTGAAGTTGTTGGCGCTACCTGAGTTTTATCTTGAACTACATTTACACCAACTTGTTCAGCCTTTTTAGCTTCTTCTTGAACTTTAGTGTGGTCAATTGTTACAGGAGTTTCGCCAGTAACCTTGTTTTCATTTCCCAAGTCTGCTTTCTGCTTGTCAGAAATAGCACCTGCAGGGGCATTAAGGTTAGTTGATGCGTTACCTGTTGGAGTTTCATTCTTGATAGTAGATTCTTTTACTTCTACACCTGTTTCTTGTACTTTAGGTTGATTAGCCTCTACTACCTTTTCGTCAGCACTTACTGATGGAGTACCCATAGCAAGACCAACTGCTGCTAATCCTAGGACAACACCTGCTGCTCCCCCCGACTTCATAGTACGGATTGAGCCGTGTGTCTTCGTCTCTGAACTATATTTCATGTATCCGTTCACCTCGCAAATATTATTAGACAGTTTTCTGCACAAAATATACGCAGAAAACATACAGACAAAGTACCCTAGATGTAATTAACTAGTGAGCAGACTGAAATAAAAATAAAGAACAACTACTAAGAGTTGCTCTTTTAGACTACAAGTACCTAGGATTAAGATTTATATTAAGTACCCCTACTACGGTATTTAATACTCTACCATCAAAAGTTGGAATATCGTTTAACTTTTTAGCGCCACGTTTCAACTGTTCTGGTAAATCTGGAAACGGTTGAGCAAGATTCATACCTTTATACTGAATTCTAAAAGTTTGAGCCTCTTCTGGGGTAAAACCATAGTAAATTAAGGTTTCTACCATCTTGTCAAGTAGATGGTTATCTTCGTGAACTACTTTAGCTCCACCTTCTTTACCGAGAGACTTAGCTTCCTCTAATGTAATCTCCTGACCAGTATTGCTATTGATGTACTTACGGTGAGGTGGAGTGTAAACGAAGAGCTTATCAATATCAACGGTGCGAGGTAAACCATCTTCATCTAGGATGAAAGCATGTTCGTCGATGTAGATAGCATCTTCATCGTCAGAGAAAGCATACTCATCTTTCGTTGCTAACTCTTTTACACCGTATGGAATATTAGAGCCTTTAGGAAACAAGAGTGAATACCCCTCATTAAGCTTGCCGTATTGCATTTGCCATATAATGGTTGCTAAACGTCTAGGTGACATACTACCCTTAGGAAATGGGGATACAATACCATCAGCCGAATCACCTCGCAAAATCTTGTAAAGCAAAAGCGTATTATAAGGAACATACAAGTTGTTGAAAGCCGATAACCCCTCAACCACCTCTTGGAAGTTGTTAGGTGTAACTTGAATGTACCTATTCTTTTCTAGGTCTTTGCTTTCTGCCCAAGTAAATTTCTTACTTCTGAAAAATACAGATACCTGTTCATCTACTAAAGGTAGCATATCTGCGTCGTTTGTGATAACATCAATGTAGTAGTTAGGGTATTGTTCTTTTGCACGTTGGATTGCGAGAAATACGAGGTCGTCTGCTTCCCAGTTGTGCATATAGACACACTTGACCCCACCCTTCTCGAGTAAGTCTTGTGCTAGGGATACCCCTTCATACATAGAGTTCCCCATAGACTCACGCTTACCTTTGTACTCACCATCTACTCCAGTAGGTTGTTCCTTCATGAAGTAAGCCTTACGGCAAGGGCAAGGACGGTCAAAGCAGACTACGGTAGGGTGTTTACCACCCTTAGACCAGTTGAAGATGTTTTTTATAGTACCGTTAGCGATTGTGGTGTCTACGACTTGCGATACCCCATTCACTTTCATAGTACGTGAAAGTTTAACCCCTGCATAGGAGAAATTGTGAGCCATGTGGTTGAAGTCCACAATAATGACTCTGTTACTTTTACTTGTTGGATTAAATGTCATTTTTAGCCTTTCTACTCTACACCTAGACTAACTGCAAGAGAAATAAAGTACTCAAACAAACCGTCTATCGTAGATTCATTTAAAGTTACGCTAAAGTACAAGTTAAGAGTGTACCTTATAGAAGAATGGTCTATAGTTAAGAACTCTAACTCTTCTTTAGAGAATTTTCTAAGCTCTATTCCAAACTGATCGAAAGAGTCTGCCAACGTTTTTATGTTGTGAGTACCACGATACCTACCATTTATCTTAAAGAGTATTCTTTTTAGTAGTATCTCCATAAGTATTGTGGAAGTGAGTATGTAAGGTATGTAGGATAAATCCTTGCAAGTACTCAAACTAGGGCAAGAAGAGTTATAAATTTTGACTAACTCTGTTAAAGGTAAAGGAATGTCTTTATCATAATAACGTTGAGCAATCATACAATAACCTCCTCGCACCCTTCAGCGAGCATACGGTTTACAGAACTCATACCCCCCAGGATATCATAAGACAAGTCGTAATCAAAAAGCTCGTTATAAGCCTTTTTTGCAAAGGACTTAGAGGACTCCTTATAGATGGAATCTATGTCATCGGCTAGGACTATGACCATAACCAAGCCTGGCTCCCAAATGAAAGCTCTGTAAGTACCTTCCTTAAGTTGTGGTGTGTCGAATAACTGTTTCATGTTGTTTGTTACCTTTCATTTAAAACTAGTCTTCCTTTTTAGGGGAAGAAGAAATATACGATTGAAGTTCGTCCTCGTTGTCGAGTTTCCAGTTGTCACTAGACTTCCATTCGTAAGTACCGTCCTTGTAAGCTATAAGCTCTACGGTAGGACTATAAGAGTACACAGGCTTAGGTGCGCCTTGATACCCCTCGTACTTCCTAGCGTAGTAAGACTCAGCCTCGCCTTTAGAGGACTTATGAGAAAGTTTCATACCCTTGATAGGCTTAAAAGTATAGGTTCTTTCTGCCTTGTTGTAGAAGATGAGAGTACCTTTATTTCCTTCCTCATCTTCATCTGTAATTCCTAGAATGTATTGGAATGTCCTTTCGAAAGGAAGAAGTTCAGAACCCTTGGCATGATAGTACAAAGACTCAGCATCTTTACCGTCGATTAAGGAGTATGTTCTTTCATACCCCCTATTGACAGAAGTCATAACAAATCTAGTAACTTCTGTCTTCTCTGGTTTAGTGTTATAGAACTCTAAGTCAGCAATTACTTTCTTGAAGTCGTCTCTACCTTCCTTAGCGTGAGTATAGACTGGAACTACCATAGAGGACTCAGAGTATGTTGTAGTTGATTCGACCTTTTCTCCCACATTTACTGAGTTTAGTAAACCAACTATAAACAGACCTGCGAAGAAGATACTCAAGACTCCGAACATAGTTATGAGGAAAGCACTAAAACTTCCGTTAAATCTACGTTCAAGAAAAGGAGCCTTAACTTTATTAGACATGCTAACCCTCCTTGGAAACAACTGACATGACTACCGTTTCTTGTGACTTACCTTTAGGGAGTCTCTGTACTGAGAAGTCCCACATAAACACAACTCCAGTATCAGACAACAACTTACGAGCGTTGACTAGGTGCATTCCAGTTTCGATACCCTTCATATTACCTAGCAGTAAGATGTCGACTACCAAGTCCTTAGGCAGGTTGTCGGGGTGGTAAGCCTTTAGACCACGATTTTGCAAATCTGATAAAGAATCTTTGTCAATGTCAATACCGATGTATTGGTGACCTAACTCCTTTAGGTATTCTGCGAATACCCCTCTACCACAACCGAAGTCCATGACTACCAAGCCTTTATCATCTTCGACTAAACTGTCAAGGACTCCTTTAACTAATTTGACATTTTTACTTACCATTTAATACTCCTTTAGATGACAATCCGTATATTTTCTAGACCACTCTGAATTTCTTTAATTGGATACCCACCGTAAGACCATATAGCCTCAGCTACGTCTAGAATATACTGGAAGTCGGTTTCTGTATAATCAATTTCGACACGGAAGTCTTCTTCCTTTACTAAGTTTAGTAACTCTTTTACTGTCATACTCATTTACCTACCCTAATTAGCTAAGTCTAATTCAAGATATCGTACACTTTAACAAAGTTATCGTAAGATACAGGATAAAACTCACCCCTTACACCCTTAACTACTACTTCTCCTGAAAATAAACGTTCAACACCTTCCAAAGTGTTTACTTCAAGGAAGCCTCGCTCTTTTATGGACTCTACTAATTCGTCCCTTTGTAGCTCTTCTAGTGGAGTAGTAACAGAATACCCAAGGAAGTTAAGGGTTTCGATAATGCTTTTAGTGTCTTCTATATCCAACTTAGAAAATTCTACCTCATATATCTTTTTCACATAGGTATTTACAGTTCCTTTTACACGGTTGTATGTTTGCAAAAAGATGTCTGGGTCGATTGACCAAAAACAACCATCTGTATTATCTTCACGGATAACCCAATTACCTTTAGGTAAAGCAATCTCACCCCTTTCTTTTGAGATGTAGATTGTTCCATCAGATTCGTCATATCTGACAGGCTCTTTTTCGTTAGTCCTTAAAAGTTTTAAGAACTCTTCTAAAATAATGTTGTGGTTGTAGTGTACTGCGAAAACTTCAATTGGCTTTTTACGTGCTTTCATATCTATTTCTTTCCTATTCTTTTAAATTTTCTACTATTTGTTATAAGAGTATTAGTATTTAATTTGTTAATTACTACTATTTAACCCTTTCCACGGTGTAAATACCATTACGCTTATAGACGTCGTAACTAGGGTTGCCCTCACCTAAAGTAAGAGAACCGTCACCCAAGAACGAGAGTGGAGACTCTTTGGTTGCAGATTCGATACCCTCGAAGTCACTAGGTTCAAGGACACCAAGAACCTCTTCGTTGTCTTCGATAATAACCTTGCCCAGTCCCTGCCCAAAAGCGTACATATCCAACTCATAGACATTGTCTAGTTCAACGTAGTCACCTACATCCAAGAACCCTTGTTCGTTTTTATCTACTTTCATAATCATACCTCAAATTTTTTGATACTACTATTCTACCATCTTAGAAACCAAAAAGCAAGGGAAATTAAAAAGAAGTGCAAGACTTTTACACTTCTTTTACCATTATTCTGCTTTAGGGGCGTCTTCGTAAGCCTTGTCGATTTCGGCTTGGTTTTCGACTGAGTAGTGTTCATTTAGGTAAACCTCTACTTTACCGCTCTTGAGGTGAGTAACTTCGATAGTACGCTCAGTCTTGTACTTCCAAGGGAGAATACTGTAGGCAGAGCCATACTTATTTTTAAGTTCCTTAGTAAGTTCTTCTTGGTTGCTAGAGAAATTACGATAGTCAACTTTATACCCTTTATAAGTGTTGGCGTCTTTATTGTAGAGGTAGAGATACCCTTTATCCCACAGACTTCTAAACAATCCTAGAGTAATACCCTTAGTTCCGTAGGTAAGAGTAGTGACTGATTTACCAAGAACACCATTATGTAGAATAATACGACTAGCATCAGCAGGACTTTCTTCAATACTGCTAAGAAAAGGTGCTAACTTACTATCGTCATCATTGCTAGGTGACCAAGAAATATAGATAGGACGGATATGACTATCTTCCTTGTAAGTGACAGTCTCCACTACAGACGAGCGTCTGAAGTAGTGAATACCGTCTAATGTTCCTGAAAGAAACAGAAAGAAGATAGCAATGAAAAGCAATGCAGACAAGAATAGCCCGTCTTGATATTTGTTGTAGAATTCCTTTAATTTCTCTTTCATCAGCTACCCCCTAATTAAAGTAGCCGATAGGAAATGCATCTTCACCAGTAGCATTTAGGACACCGTTATCATCATACTTTAAGTTAATGAAATAAGGTTTGCCGTCTTTTTCTACTTCTAAGCGAATTTCGAAGTCGTCTTTAGATACCAAACCACGCTCAATCTGGTCGCCAAAGTAGTTAATGAAGTTAACAGAGTCGGACTCTAAGACCACATCAAACCCTGCCTTAGATAAGTCTAAGAAGTGTTGAGCCAAGGCTTTACGATAGGTTGAGTGGAAGTATGCCTCTGGTTTGTACAAGTAAAGGTTAAGTGATTTAACACCGTTAGCATTTACGTGTGAAGAGGGGTTCTTCTTAAGTTGAGATACCTTTTCTTCAAAGATTTCTACATTAGCATTAGATGGGAAGTCAAGGGAGATACCCCAAGACCGTAAGGTTTCTTGACTTACGAAACCTAGGTGACGTGTTTTTCTGGATTCAAAGATAATCATTGTTTACCTCCAAAGCCTACTCTGCTTTTACCCATCGTTTACCTCCAAGAGCGTTCATTTCTGCTGATACCCACTGAGCAGGAGTCTCAAACTTAGACGCAAGCTCACTCAAAGTAACCCCACCCATAAGAGGGATATACTCAGTAAGCACTTCTACATCAGTCCAACGAGTCTGATTCAACGGTTTGAACGGAAGTAAGGTTAGCGTAGAACCGTCCTGAACCAAAAGAACTGGGAACTCAGTGTAAGGTTTAGACTTATCAATGTGAAAGAAACGGTTTCGGTTATTGTCCATAATATTTAGTTGGACGGCTGCGACTACTCTGTAGTCATCAGCTGGAACATTAGCAAAGAAACCATAGCTTAAACCGTCTACGAAAGATGACATCTGAATGAAATCTTGTAGGTGGTCAGCCAAGAGCTCTACCAATGTAGTAGAACCCAAGAGCTTAGTTACTTCTTCTGAAGGTACTGGAATAATACCAAAGGCTGTTTTTCTGCTCATTAGATACCCTCCTGCTCAGCCATTTCAGCGAGCATTTCTTCATGCGTTAGAGGACGTTCACCCTCTCCGTTACCGTTTAACCAGTCTTGGGCTTCTTCCATACTAACTGGGAGTGGAGCGTTAAGCTCGTCGTCAGTACCAAACTGCAAGTAGTAGTTGAGGAAAGTAGCAAGTTGAGTAGCTTCTTCCATACTGAGGGAAATACCCTTGCCCATGCGGGAGTGGTCTTCGTTCCAAGAACGGATATCTAGTTTAGGTTCCTTACCATTCCAAGATACCAAGTTCAACTGAGTTGACCAACCACTAGGTGTAAGTTCACCAATAGTTGCAATCTCTTCCACTACTTCGTAACTGAATTCTTTTGACATATAATTTTTCTCCTTTAAATTCTAACTAAGTATATTGTACCACATGTGGGGAAATAAAGAAAGTTCCTTGCAGATAAAATGCGTAGGAACTTAAGAAATTACTATTTGTTAGACCTCTTACCTGTCAAAGCCTCTTCTAGTGACCAACCTCTTCTCTGCCTATTACGAAAAACTGACGCATCTACACCATAAGCATCTGCCAACTTAACAATTGAGGGGTAGATGTTCCCTAAGTGGTCTTTGATAACTTGTTGACTCAATTCCTTAGTAATCTCCTCAGAAGTCTTACCTTCACTTAATAATTTTTTAAATGTTACAGTAGATATTCCATACTCTTTAGATATACTTACAGCAGATGAGTATATTTTTCCTTTAAAGTCAGTATATTCTTTGCCACGTTTATACCCTGCTTTGGCAGGTGTAGTTAAAATTTCCTTGATTGACCAACCTTTATTTTCTCTTCTGTAATAGACACCTAAAGAAATACCCCACTTTTCAGTCATCTCGGTTAAGGAGCCATAACTGACACCTAAGTGGTCTGTTACAGTTCTGGGCTTATACATCTCAACTGCTTCTTCAATGGTCTTTCCTTTAGCTAGACTCTTCCGTATATATTTGGATGGGATACCCAATTCTAAGGATAAACTTCGAAAGCTTCTGTAAGATTTACCACCATACTTTATAGATTTTGAGCGGTCTGGTATTGGTGTCAAATTTTTAAACACCAACTCCTTAAAAAGGTTCTTCGAAACTACACCTTTACTACTAAGTTGAGTGTATGCCCCAGTTCTTTTTCTCCCTGCTATAAGAGATATAAGCCTTACAATACCTATTCTAGAACTACCTGCCTTGTATAGTTTACCATTATATAGGAAAGAACCAGCTGAGACCTCAATAACACCAAGAGAGTGTATAGGCTCTAAGCGAAAACCCAAAACAGATAAAGCATTAGCCACATCCTCCCTGCAGTTTACAGGTATCCTTTTTCCATCCTTTACGAAATAATATTGCTTGCCTGTGTCTGTTTTAACATAGGGTAGCCAACCCCAATTGACTTCATCCCAATAAATTACTTTATTTTGATTATCTATAACTGGCATATTATTTATCCTTTCGTTTACCTGTCAAGGCTTCCTCGAGTGACCAACCT
>ERZ773038.1174-NODE-1174-length-15289-cov-6.287318_pt1 | contig 15289 bp, 8 predicted proteins | sample MGYA00511665_ERZ773038 | MGnify/ENA primary metagenome ERZ773038 (study PRJEB29015, sample SAMEA2737966) | human oral metagenome | biome: human oral; feature: human-associated habitat; material: dental | place: China | collected 2028 ... | reverse complement strand
AGTTCCACCGCCTGGAGATCCAGCACTTCTTCGAGGTCTACAAGGACCTCGAGCCGGGCAAGAGCGTCGAGGGCGCCCACTGGGTCGGCCGCGAGGAGGCCGAGGAGGAGATTCGCCGCTCCTACGAGCGCGGGGCCGAGCGCGCCGCCCGCGAGAGGCACTGACCCCGTATCGGGGCGCCCCGGTGGGCGGCGCCCGCTCGTCCCGTCGCCCGCCGCCGGCGTGCGCAGAACACGCAGCGCCCTGCACCCCACCTGACGGCACGTGTCCCCGACCTCGTTGCGAAGGTCGGGGACACGTCTGACCCGCCCGGCACGAGCCGGTCAGGGGCGCACGGCGTCGGGCATGACGTCCGCGTAACGCATCGAGGTGATCCGAACGGGCACGCCGAAGGTCGGGGCCTCGATGATCTGATCGTCGCCCAAGTAAATGGCGACGTGATAGATGCCCTCCTGGCTGCCGTCGGAGGACCAGAAGACGAGGTCGCCGGCCTGAGCCTCCTCCAGGGGGACCTGCAGGCCCTCGCCGTACTGCACGCGCGAGGAGTGGGTGAGTTCGACCCCGGCCGACGCGTAGGCGAGCATCGTCAGGCCCGAGCAGTCGACACCGTCGTAGGACTCGCCCGCCCACACGTAGGGCACACCGAGGTAGCTCTCGGCAGTGGTGATCGCCACGTCCGCGCCCGCGCCGTAGTCGGGGGCGGGCTCTTCGGCGGGAGCCTCCTCCTCGGGGGCGGGGTCCTCGGCCTCGTCGGGGGCGGGGTCCTCAGCAGGAGCCGACTCCTCCTCGGTAGCGGTCGGTTCGGCCGTCGGCTCGGCGGAAGCCGTGGGCTCGGCGGACGGCTCAGCGGAAGCCGTGGGCCCAGTGGTCGGCTCGGCAGAGCCCGTGGGCTCGGCGGACGGCTCAGCAGAAGCCGTCGGTTCGGCCGTTGGAGTCGTGGAGGCGGACGCCGCGGCATCGGCCTTGGCCTTGGCGGCCGACCTGGCGGCGGTTTCCTCGCGGGCCTTGCGATCGGCCTCTATCTGGTCCTGGCGCTGGGTCTCCAGTGCGACGGTGGTGTTGCGCTGCTCGGCCAGCTGCGCAATGAGACTGGTGCGCTTGGCCTCGGCGGTCGTGACGGCGTCCTGCGCGGATGTGACCTTAGAAGAGGCATCGTCTTTGGCGGTCTGGGCCTGCGCGGTCACGGTCTGCTTATCCTCGACCTTTTGATCGGCCAGCGACCGCGCGTTGTCGGCCGTGGCCTGAAGCGCCTCGACGTTCTGAACGCGGGCATCGGTGTCGCCGCCGGCGCGCTCCAGAGCGACGTCGTTGTCCGTGAGGTCGGACAGCGACTCGCTGGTCAAATACGGAGTCAGGGAGTCGACCGGCCCTGTGCTGCCCTCCTCATACGTCTGAGAAACGACAGCGCCCAGATCCTCACGAGCGGAGGACACATCAGCGGCCGCCGTCTCGGCGTTCTGCTGAGCCGTCTCGGCCTCCGCGGTCGCGGTGTCGAGGTCGTGGACCGCCAGGAGGTAGTCCTCGTTGGCCGATGCGGCGTTGACCTGGGCGGTCCTGAGGTCGACGTTGAGCTGAGCGACCTGGCTCTCCAGATCGGCGATCGAGACCGACGTCGCGTTCTCGGACGCCTTGGACCGATCGATGTCGTTCTGCGTCACGTCGTCGGCGAGGGCGATGGGAGCCGCGGCCGGCGCAAGGGCCACAGCCAGGGTCAGGGTGGCCAGTGCTGCACTCAGGCGCCTACTGGTCCGCCCAGTGAGGCGCACGGCACCGCGCGATCCTCGCGTGCGATGGGTAAGACTCACAAGTTCTCCATCATGTCGCGGCGCGTCACCTTGACGGACGCGCCCCCGGTTTCAGTGAGAACACTAGCCGCACCAACCTCAAGAAGAAACACAAACAACACGATTCACAACAATCACATACGCCTCGGCCTCCTCGCGCTTGCCACAATTCCGCGGAAGCGCGCCACGCCCACGTCACAGTGATCTTCACCATAGACTCCAGTCGTGCAGCCCCGCTCGTGGACGAGAAGGTGTCGAAGCGGGCCGCACGGGCTACGGTGTCGCTGCACACCGTCGTCCACGCGAAGGAGCGCCGCATGTCCACCGGCAACCCCGCCCCTCCCACCGCCGCGAACCCGGACGGCTGGCACTTCGAGACCAAACAGGTCCAGGCGGGGCACACCCCCGACGCCGTCACCGGCGCGCGAGCCATCCCGATCTACCAGTCGACCTCCTTCGTCTTCCCCGACGCCGCGGAAGCCGCCGACCGCTTCGCCCTGGCATCGCTCGGCCCGATCTACACGCGCCTGGACAACCCCACCAACCAGATCGTCGCCTCCCGCATCGCCTCCCTCGAAGGCGGCGTCGGCGCGCATCTGGTCGCCTCCGGGCTCGCCGCCGAGACCCTGACCTTCCTCACCCTCGGCGGAGCGGGCAGCAGCATCGTCTCCTCCCCCTCCCTCTACGGCGGCTCCGTCAACCTCCTGACCCGCACCCTGCCCAAGCTCGGCATCACGACCCGTTTCGTCGAAGACCCGGGCGACCCGGCCGCCTGGAGCGCGGCCGCCGACGAACACACCATTTGCTTCTTCGGCGAATCGATCCCCAACCCCAAGGGCGACATCCTCGACATCGCCCCCATCGCCGAAGCCGCGCACCGGCTCGGCATCCCGCTCGTCGTCGACAACACCACGGCATCGCCCTACCTGACCCGCCCCATCGAGTGGGGTGCGGACATCGTCGTCGAGTCGGCCACGAAGTTCCTGGGCGGGCACGGCTCGTCGGTGACCGGCGTCGTCGTCGACTCGGGGAACTTCGACTACGCCGCGGCCGCCGAGCGCTTCCCCGACTTCAACACCCCCGACCCCTCCTACAACGGCCTCGTCTACGCCCGCGACATGGGCGTCGGCGGCGCGATGGGCGCCAACATGGCCTTCATCCTCAAGGCCCACGCCCAGGGCCAGCGCGATCTCGGCTTCGCCGCCTCCCCGCTGGGCGCCTTCCTCATCGCCCAGGGCGTGGAGACGCTCTCGCTGCGCATGGAACGCCACGTCGACAACGCCCTGGCGGTGGCCCGGTGGTTGGTCGATCGCCCGGAGGTGGCCGAGGTGCGCTATTCCGGCCTGCCCTCCAGCCCGTACTACGACCTCCACCGCACGTACTGCCCCCGCGGCGCGGGATCCGTCTTCGCCTTCGACCTGGTCGGCGGGCGTGAGGCGGGGGCCGCCTTCATCGACGCCCTGAGTCTGTTCTCCAACCTCGCGAATATCGGCGATGTCCGCTCGCTGTGCGTCCATCCGGCCACCACGACCCACTCCCAGCTCGACGACGCCGGTCTGGCCAGGGCCGGCATCAGCGCCGGCACCGTGCGTCTGAGCATCGGCATCGAGCACGTCGACGACATCATCGCCGACCTCGAGCGGGGCCTGGCGGCGCTCGCCGGCTGAAGCCCGCCCGCACGCCCCTTGCTACCCTCGCGGGGTGACCAGCCGCGCCGGCGCCCCCGGGAACCACCCCCGGCAGTCGCGCCCCTCCGTCCTGCACTCACCCCCTGTGTCCCGGCGCCGCCGCGTGGCGATCCTCGCCGCCTGCACGGTCGCCATGCTCGTCGCCCAAATAGACTCCACCGGTGTCAACCTCGCCCTGCCCTCGGTCGCCCGCGACCTGCGCGCCACCACCGGTGAACTCCAGTGGATCGTCGACTCCTATCTGCTGGTCCTGGCCTCCCTCCTCATGTTCTCCGGAGCGCTGGCCGACCGCGCCGGCCGCCGTCGCGTCTTCGTCTCCGGGCTGCTGATCTTCGGGCTGGGATCGGCCCTGTGCTCGATATCGATCAACCCGCTCATGCTCATCGCCATGCGCGCCCTCCAGGCGATCGGCGGTTCCATGCTCGCCCCCGTCGCCCTGTCCATCATCACCAACACCTTCACCGACCCGCGCGAGCGGGCCCAGGCCATCGGTGTATGGGGCGCGGTCGTCGGCGTCGGCATGGCGCTGGGCCCGATCGTGGGCGGCGCCCTCGTCGACGCCGTCGACTGGCGGGCGGTGTTCTGGATCAACCTGCCGGTCCTGGCCGTCACCGTACCCGCGGTGCTGGCCGTCGTGCCCGAGTCGCGCGCCCGGGCACACCGCGGGGCGGACGCGCCCGGCCAGCTGCTGGCCGTGCTCACCCTGGCGGCCCTGAGCCTGGCCATCATCGAGGGCGGCGAGACATCCTTCACCGCCCCGGGCATCCTCACCTCCTTCGCTGTGGCACTGCTGGCCGGCGCCGCCTTCATCGGCACCGAGCGACGCGCGAACGACCCCATGATCGAGTTGCGCTTCTTCCGCTCGGCGCCCTTCAGCCTGGCGACCCTCATGGCGCTGGCGCTCTTCATCGCCTACGCGGGATTCATGTTCGTGGCCACCCTCTACCTCCAGGACGCCCGGGGACTGGGGCCCCTGCGCGCCGGACTGCTCACCCTGCCGATGGCCCTGTCGAGCGCCTGCGCCGCGCCGGTGTCCGGCTGGCTCGTCGGGCGCACGGGCGCTCGTACACCCATGCTCGCCGGGGCGGCGAGCTTGACGGTCGGCTCGATCCTGCTGCTGACCCTCCTGGGGCCGACGTCACCGCTGACCCTGTTCGTCATCGCCGGCATGTGCGTGGGGGCCTCCATGGGGCTGATCAACACGCCCATCTCGAACACGGCCGTCTCGGCCATGCCGCCCGAGCGCGCCGGGGTCGCGGGGGCGACGGCGTCGACCTCCCGCCAGGTGGGCCAGGCCCTGGGCGTGGCCGTGCTCGGAGCCTGCCTCAACGCCGGCATCGGCGCCGGTGAGCCCTTCACCACGGCGGCGCGGTGCGGCTGGTGGATCATGCTCGCCTGCGGAGCAGGGCTGTGCGTCATGGCCGTCGCCTGCGAGACGGTCCGCGCTCAGCGCTCGGCCCGGCGCGCCCGCGAGAGCTGGTGAGCGCCTCGCCGCCGGCCCTCCGCGGGCCGCGGCGAACGAGCGCCGGGCACCGAGACGCTCATACGATAGTGTCATGACCTCGGCCCCGTCCTCCCCCGCCCCCGGCGTCGGCACCGCGGCCCTCAAGCTCGTCGACCGCAAAGCGGGCTCCCCCACCGGTGCCTGGCGCCCCGGCGATGAACCCGGCAATCGCCGCTTCGTGGAGATCGGCGATCTTCCCCTGGAATCCGGCGAGGTCCTACCCGATACGCACCTGGCCTTCGAGACCTGGGGCGCGCTCACCCCGGAGCGGGACAACGCCGTCCTCGTTCTGCACGCGCTAACCGGCGACTCCCACGTGACCGGCGAAGCCGGCCCCGGCCACCCCGCCGCCGGCTGGTGGAACGCCGTGGTCGGCCCCGGCCGGGCCATCGACACCGACCGCTACTACGTCGTGGCCGCCAACATCCTCGGCGGCTGCCAGGGCTCGACCGGTCCCTCCTCCACCGCCCCCGACGGCCGACCCTGGGGCTCGCGCTTCCCGTGGCTGACCACACGCGACGCCGTCGAAGCCGAGACCCGTCTGGCCGACGCCCTGGGCATCGGGACCTTCCACCTGGTCATCGGCGCCAGCCTGGGCGGGCACCGCGCCATCGAATGGGCCGTGTCCCACCCCGAACGGGTGCGCAACCTGGCTCTCGTGGCCACCGGTGCCTCCACCACCGCTGACCAGCTCGCCTGGTGCCACCTCCAGGAGCTCGCCATCGTCGGAGACCCCTTCTTCTTCGACGGCGACTACTACTCCCACCCCATCGGCCCCGTGCGGGGCCTGGGGCTGGCACGCGCCCTGGCCCATACGACGTACCGCTCCGCCGCCGAACTCGACGCCCGCTTCGGCCGGGCCCACCAGGGGCAGGAGGACCCGGCCGTGGGCGGGCGCTACCAGATCGAGTCCTACCTCGACTACCACGCCGGCAAGTTGCTGGCCCGCTTCGACGCCAACACCTACCTCATCGTCAACCATTCGATGATGGTCCACGACGTCGGTAGCGGCCGCGGCGGCATCCCGGCCGCGCTGGACGCGGTCACGGCCCGCGCCCTCGTCATCGACATCGATTCCGATCGTCTCTTCCCGGCCGCCCAGGCCGCCGAGCTCGCCCAGGCCATCCCCGGAGCCCGCCGCGAGACCGTCCACTCTCTGCACGGTCATGACGGCTTCCTCATCGAGGCCGAGCAGATGAACGCGATCCTGCGCTCCTTCCTGGACGGCCCGGAGAACGGAGCACGGGCCGACGCATGAGCGCGCCACCGGTGGACGCCTGGGGACCCGACCTGCTGGGGCCCGGCTTCGAGGCGCGCACCCTGCCACTGCTGCCCGACGAGGAGGACGACGACGCCGTTGCCACTCTCGTGCGGCACATGCCCGCGTCCGACCCGCAGGCCCTGACCGGCACCCCCACCACCCCGACCTTCGCCGCGCTGTACCTGCACGGCTGGAACGACTACTTCTTCCAAACCCACCTGGCCCGGGAGATTTCACGCCTGGGCGGGGCCTTCTACGCCCTGGACCTGCGCCGCCACGGACGCTCCCTGCGCGAGGGACAGATGCTCGGGTGGATCACCTCACTGACCGACTACGACGAGGAGATCGGCCTGGCCCTGGCCGTCATCCGCTCCGAGCACGGCTGGGACGGCGACGTCGTCCTGCTCGGGCACTCCACCGGCGGTCTCATCGGCTGCCTGTGGGCCGACCGCCATCCCGGTGCCCTGGCCGCGCTCGTGCTCAACTCGGCATGGCTGGAGAATCAGGGGGCCGAACCGGTGCGCATGGTCGGCGAGCCGGTCGTGCGGACGCTGGCGCGGCGCGATCCGCGCATGTCGATCCCCCTCCCGAGCCACGACCCCGAGGCGCTCTTCCGCGTCACCGACGGGTGGCTGGAGCGGGACGGCGAGCTTCCCGACCCCGCCTGGGCGGATGACCCCTACATCACCGGCTGGGACATCGTGCCCGAATGGTCGCCCCGGCCCTGCGCGCCGATCCGCCCCGGCTGGCTGCGGGCCATCCTGGCCGGGCAGGCGCGCGTGGCCGCTGGCCTTGACATCCGCTGCCCGATCCTGTCGATGGGCTCGGCGCGCAGTCACCTGGCGCTCACGTGGACGCCCCACTCGCGGCGCGCCGACACGATCGTCGACGCCGACGCAACAGCCCGCCGCGCCATCGGCCTGGGCGCCCTGGTGACGGTGGCGCGCTTCGACGGCGGCGTGCACGATCTGACGTTGTCCGCCCCGCCCGTGCGCGAGCAGGTCTTCGCGGCCCTGCGTCGCTGGCTCGGCGGCTACGTCCTGCGCTGAGCCGTCGGGCGGGGAGGAGGACCGAACGGCGGCATCCGACCGTTCGCCCGCCGCGCCCCGCCCGAGACAGGATCAGGACGCGCACTCCTCCTCCGCCAGATGGAGGTTGGGGCACGCCGCGTCAGTCATGATATGCACATGTCGTCCCAGGCCGCACCGCACACCGCCCGCATCACGGCGCACCTGTCACCGCGCATGACCGCCAGCGCCAGAACCACCCACGCCTGGCTGCGCAAGGGGCGGGTCTGCACGGCCCTCGCCGGGCTCCTTCTCCTGAGCACCGTGGCGCTCGCCGTCATCCACCGCACCTCGCCTCTGCGGTTGCCGAAGAATCCCTTGGCCGCCGAGCCCGCCCATCCCATGCGTCTGTGGTCCCTGCTGACCGCCTGGACCGGCACTATCCACCTAAGTCCCTTCGTCGGCGTCGTTGTTCTGCTCACCGTCGGCATCGCCATCGAGCGATTCATCGGCTCGCGTTCCTTCCTCATCTCCGCCTTCGTATCCCACGCCGTCGGCATCGGCGCCGCCCTGGTCGCTCACCCGCTCATCACCGCCGTCGCACCCGGGTGGGGGCACGCCATGACCCGCCACCCGATCTCGGGAATCCCACTCCTTCTCCTCGGCCCCGTCATGGCGTCGACAGCGCTGATGAATCATCTGTGGTGCCGCCGCACTCGTGTGCTCGTGCTCGGGTTCCTCCTCGTCGAGACCGCGGTGACCGGAACGCCCGGCGCCCTCGCCCGCCTGGGCGCCGCCACCACAGGCCTGTTCGTGGGAATGATCACCTGGCGCGGGTCCGTCTCCTCCGCTCGGCTATCACGCACGCGCAGGACGTCCCGCAATCTCCTGGCGCTCGTCGTCGCCTGCTGGTCGCTCATGCTGGCGCTGGCGGCCGTTTCACGGGCGGCCTTCGGCCCGCTCGCCAGCGCCCGCTACGGCGTGTTCCCCGAACGGGAGGTCGTCCACCCCGTCACCGGTGCCCTCGGCCTGAGCCTCATGCCGCTTCTGCTCCAGCTGGCCCTGGCGGACGGGCTGCGCCGCGGGCGCCGCACCGCCGCCGTGGGCACGATCCTCCTTCAGCTCTTCCTCGCCATATGCTCGGTCCTGTCGGTCAATGCCGAATTCACCCTGGACGGCACCGAGCCGCCGACCGTTTCCAGCCCGCCGAGCTCCTGGAACATCTCGAACCACATGGCCCTGCCTCTCATGCTCAACGCGGGCATCGTGCTGCTGGTCGTGTGGAACCGCGACCACCTGAGACTGCACACCCGCCCAGGGGTCGTGCGCAAAGCCATCCTGACCTGGACGATCACCGCGTTCGCCTGCGCCGCGGCCAGCGTCGTGCTGGGGACAATCGTCGCCCACGACTTCGAGCCCGAGGCGACGCCTTCGGTGCTGATCACCGATTTCCTCGTCAGGCTTCTGCCGACCTCCGCCGAAGGTCTGCTCGCCCCCACCCTGCGACCCCATGGTCCGCTCGCCTGCCTCGCCACCTGGTTCTTCCCCACCTTCGCCTGGGTCTCCGCCATCGTGTGCGCGTGGGTGGCCATGACCAAGCCCGCGATCACTCCCAGCGTCAACCATGAGGACCTCGTCGCTCTTGTCCGGGCGCGCGGAGCCGGCACCCTGGGCTGGATGCTCACCTGGCCCGGCAATGACGCCTGGATCGCGGACGACAAGCGCACCGGCTTCGCCTACCGGGCCGGCTCCGGTGTCGCCCTGACCCTGGGCGACCCGGCCGCCGCCGGTCCCGAGGAGACCAAGGAGGCCGTCGAGGGGTTCACCGCCTTCGCGCACGAGGCCGGGCTCGTGCCGGCGCTGTACTCCGTGCACGAGCCCACGATGCTCGTCGCTCGCGAGCACGGCTGGACGGTCCTGCAGGTCGCCGAGGAGGCCGTCATCGACCTGCCCGGGCTCGCTTTCAAGGGCAAGGTCTTCCAGGATGTGCGCACCGCCCTCAATCACGCGCGTCGCGAGGGCATCACGGCGGAATGGACGACCTGGCGCACCGCCCCGGAGGGCCGCCGCGACCAGATCCGCGCCATCTCGCAGGCGTGGGTCGGGGAGAAGGCTCTACCCGAGATGGGTTTCACGCTCGGCGGTTTGCGGGAGATCGACGACGACGACACGCGCCTGCTGCTCGCCGTCGACGAGGGCGGCACCGTCCACGCCGTCACCTCCTGGATGCCGGTGCACCGCGACGGCGAGGTGATCGGGCTGACTCTGGATCTCATGCGGCGTCGGGAGGGCGGCTGGCGTCCGGCGATCGAGTACCTCATCGCCCGGGCCGCCCAGGACGCTCAGGGGGAGGGTCTCGAGGTGATGTCGCTGTCGGGGGCCCCGCTGGCCCGATCAGGGATCTCCGGGGACCTGACCGGGGACGGCGTCGACGACGTGGGCGCCTCGCGCTTCGACCCGCTGCTCGATCTGCTCGCCTCGCTGCTCGAACCGGCCTACGGCTTCGCCTCCCTGCACTCCTTCAAACGCAAGTTCAAACCGCGCAAGGTCCCCATGTACCTGGCCGTGCCCGACGTCGTGGATCTACCCGCGGTCGGGGTGGCCATCGCCCATGCCTACGTGCCCGATCTGACTCCGGCCCAGACCGCGCGCTTCGCGCAGGTGCTCGTGACCCATGACTGAGTCGGCGACCGGGGCGCTGCGCTCGGTACGACTGCTTCAGCCGTGGATGGGCGGTGCGTGCCTGGCCCTCGTCGTGATCCTCGCAGCCGTCCTGTGGGTGACGCGGACCCGGCACCTGCCCCGTCCGCGGCAGCTGGCGGCCCCCGCCGCCGGGCTTGCGCTCGGCGCGGGCTGCTGGCTCGCGGTGGATGTCGTCTGGCGACCGGTGGCCGACGGCATCGGCCCGCTGGTGTGGATGTGGGTGGGCCTGGCCGCTTTCGTCGTGGCCCAGGTGCTGCTGGGCGGCAGCGCCGAGGCCGACCGCGAGCGCGTGCGAACCTGGAAGCGGCGGCTGGTGCGGGCCTCGGGCTCGGGTGCGAGCGTCGTCGCGGTGGTGGCGGCGGCGCTGCTGGCCATCAACGCCTTCTTCGCCGCCTTCCCCTCCCTGGCCGCCGTTCTCGGCCTCGGTGTGGCGACGACGCCGCTGGCCGCGCTGCCCACCGCGGCGCCCCACGCCAAGGCGCCCCAGCGCGGGGAGGGGGCGCTGTCGACGACGTGGGTCGCCCCCGATGACATGCCTCCGCGCGGCCAGGTCGTCACGGCACCGATCCCCGCGGGCGATCAGTCGGGCACCAGGGGTTTCAGTCCCCGGGACGCCGTCATCTACCTGCCGCCGGCTTATCTGACCCAGGAGCGGCCGGCCCTGCCGGTGGTCGTCGCGCTCACCGGGCAGCCGGGAAGCCCCTCGGACTGGTTCGAGTTGGGCGGTCTGAAGGACACCATGGACGCCTACGCCGCTGCCCACGACGGCCTGGCGCCGGTGGTCGTGGTCGCCGACCTGCTCGGCAGTCCTTACCGCAATCCTCTGTGCTCGGACACCGTGCGCGGGGGAAGGGTGGCGACCTACTTGGAGCGCGACGTCCCGGACTGGATCCGCCAGAACCTGCAGGTGGACCTCGACCCGGAGCACTGGGCGGTGGCGGGGCTGTCCAACGGCGGGACCTGCGCGCTGCAGGTGGCCGCGCGGTCCCCGGAGGTGTACCGGAACTTTCTGGCGATGAGCGCGGAGGAGCATCCGAGCCTGGGCTCCGAGCAGCGGACGATCAATGTCGGTTTCGACGGTGACCGCGCGTCCTACGAGGCCAACGATCCGCTGACGATCATGGCGTCCGCGCCCCCGGGGCGGTATTCGGGTGTATCCGGGATCGTCTCCGTGGGGCGCGATGATAAGCAGTACAGGCCCGTCGTGCCCGTGCTGGTGGACGCTACGACGCAGGCGGGGATGAGTGTCTCACAGCGGGAGTACGCCGGCGGGCACACCTGGGCGACGTGGTCGGTGGCGATGGCGGACCAGATGGACTGGCTCGGCCGGCGTCTAGGGATCGTCCCGGACGTCTGATATCGCCCCGAGGACCGTCCGGCCGCAATCAGGTGAGCGCGATGTAAAGCCGGGTCAATCCCGCTCCTTTGCGCCTGCGCTTCACATGCGGTTCACCATCGAGCTCGGTCATGCTCCGCACGTGAGTCCCGCCGCAGGGGATCTCGATCTCTCCCAATCGAGCACAAGATGAGCCCGATCGCCAGCAACGAGACCGTGGTCGGGTACCGTATGAACTACGGTCGACTCCAGGGGGACGGGTATCCCCTCGGGCGTCGATCTCTCTGAGATGGTCACGCGTTCGAGTCGATGTACCGGGATGCCGTTCAATGTTCCCGAATCAGCCGCCTGACCCCCGCCCTCGGGATAGAATACGGTTCTATCGAGAACCAGATCGTCACCACTCGCGGCGATAACCGAGGCTTCGCACTCAGCCGCATAAGGATCATCGTTGTACAGCAGATCGGTTGGTGGAAGATCTTTCGCGTTCATCGTCGTAACATCTCCTCGAGAAAATACTGTCATAGCGTTCACCGCTATTAGGACAGGAACAACCCCGTCTCAATCCTCGATGAAATCGCGCAGTGCGGGTCCCTGTGCACCGATGCGCCACACGCGCCACCCGTCCATGTCCTGGGTGTGCTGCGCGGCGTTGGCCGCGGCGGAAGGGTCGCGGAAACGCATTCCGTTGGACAGAGTGATGATGCCGTCGGCGCTGAGCACCGCCTCATGGTGGATGCCGCGCCGCATCCGCTGCCACACGAGGGTGACCGGGGTGTCGATCCGGGCGGCGACGGAGGCCAGCACGGCCGCCGACTGGCCGCCGGAGGGCACGGTCGGCTGCGCCCCGAGGACCGGAGCGGTGGCGCGGTGGTTGCGGTCGGCGTCGGTGTCCGGCGTTCTCGTCAGGCGCGCGCTGGGCGCAGTCACATCGTCGGGACTCGCGGTGGCGATCGCACCGGTGGTCTCCGATTCGGCGACGGCGGTGGCCGACCCGCCGGCCCGGGACCGGTCGACGCGCGGCCCCGCGGCGCGAGCACGGGCCGCCTCGACTCTGCCACCGGCCCCGCCGGTGCGCACGCCGCCCGTCTGCGCAGCGACGGCGGGCGCGCCGCCGGTCTGAGATGCGTGCTCCTTCCTGCTCGAGTGCGATGTCCGGCTCGTCCGCCTCACGCTCGGCACCGGAACGGTGGCGGGATTCGTCCTGTCCGCGACCGGGCCCCGCTCGTCCTCGTCATTCCTCCTCGTCCCTCCGAGGCCGAGATTCGCGCGCGAATTCCGGGCCACGAGGACTGCGCCGGAGCCGCCCAGGGGGTCCAGGGCGTCGTGGCGCACCGGGTCCAGCGCGACCAGCGTGCGCCCCTCCTCCGTGGTGCGCACCTGAGCCTCGTGCACATCGATACCCGCGCATAGTAGGGCCAGAGCGGCGCGGACGTCGTCGTCGACGCTCATGGCGATGAGAGTCAGTCGCGGTCCCGGACCGACGCCGACGGGGACCGTCTCGCGGAACTCCTCCCAGTCCTCCCGGAAGACGGTGCTGCCGCCCGGGTAATGGGAGGCGAGATCCCCCCATCCGCTCTGCGCGGCGGCAGCGGTGCGCGCCATCGCCGACACGAGCGCGGCGCCGTCGAGGTGATCGAGCAGTTCAACGCACATCACCTGGCAGGCGGCGTCAAGGGCGGTAAGCACGTCGACCTCGCCCTCGCGCTCCCAGACGACGGGGAAGACGGGACGCCGCAGGACCTCCACGAGCTGGCCGTGCACGGCCCCCAGCACGGTGGTTCGCTGTGAAGCGTCGGCGGGCTCCCCCAGGGCCGTGGCCTCGAGTCGGTTGCCGGTCAGCTCGAACAGCGCCATAACGTGCCTCTCTGGATCATCTCGATCAACTCGGTCGTAACGGCGGCCCCGGGCGGTGACGCCATCCGTCCGGCCATCCTCTCATGCTCGCCACCGGTGCGGCACCACGGATTCCGGGGCGAGACGTGCTAGCAGACGGCGACGGCGGGGCGCGCGAGAGACGAGCGCTCCCCGGTCCGTTCGACGCATCGGGCGAGGTCGTTGCGAGAGCGGGCATCCGCGCTCGCCGCATCACCCGCCCCGTTGGCCGGACCGGGCGGCACTGCGCTCTGCGAGAAGCGCCCGGCGACGGCCCATGAGGCGAGGCCCCGACGAGCTCGACCGGGTTCGGCGATCGCCTCGGGAATGCGTGGGATGACGCGATCGAGCTCATCGGTGACGATGACGCCGGGGTGGAAGCGGAATTCCCGGCAGGCCCGGTCGAAGACGGGCGGGACGGTGACAGCAGCGGGCGGGCCGGATGCGAAGTCCGGCCCGCCCGACTCAGCGAGCCGAATGCGAAGCCCGGCCCGCCAGTACCGGCGTCACTTCACTCCGGAAGCCGTCCCCGGGAACGCCACCGCGGCGCGACCGGCCTCCAACCGGGCGACCGGAACACGGAACGGCGAGCAGGACACGTAGTCGAGCCCGGCCCGGTGGAAGAAGTCGATGGACTCCGGATCGCCGCCGTGCTCGCCGCACACGCCCATCGTCATGCCCGGTCTGGTCGAGCGCCCGCCTTCGATACCCAGACGCACCATGCCGCCCACACCGTCGGCGTCAATGGACTCGAACGGCGAGGTCCCGAAAATGCCCCCCTCGATGTACCGACCCACGAAGGAGGACTCAACGTCGTCGCGGGAGAAGCCCCACGTGGTCTGGGTCAGATCGTTGGTGCCGAAGGAGAAGAAGTCGGCCTCCTCGGCAATGTGGTCGGCGGTCAGCGCGGCGCGCGGCAGCTCGATCATGCACCCGATCGGGAAGTCGAGCGCGTAGCCGGAATCCGCCGAGACCTCGCGGAGGACGGCCTCGACGCGCTCACGGGCGATCTGCATCTCCCGAACCGAGCCGATGAGCGGAACCATGATCTCCGGATGGGGGTCGCCGCCGGCCGCGAGGCGCTCGACGGCGGCCTCGGCAATGGCCCTCACCTGCAGTTCGATGAGGCCCGGCATGATCAGCAGCAGGCGCACGCCGCGCAGGCCGAGCATCGGGTTGGCCTCGTGACTCTTGCGCACGATGGTGAGCAGCGTCTCATCGGCGCTGTCGAGGACGCCGCGCTCGCGGTCGAGAGCCACCTTGACGCTCAGCTCGGTCAGGTCCGGCAGAAACTCGTGCAGCGGCGGGTCGATGAGGCGCACCGTCATGGGCCTGCCATCCATCGTGGCGAGCATCTGGACGAAGTCGCCCTTCTGCAGGGGCAGCAGGGCCGCCAGAGCGTCCTCCCGTTCGGCGTCGTCGGCGGCGAGGATGAGGTTCTGCACGAACTTCTTGCGCTCACCGAGAAACATGTGCTCGGTGCGGCACAGGCCCACGCCCCTGGCCCCGCGGTGGAGGGCGTGGCGGGCGTCGTCGGGGGTGTCGGCGTTGGCCCGCACCCGGAGACGCCCGACCTCATCCGCATGACGCATGAGGCGGTCCACGCTGGTGACGAGTTCGCGGGTGTCGACGTCCCCGGCGTAGTCCAGAGCCGTCTCCAGGCCGCGGCGCAGGTAGGTCATGACCGGGGAGTCGACGACGGGGACCTCGCCGAGGAAGACCTCGCCCGTCTGCCCGTCGATGGCGATGATCGCCTCGGAGGTGAGCACCTCCTCGCGTCCGGCGACGCGCACGGTCCTGGCCTCGGCGTCCACCTCGAGGGCGTCCGCGCCGCACACGCAGGTCTTGCCCATGCCTCGGGCGACGACGGCGGCGTGCGAGGTCTTGCCCCCGCGGGAGGTGAGCACGCCGGTGGCCGCGACCATGCCGGGCAGATCGTCGGGATTGGTCTCACGGCGCACGAGGATAACCGGCTCGCCGGCCTGCGAACGCGCGATGGCCTCGGAATTGTCGAAAACGATGTGACCGACGGCCGCGCCCGGGGAGGCCGGCATGGCGCGGGTCAGCAGGTCGCGGTCCTCGACGTCGGCGAATTGGGGGAACATGAGCTGGGTAAGCTGCTCGCCGGTGA
>ERZ773038.1172-NODE-1172-length-15303-cov-9.133263_pt1 | contig 15303 bp, 9 predicted proteins | sample MGYA00511665_ERZ773038 | MGnify/ENA primary metagenome ERZ773038 (study PRJEB29015, sample SAMEA2737966) | human oral metagenome | biome: human oral; feature: human-associated habitat; material: dental | place: China | collected 2028 ... | reverse complement strand
CGGCTGCGCCGCAACCGGTCGGACGCGAAAGGAATACGATGGCCCGTCCCACACCATTCCAGTTGCTCCGCGACGGCTTGATGGATTTCGTCGCCCGCGAGACGGAGCTGGCCAAGGCCGAGCTCGTCCCTGCCGCGAAACATGCCGGCATCGGTTCGGCCTTCGTCGCGGCCGCCGTCACTTTCCTGCTGCATTCGATGTGGATGCTGGTGATCGTGCTGGCGCTGGCCCTGAGCTGGCTGATGAGTCTCACCGGCCTCAACACCGTCGGTTGCCTGACACTGGGGTTCCTGGTGGCGGCGCTGCTGTCGATCGGGATCGCGGTGCTGCTGATCTTCATGGCCCGCGGCCGTTTCCAGAAGGTCAAGGCCCCGACCGCCACCATCGAGGAGGCCAGGGCCACATTCGTCGCCCTCACCGACGCCGCCATCGGCCAGTCGACGGAGGTGGTGGTGAAGGAGGAACCGTCCCTCCCCGAAGCCAGCTGAGCCGGGTCGCAAACCCCTCCCCCAAAGCTGGCTGAGCCGGGGCGCGACGAAGGAGCGACCCGAGTCGAAACCACCCGACCCCAGCGCTCGACCACCCTCACCCCGCCCTTCCCGTGCACGAATCACGGAAGCGGCGGGGTTGGTGTTCACGACTGTGCTACCCGCACCCTTCCCGTACATGAATCGCGGAAACTCGACGGTTCAACGTCACCACACAACGTTGAACCGTTCCCCACCCGCGTTTCATGCACAAGAAAGGCAGAGAGGGGGCCCGGAGCTGGGAAGAAGCGCAGATCTTGCCGAAGTCGGCTGAGCCGGGTCGTGAGGAACGAACACCCCGAGTCGACACCACCATCAGCCGGACAACACACGGACATTCGCAGGCCGCTTCTCAAAAGCCCGCGGGATCTCCCGGAGGACGACCCTCCCCTGTTCAATAATGAGGCACATGCCCCAGACCTCTGACGACACCGTCGACGTCGACACGGGCGACACCCCCATCGCTGCGAACCGCCGGGGGCTGGTCCTGCGAGCGCTGAGGATCGGAGGGCTGATCGCCTTTCTCGTCGCGTTGCTGCTGGCCTGCCCGTGGTGGGATGGTTTCTCCGTTCCGCAGAGCCACGTCAATCAGTTCTTGCTGTTCGGCGCCCCGCTTCCGCTCCTCTGGCTCCTGGGATTCTGGAAATGGGCCTCCAAGGTGTGGTTCGCCTGCCTCGTCCTCATCGACGCGGTCCCATTGGCGGCTTTTCAGGTGTACCGGTGGTGGCTGTTCCACTCGCAGTCCTCCGTCAGCGTGCCCTTGTTCCTGGCGTTGGCGCTGCTGGCCCTCGGCCTGGGGGTGTTCATCGTCGCCGATCTGTTGCTGCGGGCACTCCGGGATCAGCTCGACATCTCTCGTCGCGACCCCACCAATCCCGCACGTTTCCGCCCCCTCCGTGACACGAATGCCACGTCTCGGTGGCGCGGGCGTCTGCTCCGCCTCGCCCTCGTCGCGGGAGCCGTCGTGGTGCTGGTGACCCCGGTTGTCCTCGCTCCCGCACTGACGGGTCCGGTCTCCACGACCGCCGCGGCCCCGGCAGGCGACCTGCCCGCGCGTCCCACCACCATTGGCAGCGAGGTGACGTGGAGGCAGGATGTCCGTGGGTTGATCGAAGTCAAGGTGGGGGCGGCTGGGCCGATCCTGCTCACCAAAGACGGCGTGACCGCCCTCAAACCCGGCGACGGGACCGTTTTGTGGAGCTATCGCCGCCACGGGGCAAGGTATCTCAGGATTCCGGATAACACGAACAAAGTACGCGGCCTCGACCGCGACAAGTACAACGATCGTGTCACACCCCACATGGTGACCAGCCCCACCGGTCGCCACGTGGCGCTACGGATCATGGGCCCCAAGGAACTGCGGGAAAAATACCCAACGACACACGCCGACCATGATTCGTCCGTCAATGCCATGACCATCGTCATCGACACCCTCACCGGACAGGTGACCGGCGAGCATCCCTCCAACGAGGTCTGGCGTCTCCAGCTCAGTGACTCCGCTGTACTGGATGGCAAAACCGCCTATTCCCTCCAGGACGGCCAGAAGCTTTGGTCCTTCGCAGAGGAGAAGTATGGGTACAGGGGTTACTCGGGCCCGGCAGGACACAAATGCTTCGTCGCGACGAAGCACAAGCAGACTAACGGCCCACTCGTCAGCACACACGTAACACTGACCCCGGACAGCGCTATACGGACCGACTCCAAGAGAGTCAGCATCACTTTGGACGCTGACGCCGAAGGATTCCCCGTACTGGTGAATGGCTGGGCGATCCAACCCAAGAACCCGGACGATGTGTTGCGCACGGACACAGATTGGGAAGCTCAAGCGGTTTCGCTCGACTCCCTCATCGGATTTGGCGACGAGGAACCGGTCGATCTCGGCAGGATCACCGGCGTCCACCACGACACATCACACAGGTCGGGAGTCCTCCGCACCTCGGAATCCGTCTTCGACCCGACCACCCGAACGGTCACCCCCGCGTCCCAGTACCCAGGCCTGGCGGGAGCCAGAACCGGAATCGATACGACCATCCGGGAAGGAAAGCAATCAAGGGAGCTCGTCATACGCCCCGGCGACGGCTCAGCGGGGCTCACGATTCCCATCGAGCCGGGTTCCGTCTCCTTTCCAGTGGAAGAAAAAGAGCCTGCCTCATCCGAACCAGAGAAGAAGACGATTTTTCTCAACGCCCCAGGGGGCACCCTCGTGGCTCTCGATCCTGAGAACGGAATCGAGCATCACAACAGCAAGGATGGCGATTACATCCATACTCACACCCATCGCCTGTACGGCGTGACAGGGGGTTCGGCATGAGCGCAAATAGACAACTGAGGCATGTGATGGCTGGCTTGCTTCTTCTCGCCTTGGTGATTTCGGGATGTTCTCGCCCCGAAACTAGGAGCAGCGATACACGTCCACGACAGGTTCGCTCCATCAGCTTCCAGGAAATTGGCGCTCCTCCTTTTAAATCTCCTTTGCCAGAACCGATCCGAACCGAGGACGGATGGCGCATGAAGCTCACAGCTTCAAACTCAGATTTTCACATTCACCCCACGGCACATGGTCCTGTAGTGATCACAGAGGGAATCCTCCCCACGGTTGCCACGGGCAAAAAGATCATTTCCCTGGAGCCCAGCACGGGATCCGTGAAGTGGCTGCGCGTGAGCAACACCCTCGGCCCAGTCGAAAGAAGCACCGGCCTCAGATCAGAAGAACCGAGAACCGACATGATCGCAGCCACGCCGCAGAGCTGGGCTTTCACGCCACAGGTTGTCGTCAGCCCCAATGGGAAGTACCTGGCGATCCGGACTCATTCGTACCTGGACCCCGAGGATTCCGAGAACATTGGCGACCAGCGCGTGGGCATCACCGTCCTGAACGCCGAGACCGGGGAGACAGTTCGCACCGTCGAGGTCTCCGGTCTGGTTCTGGGGCAGGCCCTCACCAATGACTCGCTGGCAGTCGAGACCACCCAGAACTACTACCCCGCCGGCACCGGGGTCATCAATGCTTTCTCATTGAGCAAAGCGCAGGCCGAGCCCACCAGCTTCCGCTCCGGTCACTGGCTGATCGGAGCCAGCCCCGAATCCCTGCTCATGTCGCAGGAGCTTCCGTCTCACGACGGTTCCGGCGCCTCGTGGCCCTATGCCATCACCAGGACCAACACCGCGGGCAAGGAGCTGGGAACCGTGATCGGTGTTCGTGGCCTTCATCCCGGAGGATGGGTCGATCGTTTCAAGGATCCGGAGGCGGCCGCGGAGATCGCGAACTCGCAGGGCGACGCATCCGAGCGCACAAAGGCCTTGGAAGCGCTACAGCACGAGTTGTTCCATGTCGACACCGGAACAACATTGGATGCGGCCAATCTGCTGGTGGCCGACGTAGTCCTCCCCACTGGGTCCGGCATTCTCCTCTACACGCAACGCACGGAGAGCGAGGAGGAGAAAACAGTCATCTATCCCACCCCGGTGTCCTGGCTCGACACGACGAACGGTCGCAATTCACTGAGTCAGGAGAAGACGACCCAGATCCTGCACCACGCCTCCCAGCACGTGTGGAACGACGGTTTCTTTCCATCACTCACAACCCTCACCCCCGGGGTGGAGGCCCCACCGGGATCACTACCGCTGCCGAAGGAACAATGATCCATGTCCGATAGCTCGGTTCCAGAAAACGACATGGCAACCGACGGCGTCAATGCCCCCACCACGGACGACGGCGATACCCCCAAGCCGGCGAAAGACCAGCGACGATACGCCTTCTTGTCGCGGCACATCTCGATGCTCAGGGCTCTCCGACTCAGCGGAATCCTCACCATCATTTTCGCAATTGCATTGTACGTATTTCTGGGCGGCAGCAACAACGCTTTTTGGCCACCCAAAGGATTACTCCTCGGATTGTTTCTAGGGATTCTTCCGATTTTTATCACCTGGGCTTGGAGTAGACAGATTAACGCTTGGCAGCGCTTGATTGCCCTGTTCTTCGCCCTGTGCTCGGTCATGTCCGCCGGTTTTCTGGTGCACTGGTGGTGGAAGCTCTACGACCAGACCTCGTTCAACTCCGCTTTCCTACTGACCTTGGGCTTGGCATCGATCGGGCTGGGTTTACTGATCGCCACCGACCTGCTGCTCCGGGGAGTCAGGGACCACTTGGGAACCACCCCTGGCAGCGCCGACGATCCATCCATTCTCACTCCCTACCGCTCCAGCGTAGACGCCACCGCCACCGGCATAGGGAAAAGGATTCTGCATGGGATTCTTCGGTTCATTCGCGTCTTGGTGCCCACCGCGGTGCTGGTCACGGCGAGCGTTGCGGCTCACACGGTGGCGAACCCGGTCACACAGACAACCGCCCCACTTCCCGAAGACCCCCTGCCCGAGCGTTCCACGAGCATCGGCACCACCCTCGCCTGGACCAAAGACGTGCCGGGACTGCTGGCCACCGCTTCCGGGGTGGCCGGCCCGGTGATATTGACCACCGAAGGCGTGACCGGTCTCAATCCCGCTGACGGCAGCACCTTGTGGAGCTACACCCGGAAAAACACCCGCTTCTGCATGGGCCGCTGTGGACAAGCTCCCTTTCGCTCTCAGCTTCTATTCACCAGTCCCACCGGCCGGTATATTGCCGTGCAATTCGGCATACCGGAAGAGGTCGAGAGCTCCAACCCAGTTCATAATGCCATGACCGTGGTTCTGGACACCCTCACCGGGCAAGTCACCGGCGAGCATCCATCAAATGAAAAGAATAAGCTCCAGCTGACGGATTCTGCTCTTCTCGACGGCGACACCGCCTACAACCTCGACGACGGAAAGATTCGCTGGAAACTGGCCGGCAAGAAAGAGAGAACCTATGAAGTGAGAGCCTCCGAAAGGAATGCTCGCTCCGGCCCCGCAGGCCACAGATCATTCATACTGACCGGTCCCGACAACAAATACAATCTGATCTCTGACACCGATCCAACCTCCACCACCGGAGTGGCCAATCTCGCCGACGACCCCCTGACCGAAAGGCTGGTGGTAGTGAACGGCTGGACCATCCAGTACAGGAATTCCCCCGATTCCGAGAACGGGGAGCCACGCGAAAATCTCTGGGGCAGGGAAGCGCGAGCCGTCACGCTCGACTCCCTCGCTGGTCTGGGCGACGGCACCACACCTGTTGACCTCGGCAGAATCTCTGGCGTGAACTCCGCAGCCTCTCGGGCATCCGGAACCTTGGCCACATATCCCCCATACGACGGTCGCTCCAAATTTGACTCCAGTGAATACACCGATGACATCTGGGTAGGTGCTGTTTTTGATACATCCACCCAACGTGTCACACCCGCCACTCAGTACGCGGGACTGGCAACCGCCAAGGTAGGGCTCATGGCAACCTCCGAGAAGGGACAGCTGTCGGGCTCCCTCGTCGTACGGCCAGGTGACGGCTCCGACGGTGCCACCATCCCCATAGTCCCGGGCTCCACAGTGACGCCCCCCCGAGCAGCTCGCACGAAACCATCGACTGAAACCCATGCAATTTTTCCCCATCGGCGAAACAAGATACGCCGACTTGCACATCTTGGAGAGGACTGTCGATGCCATGAAAGCTCCCGGGGTGACGCTCCTTCTGCTGGATGGCGGCGGGAAGACCATGCCTCTTTCCCAGCGTTATTACGATAATCACGTCTACCGGTTGTATGGGCTGACGGGAGCCACCTCATGAATTTTCGCAGAAAACTGGCCACGGCAATCACGGGAACTCTTTTCCTCTCCCTGCTGCTCGGTTCCTGCACCCACAACACTGATCCTCATACCGTGAAGATCAGCGACACCGGAGACGTCTCACACCTCATCGAGGCTCCCGTGCAAAACCCCACCGGGTGGAAGGCCACCGCGACACCATATGCCATCCACGACGACCAATCATCTGGTGTTTCCGCGCTTGGTGGCCCCATCGTCCTGTTCTACTCACCCCGCACAGATAAGACCAAATTTTCCCCGGGCAAAACCGCAACGGGAACCCTCGTGACACTGAACTCCAGAGATGGCTCGGTGCGCTGGGCACGTACTTTGGAGCCCGGTTTTCCCGAAAATCATCTCCACAGTAGCGACGATATGCCCCAAACCAGATTCGAACAAGACCGGGAAGGGTATCAGAAATTCATCGCAGCCAGCCCAAACGGTCGCTATCTGGCTGTCCGGCTCCTGCCATACATGACATCCAAGAACCCCCGCAGCTTCAATGACCAGCACACGCACATCATCGTCCTCGACACCGAAACCGGCAACGAGGTCCGCACCGTCGAAGTCACGGGAATCGTTCTGGGCCACGCCCTGACCAACAACTCACTAGCGGTTGAAACCGCGGAGAATTTCTACCCAGCAGACACCGGAAAACTCGACGTCTTCTCCCTCACAAACCCTCAGGAGAAACCAAGCAGCATACGCACAAACCGCTGGCTCGCCGAAGCAACCAGCGACTCACTACTCCTAACACAACAGGATCCCAAAGGCACTTACCAAGACTCAATCTACACTCTCACCACACTCAGCACCGCCGGCGAGGAAAAAGACACCATCGCGGGGGTGGCCGCCATTCACCCGGGCGGTTGGATAGAACGCTTCAAGGCCCCAGAAACCGCCGCAACCATATTCCAGAGGGACGCGTCAACAGCACCGGAAGAGAGGCAACGCATGAAAGACCTGAATGCGCTCCCCCGCGACCTGATCAACCTCGAAACCGGAATCACCTTCGACATCACCGGCCTGTCCACAACCGAGGTGACTCTCCCAACCAGCCCCGGGATTCTGCTGCGAACAGCAACAACAACCGAAAAGGACGGAAAGGAAAGCACCACCTACACCGCAACCTCCTGGCTTCCCGCCACACCAGAAGCCACGAAACTACGCACCGACGACATGCAACACATCGAGGGCAAAGTGGCCAGCAAACCCATCCACATGGGCGACGAGGTGAGATAGGAGTCATATCGAACAAACCCGGCTGCGACGTTCCTGCACCCGCAAGATGGTGTCAACACGACCCGTTTCCCCCACACAAGCCGGTTGAGCCGGGCAGCGAGGAACGAGCGACCCGAGTCGAAACCACCCGCAGCCGAAAAACAGACCCGACCCCAAGCCACCATGGCTTCGACACGACCAGCTCGCTGACGCTCGTGAGGATGCTCAACCAGCTTCCCCGGCCCGCGACCGCGTCTCCTCCTTAGGTAGGAGGCCCTCCGAGAGTTCCGTCCTTCGGGGAATGGGAGGGCATCGCGCTGATTCCTAGCCTTTTTCACGTCAGGCCGGAGGACCTTCGGGACGCAAGAGAAAGGTTTGGGCGATGCCCTCTCAGGAACAGCTCCACCCATTCGGTGACCCGACCCGCCAGGCCCGGTCCGACATCGTCGTCGAGGCCCGGGGCCTGTGCAGGACGTACGGTTCCGGGCAGGCGCAGGTCGTCGCCCTCGACAACGTCAATTTCTCGGTCCGGCGGGGCGAGTTCGTCGCGATCATGGGCCCCTCCGGGTCGGGAAAATCGACGCTCCTGCACTGCCTGGCGGGCCTGAACGTCCCCGACGGTGGGCAGAGCCGCATAGCGGGCCGCGACATCACCGGCATGAATGACGATGACCTCACCCGGATGCGCCGAGACATGCTCGGGTTCATCTTCCAGTCGTTCAACCTGCTGCCGAGCCTCAGCGCCGAGGAGAACATCCTCCTGCCGCTTCGTCTGGCGCGCCGTTCCCCCGACAAGGGCTGGTACGACGCCATCATCGCGGCGCTGGGCATCAAGAACCGCTTGACGCACCGCCCGTCGGAGCTGTCCGGCGGCCAGCAGCAACGCGTCGCCGTCGCCCGGGCCCTCGTGGGACGTCCCGAGGTGGTCTTCGCCGACGAGCCAACGGGCGCCCTGGACTCGGAGTCCTCGGATTCGCTGCTGGAGGTCCTGGCCCGGATGTGCGACACGCTGGGACAGACCGTGGTCATGGTCACCCACGACGAGAACGCCGCTGCCGCCACCAACCGTGTCGTGCGGCTGCGTGACGGCCGCATCATCGACGACAGGTACATCCGTCGCGGCAGCGCCTTCCAGGCCCCGCCGCCCGGAGGCCATCCCGCGGCCGGGCAGCCGCGTCGCCAGGGGGAGGTTCGCTGATGCCTTCCTTCCTCGACTTCCGCCGCACCGTCGCCGCCCTCATCGCGGTGGCCATGAGCGCAGCCCTGATCGCTTTCGCGTTCATCACCTCCGATTCGTTCAAGACCCATTTCGAGGCCAGCGCCCGCCAGGACCTGGACGGCGCCAGCCTGGTCGTCACCTCAGGCCGGGAACACCTGCCGGCGCAGGTTCTCGACCAGGTCCGGGCCCTCGACGGGGTCGCCGCGGTGCGGGGCACCACCTGGGACGTCCTGGACCTTGACCTGCCCCCGCAGCTCATGAGCACCGCGAGTTCCAAGGCGATCCTGAGAAGCGTCCCCGTCCTCACCGACTTCACCACGCTGGCCTCCGGGAAACTTCCCACCGGGGCCGGTGAGGCCGCCGTCAACACCAACCTGGCGGAGGCCCACGGACTCGGGGTCGGTGATTCACTGCGCCTGAAGAACCACGAGGGCACCACGGTCAGCGTCCAGGTGGTGGGGATCGTCTCGGGCAACAAGGGTGAGGATGCCCTGTACGCGACGCGGGAACAGCTGGCGGCCATGGGCACCGACACCAACTACCAGAACCTCTACGTCACCGCGAAACCGGGCGCCGACGTGCGCGCGCTCCGCGGTCAGGTCGGGGATGTGATCCGCGCCACCGGTTCCACCGCAACGGTGAGCACCGCCGAGGACACGATCGCCCAGAACGCCGTAAAGGACACCGCGGGCGGCTCCACCACCAGCACCCTGGTCAACCTGCTGGCGCCCGTGTGCGCGGTGGTGGCGATCATCGTCATCACGACCACCTTCACCACTCTCGTTGCACGCCAGACCCGTGTCATCGGCTTGTTGCGCTGCGTCGGCGCCTCCCGCCGCCAGACCTTCCGGGCCGTACTGCGCACCGCCGCCCTGACCGGCGTGGCCGGTTCCGTCGCCGGCGCCGCCCTGGGAACGGGGATCGCCGCCGCCATCATCAACTCCGGGATCGTCGAAGGCCTTCAGGGTCGTGACCTCACCATCACCCCGGTCGCCCTGGGGTTGAGCGTTCTCCTCGGCACCCTCGTGACCCTCGTGGCGGTACTGCGACCCGCCCGTCGCGCCACCCGCGTCTCAGCGCTCGTCGCCCTGACCGGGCAGGTCGCGGACTCTTCCGATCCGCGTCGCAGGCGCCGCCGGATGATCCGGGTCGGCTTCCTCGCGTCCCTCGTCCTGGTGGCGGGGATCGCCGTCACCTTCCTCGGTGTCAGCGGGAAGAGCATCGTGATCGCGGCAGCCGGTGGCGTGCTCGTCCTGATCGGCCTGCTGGGAGCGCTGCCCCTGCTGGTGATCGCCACCGCGGCCCTCGTCGAGCGGCTGCCCGGGGCCGGGAAACGGCCGATCCTGCAGCTCGCTGCCCGGAACCTGGCGCGCAACTCCACGCGTTCCGCGTCTTCGGCCGCCTCCGTGCTGGTCAGTGTCGTGGCCGGATCGGTGCTCTTCGTCGGCATCCTGTCGTTCAACTCCGCCTGGGGCGCCTACATGAACAACCACGCTCCCATTGACGTCACCGTCGAGGGCGTCACCGCGGAGACCGACACCGCGGCGCTGACCTCGAACATTCAGCACGTCGACGGCGTAGAATCGGCCATCGCGATCCCTAACCTCCGCGTCACCCAGGAGTCCGCGGGCTCCGAGAGTTCGGAGTTCCACGTGCTGGCCGTCGACACCAAGGCGATCGCACCAGTGGTGCGCTCCACCGCGGGCCTGGAGGACCTGAACGACGACACCCTCGTCGTCGGTGGGATCTACGACATCCCCGACGGCACGAAGGTCACCCTCACCGGCCCCGGCGGTAGCGTCCAGGTCACCGCCCGGGTGCGGGAGGGCTGGGGTGCGGTCATCACCCCCGCGACCGCCGAACGTCTCGCCGGTGGCACGGCGAGCGACAGCGTGATGTGGGTCCGCACCCACGGAGACGGCTCGTCGGAGGCACCGGAAAAGGCCATCCGCCAACTCGTGCGCGGGCAGGGCATGATGGTCACCGGGCGCGCCGCCGCCGTGAACCTCTTCACCAAACAGCTCAACCAGGTGGCGGTCGTCGTCAGCGCCGTCCTGGGGTTGTCGCTGATCATCGCCCTGAGCGGCCTGGCCAACACCACCGACGTCGCCGTCCTGGAACGCACCCGCGAGATCGGGATGCTGCGCGCCACGGGCACCTGCCGCAGCGAGATCAGGCGCCTCATCACGGTGGAGGGTCTGCTGACAGCCCTGCTGGCTGGCGTCCTGGGCTGCCTGGCAGGAGCCGGTCTCGGACACGCCGGACTCCTGGCGGTCCTGGGACAGGACGCTTCGATCGCCCCCACGATCCCGGTCCTGCCGCTGGTCGGCATGCTGGTCCTCGCGGCCGCCGTCGGGATCCTCGCCTCCCTGCGACCCGCCGGTCGCGCCAGCCGCATCCCACCCGTCCAGGCCCTCGCCCAGGACTGATCCTCTCCCCGAAGCCGGTTGAGCCAGCACGTGAGCGCCAGCGAACGGCTGAGTCGAAACCACCCCACACCCGGTAGCCAAAACCCGACCACAAGATCCCGGACAAGGTCACCATGGTTTCGACACGGACCACTCGCTTCGCTCACAGCCCGGCTCAACCAGCTTCAGAAAGAGCAAAGCCGGTTGAGCCAGCACGTTAGGGTCGGCCGACTGTCATCACCCCAGTTGGTGTACCGCGACCACAAGTTTCAGCCGTGACGGCGTCCCGTATTTCTTCATGAGGTTTGAGACATGAGTTTTCACCGTGGATTCCGCGACGACGAGACGCCCGGCGATCTCGGCGTTGGAGTATCCCTCGCACAGCAGGTCCAGCACCGCCTGTTCCGCCTCGGTGAGGTCGGGGTGTCCGCCGACCCGGCGGGGTCGCAGATGCTGGGAGACGAGCCGGGAGGTCGTGGTCGGGGAGATCGTCGTCCCACCGGAGTGCGCGGCGATGACGGCCCGGATCACGTCCTCGGGGGACGAGTCCTTGAGGAGGAATCCGTTGGCCTGCTGGGACAGGGCGGTGAGCATCGCGGAGTCGTCGTCGAAGGACGTCAGCATGACCACGGCGGTGCGCGGGTGCTGTTCCTGGACCCGGGCCAGCAGTTCGAGACCGTCCATGCCAGGCATGCGCACGTCCGAGACGAGGACATCGACGGGAATCCGTTTCAGGAAGGCGAGGAGGTCGCGGGCCGAGGTGAAGGTGCTCAACACCTCGATCTGGGGAGAGGAGCTCAGGTATGAACGCAGCGCCTGCACCACGAAGGGGTCGTCGTCGACAATCGCGACCCGCACCGCCCGCTGTGAACCCTCGGCTTCGGTCATGGGAGGATCTTAGGGCCGCGCGGGCCCATGCTCCTTCCCGGAGCCGGTCGAGGCGGCCCGCACACGCCGGCGGACGGGCCGTCCCGCCGCCTTCCGGCGGCAGAACCCGTCGCCCTTCCGCAGCCACACGACCTAATCGACGTCTTCTCGACAGGAGAGTTTCCCCATGATCCCCGGGTTTCTCGACGCGCTTCGTCGCCCCTCCTGTTTCTCCACCTGGCAACCCACCGCTCGCACGCATCTGCTGCACGTCGGATTCGCGGCGCTGCTGGTGCTGATCTCGATCAAGTCGGCCTGGCCGCTGGGGCAGTCGTCGCTCGGTTTCGGGATCGCGGGCGGGGTGGCGTTGGCGCTCTGTTCCCGGTACCCGGGTATCGGGGCGGTGGCGGGAGTCGCGGTGGCCTGGTCCGCGGCCTTCCTCAACGACGGCCTCCCGACCCTGTCCCCGGGCATCGTTCCCTGGCTCTGCGCCGCGGTTCTCATCGCCCGCGGTCATCATCGCGGCCCGGCCTACGGCTCGGTGATCCTGCACATGATGGTGGAGCTGGTGGTCATGACCCGGGTCCTGCCCTATGGGGGTTGGCTCGAGGATCTCACGACGCAGGCGTTCGGGGGTGGTGTGGCACTCCTGGTGGGTGAGTTGTCGCGACTGCCCCGGCACCAGGCCGAGGACTCCATCCTCGCGCACCGTTCAGAGCTGGAACGCCAGCGCATCCTGGTGGTCTCCGAGCTTCACGACACCGTGGTGCGCGACCTCACCCACGCAGTCATGACGGCGGAACAGGTCCGGCTCGCCCACCCCGAGAACGACCTCCTGGTCCGGGAGCTGGGGACGATGATCGGTTCGGTCCGGACCTCCGTGGAACAGTTGCGCCATTCGCTTCGGGCGATACGGGACCTGCGCGGCGAGGAGCATCTCGATCTGCTGGCCACCGAAGCTCCCAGGCCTCTGAGGGAGGTGGTCGCGGAGGCCGGGGAGACCCTCGGACGGCGAGGTGTGGATCTGGTCGTCGAGGGAATCGACGTGTTCGACGAGACTGCGATACCCCCCGGGATCAGGGTTCAGCTCACACGGGTACTGGGTGAACTGGTGACGAACACCACCAAGTACGCCGCCCCCTCGGGAAGCGCCCGCATCGTCGTGGAATCCGACGGTGACACCGTCGAGGCCCTGGTCAGCAACGACGTCGCGGCCTCCCCCGGGAAGGATCCCGCGACCTCCTCCGGTCTCGGACTGGAGGGTGCGCGACATCGCATCGAATCGCTGAGCGGCACCTTCGACGTCACCCGGACCCCGAGTCGCTGGACGGTCGTGCTCAGCATTCCCCTCCGACCGGCTCTCTGACCGCCCCCTCCCCCTGTTTCGCTGGCCCTCCCGGTTTGGGGGTCGCGACGAAGGACACGGTCTCCTCGAAGCTGGTTGAGCCGGGGCGCGAGGAACGAGCGACCCGAGTCGAAACCACCCCACACCCGAAAAGCCAGAACCCGACCCCAAATCCCCAAACATGCACAAGAGGTTTCGACACGACCAGCTCCGGAAAGAGCAAAGCCGGTTGAGCCAGCACGTGAGCGCCAGCGAACGGCTGAGTCGAAACCACCCGCAGTCGAAAAGCAGACCCGGCCCCAAGCCACCATGGTTTCGACACGACCAGCTCCTTCGTCGCAGGCCAGCTCAACCAGCTTTGGAGGGATGGTTTTCGGCATTTCCCGGCAATCACCCCCACGCTCCCCGTTGATGGTAGACAATTAGGCATGGCCCCGACACCCGACGACACCGTCACCGCCGCAGATCCCCCGCCGCGTTTCGTTCCTGGTCTCAGGGATCTGAGGTTGGCGGGGTTGGGGGTCGTCGCCGCCGCTGCTTTTCTGGTGATCCCGTTCTGGGGCGACATCGCCCTGCTCCTGCCCACCGTCACGCCTCATCTTCTGGTGCTGGCCGCGATCCCGGTTTTCTGGATGCTGGCCGCCTGGCTGGGCTCCCGGAGAATCACCCCGGCCGTGATCGTCACGGTGGGTTCGATCGCGGCGGCCGGTTTCCACTGCCGTCACTGGTGGGTGGTTCACGAGCAGTCGTCGATCCGGTTGGGACTACTACTGGTCATGGCCGCGGTTTCCCTCGGACTCGGGCTGTTCGCCGCCTCCGACCTGCTGCTGCGGGGTATCCACGATGGCGTGGATCCGTTCCCCGAAGACCCCGACAACCCCGCCCGCTTCCGTCCCCTGCTACGCGATCCCGTACCACCGGGCGCGGGGATTCGCCGGCTCATCTCCGTCCTGTGCCCCGCTCTCGCGCTGGTGATCGCGGTGCTGCTGGCGCACGCACTCTCGAATCCGACCTTCCAGGTCACCGCGTCCCCACCCTCGGGTGATCTGCCCGCACGACCCACCCGCATCGGCACCACACCCGCCTGGGAGAAGGACGTCCCGGGGCTGCTGGAGATGGCCGCCGGGGCGGCAGGTCCGGTGCTCTTCACCGACGAAGGATTGACCGCCTTGAATACCACCGACGGCTCCGTCCTGTGGAGCTACCGCCGCGACCGGGCTTCCTACGTTCGTCTTCCGCCCCTCGACTACGAGGGCCCTCAAGGTCCCCGTTTCACAACCAGCCCAACCGGCCGCCACATCGCTTTCCGGATCAGGAGCGCGGAAGACCTCAGGAACACGAACCAGAAGGACGAGGACAAAGCCCCGGTGTACGATGCCGTGACCATCATAATCGACACCCTCACCGGGCAGGTCACCGGGGAACATCATTCCAACACGACTTGGCGCATCCAACTCAGCGATTCCGCCCTTCTGGACGGCAACACCGCCTACAATCTGGCCGATGGGCAGCAGCGCTGGACCATTGAAGGACCCCGCCGTTCGACCCGCAAACCCGCTAGCAAGTCCACGGATTACTCCGGTCCCGCGGGACACAATTCCTTCATCCTCAGCTATACTAGGAACAGGTTTTCAAGGCCTCACCACAATGACTCGCTCGACGGCGATCTGATCATTGCCCCCGACACCGATCCCACGAAGGTTTCCGATGCGGAGAGCATTTCGTTCGACGGCAGGCACTCCGCCCCGGTCGTCGCAGGCGGGTGGGTCGCGCAGTTCACGGAACCAATCGATGTTCGAAACAGCGACCCCGACAAAAATGGGAAAACCCTCGAGATTATCGCCAAGGGCAGCGAGACGGAGGCCGTCACCCTCGATTCCCTCGCCGGCCTGGAATCGAGATCCTCGGTTGCCCTGGGCAGGACGACGGGCATCAATTCCTTCGCCTCCAGGGCGACGGGAACCCTCGCCGCCTACCCGGACTATTCACCCGATCCTCTTC
>ERZ773038.1166-NODE-1166-length-15335-cov-3.966688_pt1 | contig 15335 bp, 12 predicted proteins | sample MGYA00511665_ERZ773038 | MGnify/ENA primary metagenome ERZ773038 (study PRJEB29015, sample SAMEA2737966) | human oral metagenome | biome: human oral; feature: human-associated habitat; material: dental | place: China | collected 2028 ... | reverse complement strand
TAGCAGAGTATTTTTCACGTAAAGCTTTAATCTCTGGTTGAAGAATCGCTTGTTTACGCGTGCTTTGATATTGGAAGTGCATTAAAGGAACCATAATTAAACGAGTAATAATTGTAAAGAAGATAATTCCTAAACCATAGCTTCCTCCAAATAAATCAGATAACCAAATAATAAACTGAGATAAATTATAGAGAACAATTCGATCCCAAAAACCTGTACTAGACTCCGTAACAGGAGAAGTTCCACAGGCCGCTAAAAATAAAGTTAAAACTGCTAATGATAAAATCAATTGGCTTTTTTTCTTCACTGAAAAGTCCCACCTTTTAGAATATTTAATTTTCAACGATTCCTACCTATAAGTAAGAATCTTAATTTTTAGGTAATAATGTAGCTAATTTTAAAACATGCATCATACTGCTTTTCATTTCTTGATAAGACATTTGTACGATGGGAGATCGAGCAATGACGATAAAATCTGCATTTTGAGTTATTTGATCATCCAGTTCCATAAGAATGTGACGGATTCGTCTTTTTAGACGATTCCTTGTCACTGCATTTCCTAGCTTTTTACTTACTGAAATTCCCACACGAAAATGAGCTTGTGCTTCCTTATTTAACTTATAAATAACAAATTGTCGATTAGCTGTAGATTTTCCTTTATGGAATACCTGCTGAAATTCACGATCTTTCTTCACTCGATACGATTTTTTCATCTACTTGAATATCTCCAGTCACTCGAAATGTTTTTTAAAAAAAAAGACCACTGAGACGTTCAGTGATCTAAGCTGCTAAAACTTTTCTACCTTTACGGCGTCTGCTTGCTAATACTCTACGGCCATTTTTTGTACTCATGCGTTTACGGAATCCGTGAACTTTTTGACGTTTACGTTTGCTTGGTTGATATGTTCTTTTCATTCGATGTGCACCTCCTACTGTAAATGAAATATCTAGTCTCCCTAGACAGTCTAGTACATTATAAATATAAAATATTGAATTGTCAATATAAACTATCTAATCGCTAAATTACTGAAATATCATACCATAATCTCTCTAAAAATTTCTACAAATAACTGTATTTTTGTATCGATTTTTTTAGTTATCAACAATCATAGTGGAAATCTTTTTTTAAAAACAACTCTTCATCCACTAGTTTTCAACAACTTATCCACAGAATAACACTCTGTTTGTATAAATCTATCTACAACTGGTGGATAAGTTGTTAAAATCTCTTTAAATCAATAAAAATGAATGTGAATAACTTGAAAATTTCTGTGTATAACTCTGTTTATTTTCTATTAATCTTATCGATTATCCACATTTTTGTGGATAATTTTATTAAAAACTTTGATTTATTGTGGTTTTCTCCATCCAATTGTGGAAAACTCTATTGAAAGATGGTAAACTGTTAACTGGATTAGAATCTTTAGAACTATAAGGAGGTGCATTTATGAATTCCATTCAAGATTTTTGGGATATATTATTAGAACAATTTGAAAAAACAAATTCCGAGTTTACATTCAACCATTGGATAAAACCCGCTGAACCTGTTCGTATCGAGAAAAATATTCTTTATATTAAAGTCCCTTCTCAAACGTTTGCTAGATATTGGCAAGATAATTTATTAAGAGACATTATTGAATTTGGGTACGACTATTTCAGACAATCATTTGAACCTAGATTTATTACACCAGAGTCTGATTTCGAACCAGCGATTTCTTCTTTTCAATCGAACAACAGTAATATAGAAGAAACACAAACGACTGGATTAAGTCATCCTTCTCCAACTGCGATTGAAGAGGATTCCCATTTAAATCCAAAATACACTTTTGATACATTCATTATCGGGAAAGGGAACCAAATGGCTACGGCTGCTGCTCGATATGTAGCGGAAAACCCTGGAACGGCTTATAACCCACTCTTTTTCTATGGGGGTGTAGGTCTTGGAAAAACCCATTTAATGCAAGCGATTGGGAATGATTATAAGAAGAATCATCCAACAGCACGTGTAAAATACGTAACCAGTGAAGAGTTTATGAATGAAATGATTGCTTCCATTGGATCAAAGACACCACAAGAATTCCGCAATCGTTATCGCAATGTGGATATTTTACTAGTCGATGATATTCAATTTTTAGCAGCAAAAGAAGCAACACAAGAGGAATTCTTCCATACTTTTAATGCTTTATTCAATAACCAAAAACAAATCGTACTTACTAGTGACCGACAACCAACAGAAATTAAAGCACTTCAAGAAAGACTTGTTTCTCGTTTCGTTTCTGGTCTTCCTGTGGATATTACTCCACCAGACTTAGAAACTCGGATTGCGATTTTACAAAATAAAGCACAATCCCTTGGTTTTAATATTCCAATCGATGTACTGAGCTATGTGGCAGGACATATTCAATCAAACGTACGTGAGTTGGAAGGAGCTCTAATGCGTCTTCAAGCCTATTCCGTGATGGTTGGCGAAGATATTTCAACAGATTTAGCCGCAGAAGCTTTGAAAAATCTCCTACCAGGTGGTAAAGAAAAATTACTATCGATTCATGATATTCAAAGTGCTGTTGCCAAATATTACAATATTACTGTTGAAGATATTAAAGGGAAAAAGAGAACGAAAACAATGGTTCAACCTCGTCAAATCGCCATGTATCTTTCACGTGAATTAACAGGAAGTTCTTTACAAAAAATTGGATCTGACTTTGGTAGAGACCATTCAACCGTTCTTCATGCTTATGAAAAAATCAGCTTAGAAGTAAAAGAAAATAGTGAAACGACTCAAGTCATTAATGAAATTAAAGGATTGCTTCATCAGTAGTCAGTGGATAACTCAAAAAATTCAAGCTGTTTATCCACAATAGTTATCCACAATCAAAAATGAAAGAGCTGTAGGGATTCTTTACTTTTCCACAAAATACACAGCCCCTACTACTATTACTATTTTTTTAATAAATAAATTAAATATAAAAGGACATCCAAAAGGAGGAAGTTATGAAATTTTCAGTAAACAGACAAGGATTTTTAAAAAATCTAGTCGATGTTCAACGTGCGATTCCATCAAAAACAACGATTCCGATTTTAACTGGGATTAAATTAGTTGCAAGTGAAGAAGGTTTAACATTAACAGGTAGTGATTCAGAAGTTTCTATCGAAGTATTCTTACCTATCGAAGACGAAGAACTACAATTAACAGTCCAAGAACCAGGTAGCATCGTTCTCCCTGCTCGTTTCTTTGGAGAAATCGTTAAAAAATTACCTTTAAATCTCTTCTCTATTGAAACAAACGATCAATTACAAGCAACGATTACAGCAGGTAATGCATCATTTACATTAAATGGATTATCAGCAGTGGATTATCCACAATTACCAGAAATCGAAAAAAATCATGTGATTACCATTCCTGTACCATTATTTAGACAAGTGATTGTACAAACAGCGGTTGCCGTTTCAACTGCAGAATCTCGTCCGATCTTAACTGGGATTCATATGGTGATTAAAGACAACCAATTAAAAGCAGTCGCAACTGACTCTCACCGTTTAAGCCAACGTATCATTCCACTACAAATGCCAGCTGGAAGTGATGCATTGACTTTCGAAATGACATTACCTGGTAAAACATTATTAGAATTATCTCGTATTATCGACGGATTAGAAACAATCGATTTTGCCATTACAGATAATCAAATTTTGTTCCAAACAGAAACATTATCTTTCTACTCTCGTTTATTAGAAGGTATGTATCCTGATACAGATCGCCTCATTAACGATGGAGCAAACACTTCGATTACTGTTGTTGCTAGCGAACTTGTAGCAGCCGTAGAACGTGCTTCATTAATGTCACATACCGATAAAAACAATATCGCGACATTAACACTTTCTCCAGAACGCATTCTATTAACAGGGAAATCTCCTGAAGTGGGTACGGTTGAAGAAGAAATCGCTGTGGAAAACTTCGAAGGAGCTCCACTTGAAATTTCATTCAACCCTGACTACTTAAAAGAAGCGTTGAAATTATTCGGTTCTTCAGAAGCTGTCATCAACTTCTTAGAAGCAAACCGTCCATTCACATTGAAACTAAAAGAAGACCACTCTGGTATTCCACATAGCTTCATTCAATTAGTGACACCTGTTCGTACATTCAACGGGTAATCACAGGTTATAAAACTCTCACTCGAGCTTTCGTTTTGAAGGCTCGAGTTTTTTTATTTTCATCCTTATTTTTGCATTTGCCCGAAATTCACTTATAAGTGAATTTTGGACAGCACGATTTTGGAGTGATTTTAGCTCCAAAAATCTAAAATTTTGAAAAAATCATAGTAAATTTTGTTTTTTGTTTTTTTAGGCTTTTTTGATGTTTTTACCTCAAAATTGAAATAACCCCCTAAAATTTGCAATTTCTTTGCGAAAAGCTTGTAAAAAATGTATAATAATGTAGAGTTATTCTACTTAAAAATATGTGAGCATGCATGAGTTTAATGGAGTTCTCACCAATATCCATTAGAAAAGAGGAAGTTCATGACAACTATCGTATCGATCTCTGATGAGTACATTACATTAGGGCAATTTTTAAAACATATTGACGTCATTACAACGGGCGGACAAGCAAAATGGTACCTGCAAGAATATACAGTTTTTGTAGATGGAGAGTTAGAAAATCGACGTGGTAGAAAATTATATCCGAATACACGTGTCGAAATACCTGATGAAGGTATTTTTATTGTGAAAGAAATGAAATCGGATGAAAATGATTTGAACACACATGACGCATGAAGCTGACTAATTTACAATTACAAAACTTTCGTAATTATGAATCTGTCCAATTAGAGTTTACAGAGGGTGTGCATGTTTTTATTGGTGAAAATGCACAGGGTAAAACCAACCTGATGGAGTCGATTTATGCCTTGGCGATGACAAAGAGCCACCGCACTACAAACGACAAAGAACTGATTGGATGGAAAAAAGACTTTGCGACGATTAAAGGGACCGTTGAAAAAACAGCGACAAAGACGAATTTAGAATTGCAATTTTCTAAAAAAGGAAAAATCGCGAAAGTGAATTATTTGGAGCAAAAACGACTGAGTTCCTACCTTGGAAACTTGAATGTCATCCTCTTTGCCCCAGAGAACCTCACGCTTGTCAAAGGGTCTCCGCAAAACAGACGTAAATTCGTGGATATGGAACTTGGACAAATGAGTTCCCTCTACCTCTACGATTTAGTGGAATATAATCGCGTCTTAAAACAACGCAATACGTATTTGAAGCAGCTAGCGATTAAGAAAAAGCAGCCTGACGAATACTTAGAGGTTTTAAGCGAGATGTTAAGCGAGTTAGCTAGTAAAATCGTCTTTCATCGTCTCGATTTTATGAAGCAATTGGAGGCTTTAGCCATTCCGATTCATGATCAGTTATCGCTTGGTCGTGAGAAATTCTCGGTGTCGTATCAAGCAACGATTCCCCTGGAGGATGGTTTAACAGCTTCGCAAATGAAAGAAATTTATATCGATCAATTCAAGAAGAATCAAACTCGTGAGGCGGATCAAGCCACAACGCTGATTGGACCGCACCGTGACGATTTGATTTTTTATTTGAACGAGATTCCGGTTCAAACGTACGGTTCGCAAGGACAGCAACGTTCGACCGTACTCAGTTTAAAGCTTGCGGAAATCGAATTGATGAAATTATCGACAGGCGAGTACCCTCTTCTACTATTAGATGACGTACTTTCCGAGCTCGATGATGACAGACAAACTCATCTGATTAAGGCGATTGAAAATAAGGTGCAAACCTTTATTACCACAACGAGCCTGGATGGGATTAAGCAACAATTTATTAATGAACCGGTCGTAATACCGATTGAAAAAGGAACTATTTTAAAAACGGAGAGTGAGAATTAGCATATGACAGAAGAAAACAAAGCTGAATTAGCTGCGCAATATGATGCCAGTCAGATTCAAGTATTAGAAGGACTCGAAGCTGTTCGTAAACGTCCTGGGATGTATATTGGTTCAACAAGTAGTGCTGGGCTTCATCACCTTGTATGGGAAATCGTGGATAACTCGATTGATGAGGCTTTAGCAGGATTCGCCACTCATATTGAAATTGAAATCACCAAAGAAAACCATATTCGTGTCACTGATGATGGACGTGGGATTCCGGTGGATATTCAAGAAAAAACAGGTCGTCCTGCCGTAGAAACAGTATTTACAGTGCTTCACGCCGGTGGTAAATTCGGTGGCGGAGGCTATAAAGTTTCTGGGGGTCTTCACGGGGTTGGGGCTTCTGTTGTTAATGCTCTTTCAACAGACTTAACCGTTCAAGTATTTAAAGATGGCAACATTTATGAGCAATCTTATAAACGTGGTGCCGTTTTAGAAGACTTAAAAATCATTGGGACAACTGATAAACATGGGACGAGCGTGTACTTTGTACCAGACCCTGAAATTTTCCAAGAAACAACAGTCTTTGAATTTGATAAATTAGCCAACCGTGTGCGTGAATTAGCGTTCTTGAATAAAGGATTAAAATTAACGATTACGGATTTCCGACCAGAAGAGCCAGTGAGAAAATCATTCTGCTACGAAGGCGGGATTAAGAGCTATGTCGAACACCTTAATAAATCAAAACAAGTGTTATTCGAAGAGCCAATTTACGTTGAAGGAGAACAAGATGGCATTCAAGTAGAAGTGGCTATGCAATACACTTCTGGTTACCATACAAACCTTCTCAGCTTTACGAATAATATCCACACTTATGAAGGTGGGACTCACGAATCAGGGATGAAGACGGCCTTAACACGTGTGATTAACGATTACGCACGTCGTCAAAAATTGATGAAAGAAAACGAAGAAAAACTAAGCGGTGAAGATGTCCGTGAAGGGTTAACAGCCGTTGTTTCTATCAAACATCCTGATCCACAATTCGAAGGACAAACAAAAACGAAATTAGGAAACTCTGAAGCTCGTACGATTACAGACCGTCTGTTCTCCACACACTTCGATAAATTCTTAATGGAAAACCCTCAAGTCGCACGTAAGATTGTTGAAAAAGGGATTTTAGCTTCGAAAGCACGTCTTGCTGCAAAACGTGCCCGTGAAGTGACTCGTAAGAAATCTGGTTTAGAAATTTCAAACTTACCAGGTAAATTAGCAGACTGCTCAAGCAATGACCCAACGATTTCTGAATTATTCATCGTCGAAGGGGACTCTGCGGGTGGTTCAGCAAAACAAGGACGTTCACGTCATTTCCAAGCGATTTTACCAATCCGCGGGAAAATTTTGAACGTTGAAAAAGCAACACTCGATAAAATTTTAGCCAACGAAGAAATTCGTTCGCTCTTTACAGCGATGGGAACTGGTTTTGGTGGAGATTTTGATTTATCGAAAGCTCGTTACCAAAAATTAGTCATCATGACCGATGCCGATGTCGATGGAAGTCACATTCGTACATTGCTCATTACTCTTTTCTATCGTTATATGCGCCCTGCAGTGGAAGCTGGATATATTTATATCGCGCAACCACCTCTTTACAAGTTGAAACAAGGTAAAAACGAATACTACATTCAAAATGATAAAGAGTTAGAAGAAAAACTAAAAGAATTACCAGCACATCCAAAACCACAATTATCACGATACAAAGGTCTTGGGGAAATGGATGCGGAACAATTATGGGAAACAACCATGAACCCTGAAAACCGTTCAATGTTACAAGTATCTGTGGAAGATGCTGCAGAAGCGGATCAAATTTTAGATATCTTGATGGGTGACCGTGTAGAACCACGTCGTGAATTCATCGAAAGCAATGCGAAATATGTCAATATGGAAGATTTAGATATCTAATCTAGTAAACGAATTTGAAGAGAAGAATAGAAAAGGAGACGAATTATGTCTGAAGAAGTGAAACACTTTGAAGAAACTTTTGAATCAACTGATTTAGTGCATACCATGCGTAAATCATTTCTAGAGTATTCGATGAGTGTTATTGTATCGCGTGCCCTACCAGATGTACGCGATGGATTAAAACCAGTACACCGTCGTATTTTATATGGAATGAGTGAACTTGGAGTGACACCGGACAAACCGCATAAAAAATCTGCGCGTATTGTCGGGGACGTAATGGGTAAATATCACCCACACGGTGACTCTGCAATTTACGATGCCATGGTTCGTATGGCACAAGATTTCTCATACCGTTACCCATTAATCGATGGTCACGGTAACTTTGGTTCTGTCGATGGAGACGGCGCCGCTGCGATGCGTTATACAGAGGCTCGTATGAGTAAAATTGCTCTTGAAATGCTTCGCGATATTAACAAAGATACGATTAATTTCCGTGATAACTACGATTCAACAGAACGTGAACCGGAAGTATTACCAGCACGTATTCCAAACTTATTAGTCAACGGTGCAACAGGGATTGCCGTAGGGATGGCGACAAACATTCCACCACATAACTTGGCGGAAGTCATCTCTGCTCTTCACTTATTAATGAAGAACCCTGATGTCACAACGACTGAATTGATGGAAGCTCTCCCTGGACCTGACTTTCCAACTGGAGGACTTGTCTTAGGTAAATCTGGAATTCGTCGTGCGTACGAAACAGGACGTGGATCGATTACGGTTCGTGGACGCGTACAAATCGAAGAATTGAAAAACGGAAAAGAACGCATCATCATCACTGAATTACCATATATGGTAAATAAAGCGCGTTTAGTAGAACGTATCGCACAATTACACCACGAAAAGAAAATCGAAGGAATTACTTACTTAAACGATGAATCTGACCGTGTCGGTATGCGTGTCGTGATTGAAGTGCGTCGTGATGTTTCAGCATCCGTTGTATTAAATAATTTATACAAATTAACACCATTACAATCAAACTTCGGCTTCAACATGCTTGCGATTGTAAATCAAGAGCCAAAAGTATTGAGCTTAAAAGAAATTTTACGCCATTACTTAGATCACCAAGAAGAAGTCGTTCGTCGTCGTAGCTTATTCGATAAGAAAAAAGCAGAAGACCGCGCTCATATTTTAGAAGGGTTACAAATCGCCTTAGACCATATTGATGCGATTGTGGCCATCTTAAGAAGTTCCGCAAGTGGAGATATCGCTAAAGACCGCTTCATAAATGAATACGGCTTAAGCGATAAACAAGCACAAGCGATTCTTGATATGCGTATGGTTCGTTTAACAGGATTAGAACGCGAGAAAATCGATGCAGAATACAACGAATTACAAGCTACAATTCAATACTTAGAAAAAGTATTAGCGAGCGAAGAACTTCGTTACGAAATCATCGAACAAGAATTACTTGAAATCCAACAACGTTTCGACAATCCTCGTCGTACAGAATTATTAGTCGGAGAAGCATTAAGCCTTGAAGATGAAGATTTAATCGAACAAGAAGATGTCGTCATTACTTTAACGAAGAATGGATATATCAAACGTCTTGCCAACACTGAATTCAAGGCACAACGCCGTGGAGGACGTGGGGTTCAAGGAATGAGCGTCCATGATGATGACTACGTGGAAAACATGATTTCATGTTCAACACACGATTCACTCCTCTTCTTTACAAATACAGGGAAAGTGTACCAAGCAAAAGGGTATGAAATTCCTGAATATAGCCGCACAGCAAAAGGATTACCGGTTATCAACTTATTAAACATTGATTCAGCTGAGAAAATCCAAGCGATTATCAGTGTTCCAGAATCGGATGAATCAGAACGTTACTTGTTCTTCACAACATTACGAGGAACGGTAAAACGTGTCCGTCTATCAGAATTCAAGAATATCCGTACAAATGGTCTACGTGCCATCCAATTACGCGAAGATGATGAACTCATCCGTGTAGTAGTCACAAGCGGAAATGATGGCATCATCCTTGGAACTTATCATGGTAACGCCGTAAGCTTCCATGAAGATAAAGTTCGTGCGATGGGTCGTACCGCTTCAGGTGTTCGTGGGGTTTCTCTACGTGACGGCGACTATGTGATTGGAATGGATATTTTAACTCCTGATAATGAAGTATTAGTCGTGAGTGAAAAAGGATACGGAAAACGTACAGCTGCGAGCGAATACGCATTGAAAGGCCGTGGCGGTAAAGGGGTTCGTACACTTCGTATTACCGAGAAAAACGGACCACTTGTCTGCCTACGTACCGTAACTGGAGATGAAGACTTACTTATCATGACGAATAAAGGGGTTATCATCAGATTCCATGCCGAAGACGTGTCTCAAACTGGCCGTGGCGCACTTGGAGTTCGTATGATGCGTCTCGATCAAGATGCGATTGTAAGTTCATTAGCGATTGTGGACCGCGAAGAAGAAACAACAGAAGAGGTGACTGAGGCAACTGCTGAAACAGCTGCAACAGAAACACCAACTGCATCCCTTTCAGATGAAGCGATCAAAGGCAATATGAAAGACTTTGCGCAACAATTAGTGGACGAAGAAAATGAATAATAGTAAGAGACTGAATTGCTCTATAAAATCGATTACTACGAATCCTTACGGATATCTTCATAATAGTGGCAATAGGGCACCGGCTCGAGCCTAGGGTCTCTCACCTTTAAAGCCTCAAAGAGGGAGTAAGACCAAAGATAAAAAATGACTCACAGTGTGAGTCATTTTTGCTTTGTAGTCTTACCCCCGCAAGGCTGATTAGGATTAAGCAAATCATAAATGATGAAGCTTAATCCAATCAGCTACTGCGTCTAACTCTATAAGTTTTTTTAATAAGGAATAAATTCCTAACTCCCTCTTTTTCGCATTTAATGCCATCCCCCATTACCACTATTATAGAATCCGTATGATTCTTCGTAATCTTAATGAGTGCTTTTATGATTTAGTTTCTAATTATTACGCTTTGAAAATATCCAATAAAAATTGGACTACCTGTCTCCGGTTGAATACCGGAGACGGTAGCCCTAGGGTGTTTTTATTAAATTCTCACTTTTTGGGGGCAGTCCCAAAAACCACCCTATTCAGGGTGGTTTTCCATATTTTTATAAATGTGAATACCCATAGAAATAAATAAAGCAAGTAACATTGATCGTTCAAAAAGAATACTATCACCAAAACTTTCAATTGAAAAAATATCAAAAAAAATATCAACTGCAAACTTCGTAAAAATCATACAACTTAAAAAAGGAATCGAAAAAATATAGGAATCTTTTATTTTTTTAAACATTATTACCACCCCAATTCTTAAAACTAAATTACGTATAAATTATCTCTCTTTATTTTTAAAATATTTTTTTGCCTCAAATACAATAATAATAGCCAAAGCAAATAAACCAATAAAAATATCTTTTTTTATAAATAATCCATACGCCCCTAATATCAGAATCGCTAATATATAAATAACATCAAAAATCATATACCCACTTCCTTTACCTTCATTTTTCAATATTCATTCTACTCTTTAATGAAATAATAAACAGGCTTTTTTAGTAGCAGTAAAATTGATTTTTAAGATACTAAATGAGGGACTTACTCCACCCCAACAATCTCGAGCGATTACAAAATTCCAAAAATTCAAAGAAATCTTTTTTGCTAGCATCCAAACATATTGCGCTGCTTTGTTTTGGGTTATTTTTTATCCTCTTTTAAAAATGTTTTTGCGAGAATTAAAGTTAGTAGTAAGATGACAGAGATAACATAACGATGCATTTTTATTCACCTACCTTTTCTAAATTTTTTGCCAGTTATACTACTTCTAAAAATATAAACCGCTTTCTTATTAAGATTATTTTAGCATAAAATCTCTTTTTAAATATGATAAATTCAGGAAATCTATCACTTTTTAGGGTAAAATAAACTATTTAAAAATTTTGAAGAAAAAATAGAAGCACTTATGAAGATATCCGTAAGGAATCGTAGTAATCGATTGAATAGCGTCATTTTTAAAAGAATAATCAATCTGTAGTTTAAAATAGATTTTGCTTTGTACTCTCACAAAAGGAATCAAGTTTCAAAAATTTAACATTGCTAAGGAGAGATTTTTAGCAAAAAAGTTCTCTTTGAAGGCAAAAAAATCCCTTTTTTTATGGGAATTCTAGTTATATAATAAGGATATATAGAGGCATAAGGAGGAATTTGCATGATTGAATTTAAAAATGTTTCAAAAATATATGGACAAACAGTCGCTTTAGATGGACTCAATTTAACTATTGAAAGTGGAAAAATTATCGGACTGATTGGACATAATGGTGCAGGAAAATCAACAACCATTAAATCCCTAGTAAGTGTCATCAATCCAACAAGTGGCGAAATTTTTGTCGATGGACAAGAACTTTCAGCAAATCGACTTGCGATTAAAGAAAAAATTGGCTATGTGGCCGATAGCCCAGACCTATTCCTACGCTTAACAGCCAATGAATTCTGGGAATTAGTTGCTTCTTCTTATGGCATGACTCTAGACGAAGTAGAAAGTCGTCTAGCTTATTTATTAGATTTATTTGATTTTGAAGGACATCGCTATGAAGTGATTGATTCCTTCTCACATGGGATGCGTCAAAAAGTATTTGTCATTGGTGCCCTACTTTCGGATCCAGATATTTGGGTACTCGATGAACCTATGACGGGTCTTGACCCACAAGCTTCTTACGACTTGAAGAAATTAATGCGCGAACATGCCGATAAAGGGAATACTGTTCTCTTCTCGACACACGTTTTAGAAGTAGCAGAACAACTTTGCGATAAAATTGCGATTTTGAAAAAAGGAAAACTACTCTTCTATGGTACGATTCAAGAGTTGAAAGGACAACAACCAGATAGCACGCTTGAAGAAATCTACTTATCACTAGCCGGTAGACAAGAAGGAGTGGATTCACATGCGGTTTAATCGAATTCTTACGCTGGTGAAGACCAATTTAATTTTTGCGACGCAACCGGCACAATTACAAAATTATCGAAAGAAACAGGCTAAAAATCCATCGAAACCGGTGAATGTTGCGATGAAAACATTGATGCAGCAATTACTATTTGCGGTGATGTTTGGAGCTTTATTTGGAATTCCTGGAGCGATTTCGGGACGTTCATACCCTCCACTTCAATTTGCAAGTACGGTTTTCTTATTCTTGATGATTTTAATTTCGCAAGCATTGCCAGCTATTTACAATGTCTTTTATGAAAGTAAAGACTTTGAATCGTATTTACCTTATGCCTTTACAGAATTAGAAGTCATTCTTGGGAAGAGCCTTTCGATTGTGGTGGCTACACTGCAAGGATTTCTGCCAATCGTAATGCTATTTGGAATCCACGTGTATTTTTCAGGAGGAAACTTCCTCTTCACGATTCCAATTGCCTTAATCGGGGCACTTGTACTCAATGCGACTGTTTACGTATTGATGTTTCTTCTCTGCTTCTTCCTAGCGAAGATTCCACTTTTTAGAAAATATCAATCCGTGATTGCGAATGTTTTAATTTTTGGGATTTCTCTTGGGGCCATTATTGGATATCAAATGATTTTGTCAAAATCCGTGGTGAATACTTTTATAACAGGAGAAATGCCAATTTTCCTTCAACCAGTACTTGCCTTCTATAATGCGATTTTAAATCCATTCGATATGAGTGTTTATCCGATGATTGGATTCGTGATTTTAGTATTTGTGGCGATTTTACTACTCGTGAAGTTCATTGTATTGCCAAACTTCTATCAAGCTGTTTCGCAAACATCATCTTCGAATGTAAAAGTCGAACGTGTAAAAGAAATGGAGTTAGATGGCAACAAGCTTTCAACGAAATTCATGATTCGCTATACACTTCGTCAATTAATGGAAGGTTCTGTATTAACGCAAACGATTATTGCTGCAGGAATATTACCATATCTCTTGCTTCTTCCAACAGTTTTAAATTTTTCGGGTGGTCCTACAGGATTTAGTTTTATGAATTTCCTAAATCTAAATACTTTCTTACCATTTGCAATGCTTATTACCTTCATTGCATTCTTCAATACAGGAGGCAACAACTTATTAGCGGTCGGAATTTCACTCGAGCGAGAAAACTATTATTATCTAAAAGTTCTTCCATTTGATATGCACCAGTTTTTAGAACGTAAATTCTGGATTCTCTTTGCGATTCAGTCTGCAATCCCGGTCATTCTTATGACAGTCATTTGTACGGTACTTCACTTACCAATTTATATGACCTTGGGTATTATTCTCTCATGGGGAATCATTAGTCTAGGACTAAGCCGTTGGGGATACGCCAGAGACTTGAAGCTCTTTACGCCAACGTGGACGAATGTCATTGAACTCTTAAACCGTATGCGTAGTGGATTTAAGTCGGTCATTTTTGTCGTGGTTCTCTTTGGATTTATCTTCGGAGCGATTTATTTATTAATCCACTTACCAGAATGGAATCGTACTTTCGTTTGGTTCATTACGATTGCGTATGTTGTCGTGATTCTTGGTTTATCGATTTTCGCAACATTCCACTATAAGAAAAAATTACATGAATTAGTCGATTCTGAATAATGATTTTAAGACTTAGAGATTTTCTCTAAGTCTTTTTTATAACCATTTTTATAGGGTTTTACAGATATATAACCAATAGTTATAACAATTGATAGAAAAACGGTATAAGAAAACCTATTGCTATGCGGTTTGTTCTCTGTTATCCTAAGAACATGTTCATAAGACATCACAAAGAACAGGTGAGTAAAAAAGAAAATTTGCTAAGAGAGTCTCGGTTGGTGGGAAGAGATCAAATGGAATTTTTGAAGATGGCCTCGGAGTGATTTTACGTCGAATCATTAGACGTAAATGGGTAGCCCATTATAGCTGTAGAGTATAACACCTAGTGTGCGTACTCGAAAAGGTAGGATTCGTGAGGATTCTACAAAACAAGGTGGTAACACGAAAATTTCGTCCTTGCAGTAGCGATACTGTGAGGATTTTTTATTTATAGGAGGAATGACCAATGTCAAAATTACAAGCACCATTTAGAGTCGATCACGTAGGAAGTTTCTTACGTCCAAAAGAATTAGTAGAAGCAAAAGAAAAATTTGTAAAAGGTGAAATTACACGCGAGGAATTAACAGCCGTCGAAGATAAAGCCATCGAAAAGTTAGTCGAACAACAAAAGAAAGCTGGATTAAAAGGATTCACTGACGGCGAATTCCGTCGCCAATACTGGCACTTAGATTTCTTCTGGGGATTGAACGGAGTGGATCACACTCAAGCGAAAATCGGATATCAATTCCACGATGAAATTACAAAACCAGACTCAGCAGATGTCGTTGGAAAAATCACTGGTGAAAATCACCCATTCGTAGAACATTTCAAATTCTTAAAACAATTTGAGGATGAAGATTTCATCGTAAAACAAACAATC
>ERZ773038.1163-NODE-1163-length-15367-cov-16.852991_pt1 | contig 15367 bp, 17 predicted proteins | sample MGYA00511665_ERZ773038 | MGnify/ENA primary metagenome ERZ773038 (study PRJEB29015, sample SAMEA2737966) | human oral metagenome | biome: human oral; feature: human-associated habitat; material: dental | place: China | collected 2028 ... | reverse complement strand
ATGCGCTCGATCGTCAACGGTGAGGTCATTGCCTCGACCTTCGACCGTCCCGCCTCCGACCACACGACTGTCGCCGAGCTGGCGATCGAGCGCGCCAAGCGCCTCGTTGAACTCGGTCAGGATGTCGTGGTTCTCCTCGATTCGCTCACCCGCCTGTCGCGCGCGTACAACCTGGCCGCACCCGCATCGGGGCGCATTCTCTCCGGCGGTGTTGACGCCTCCGCCCTGTACCCGCCGAAGAAGTTCTTCGGGGCGGCGCGCAACATCTCCGAGGGTGGCTCGCTCACGATCATCGCCTCCGCGCTGGTGGAGACCGGATCGAAGATGGACGAGGTCATCTTCGAGGAGTTCAAGGGCACCGGCAACATGGAGCTGCGCCTGTCGCGCCAGCTCGCCGAGCGTCGGATCTTCCCCGCGATTGACCTCAATGCGTCGGGCACCCGCCGTGAGGAGCTGCTCTTCAAGCCCGAGGAGCTGCGCATCATGTGGAGGCTGCGCCGAGTCCTGGGAACCCTCGACCAGCAGCAGGGCCTCGAACTCGTTCTCGATAAGCTCAAGGAGACCCAGTCGAACGCGGAGTTCCTCATGCTCATTCAGAAGACGACGCCCACCGACTGATCGCCCCGCCCGCTCTCGGCCTGCGATGCTTCGCCCATAGCCGATCTCACGTCTGCTCGGGCGCCTCGTCGTTGAAGGCGTGGGGGAGCGTGTGCCATAATGTCGTGTCGGCTGACCGGTTCACCGGCATGCCCCAGGCGCTGCCGCGCGCTGGAGGGCGAGCCCCCGCCAGATGCGAGGGACGCTGCATGTCCGGACCCGGAGCATCAAACGATCCAGGAGAAACTCCATGAAGAAGGGTATTCACCCCGAGTACGTGGACACCGTCGTGACCTGCACGTGCGGCAACTCGTTCCACACCCGTTCCACCATCACCTCCGGCGAGATGCGCGTGGACGTGTGCTCGGCCTGCCACCCGTTCTACACGGGCAAGCAGAAGATCCTCGACACCGGCGGCCGCGTCGCCAAGTTCGAGGCTCGCTACGGCAAGCGCGTGCGTCCCTCCAAGTGAGGGTGGGCAGCTAGCTCAACGGCGGTGTCGTCGGCCTGACGGCCGACGGCGCCGCCGCTTTTTCAACCCTACGAAGCAAAGGATGTGGTGAATCGTGGCCGCGACGGATGAGCTCGGCGCCCTGGAGCCCCTGCTGGCCGAATACGAGCAGGTCGAAGCGCAGATGGCGGATCCGCGCACCCTGGCCGACCCGCAGCTGATGCGCCGCGTGGGGCGCCGCTACGCCGAACTTGGCCGCGTCAAGGCAGCGGCCGACCGCCTGAGCGCGGCGGCCGGAGACCTACAGGCCGCGCGAGAGCTGGCCGTCGAAGATCGTTCCTTCGCAGACGAGATCCCCGCCCTCGAAGAAGAGGAAGCAGCCGCACACGAAGCGCTGGTGAAGATCTTGGCCCCGCGCGATCCCGAGGACGCAATGGACGTCATCTTGGAGATCAAGGCCGGTGAGGGCGGCGAGGAATCCGCGCTATTCGCCTCCGACCTGGCACGCATGTACGGGCGCTACGCGGAGGCGCACGGCTGGAGCGTTACCGAGTTGAGCGCGACCCACACAGAGCTCGGCGGATTCAAGGACGTGACACTCGCGATCCGAGCCAAGGGCACGCCCGCGCCTGACGAGGGCGTGTGGGCACACCTGAAATACGAGGGTGGCGTCCACCGGGTTCAGCGCGTGCCCATCACGGAATCCCAGGGCCGCATCCACACGAGCGCCGTCGGGGTCTTCGTCATGCCCGAGATCGAGGATGACGACGAGATCGTCATCGACCCGGCCGACCTGCGCATCGACGTCTACCGTTCGAGCGGCCCGGGGGGACAGTCGGTCAACACGACCGACTCCGCCGTGCGCATCACGCACCTACCCTCCGGCATCGTCGTGTCGATGCAGAACGAGAAGTCGCAGCTGCAGAACAAGGAGGCTGCCCTGCGTGTGCTTGCCTCGCGACTGGCGGCCGAGGCGCGAGCCAAGAGGGAGGCCGAGGCCTCGGCTCAGCGTCTCTCGCAGGTGCGTACCGTGGACCGCTCCGAACGCATCCGCACCTACAACTTCCCGGAGAACCGCATCGCGGATCACCGCACCGGCTTCAAGGCCCACAACCTTGATGCTGTCCTATCGGGCGCGCTCGACGCCGTTATCTCCTCGCTGCGCGAGGCCGACGAGGCCGAACGCCTGGCAGCGGCCGCGCGATCGTGAGCGTGAACGTGAACGGCGGGTGGGAGCTGACCGAGGCGCGATCCTGGGCGCGCACACGCCTCGGCGCGGCCGGGGTCGACTCGGTCGATGCCGACGTGCGCGAGCTGCTCCAGTGGGCGTGCGGGGTGTCCTCGCCGTGGTCTGTTCCCACCACGCTGTCGGCGGAGCAGGCGGAGAAGCTGCGATCCGGGGTGGGGGAGCGGGCCCTGCGCATCCCGCTTCAGCACGTCACCGGGCGCATGTACTTCCGCTCCCTCACCCTGCAATCGATCCCCGGTGTCTTCGTCGTTCGCCCCGAGACCGAGGTGCTCGCCGGCCTGGCCATTGACGAGGCCGCAGCCGTCGTGCGAGCGCGCGGTGAAGCCCGCGTCGTGGACCTGTGCACCGGATCGGGCGCCATCGCGTTTTCGGTCGCGACGGAGGCTGAGCACACCGAGGTCTGGGCGGTCGAGAAGGAACCCGATCCTTTCGCGTTGGCCTGCCGCAACCGCGACCTTTTGGGAGCGCGCGGTGTCCACCTCGAACGCGGTGATGCGACAGATCCGGCGACTCTTGCGCACCTGGACGCGATGGTCGACGTCGTCGTCACGAACCCGCCCTACGTGCCCGCCGATGAGATGCCGACCCAGCCCGAAGCCGCGGCGGATCCCCATTCCGCCCTCTACGGTGGAAGCTCCGATGGGACCGACATCCCCGTGCGTATCATTGGCCGGTGCCTGACTCTCTTGCGCCCGGGCGGAGTGCTCCTCATGGAGCACTCGCCAAGTCAAGCCGAGTGCCTGCGCGAGCGCGCCCGGGCGGTCGGCCTGTGCGACGTGTCGACGGCTCCCGACCTCGCCGGACGCGCACGTTTCCTGCGCGCCCGATTGCCTCAATCGACGCCGGCGGGCGCTTCCGTGACACAATGAAGCCGATGAGCACCGAGACGATCCTGACCATCGCGCCGACCGTGCGTAACGAGGACCTCGCGCGCGCGGCCGCCGTACTGAGCAACGGGGGGATCCTCGTGGTCCCCACCGACACGGTGTACGGCATCGGGTGCGATGCCGCCAACCACGAGGCCGTGGCGGAGGTCCTGGCCGCCAAGGGGCGTGGGAGACAGATGCCTCCGCCCGTCCTCGTCGCCTCCGTGGACGCGATCGATACGCTGTGCGTTGATGTCCCCGACGCAGCGCGCGCCCTTGCGCGGGCGTTCTGGCCCGGCGCACTCACCCTGATTCTGCGTGCCCGTCCCGACCTCGGGTGGGATCTGGGACAGACCGCAGGGACGATCGGCGTGCGCATGCCCAACCAGGACGCGCTGCTGCGGCTCCTCAAAGAGTTCGGCCCGATGGCCGTCACGTCAGCGAACCTGACGGGCCAGCCTCCCGCCACGACGGTTGAGCAGGCGGTCGCCTCCTTCGGCGCGCGCGTTGGGGCCTACCTGGACGGTGGTCCCACCCGGGCCTCCACGGCCTCGTCCATCATCGACTGTGCCCACGGCGAACCACGCGCCATCCGCCTGGGGGCTATCAGCCTGGAAGAACTGAGCTCCAGGGCGGGCGTGTCCATCGCGCCCGTGGAGGTGGGGCGCGCGTGAAGGTCTATGTGCTGCTGGCCTCCATCGCGATGGCCCTGACGATTCTGCTCACCCCCATGGTCCGCTGGACGTGCCTTCGCTTCGGCATCGTGCCGCCCCTGCGCGGACGCGACCTGCAAAAGACGCCCATCCCGCGCCTGGGCGGCGTCGCCATGACGATTGCTCTCATCGCCACCATGGTGCTTGCCTCGCGCATTCCCTACATGGCCCCGCTGTTTACCACCACGATCCCGTGGGCGGTCATGGCCGGAGCGGGGGCGATGTGCGTCCTGGGCATCATCGACGACATCATCGAACTCGATTGGATGGCCAAACTCGGCGGCCAGGTCCTCATCGCCGGAGGCATGGCCTTCGGGGGAGTCCAGCTCGCGTCCTTCCCGATCTTCGGCATCACGTTGGGATCCTCACGCCTGTGGCTCTTCGTCTCAGTCTTCTTCATCGTCGGCATCATGAACGCCGTCAACTTTATTGACGGGCTCGATGGCCTGGCCTCCGGCATGATCGCCATCGGCGCGGGGGCCTTCTTCATCTACTCCTACATCATCACCCGCCTCATGGGGGCCGCCTCCTACGCGACGACGGCGAGCCTCGTCGTCATCACCCTGCTTGGTGTATGCGCGGGATTCCTCTGGTTCAACTTCCACCCCTCCTCGATCATGATGGGCGGAGGAGCCGAAACCATGGGGCTGGTGCTGGCCGCAGCGGGCATCATCGTCACGGGGAAGATCGATCCATCGCTGCTGGGGCGCCAGCAGATGATCGTCTCGGGGCTGCCCCTCATCCTCCCGATGTCCGTTATCTTCATGCCCGTCGCCGACCTCGTCGTCACCTCGATTCGGCGCATGAAACGGGGTAAGAGCCCCTTCGTCGCAGACCGCTCTCACTTCCACGACCGGCTGCTTGTGGCCGGCCACTCCCACCGCGGGGTCGTCGCGATCCTGTGGATGTGGACCATGATCGTCTGCGTCTCCGCCGTCGGACTGCTCGTCTACGACTGGTGGCTCGTCGCCCTCGTTGCGATCAGTGCGTCCGCCGTCGGCGTCGCCGTCACCACACGAGAGTTCCCGAAGGAAGACACGGGAGAGGAAACCCCCGCATGACCTACGTTCTCGCACTCGCCATGGTCGTTCTCATCGTCGCGGCGCAGTGGTTCTTCACCTCGCGCGCGCTGCGCTCTCCCTCCCACTTCATCGCGTGGGTCAGCGGCGGATACGCCGCCAAGATCGCGCTGCTCGCGCTGGGGCTGTACGTTCCGAGTTCGCTCGGCGTCAATGTTCGCGTCGCCGCCATCGCCACGATCGCGGCCATTATCGTCTCCTCCAGCGTGGAGATGGTCCTCATGATGCGCCGCCGCACGATGAACGTCGATCCCCGACCCGAGGGCGAGTAGCCCCTGCGCGTGCTGCCCCACGCCTTGGCGTATAGAATGAGTGAGTTAACCGCGCAGTGACGCTGCCCTTGGAGTCCCGATGAAGGAGGCACACTCGGTGTCCACTAACGCGCCCGCTCGCTCGACAGCGTCCAAGCCACGCTGGTACTGGGTGAGTCTGGCGATCCTCCTGATCGTCCTCGTCGCAACGGCCCCCGCCGCGTTTACGCAGGAGGCGCACCAGCCCTCCCTGAAGGACTTCTTTCCCTCCGTGATCTTCGGCGAAGGAACCTTCTTCGAGTTCAACCGGCTCACCCTGGCGCGGGTCATCATGGGGTTCCTCGTGTGCGTCGTCCTGGTGCTGGTGGCGCGCAAGCCGAAGCTGGTTCCCACGCGCTCACAGATGGCCGTGGAAGCCATCGCAGGATACATCCGCGACAACGTCGCCCTCGACATGCTCGGTCCCACGACGGGCCGGAAGTTCTCAGGCTTCATCGGCTTCCTGTTCTTCGGGGTGCTCGCGATGAACATCGCCGGAATCATCCCGGGCATCAACATCGCCGCCTCCTCCGTCGTTGCAGTGCCGATGGTCTTCGCGATCATCACCTACGTGACCTTCATCGGCGCCGGCGTCGCCAAGCGGGGCGTGGGAGGCTTCCTGACCTCCCAGCTCTTCCCGCCCGGCCTGCCCGTGCCCATGTACCTGCTGATCACACCGATCGAGTTCCTCTCCAACTTCATCGTTCGCCCTGTCACACTGACGCTGCGACTCCTGTGCAACATGATCTCCGGCCACCTCCTGCTGGGCATGACCTACTTCGGCACGGCGATCCTGCTCCACGAGCTCTCCGTGCTCTCCGCCGCCTCTGCCCTGACGGGTGCCGCCATGTTCGTCATGACGGGCTTCGAGGTCTTCGTGGCCTTCCTGCAGGCCTACATCTTCACGATCCTGTCGACCGTCTACATCAAGCTGTCCATCGAACACCACTGACCCCAACGCCACTCGGCGTTACAAACAGAAGGAAACCACTATGGGAACCGCAGCATTCGCCTACATCGGCTACGGCCTGGCCACCCTGGGACCCGGCCTCGGTATCGGCCTCATGGTCGGCAAGACCCAGGAAGCGACCGCCCGTCAGCCCGAGGTTGCCGGCCGTCTCTTCACCAACATGATCATCGGCGCCGGCATGGTTGAGGCCCTCGGCCTCATCGGCTTCGTTCTGCCGCTCATCGTTAAGTGATCGCCATGCACCAGATTGTCGCCGCTGCGGACCAGGAGGTCGGCGGCCTCGCCGTCATCCTGCCGCCGCTGTATGAGATTTTCTGGTCGGCTCTCGTCCTGCTTATCGTTCTCCTTCTCGTCGGCCGCTACGCCCTGCCCCGCATCTACAAGACGATGGACGCGCGGGCGGCAGCGATCGAGGAGGGCCTCGGCGCCGCCGAGCAAGCGAAGGCCGACCAGGCCGCCGCTGCGCGCGAGCGCGAGGAGATCATCCGCCAGGCACACGCCGAGGCACACGAGATACGCGAACGCGCCAACGACGAGGCAAAGGCCATCGTGGCGGCCGCGCGCACCGAAGCCACCGGCGAGGCCAACAGAATCCTCGAGGCATCCCAGCGTCAGCTTCTGGCCGAGAAGCAAGCCGCGCAGATCTCTCTGCGCTCCGAGGTCGGTCTGCTCGCCTCCGAGCTGGCCGAGAAGATCATCGGCGAGCAGCTCACGGATACGGCGCTGACCTCGCGCGTGGTGGATCGATTCCTTGACGAACTCGAGGCTGATAGCGCCCGAGTCGAGGAGAGGCGATGACCACCATGCGCACGATCGAGTCGGTTCCCTTCGCGGGCGACCTGGTCGCGGCCCTCCACGCGCCCGACACGGACGCGATGCGCGTTGCCGAGGACTTCTTCGGTCTGGCCGACCTGTTCAAGGAGAACGCGCGACTGGCACGTGCGCTGACGGATCCGGCGCGCTCGGATTCGGATAAGCAGGAACTGGCCACGCGGGCATTCGGCTCGCACGTGACGGGGGCGACCATGACAGTTGTCAGGATCGTCGTCGCCGACCATTGGCGCCGCCCCAGCGACGTGACCAACGCTCTTGAGGTCCTCGGGATCCTCGCGGTCTTGAACGCTGCGGGAACGCGGGGGGCACTTGATCAGGTACGCGAGGAGCTCTTCCAGGTGCGCTATTTTCTGGCACACCATCGGGACCTGCGCGTGCGCCTGTCCGACACCTCCACCGGAAACGCTCACGAGCGCGGCGACCTGGCCAGCTCGCTGTTCTCCCATCGCATCAGCGCCTGGACGATGCGTCTGCTGCGCCGCGCGGTGGGACGTTCCAATCACGGTCGTCTCCTGCACAACCTCCGTCGCTACGCCCAGTGGGCCGCGACCATGCAGGATCGCCTCTTCGTCACCGTGGCCACAGCCTCGCCGATGAGCGAAGCACAGGTGTCGCGCCTTCGAGGAATCCTCGAGAAGCGCTACGGAGTGACCGTCGACATGGCGATCTCGGTCGACCCCACCCTCATCGGCGGTTTCCGCCTGCGCGCCGGCATGACCGCGATCGACGCCTCGCTCGCCACCCGGCTCGGCGAAGCGCGGGACGCGATTGCCAGCTAGTGCCCCTCGTACAGACACAACCCACTTATCAATCAGTTAGGAATCCTCATGGCTGACCTCAGCATCTCCCCGGAGGAAATCCGCGGAGCACTGGACTCCTTCATGGAGTCCTACCGTCCGGCGGACGTGGCTACCGAAGAGGTCGGGCACGTCATCGAAACGGCCGACGGTATCGCGCACGTCGAGGGCCTGCCCGGCACCATGGCGAACGAGCTGCTGCGTTTCGAGGACGGGACGCTGGGCCTGGCCATGAACCTTGACCAGCGCGAGATCGGCGCCGTCGTCCTCGGTGACTTCGGTGGCATCGAAGAAGGACAGGTCGTCCACCGCACCGGCGAGGTCCTCTCCGTTCCCGTCGGCGACGGCTACCTGGGCCGCACCGTCGATCCCCTCGGGCGTCCCATTGATGGCCTCGGCGACATCACCGACCTGGACGGGCGCCGTGCTCTCGAACTGCAGGCCCCCGGCGTCATGATGCGCAAGAGCGTCCACGAACCGCTCGCGACCGGCCTGAAGGCAATCGACTCGATGATCCCCGTGGGACGCGGCCAGCGTCAGCTCATCATCGGCGACCGCAAGACCGGCAAGACCGCGATCGCTCTCGACACGATCCTGAACCAGCGCGAAAACTGGAAGAGCGGCGACCCGAACAAGCAGGTGCGCTGCATCTATGTCGCGATCGGCCAGAAGGGCTCGACCATCGCCTCCGTTCGTTCCACCCTGGAGGACGCGGGCGCCATGGAATACACCACCATCGTTGCGTCCCCGGCCTCCGACCCCGCCGGCTATAAGTACATGGCGCCCTACACCGGATCCGCCATCGGACAGCACTGGATGTACCAGGGCAAGCACGTGCTCATCGTCTTCGACGACCTGTCCAAGCAGGCCGAGGCGTACCGGGCCGTCTCCCTGCTCCTGCGCCGCCCGCCGGGCCGCGAGGCCTACCCCGGCGACGTCTTCTACCTGCACTCGCGCCTGCTGGAGCGCTGCGCCAAGCTCTCCGACGACCTGGGGGCCGGGTCCATGACCGGTCTGCCGATCATCGAGACCAAGGCCAATGACGTCTCGGCCTACATCCCCACCAATGTCATCTCCATCACCGACGGGCAGATCTTCCTCCAGTCCGACCTGTTCAACGCCGACCAGCGCCCCGCCGTCGACGTCGGCATCTCCGTGTCCCGCGTGGGTGGTGCCGCCCAGGTCAAGGCCATGAAGAAGGTCGCCGGAACCCTCAAGATCACCCTGGCGCAGTACCGCTCCATGCAGGCCTTCGCCATGTTCGCCTCCGACCTGGACGCCGCCACCCGCGCCCAGCTCACCCGCGGCGAGCGCCTCATGGAGCTGCTCAAGCAGCCCCAGTTCACGCCCTACCCGGTCGAGGAGCAGGTGGCGAGCGTGTGGACCGGCACCAACGGCTACCTCGACGACCTCGACGTGGCCGACGTCCTGCCCTTCGAGCGCGCCCTGCTGGACCACCTGCGGCGCAATACCAAGGTCCTGGACGCCATCCGCACCACCGGCCTGCTCTCCGACGACGACGAGGCCGCCCTGCGCGCCGCCGTCGAGTCCTTCCGCAGCACCTACCTGGCCGGGGGCAAGATGCTCTCCGGCGAGGTCGCCGCCGCCGAGGAGGAGGCCCCCGCCGAGCACACGGCCGAGCAGATCGTGCTCAAGAAGAAGGGCTGACATGGCAGGCAACCAGCGCGTCTACAAGCAGCGCATCCGATCCACCCAGACCCTCCAGAAGGTGTTCCGGGCCATGGAGCTCATCGCCTCCTCCCGGATCGGTGCCGCGAGCCGCAACGCGCAGGAGGCGAGCCCCTACGACCACGCCCTGTCCCAGGCCGTGGCCGCCGTCGGCACCTACTCCCACCTGGAGCACCCCATCACCCGCGAGCGCACGGACACGAACCGGGTCGCCGTCCTGGTGGTCACCTCCGACCGGGGCATGGCCGGCGCCTACTCGGCGACCGTTCTGCGCGAGTCCGAGCGGCTCATCGACCAGCTCGTCGAGGAGGGCCGGGATCCGGTCGTCTTCACCTTCGGGCGCCGGGCCCACTCCTACTTCACCTTCCGCGAGCGCGACGTGGAGTTCTCCTGGGCGGGCCAGTCCGACCGCCCCTCCGACGCCGTCATCGACGAGGTCGCCGCCGTGCTCCTGGACTACTTCCTCCACCCCCCCTCGGCCGGGGGCGTGGCCGAGGTCCACATCGTCTTCACCCGCTACGTCTCGATGGTCTCCCAGGTGCCCGAGGTGCGCCGCATGCTGCCGCTGACCGTCGTGGACATCGACGGCCCCGGCGAGCTCAACCGCGATGACATCGCCGCGGCCCAGATCAAGGCCCGTCCCGATCCGACGGCGGCCGCGCCGCTGTACGAGTTCGCGCCCTCCGCCGCCGAGGTCCTCGACGGCCTGCTCACCCGCTACGTGCACTCGCGCATCCGCAACGCCCTGCTGCAGGCGGCGGCCTCCGAGCTGGCCAGCCGCCAGCAGGCCATGCACACCGCCACGGACAACGCCGAGGACCTCATCACCACCTACACCCGCCTGGCCAACGCGGCGCGCCAGGGCGACATCACCCAGGAGATCACGGAGATCGTCTCGGGTGCCGACGCCCTGGGCGCCGAGTAGACGGCGGACCACCGACCACAGCTGCCAGAACGGATACGGAAGATACGGACCATGGCTGACACCACCACCCCCGGTACCGGGCGCGTCACCCGGATCATCGGCGCCGTCGTCGACGTCGAGTTCCCGCCGGATGCGATCCCGGCGATGTACAACGCCCTCAAGGTGACCATCCAGGCGACCGGTCAGGGCGAGGAGCCGCACGAGATCACCCTGGAGGTCGCCCAGCACCTGGGCGACAACATTGTGCGCACCGTCTCGCTCAAGCCCACCGACGGCCTGGTGCGCGGCTCGCAGGTGCGCGACACGGGCGCGCCCATCTCGGTGCCCGTGGGGGACGTGACCAAGGGCCACGTCTTCAACGTCACCGGCGACGTGCTCAACCTGGCCCCCGACGAGAAGCTGACGATCACCGAGCGCTGGCCCATTCACCGCCGGCCCCCGGCCTTCGACCAGCTGGAGTCCAAGGAGCAGATGTTCGAGACCGGCATCAAGGTCATCGACCTGCTCACCCCCTACGTCCAGGGCGGCAAGATCGGCCTGTTCGGCGGGGCGGGCGTGGGCAAGACGGTCCTCATCCAGGAGATGATCCAGCGCGTGGCCCTGGACCACGAGGGCGTGTCCGTGTTCGCGGGCGTGGGCGAGCGCACCCGCGAGGGCAACGACCTCATCGTCGAGATGGGGGAGGCGGGCGTGTTCGACAAGACCGCCCTGGTGTTCGGCCAGATGGACGAGCCGCCGGGCACGCGTCTGCGGGTGGCCCTGTCCGCCCTGACCATGGCCGAGTACTTCCGCGACGTCCAGCACCAGGACGTGCTGCTGTTCATCGACAACATCTTCCGCTTCACCCAGGCCGGCTCCGAGGTCTCCACGCTGCTGGGGCGCATGCCCTCGGCGGTGGGCTACCAGCCCAACCTGGCCGATGAGATGGGCCAGCTCCAGGAGCGCATCACCTCGGCGGGCGGGCACTCCATCACCTCCCTGCAGGCCATCTACGTGCCGGCGGACGACTACACCGACCCGGCCCCGGCCACGACCTTCGCCCACCTGGACGCCACCACCGAGCTGAGCCGGGAGGTGGCCGCGCGCGGCATCTACCCGGCCGTGGACCCGCTGGCCTCCACCTCGCGCCTGCTGGCCCCCCAGTACGTGGGCCGCGAGCACTACGAGGTGGCCACCCGCGTGAAGTCCATCCTCCAGAAGAACAAGGAGCTCCAGGACATCATCGCCATCCTGGGCGTGGACGAGCTGAGCGAGGAGGACAAGGTGACCGTGGGCCGGGCCCGGCGCATCGAGCAGTTCCTGAGCCAGAACATGTACATGGCGGAGAAGTTCACGGGCGTGGCCGGCTCCACCGTGCCCGTGTCGGAGACGGTCGAGGCCTTCAAGCGCATTGTCGACGGCGACTACGACCACCTGCCCGAGCAGGCCTTCTTCAATATCGGCGGCGTGGAGGACCTGGAGCGCCGCGCGGCCGAGATCGGCAAGGAGTGAGCGGCCATGGCGCAGGAGGGGCCCGGGGCGCGGGGATCCGGTTTGAGCGTGGAGGTGGTCTCCCGCCACGGGGGCACCGTCTTCGCCGGTGAGGCGGAGCGGGTCTCCGTGCCCCTGATCGACGGCGAGCTCGGCGTGCTGCCGGGCCGCCAGCCGATCCTGGCCCTGCTGGGGCGCGGCACGGTGCGCATCGTCGGGGAGGACGGGTCCGCCGCGCCGATCGTCGTGGCGGGCGGCTTCTGCTCGGTGGACCACAATGTGGTGACCGTGGCCGCCGACCGGGTCGGCTCGGAGATCACGGGCACGGCCGAGGACATCGATATGCTCACCGAGACCGTGGTGGCCACGGACTCGGAGGACCTGGACTGACGATGGGCGCGATGGGCTGGTGCGTGCCGGCGGTCCTGGCCGGCTCGCTCGTGCTCGTCGTCGTCTTCCTGGGGCGCCTGCGCTTCCTGGCCTCGCAGGTCGGCTCCTTCGAGTGCGCCCTGCTGCGCTCGGGGCGCAGGCGCTATATGAGCGGCATCGCCACCTTCGGCGACGAGGCCATCGAGTGGCACCGGCTCATCTCCCTGTCGCCGCGGGCCCGTTACCGGATGCACCGCGACGACCTGGTCCTGGGCGGGCCCCGCCCCCGGGCGGGCGGGCGGATCGTCGACGTGACCTGCACGGTCGCGGGGAAGTCCTTCGATCTGGCCATGCTCAGCGACTCGCACTCGGCGCTCGTGGCCTGGCTGGAGTCCGCCGCCCCCACGCAGCCCTCGCTCCTGTGAGTCAGCGCGCGCCGGGCCCGGGGGCTGCGCCGGGGCGGGGGGCGCGGGTCGCCCGCACGGAGATCACGTGCACCAGGTGCTCCAGCGGCCCGCGCGCCCAGATCGCAAGCCACGCCATGGCGAAGACGGCGAACCCGCCCGCCATGGCGGCGAAGAACCGGTTGTCCGTCGGGTCGTACGGGTTCTCCGTCGCCCAGATCACCACGATGTGCCCGCAGTAGACGGTCAGGGACATCGAGCCCATGGCGGCCAGCGGCGCCAGCACGTGGCGCGCCCGGCGGCCGACGAGCTGGAGCACGGCGATGAGGGTCATGGCCGCGCCCCCCGAGCCCAGCGCCTCGAAGGGCGTATCCGAGTGCGGGGCGGCGGTGGCCAGCTGCGACAGGCCCGGGGGCCCGGGGTCGATGATCGCCCCGCCGTCCTCCTCGGTCCCACCGCCCTTCTCATCGAACTGCGCCGTCCAGGATGACGACGCGGCGTCGGACGGGGCGCCGGGGCCCTCCGGGGGGTCGGCGTCCTCGAGGTGGCACTGGGCGGGGTCGGCGGGGGAGACGAGGTGGTAGGAGTCGGGGCTCTGCGGGGAGACGGCGAGGCTCGCGGCCCAGCCGCCGGCGTAGCCGAGCCCGGCGCACAGCGCGCCCGCACCCGCCAAACGCCACAGGTTGGCCGAACGGGACCAGTCCAGGCGCGACAGCCCCAGGCCGAGGTAGATGTAGGCCATCCACAGCGCGCCGGAGTAGGCGCCGGTGAAGAAGAAGGACAGGAGCGCGCTGTTGCCGTCCGACACCGCGGGGAAGAAGGTCAGCCCCGCGCGGCCCAGGGCCCACGGGGCGCCCTGCACGAGCACCGGGCCGATCGCGGCGGTCAGGCCCGCCAGGACGAAGAGGCGGCGCGCCCTCCAGGTCAGGACGGGGATGGCCAGGGCCAGCCAGGCGGCGTAGTAGCCCAGGATGATCGCCACCATGGTTCCGAAGGTCGACAGGACCGCACCCAGGACCAGGAGCAGGGCGGAGCGCACGAGCAGCCGCAGCCGGGTGCGCACGAGCTGCTCGCCGGTGTGCGGCGCGGTGCGGCCGCTCATGATCCCCAGGGAGAAGCCGGCGATGACCGAGAACAGGACGGCGGCGCGCCCGTGCGCCTGATTGAGCAGGCCCGGCACGGAGGTCAGGCCGCAGGTGGTCAGGCCCACGTGGGCGGCCATCATGCCGATGAGGGCCAGGCCGCGGGCGGCGTCCAGGCCCACCAGGCGGTTCGGCCCGGCCGTGCCGGTCAGGTAGGCGCCCCGGCGGCGCGGCAGCCGCCAGGAGAAGCGGGAGCGGTCGGTCGGGGCGGCGGGCGAGGGTGCGGCGCCCGCACCCGCCGCGGCGCGTTCGGGGGGATGGGTCATGGGCGCATCGTGCCGCGGCGCCGCGGCCCCGTCCAGCCGGCAACGGTAGGCTGCCCGGGTGCGCGTCGTCATCGCTTCCTGCTCCGTGGACTACTCCGGGCGCCTGGACGCCCACCTGCCCCGGGCCACCCGGCTCATCATGGTCAAGGCCGACGGCAGCGTGCTCGTCCACTCCGACGGCGGCTCCTACAAGCCGCTGAACTGGATGAGCCCGCCCGCCCGGCTCGCCGAGGTCGACCCCGACGAGGAGGACCGGGAGATCGGCGTGATCGCCCGCTGGGAGGTGAGCGCCACCAGGACCGACGACCGGCTCGTCATCCGCCTGTTCGACATCGTCTCCGACACCAGTGCGGACCTGGGCGTGGACCCGGGCCTGACCAAGGACGGCGTCGAGGCCCATCTCCAGGAGCTCCTGGCCGAGCGGGTCGAGGTGCTCGGGCCCGGGTGGAGGCTCGTGCGCCGGGAGTACCCCACGCCGCTGGGCCCGGTCGACCTGCTCGTGCGCGACGAGTCCGGCGCCGCCGTCGCCGTCGAGGTCAAGCGCGTGGGCGGGATCGACGGCGTCGAGCAGCTGACCCGCTACGTCGACATGCTGGACCGCGACCCGCTCCTGACGCCCGTGCGCGGACTCTTCGCCGCCCAGCAGATCAGGCCCCAGGCGCGCGTGCTGGCCGAGGACCGCGGCATCCGCTGCGTGGTCCTGGACTACGACGCCATGCGCGGCCTGGACGACCCCTCCTCCCGGCTGTTCTGACGGGCGGCGCCATGGCTGCAACGGCCCCCGCCCCGCGTGAGATGTCCTACCTGCGCCTGGTCGCCCAGGGGCTCGTGGGGGCGACGGCGGCGCCGGAGCCCGCCGAGGCGGTGCGCCGCCAGCTGGCCGTCCAGGGCCAGCAGGTCTCCTCCGCGTCCCACGCGATCGTCTCCCGGACCGCGCGGGCCGGGCGCGCCGACGTCGACGCGGCCTTCGAGGCCGGCCGGCTGGTGCGGTCCTGGCCCATGCGCGGCACCATCCACATCACGACGGCGGCCGACCACCACTGGCTGCGAGTCGCCCTCATGCATCGGATGGACGCGTGGGCGAGGCGCACCGAGAAGTGGCTGGGGCTCGACGACGCCCTCCTGGAGCGGGCGGGCGGGCTCGCGCTGGCGGCCATCGCCGCCGAGGGGCCGCTGCGCCGCGCCCGCCTGCTGCGGGTGTGGCGGGACGGCGGCCTCATGGGCGCCGACTCCGGGTCCGACTCCGGCGCCGGGGC
>ERZ773038.1157-NODE-1157-length-15403-cov-4.773326_pt1 | contig 15403 bp, 5 predicted proteins | sample MGYA00511665_ERZ773038 | MGnify/ENA primary metagenome ERZ773038 (study PRJEB29015, sample SAMEA2737966) | human oral metagenome | biome: human oral; feature: human-associated habitat; material: dental | place: China | collected 2028 ... | reverse complement strand
CGGAGCACCCCCGGACGTCCACGGGAGCGAGGGTCCCAGGGGGGAGAACTCGTTGAAGAGGCGCGCCGTCCACGTCCGGGAACACCGTCCGCAGAGCCTCATGCCGTGTCATGAGATCCCCGATCGCCTGGCGGAGGACGACCTCGTCCACCCGGCTCGACGCCCGCAGGACGAGTGGGACGTTGTAGGCGGCGCTGTCACCGATCCTGCCCAACAGCCACAGACGCCGCTGCGCTGGGGAGGCCGGAACCTCCCCTCGCCCGGCAACGGGCGACAGCATGGGGTGCTCATCGGGGGAGGCGACGGTCCGGTCAATCAGTCCGGCGGGGCTCGGCGCCTCGAAGACGTCTCGTAGCGAGATCCTTCCTCCGACGGCCTCCGGCCAGCGGCTGACCAGTCGTGTGGCGAGAAGGGAGTGCCCGCCCAGGTCGAAGAAGTCGTCGTCGACGAGAACCTCCTCAAGGCCGAGAACCTCCCCGAAACAGCGGCACGCTGCCCGTTCCGCCGACGTGGCCGGCGCGCGCCCCTGACGAGGGGGCGCGGAACCGGGAGCGGGAAGAGCACTGACGTCGAGCTTGCCGCTGACGTTGAGCGGCAACTCCTCCAAGAGCACGACTCCCGACGGAACCATGTACCTGGGAAGGCTCCGGGCGAGGGCCCGACGGATCTGCGCGCCGTCCAATTCGCCGACGACGTAGGCGACGATCCGCTGGTCGCCGGGGACGTCTTCGCGTACGAGGACCGCGCAGGACCTGACGCCGTCGAGCGCGGCGATCGCCGACTCGATCTCGCCGAGCTCGATACGCAGTCCACGGACTTTCACCTGGTCGTCGCTCCGACCGAGGAATTCGAGCCCGCCGTCCTCCCTCCATCGAACGACGTCGCCGGTGCGGTACATCCGCTCCCCGGGAGCATCGAGGTCGGCCACGAAGCGCGCGGCCGTCAGGGCCGGACGACGGCGGTAGCCGCGGGCGAGCCCCGGGCCGGAGAGGTACAGCTCACCGGGCACACCCGGTGCCACGGGTCGCAGGCGGTCGTCGAGCACCCTGGCGACGAGACCGTCGGTCGGACGACCGATCTCCGGCTCGCGAGCGCCGTCGAGCGGCCGGGACATGAGGCTCGTGATCGTCACCTCCGTGGGACCGTAGGTGTTGAGAATGGTCCGCCCGGTCGCCAGCCAGCTGCGCACGAGGGAAGCGGGGCACGCCTCTCCACCCAGGTTGATGCCGCGCAGAGTGCTGAAGGCCCCGGGTTCAAGGCTCTGCAAGCGGGAGGGAGTCAGTTCGCAGTACGTGATGCGCTGTCCGCGCAGGAGCTCGGCGAGCTCTTCGCCGGCGACGACGTCCGGCCCGGGGAGGACGAGAGTGCCGGCGACCGCGAAGGCCGTGAGCATGTCGATCACTGAGACATCGAAGCTGAAGGAGGCGAGCTGAAGCAGGCGGAGGTCACCATCCAGAGCGAATCCGCGGACCTGTGAGGCGACGGCGCCGGCGAGACCCGTATGACTCACCTCCACGCCCTTGGGACGACCCGTCGATCCGGACGTGTAGATGACGTAGGCGATCTCGTTCATCGGAGGCCGCGGCCAGACGACTGGGCCCCCCGGCCCGTCGGCGCCGCGGACGTCCAGGACCGGCCATTCGACTGGAAGACCGGGACCATCCGGGGAGGTGATGACGGCCAGTGGGGCGCAGTCCTCGAGGATGTAGGAGATGCGCTCGACGGGATGGGCCGGGTCGATGGCGAGGTGGGCCGCGCCCGTACGGCCCACCGCGAGAATCGCCACGACGGCGTCCACGCACTTGGGCATGAAGATCCCGACAACGGTCCCGGGGCGTGCCCCCTCGGCGCGGAGCCTCCGCGCGAGAGCCTCGACTCTCGCATCGAGCTCCGCGTATGTGAGGCGGAACGCGCCCTCCTCGAGGGCGACACCGTCCGGACGCGAAGCCACCGCCTCGTCGAAGAAGTCCATGTACCGCCGCGGCGCGGGCGCGTCACCGCCGACGCCCCATGCCGCGACGGCGGATGCGACGTCCTCCGGGACCACACCGAGCTCGCGCACCGGTGTATGAGGGGCGGCGCAGGCTCCGGCCGCCAGTTCGCACCAGGCGCGTCCCAGGTAGCGGGCCCGGCTCTCGTCGTAGACGTCGGTCGAGAACTCGACCTCGATCTCGCTGCTGCCGTCATCGCGGTCAAACAGACAGAAGTTGAGGTCGAACTGCGCGGTGCCCGGGTCCAGATCCGTGATGGGACTCGCGGCGACCCCCAGGTCCAGCTCGATGTCCGCCCCCCGCTGGACCGCGACACCGATCTGGAACAGCGGATGGCGGTTCAGGGACCGCGTCGGCCTGAGCTCGTTGACGAGCACGTCGAAGGGCAGGTCCGCGTGCTCGATCGCGTCCAGCGTCGACTCGCGAGCGGCGGCGCAGAGCTGGGCGAAGGTCGTCGCGGGCCCCACCTGGCAGCGCATGACCACCGTATTGACGAAGAGTCCGACAAGGTCCTGGAGCGCCTCCTCGTCTCTGCCGCTGACCTGGGAGCCCAGGACCGCGTCTTCAACGCCGAAGTGGCTGACGAGGGCGGCGACGAGCGCCTGGTTGAGCATCTGGGACGTGCAGCCCAGGCGTCGCTCAAGACCGCGGAGACGCTCGCGCAGGTCCGCTGGAACTGGTACGAGGACACGCGATCCCCTGCCCGTGGACACCGGCGGGCGGGGCGAGGCCAGAGAAAGCTCGGTGTCCTCCGGGATCCCCTCCAGGCGCCTGCGCCAGAACGCGAGCTGCTCCGCAGCAAGGGATCTCGGGTCGTCGACGTCGCCCAGGAGCTCGCGCTGCCAGGCGGCGAAATCGCGGTACTGGACGGGCAGGGCCGGGAGGCTCTCGCACGTTCCGTCACGATGCCCGCGATAGAACAGGGACAGGTCCCGGGCGAGGGGGGCCATGGACGCGCCGTCCGCTGCGATGTGGTGCAGGACGAGAAGGAGGATCCACCCCTCTCCCTCGGCGACGAGGTGGGCGTGCAGCGGCAGCTCGTGCGCGAGGTCGAATGGGACTGTTGCGAGGCGGCGCACGAGCGAGTCGGCGTCCTCCGCCGCCTCGATCACGTCGAGGATGGAGGTGACCTCTTCGGCGGGGACGACATCCGCCACCGGCTCGCCGTCGACGGCGCGCAGTCGCGTGCGAAGGACCTCGTGACGCCTGACGACGTCGAGGAGCGCACTGGACAGCGCCCCGACATCCAGACCCGCTCCGAGACGGACCGCGAGGGGGATGTTGTACGCGGGGGAGTCGGGTTCCGTCTGCCCCAAGAACCATAGGCGGCGCTGTCCGAAAGAGAGTTGCTCGCGCATGACTCGTTATCCTTCAGTGATCTGTCGGGGTGAGGGGGATGAGCCGAGGCCGGGGAGGTCGCCTGGTCGAGCGCAGGGCCCGAGATGCCAACAGGGCCGGGGTGGGGGCCTCGAAAAGGTCGCGGATCGTGATCGACCACCCGGATTCAGCGAGCAGGGAGACGACTCGGGCCGCGATCAGGGAGTGACCTCCACAGGCGAAGAAGTCCGTCGTCCGTCCGACGCGGTCCCTGCCCAGGGCGGCGGCGAAGGCCCCGCACACGAGCGCTTCGAGGTCGCCGATCGGTGCGGCTTCCTCCGGCGTCTCCTCCAGGTCCGGCTCAGGCAGCGCACGGGTGTCGAGCTTCCCGTTGGGGGTGAGGGGGAAGGCGTCGAGGAGGATGATGCGGGAGGGCACCGCGGCGGCCGGGAGGTGCTCACGCGCCTCGCGCAGCAGCAGAGCCGCGTCCGCCGAGGCGACGACGTAGGCGACCAGCACCTGTCGCTCGGGGCTTTCCCCGCGAACCATGACGTGCACGGCGCGAACCCCCGCGACGCGGCCGAGAACCGCGGCGACCTCGTCGAGCTCAATGCGGTTCCCGCGCAACTTGATCTGCCTGTCGTTCCGCCCGAGGTAGAGGAGCTCACCGTCATGGTCCCATCGGACGACGTCGCCGGTTCGGTAGAGGCGCTCGCCCCCGCCCTCCGGGTCGGCGACGAAACGGCTCGAGGTGAGGCCCGGACGCCCGAGGTAGCCACGAGCCAGGCCCGGGCCGCCGATGTACAGCTCACCGGGGACGCCCGGCGGCACCGGCCTCAGGAGCCGGTCGAGGACACGAAGACGGGAAGCGCTGAAGGGCCTGCCGATCGGAGGGGGCGCCCCATCGGCGCTGAGCGGACCCGACACAACGACCGTCGTCTCCGTCGGCCCGTAGGCGTTGAACATTGCCCGTCCCGGGGCGAAGCGGAAGACGAGTTCCGCGCCGCACGCCTCGGCACCGACCAGAAGGGTTCCCAGACCTGTGACCTCGGCGGCGTCGACGGTGGCCAGCACACCGGGTGTCACCAGGGCGATGTCGCAACGGTTCAACCAGTCGGCGAGCTGGGAGCCGGCCAGCACGCCCGGGGGAGGCAGGACGAGCACACCGCCGCAGGGCCATGCCAGGCACAACTCCAGGATGGACGCGTCGAAGGAGAGGGAGGCGAGCTGGAGCACGCGCTGTCCCGGCCGCAGGTCGTACCTCTGCTGCTGGGCGCGGGCGAGGGCGCCCAGTCCCCGCTTGGGGACCTCCACGCCCTTGGGGGCGCCCGTGGACCCCGAAGTGTAGATGACGTAGGCGATGTCGTCCGCTTCGAGAGGGACCCGCCTGCCGATGTCCGTTGACGGAGCAACGTCCGGCGCCGCCATGTCGAGGACCGTCACCGGCGCCCCGCACGAGGAGACGGCCGTCACCCCGTCACCGGAGGCGACGACGGTGCGGGTCATGGAGTCGATGAGGATATGGCGGAGCCGGGCACCGGGATAGGCCGAGTCCAGCGGGACGAGCACTGCGCCGGCACGCGCGACGGCGAGAATGGCGACAATGGTGCTCACCGATCGCGGGACGCAGACGCCGACACGATCACCGCGGCAGACGCCCCGGCCCTGCAGCCAACTCGCAACGACGCGGCTGCGGCGATCCAGTTCGCCGTAGGTCAGTGCGCCGTCATGGGCCTCCACGGCCACCGCCTCCGCGCCCGCGGCCTCCATCGCCCGGGCGAAGAGAGTCTCCAGACCGGCCGGGTCCGCGTCGACGCCCCGCGGCTCACCCCAGGTCCGGACGGACATCGCATCCGCGGCATCCAGGGGGCCGAGCTCGTGCACATGGGCTGCGGGCCGGGACGCGGCGGCGCGAGCCAGCGCCACGAAATCGTCCAGGATCCTCATGATAGTCCGGTCGTCAAAAAGGTCCCGCGAGTAGTCGGCGAGGACGACGATCCCGTCGGGCTTCTCCTCGAGAGTCACGGTCAAGTCGAATTTCGTCCCGATGACCAGACTACGGGATCGAGCCACGTCGAAAAGAGCGCCCGGAGCCGCGGCGCGCCGATGGTCCTGCAGAGTGAACATCACCTGGAAGAGCGGGTGCCGTCCTTGTGACCGATCGGGGTTGAGACGTTCCACGATGCTGTCGAACGGCGTGTCGCCCCGCCCGAGGGCCTCCAGGTCCGTCCTGCGCAGCTGATCGAGCAGCTCGAGGAAGGTGGGATCCCCCGAGAGGTCGGCGCGCAGGACGAGCGTGTTGACGAACAGTCCCACCATGTCCCGGACGCCCTCATCCTCGCGCCCGGCGGTCACGGTACCGATCACGATGTCATCCCCGGCCCCGTAGAGCTGCATGAGGAGCGAGAAGACGCCGTGCAGTGCGATGAAGGAGCTCACCCCGGCCCGGGCGGAGAGCCTCTTGATGAGGCGGTGGGTCTGCGCATCGATCCTCGCGCGCGTCTGACCGCCGCCGCGCCCCGTGACGGCGCCACGGCTCCGGTCGAGCGGGAAGGTGACCTCGGCGGGCAGGGAGTCGAGCCGGCGGCTCCACCAGAGCAGCCCCTCCTCGAGGCGAGCGGGGTCTACCCGCCTCTCCGCATGGATCCAATCGTAGTACTGCAGCTCGGGCGGGGGCATGCGCGGTGGCCCGCCGGCTAGCCGCGCCCGGTACGCCGTCTCCAGGTCTGCGAGCAGGGGCCCCATCGACCAGCCGTCCGCCGCGATGTGGTGGACGACCAGGACGACCGCGGCCTCGGATCCGCGGCGGATGACCTCTGCTCTCAGCGGGAGCTCCCTGGTGAGATCGAAGACGTGGCCAGCCGCATCGAGTTCGCTCCGGTCGCTCCGCTCCACGACGTCGGGGAGGATGTCGAGCGCCTCCGCAGGTGCGAGGATCCTCTGCCTCGGCTCGTCCCCCTCGACGACCAGCGTCCTCAGTGGCTCGTGCCGGATGACGAGGTCTCCCAACGCCGCGCGCAGCGCCTTAGGGTCGATATCGGGAGCGTTGATGACGACCGGGATGTTGTAGACGGCCGAGGCGCCGTCGATCTTCTGAAGGAGCCACATACGGCGCTGAGCAGCCGTCATCGGGATGAAGCCGTCATCGGGCCGCGGAACGGGACGGAGCCGTGTCCTGTTCGCGCCTGCCGACGCCGCGCGCAGGAATCCGCGGGCCGTGGGGTTCTCCAGGACGTCCCTGGCGGTGACGTGGATCCCGGCCTCGGCAAGCCGACTGACAAGCCTGACCACGAGGAGCGAATGCCCTCCCAGACTGAAGAAGTTGTCGTCGGGCCCGACGTCCTTCACTCCCAGGACCTCGCCCAGCACGCGACAGGCTCTCCGCTCGGAGGGGTCCTTCGCATTGTCACCGGAACCCACGAGCGGCGCCACGGGCAGGGCCCGCCGGTCTATCTTCCCGTGCGCCGTCCGAGACAGCTCCGCGAGCCGCATCCAGCGCGTTGGCACGCAGTGGGCGGGCAGACTCTCCTCGGCCCGCGTCCTGGCGGCCTGAAGCGCGTCCTCGTCGCACACGAGATAGGCATTGATCGCAGGCGCCGTCTCGAGATCGTCCCTGAGAATAACGGCAGCGGCCCTGACACCGGGGACGGAGGCGAGGACATTCTCGATCTCGCCGAGCTCGATCCGGAATCCGCGGAGTTTGACCTGGTCGTCGTTGCGCCCGACGAAGTGAAGCTCCCCCGATGCGTCGAGCCGTACGAGGTCACCGGTCCGGTACCGCCGGCGGCCCCCAGGCCCTGCGACGAAGGACGCGGCCGTGAGCCCCGCCCGTCCGACGTATCCGCGGGCAAGACCCGGTCCACTCATATAGAGCTCTCCGACGACGCCCGGCACGACCGGACGCAGCCACTCGTCCAGCACTTCGAGTCGGGCGCCGCAGATCGGTTCGCCGATGGGGATCGACGTCGAAGTCGCGCCCTCGAGACGGTGGCCGGAGCCAAAGATGGTGGCCTCGGTCGGCCCGTAGAGATTGACCAGGGAGTCGCGCCCCCCGACCGACTCGGCGAGTCGGGGAGGAAACGCCTCCCCGCCGATAATGAGGGTCATTCCGTCGGGGATCGTGCGAGGGTCGAGCGCCACCGCGAAGGACCCGACCATGAAGGCGTGAGTAACGCCGAGGCGACGCCACTCCGCGACGAGGGCCCCGGCCGCGTCCCTGCGCTCGTCCGCAATGAGGGCGCAGGAGGCGCCGGCCAGCAGACCGATCGTCAGTTCCAGGATGCTCGCGTCAAAGCCGGGAGAGGCCGCCTGCGCCATCACCGAGCCGTCGGTCACGCCGCACCACTTGCACTCGGACTCAACGAGATTCCCAATCCCCGCATGCGTGATGCACACGCCCTTGGGCCTACCGGTGGACCCGGACGTGTGGATGATGTAGGCGCCGGAGTCCGCCGGGAGGGATCTGCCCGGGGCGTCCTTGACGGGCTCTGCACGGGCGAGCGCCCCGTCCCGCTCGGCGTCGGTGTCCGCCACGACGACGAGACGCGCCCCCGCGTCCCAACGGGCCCGGTCCGTCTCGAGCGTGATAACGAGTCGGGCGTCGGTGTCCTTGACGACCATCCGCAGACGTTCATCGGGATAGTGACGGTCGACGGGTTGCCAGACGGCACCGAGGATGTTGACGCCGAGATAGGCCGCGACGTAGTCGAGGCCGCGAGGAAGCGCGCAGGCGACGACGTCCTGAACTCCGACGCCGCGAGTGCGGAGAAGCGCCGCCCAACGTCGGGCTCTGACGTCGAGCTCGGCCCGCGTCCACCGCCCCTCCCCGACCTTCAGCGCAAGGGCCCGGGGATCCGCGTCAACCCGATCGGACCACAGCCCGGCGACTGTGCGCGGCGCGGTCCCGGGAGCGCCGACGAGCGCCTTCGGCTCGTCCGTGAGGAGCGGATCGATCGTCCTCAAAGGCGTATCGGGACGGGAGAGCACCTGCGCGAGCAGCCACTCGAGTCGTTCGACCAGACGCTCGCCCTGGAGTCCGCCCACCCGGTCGCTGTACTCGAGGGCACCGAGCAGGCCCGCCGGGGACTCTCCCTCGAAGCGCTCCGTCACCGCGAATGTCAAGGGGAAGCGAGCCGTCGGCATCGGCGTGGGGTACTGGCCCGTGAGGGGCAGGCCCGGGAGCAGCAGGGTCGCTCCCGAGGCGCCATGGGCGCCGTAGTCGGAAACGAAGTCTTTGTCTCCGACTCCCATCGTGATGAGGACGTCGATCCACGGAGTGCGATCCGGCCGCCTCTCCGGATTGAGCGCCTCCACGACCGCGTTGAACTCGACGTTCGAGTGCTGCAGGGCCTCCACGTCGTTGGCGTGCGTACGGGTCACGAGTTCGGCGAATGAACGTTCGAGGTCGACGCCGCTCGGCAGCGCCACGGTGTTGACAAGCAGACCGAAGACATCGGTGAGCTCCGATCTGTCGCGCAGGGCGACGGTCGCTCCGATGGTGAAGCGATCGCCGGCGCCCAACTCGTGGAGCAGGAGCGCGACCGCGCTGTGCAGGACGACGAAGGTCGTCGTCCCGCACCTCTGGGCGAGTGCAACGAGCATGGAGTGCATCCGCCGGTCCAGAGCGAAGGAGACCCGACCGGCCTGCCCGCATCCGCCCCGCGGGAGTTGCGGGGTTCCCGAATCCAGGCCGGCCAGCGCTTCGCGCCAGAAGCCGAGACCCTCCGCCATCCGGCGACTGTCCCGAGCGCACCCCAACTGCCAGTGCGCCACATCCGCCATCTGGACGGCGGGCCTTCCCCACCGCGGGGCCCGGCCGTGGACTCGTGCGCCGTAGGCTTGAGCGAGATCCCGGTCCAGGATCCGCATGGACCAGCCGTCGCAGCCGATGTGGTGCACCACGACCGCCAGGACGTAGTCCGCGGTCGTCTCGATGAGCACCGCCCGGACGGACTGCTGGGACAGATCGAAGGGGTCGTTCACGAGCTCGTCGATCCGGGGACCCACCTCCGACGGCGTCAGCCGCTGATACGCGAGTCCGTCCTGCAACGGGTCCACGTCGTGCACGCTCTGCCGCACGTCCCCCCCAACCTGGGTGTACCGGGTGCGCAACGGCTCGTGCCGTTCGACGACGTCGAGCCACGCCGCCCGAAGAGCGCCGACGTCGAGACTGCGGTCGAGCCGGACCGCTGCCGGCACAACATACCCGGAGCCGCCCACGGCGAGCGTCTCGGCCAGCCACATGCGCGCCTGAGATGGAGAGCACTCCATATGCGCGGAGCGGGGCACGGGGACCACCTCGCGCGAAGCGGCCGGGGGCCGCGCGTCGAGAACAGCGGCGATGTCGAAGACGCGGGGATTGGCCAGCATCTCGGACGCGCTGACGCGCCGTCCGGAGCGGGAGGCCAGCTCGGCCGAGATGCGAGCCAGATCCAACGAGTGGCAACCGAGATCGATCAGCGAGTCCTCGACACGGAGACCATCGATCCCCGTCACCGCCGTCACGGCGTCGGCCACCATCCGCTCGCTCTCGGTGCGAGGCGGACGACCACTGCTCGCACGAGTCCACGTCGGGGCGGGCAGACGCTCGCGGTCGACCTTTCCGCTGACGTTGAGGGGTAACTCGGGCAGCACTGTGACCGAGGCGGGAACCATGTAGTCGGGCAGCACCCGCGAGAGGGAGGCGCGGACGTCCTGGCCGGTCCTCCCCGGCCGAGCGAGCACGACGTAGAGGAGGAGGCGGTCGGCCTGGAGACCTGTTCCCAGAGTCGCCGCCGCATTCTCGACGTCGTCAAGGGCCGTGGCGGCGGCCTCGACCTCACCGAGCTCGACGCGGTGGCCGCGAATCTTCACCTGGTCGTCGGCTCGACCGAGATAGTGGATCTCCCCCGTCTCATCCACGTGCACACGGTCCCCGGTGCGGTACATGCGCTCGCCCGCGAAGAAGGGGTCCGCTATGAAGCGGTGGGCCGTCAGCCCGGCCCGTCCGAAGTACCCGCGGGCCAGACCGGGTCCCGCGACGTATAGTTCGCCGTCGTTCACCGGTTGAAGCCGGTCGTCGAGGACGTAGGCCCGCATCCCCTCGATCGGGTGGCCGATTGGGATCCGGTCCATCCGGACGTCCAGGTCATGGGAGTGCAGGCACGTGACCGTGGCCTCGGTGGGCCCGTAGGTGTTGACCATCCGGCGGCCGCCCACCGCCCATTGCCTGACCAGGCCCGTCGGGCAGGCCGACGCTCCCACGAAGAGGCACTCCAGGGCGGGGACCGTTGACGGGTCGGCGCCGACGAGCACCGGCGGCGGCACCAGAGCGTGCGTCACACCCCAGTCGGCCATCTGGTCCGCCAGGTCCTGCCCGGCCCTACGATCCGGACTGGGCAGAACCAGGACGGCCCCGGCCCACCACGTGGCGAGGATGTCCTTGACGGACGCGTCGAAGGAGAGGGACGCGGTCTGCAGGACCCGACTCGTCCTGCGAAGCCCCCAAGACAGGGCCTGCGAGCGGGCCAGGGCCTCCAGGCCGCTGTGCGTGACCATCGTCCCCTTGGGGAGGCCGGTCGTGCCCGAGGTGTAGATGACGTAGGCCGTTGAGCCCTCGGGCGGCAGGGGCCACGGCACGCGCACCGCGGTACCGGCCTCGACCGACTCGGACCCGGAGACGGTGAAGTGGGCGACGTCAATCAGCAAGGGCCCGTGCGGCAGCCTCTCACGCGTCGCCTCGGAGACGATGACCGCCTGGGGGGCCGCGTCCCCGATGAGATAGTTCAGGCGCTCGCTCGGATACGTTGGATCGAGTGGAACGTAGGCCGCGCCCGTTCTCGTGACGGCGACGAGGGCGACAATCATGGCAGCGGATCGAGGTACGCAGATCCCGATTCTCTGCTCGGCCCCGCCGATCCCGGCCTTTTGCAGGGCGCGGGCGAGGGCCTCCGCACGCGCATCGAGCTCGCGATATGTCATCTGACCGTCGTGGGCGTCAACGGCCATCCCCTCAGGATTCAGGCTCAACGCCCGGTTGAATAACGCGGCAAAAGTTGACATCTGGAGACTCCTTGCAGGTGGCACAGGGACACACCTCCCGCTCGAGGTCGTCCAGCGGGAGATATCAGGGGACGAAAAGAAACTGGGGAGGGCCGGAAGCGCCCTCGCCCTCTACTTCTCCATCGCAGCGATGAGCGACGCGGGTCGCATATCGGTCCAGTTGGCATCCACCCATTCTATTGCGGCGTCCCGCCCGAGGGGTCCGGCCACTTGCCGCCACCCGTCGGGGACATCTGCGAACACGGGCCAGATGGAATGCTGATTCTCGGCGTTGACGAGAACCAGGAACTCGCCGTTGGGGTCATCGAAGGGGTTCATGGTGTTCTACTCCGTTTCATGGATCGTTCCCGGCGGATCGCATAGCAGGAAAGGAAGTTCAGGGCGCGCGGAGCGTACCTCCCCTCGGATGCGAGAGGCAGTAGCGGTCACGCGGGAATAGGGATTTACAGAGAGGATGTCGGAGTCATGGCCCACACCAGTCGAGAAGCAGATCAACAAATTCTCGAGGGCGTTCTCGAGGCCACATGTGCTCGGCATCGGGAACCACCACTAGTCTGGAGTCGTCGATGAGTTCTGCTGCGCGGCGACAACTGTCTCGAAACTCCGCGTCCGCCCCGCCCTCGACGACCAGGGTCGGCACCTTCACCAGTTGAGCGTTGGCAGTCAGGGGCATGTCCCTCTGGGCCGCCACCGCCTGCCTGTTGGGCTCCGGCATGGTCTGACCGCCCATTCGCTGCGCGACCCCGCGCCCGGCGAACCTCAGAACCACCCTCTGGAAGAAAGTGCCGACGAGAGAGACGTCCCCGCCGATCCCCAGCAGTACGAGAGAACGAACTCTCGTCGAATCCGCTGCGGCGGCCGCCAGAGCGACTCGCGCCCCTAGAGAAAGACCGACAAGGTGCGCGGGATCACCGATCTCCTTCTCCGCCGAACGGATCGCGGAGATCGCGCGCGAAGCGGTGAAGGGGCCCGGCGCGGAGCCGAAGCCGGGAAGGTCGACAGCAAGAGGGCGGACATCGTGCGGAAGCAGCCGAAGAACCGGATCCCAGTAGCGTCCGTCGAACCACATGGGATGAACAAGAATGACAGGCACATTCATAGGTCAAGACCCTCCTGGTGCTCGCGAGCGGAGACATTCGTGCGCCCGTCGAAGAGCACTCGTTCAAAGCGGGGCGACGACATTAGTCGGCACACTTTCTACAGAATGCATCCCCGCGGGGAGCCCACAATAATGCACTCGCAGATCGACCATGGTCAGACATATCCGGGGATATATGTCGGGAGACGAGCGGACCGACCGCGGCAAGACGATCACCCATTTTTAAACTGACTCCTCCCCATTGTGAAGTGGTGGGACTTGTATGGGCGGAAACCGCCCGCGACGATCAGGGACTCGAACAGGGGATAAGTTATCGACTCACCGCGAGCATGTCTACGTGATCGTCATCACATTGCTTTGATGCTAACGAAAGCATAACTGTTTCGAATAGATATGGTGTAGGCGCGTCGTGAAATGACTCTTGGTATTTAAGATGTAGTAGGCGGAGCCTATCGGTACGTATTGGGCGGGTTCACCGGGTTCAGAAGCGCCGCCGCGCAGGGGTCGCCCGCCGGAGCGGCGACAGGCCGCTTCGACTCCTGCCCCGTCTGCGCAGACGTTGAGACGGCGCCTGCGCAGAAGGCCCTGAGCCGCCCAGCGACCGTCTCACCGGTTCACCAGGAGACCGGCACCGGGGCACCCTCGCGGTAGCCGGAGGCGGACTGGACGCCCACGACGGCCCGGGCCCGGAACTCGGGGATCGAGGCGGCCCCGGCGTAGGTGAAGGCGGAGCGCACCCCGGAGATGATGGAGTCGATGAGGTCCTCCACGCCGGGGCGGGCCGGGTCGAGGTACATGCGCCCGGCGCTGATGCCCTCCTCGAACAGGGCCTTGCGGGCCCGGTCGAAGGCGGCCTCGCCCTCGGTGCGGTCCATGACGGCGCGTGTGGAGGCCATGCCGAAGCTCACCTTGTAGGGGCGCGAGTCGGCGTCGTGCTGGATGTCCCCGGGCGACTCGTGGGTGCCGGCGAACCAGGATCCGACCATGACGTTGGAGGCGCCGGCCGCCAGGGCCAGGGCCACGTCGCGCGGGTGGCGGACCCCGCCGTCGGCCCACACGTGCGCGCCCAGCCGCGCCGCCTGGCGGGAGCACTCCAGGACGGCGGAGAACTGCGGGCGGCCCACCCCGGTCTGCATGCGGGTGGTGCACATGGCGCCCGGCCCCACCCCGACCTTGACGATGGAGGCTCCGGCCCCCACCAGGTCGCGCACCCCGGCGGCGGTCACGACGTTGCCGGCGGCGATGGGGACGGATGCGGGCAGGGCGGCGCGCACGGCGGCGACCGCCTCGAGCATGCGGTCCTGGTGGCCGTGGGCGGTGTCGACGACGATGACGTCCACGCCCGCGTCGACGAGCTCGACGGCCCGGCGGGCGGGTCGTCCGTTCATGCCGATGGCCGCGCCCACTCGCAGGCGCCCGGAGGCGTCGACGGCGGGGGTGTAGATGGTCGAGCGCACGGCCCCGGCGCGGGTGAGCAGGCCGACGAGCCGCCCGGAGGCGTCGACGACGGGGGCGAGCCTGCGGCGGGCGGCGCGCAGGGTCTCGAAGGCCTCGCGGGCGTCGACGCCCTCGGCCAGGGTGAGCAGCTCGGTGCTCATGACCGTGCGGACCTGGGTGAAGCGGTCGACGTCGGACACGTCCCCCAGGTCCACCATGCCCACGGGGGCGTTCGTCTGCGGGTCGACGACGACGGCGGCGCCGTGGGCGCGCTTGGGGATCAGCCCCAGGGCGTAGCCGCAGGTGTGGTGCGGCTTGACGGTGACGGGGGTGTCGTAGACGGGGTGGGAGGCCTTGACCTGGGCGACGGTGTCGACGACGACGTCGACGGGGATGTCCTGCGGGATGATCGTGATCCCGCCGCGGCGGGCGACGGTCTCGGCCATGCGCTTGCCGGCGACGGCCGTCATATTGGCCACGACGAGGGGGATGGTGGTGCCGGTGGCGTCATCGGTGGCCAGGTCCACGCCCATGCGACTGCCCACCGACGAGCGCGAGGGGACCATGAAGACGTCGTCGTAGGTCAGGTCGAAGGAGGGCGTCAGGCCGTTGAGGAACTCCACCCGCCGAGGATAGCGGGCCCGACGGCGACGGCCGGGTCGCCCCGAGACCGGCTGGAACTCCCGCCCGCTCGTCCCCGCGCCCGCCCGGCGCCCCGAATGGATAACGCCCCGCGACCGACTGGTGCAGCCGGGGGCGGGGCGTTGGTGCGCCAGAAGGGATTCGAACCCCCAACCTTCTGATCCGTAGTCAGATGCTCTATCCGTTGAGCTACTGGCGCATATCGTTTCCGACGAACAAGAACCCTACCCGCGCGCCCCGGACCCGCCAAATCGAGCCGCCGTGAATCGTGGCACAGGCCGCGCGCCGCCAGCCGCCGCCGTCCCGCCCGGGCTGACGTCGCCCCGCATCGGGCCTCGTCGGTCCGCGCCGGGCCTCGATCCGGCGAGCCCGTGGTGCGGGGACTTCGTGGCAGGTCGGGGCCCAGGGGCTCTCCGTCGGCGTCAGCCGGGCAGGGGCTGGAGCGAGTCGCCGGGCAGCAGGAGCTGGAGCGAATCCAGGAGCCGGGCGGCGGCGCCGCTGAAGTAGGTGCTGTGGGTGACCTTGACGGTCTCCAGGGAGTCGGAGCCGACGAGCACGATGTCCATCTCGGGGCGGTCGTGGTACTCGATCTCCGCGGCGCGGTAGGCGGTGGTGGCGGCGTCAGCGTCGGCGCCGAAGGACTCGTGGGACATGAGCTCGTCGCGGTGCCGGTCGTAGATGAGCAGGAAGTGCTGGATACGGCCAGTACTCGAGGTCATGACGATTCTCCTCGGGATGCGCGGGCGCAGTCCGGGTCTCATGGGTGAGGATGCGGGCCTCGCCGCCTCCCCGGCGGGCAGGGGTGGTAAGGAGGGCGGAGACGGGGAGATTCGAACTCCCGAGGGGTTTTATCCCCAACCTTCTTAGCAGGAAGGCG
>ERZ773038.1151-NODE-1151-length-15443-cov-3.625682_pt1 | contig 15443 bp, 12 predicted proteins | sample MGYA00511665_ERZ773038 | MGnify/ENA primary metagenome ERZ773038 (study PRJEB29015, sample SAMEA2737966) | human oral metagenome | biome: human oral; feature: human-associated habitat; material: dental | place: China | collected 2028 ... | reverse complement strand
ATCTCTGCAGCTACACAGATAGGCGGCCTACAGATGCAATTAAGCTATGCAGCGAGGACATGTCGTCCTTCTTACCGTCAGTTAAGCAATAACGTTACATACGGCAATCGTTTCTTGATGCAGTCGGGTAACCCACTGCTTCAGCACGAATACATCCACACCATAAGCTTAGGAGCAATGTGGAAGTTCATCCAGTTTGGCATCTCTTACAATGACCGTCGTCACGCCATTGTCTTCTGGAGCGAACAAGACAGTCATAACTCAGCTATCTCACGTCTTACCTACACGAATCTTCCAAGCATCAAGACAATATCTACTCAGTTAGCTTTTTCGCCAACAATCGGTATCTGGACACCTGAGTTCACGGCATTAATGAAGAAGCAATGGCTCACATTACATACGAGTACGAAAACTTATAAGCTGAACAAACCAATCTGGCAATTCAGCTTTAACAACACCTTTGACTTTGGAAAAGGTTGGTTGCTATCAATGGAGTCCTACCTCGTTACAAAAGGCGATGGCTTCTTCTGCTCGCTGGGCGTCTAAGTAGACCTCCATGCGGTGGCCCATGTTGAAGACTTTGTACATCTCGGCCCAGTCCGTGCCGCTCTGCTCGCGGATGATGCGGAAGAGGGGCGGCAGGGGGAAGAGGTTGTCTTTAACGACGCGCATGTCGTCGCCGATGAAATGGAGGATCTTCGTCTGCGCGCCGCCGGAGCAGTGCACCATGCCGTGGATCTCGGGGCGCATGGCGTCGAGCAGGGCCTTGACGACGGGAGCGTAGGTGCGCGTGGGAGAGAGGACGAGGCGGCCGGCATCTACGTTCAGGCCTTCGATGGCGTCCGTGAGGCAGAGACCACCAGCGTAAACGAGATCGTCAGGAACGGCGGCGTCAAAACTCTCGGGGTATTTCTCGGCCAAGTAGTGGGCGAAGACATCATGGCGCGCGCTGGTGAGTCCGTTGCTGCCCATGCCGCCGTTGTAGGCATGCTCATAGGAGGCTTGACCGAAAGAGGCCAATCCGACGATGACGTCGCCGGGGCGGATGCGCGCATTGTCGATCACATCGGCGCGGCGCATGCGGCAGGTGACGGTGCTATCGACAATGATCGTGCGCACCAAATCGCCCACGTCGGCCGTCTCACCGCCCGTGGCGTAAACGCCGATGCCCATCTCACGCAGCTCGGCCAGCAGCTCGTCTGTGCCGTTGATGATGGCAGAGATCACTTCACCAGGGATCAGCAGTTTGTTGCGCCCGATGGTGCTTGAGACAAGGATGTTGTCCGTGGCGCCGACGCAAAGCAGGTCGTCGATGTTCATAATCAGCGCGTCCTGTGCAATGCCTTTCCAGACGCTGAGGTCGCCCGTTTCGCGCCAGTATAGATAAGCAAGCGCCGACTTGGTGCCGGCGCCATCAGCGTGCATGATGTTGCAGTAAGCAGGATCAGCACCCAGTATGTCAGGGATGATTTTGCAAAAAGCCTTCGGGAAAAGGCCCTTGTCGATGCGTCGGATGGCGTTATGCACGTCTTCTTTCGAGGCGCTGACGCCGCGCCGTGTGTACCGTTGGTCGCTCATTATTGTTTTGTCTTCTGAGGGTAGACGTTTTCTGCGGTGTTTTGGGTTCTTTTTTCTGAGAAGCCTGAGGGGTTGTCTTCTTGACGAGAGCCGTTTTGGCTGCAGGCTTAGCCGTCGGCTTCGCGGCAGTGGCTTTGGCTGCTGGTTTGGCAGCAGACTTTGTGGCCGGTTTAGCGGCGGGCTTAGCGGCAGTTGGTTTGGCGGCCGGCTTAGCAGCGGGAGTCTTCGCCTTATTAACGACAGAAGCCGCAGGCTTCTTTGCCTGCGGCGCGCGCTGATCTTTAGGAGTGACCTTTTTCGTTGGAGTCGCTTTAGACTTCTCCGACGATGCCACCAACTTACCCGGCTGTTTCTTCGGTGTCGGGGCAGGCTTCTTCGCGGCGGGTGGGGAGACGGCTTTCTTCGTCGCCACCGGTTTCTTGGCGCTGGCTATGGCTGACTTCTTGACGGCAGTCGCAGGCTTTTTTACAGCGGCCGCAGCCTTCGAATCGGCAGCGGGTTTCGCAGCAGGCTTGGGAGTATCCGCTTTAGGAGCAGGAGCCGGTTTCTTAGCGTCAGCCGGAGCTGGCTTTTTCGGAGCAGCAGCCTTTGGATCGGGATCGGCAGCGGGTTTCGCAGCGGGCTTAGGAGCATCCGCTTTGGGAGCAGGAGCCGGTTTAGCAGCCGGAGCAGCTTCCTTTTTCGGTGCAGGTTTCGCCGGAGCGGGTTGGGCAGCTGGCTCTTTTTGAGCTTTGGGTGCGGCCGCTTCCGGTTTCGATTTTTTGGGCACCTTGATACCGTGGGCTGTGGGTTTCGTTCCCGGCTCAAGTTGCGTGGCGGCAGCGGGTTTGGTTTCGGCAGGTTTCTTGCGCTCCGGCTTTACCTCGGGTGAGGTGGCGGGACGCTTGGCCGGTGCCGATGGTGTGGAGACGCTCCTTGCGGGTCTCGAGGCGATGGGTTCGGAGGACGAGGCACTGGCCAGGTCATAGGCGTGCAGCTCGTAACGCTCAATCAGCTCGATCAGCTTACTGGCATACTTGGGATCAGAGGCGTAACCACATCGTTTCAATCCATGCGCCCAACCCACATAGTCTGTTGGCTTGAGCTCAAAGAGCGACTTGTAGTGCGCTCTGTCAGCGATGAAGTGCGAGTGATCTTCGTAGGATTGTTCTACGGAGGTGTACTTACGAAAGCGTTCCAAGCGACCATCATCTTGTTTATAGAGATAGTCACCCGTCCAGTTTCCGCATTTGATACCGAAGTGGTTGTTACCCTGAATCGCCAGGTAACTTTTCCCTGCGCTCGATTCAAGGATACCCTGTGCCAAGGTAATACTGGCAGGTATACGATGTCTGGTCTGCTGATGGATAGCAGCCTGATGATAAGCCTGGATATACTCTTCACAAGCATCCAAATTTCGAACTTCTGTTTTGCCAGCCTCCATGCGTTCGACGAGCACGGGGCTACTGGCAAGCGTAATACAGCCTATAATAACGGCAAGACGATATAGTGATAATGTACGTGGGCGCATCATGTATGAAAGTTCTATTATCTGAGTTTAAGTGTCTCTCCCTCTCGGGGCACATAACTTTGGTTTTTCTCGTTCAGGGCATAGAGCGTACTGACCTGTATGCCGTAGTACTGAGAAATGCTGTGCATAGATTCTCCGATCTGCACCTGATGATAAAGATGAGGCATATCGGCCCGTTTCTTCTTTTTCTCCAGGTAAACGATATCCCCCCGTCGCAGGGAGAAGTTCTCGGGGGATTCGTTGAATCGCGCCAGTTCGCGTGCCGTGAAGCCGAGATCCTGAGCGATCCGATCGAAGGTGTCGTTGTAGCGTGCGATGGTATAGAGTAGGCCACCCGTCTTGTAGACGTCACGGGGTTTCAGACCCTTCTCGTCTGGTGATGAGGGTTGAGGCTGCTCGGCCTTCTTTTTGCCGAATAGACGTTCGAAGAAGGTGCCTTCTTTCTTCCCCGGCTCGGTAACGGGTCGGGTAGAGGGCTTCTGACTGGGCGTGGTAGGCGTTGTTCGAGGCTGTTCGTTTCTCGTTTTCTCCTGTATCTCACGCGCTATCCTTTTGCCGGTATCAAAGAGATAGAGTTCATAGTCTTCGATCATTTTGATCAGCTTGTTGGCATAGGCGCGATCGGTGGCGTAGCCGCATTCTTGCAAGCCTTTGGCCCATCCGCGATAGTCTGTCTTGCGGAGGAGGAAGAGTTTGCTGTAGCGCTTTTTGTCGACTAAGAAACGGGAGTGATCTTCATAGGATTCGGCCACGTTGTTGTATTTGCGAAAGCATTCGTCCTTGAGATCGTCGTCCCAATAGGTACGTGCGCCTTTCCAGTCTTTGTGGCACTTGATTCCGAAATGGTTGTTGGATTCTAAAGAGAGGCGTGATAGGCCTGCGCCAGATTCATGCAGCGCTTGTGCGAGGGTTATGCTGGGGGGTATGTTGTATCGATCACCCTGTTGTACGGCGATATAGCCGTATTGGGTAATGTATTTCTCATAAGCAGGGTGTCGCTTTCGTTCGGCATGGCCTGCCGCTACGATCGTGAAGCCTGTATAGAAAGTGAGAATAAAGTATCGGATACATCGAGGGATCATCGGGGCCGTCTCTTTTAGGAATCGGGGCAAAGATAGAAAATAACCAGAACGCAATTAACCTGTTAGGAAAATCGGGCTACCTTCGTTGGCCCAACCAAAGACCCTAAAATATGCGAGAAGAAAGGATTGAGATACGCCTCCATAGAGGCCGTATTGAAGAGCTCACGGCGGACGAACGTCGGGGCATGGATGTGGCACTTGCGGCGGCCGAGCGGGCGTACGCTCCGTACTCGGGATTTCACGTCGGGGCGGCCGTGGAGCTGGCAGACGGACGACTGGTGCCGGGCAGTAATCAGGAGAATGCGGCCTATCCGTCGGGGCTGTGTGCGGAACGGACGGCCCTCTTCACGGCCGGGGCACAGCATCCGGACGTGGCGGTGCGGGCGCTGTATGTGGTGGCCATGAAGGATGGCGTGGTGCAGGACAAGATCAGCCCGTGCGGCGGCTGTCGGCAGGTGATCTCGGAGGTGGAGCATCGCTACGGGCAATCCATCCGTATCTACCTCTGCGGACGGACGGAGTATTGCTGCGTGGAGTCGGCCGAGGCGCTGCTTCCGCTGTCGTTCGGGAGTAAGGATCTGTGAGTAGAGGGTAGAGGGTAGAGGATAGAGGGTAGAGGGTAGAGGGTAGAGACAGAGGCTTCTTATCGGTCGTGCATGGCTGATGGGGAGCCTTTTTTCTGTGTCTCTCGCATGGGAATGTATGCCGTCCGGAGCAAAAAGGGCTTGTCGCTTGGATGCGATCGGCCTGTAATCTGGAATTCTGCGGTATTTCTTCCTAGAAACAGGCCCGTAATCCTGAATTACGCCGCGTTTCTTTTTAGCAACGGGCCTAAATCCGGAATTACGGGGCCTTTCTCTACCTGCTTTTCTTCCCTTGATGGAAGAAAAGCAGCAAAAGAAGATCAAGGCCTTACCGAGGCCGAGGAAGTTGGCCGGGTACCTGACCAATTTCCTTGCCTCGGAAGAGGCCTCGGTGAGGCCAACTGATCGATGCACCTTTGCGCGCCTAACACGTATCATAACACAGAGAATGAGACTTTGCATTGCGGAGAAGCCGAGCGTGGCTCTGGAGATTGCGCGTGTGCTGGGGGCAAACACGCGGCGAGATGGGTATTATGAAGGCAACGGCTACGTCGTCTCGTGGACCTACGGCCACCTCTGCACGCTGAAGGATCCGGGCGACTACACGCCGGCGTGGAAACGCTGGAATATGCGCTGCCTACCGATGATCCCGCCACGATTCGGCATCAAGCTGATCGAGGAAGAGCATTGCATGCGGCAGTTTCGCGTCCTGGAGGCTCTCATCGCGAAGGCTGACGAGGTGATCAACTGCGGCGACGCGGGGCAAGAAGGGGAGCTGATTCAGCGCTGGGTGATGCAGAAGGCGCGTTGCCAGTGTCCCGTGAAACGGCTTTGGATCTCGTCGCTCACGGAGGAGGCCATCCGCGAAGGCTTCCACCGACTCAAGGATGCCTCGGCCTACCAACGACTCTACGAGGCGGGTCTGGCGCGCGCCATCGGCGATTGGCTCCTGGGCATGAACGCCACACGGCTCTACAGCCTACGCTTCGGTGGGCCCGGACGCGTGCTCTCCATCGGACGGGTGCAGACGCCCACGCTGGCACTGATCGTCCGTCGGCAGCGCGAGATCGAGGCTTTCCGGCCTGAGCCATATTGGGAGCTGAAGACCGTCTATCGCGACGTCACCTTCACGGCCTCCCGCGGACGGTTCGCAAAGAAGGAGGAGGGCGAGGCCCTGCTGCGTGCCATCGAGGGGCAGCCCTTCACCGTGACCGATGTTACGAAAAAGAAGGGCCGTGAGGCGCCCCCGAAGCTCTTCGACCTGACCTCGCTGCAGGTGGAGTGCAACCGCCGTTTCTCGCTCTCGGCCGAGGAAACGCTGCGCCTGATTCAGTCCCTCTATGAGAAGAAGGTGACCACCTACCCGCGCGTAGACACGACGTACCTCAGCGAGGACCTCCACCCGAAGGTGTCCGGAATCCTGAAGGGGATGACGGATTACGCCACCCTGACAGCACCACTCACCGCTGCACCGATCGCGAAGAATAAGCGAGTGTTCGACAACAAGAAGGTGACGGATCACCACGCCATCATCCCCACCGGTACGGCCGCACCAGCAGGGCTTTCGGCCGATGAGCGACGGGTGTACGACCTTGTGGCACGACGTTTCATTGCCGCTTTTTATCCCGACTGTGAAGTCTCAACAACGACCGTCACGGGCGTGTCTGCCGAGGTCGATTTCCGAGCCACCGGCCGGCAGATCTTGAAGCCCGGATGGCGCACCGTCTTCGAGCGGGAGGGCAGCAAGAAGGAGGATGAGAAGCCCACAGAGGAGGAAGCGGCGGAAGAGTCCGTGCTGCCAGCCTTCCGAAAGGGCGAGAGCGGGCCACATCGGCCATCGCTCGTAGAGAAACAGACCACCCCGCCGAAGCCCTACACCGAAGCCACACTGCTCCGGGCCATGGAGACAGCTGGCCGTTTCGTGGACGACGAGGCGCTGCGCGAGCTGATGAAAGAGAATGGCATCGGCCGACCCTCCACGCGTGCGAACATCATCAAGACACTGCTCAAGCGCGATTATATCCGTCGTGAGCGGAAGCATTTGGTGGCCACCCCGACGGGTGTCAGCCTGATCGACACGATCCACGAGGAACTGCTGAAGAGTCCCGAGCTGACAGGCCAATGGGAGCGTAAGCTCCGCGGCATCGAGCAAGGCAGCTACGAAGCCTCGGCCTTCCTCACGGAGCTCAAGGAGATGGTCGCAAGAATTGTGCGGTAGTCAACCTGGCAGGCGTCCCTGACGGCCCCTTCCGGGGCTGGGAACTTTGCCTGGTACCAGGCCAACCTGACCAGCGTCCCTGACGGCCCCTTCCGGGGCTGGGAACTTTGCCTGGTACCAGGCCAACTTGGCTGGCGTCCCTGACGCCACAAAAAAGCCCTGCCGGACGCGAGAAAAAGAGATTCGCTCCCCCTCTCCCACTGTCCGGCAGGACTGTTCTCACTTTTCGTTATTACAAGGTTCAGTTCTCTTCGATCTTCATCTTGAGCGCCTGACGGGCAAAGAAGATGCGACTCTTGACCGTCCCCAAGGGGATGCCCAGCGCATCGGCAATCTCGTTGTAGCGATAGCCACTGACATACATAGTGAAGGGCACACGCAGCTCATCGTTCAGCTCGCCGATAGCCTTCGTGATCTCCTGCAGTCGACAGGCACTCTCGGGCGTCTCGATGCTCGATTCGGTAGTAGCCTCGAGGTGATAGAGGTCGATGTCCTGCTCCACAACCGTCTGCGAGCGCAGCACACGGCGGTAGTTATTGATGAAGATGTTCCGCATCACGGTCAGCACCCAGCCCTTGAAGTTGCGGTTGTCCGTGTACTTCTCCAGGTTGTCCAAGACACGGAGAGAAGTTTCCTGCGTCAGATCCATCGCATCTTCGCGATCGGCCGTGAGGGTGAGCGCAAAGTTCATCATGTAGTCCTGCAGACCCAATAACTTATTCCGGAAATAAGAGGTATCCATCTTGAAATCGTTGTATTACTCGTTGCGGGCGCAAACATAGAAAATCGATCATTCCTCCGGTATATGAATGTCGGGGCCGCCGTCGTCTCCGCCCGGTTTAGGCTGAGGTTTGGGGTCGGGTTGAGGCTTGGGATCGGGTGCGGGTTGGGGATCCTTCGGCTGTTTCGGATCCTTCGGATCTTTGGGTGGCTTGGGATCTTTCGGCTCCTTGGGCTTCTTCTTGTCCGCAGCACGCTTTTGGGCCAGACTGTAACGATACTTCTCGTAAGTCTCCTCCATGCGTTGGTTCATCTGCTTGACGATAGACCCGATCAGGGCGCGCTCGATGGGCGCAGTGCCAGAGTAGTAAGCCGCTTGCAGGATGAAAGCGATGCGATCAAAGACGGCATCCGTCTTGGCGCGAGCATCTTTAGCGGCGGGCAGCTCCTTGTCGTCCGCCCGTGCAGAGGTGCGTTCGGCGTAGACTTGGCGAAACTCTGCATTGGCCGTTTCCAGCTTTGGCAGCACGGCGGCCAGTCGCAACGTGGTGAGGTGAGGCGTGTTTTTCGCCTTTCGGAGGTCGATCAATAGGCCATCAATGGCGGCTGACTCCTTATCGAGTCCCGCCTTTTGAATACGGTAATAAGGTCTTACGACGATCTCCAACTCATCGGCAGCCTCGGCCTCGGCCGCTTCGGGCGAGAACTGGTAAGCGCGAATGGTGTTGAAGAGGAACGAGAGCAGGCGGTCGCGCTCGGCATCTTTCTTCAGCATGCGCTGTGTGTTCGAGTTGGCTTGCGTCTCAAGGTTGATCTCACCTTCGACATCAAGGCAACCCTTGTACTCGGTGATTTTTGCTGCGGGGACGCCGATTTTCGTAGCGTCGGCCGCGCTGAGGAGGCCATACACAAAGTTGTGATACTCGTAATGCCGTCCGTTATCGAGCTGAGGCAGCCCGACCTTGTTAATCTCAATGTATTCGTCCATAGGTAGTCATTGTTATAAGTAAGCTGATACGTTTATTCTGTATAAAAATTCATCTCAGGATAGGATCCAAACCACATGGTTTGACTCCAACCGTGGGTGCGTTTTACTTCAAACCACATGGTTTGACCGAAATCGGAGCTCGGTTTTACCCCAAACCACCTGGTTTGAACCAAATCGGAGCCCGGTTTCACTTCAAACCACCTGGTTTGAACCAAATCGGAGCCCGGTTTCACTCCAAACCACCTGGTTTGACCAAAATCGGAGCTCGGTTTCACTTCAAACCACCTGGTTTGACCAAAATCGGAGCCCAGTTTCACTCCAAATAATTGGTTTGAACCAAATCAGGGCTCAGCTTCACTCCAAACCACTTGGATTGGAAACGCAACGGCGAAGAAAAGAAAAAGAACCGGGCACCGCATGATGAGACGTGGAGTCTCATCGTGCAACGGCCCGGCCTTTCACTTTTCGCTTCTTAGTCCGCGTACACTTTCTCGGCCGTGTCGCCCACTTGGACGATATACACGCCTTGAGGTAGGGCGACATTACCCACGGTACTCTCCGAAATCTGCTTGAACTCCTTCCACACCGGCGCCGTAGCATAGGCGGACTTCGATCCCTTCGGTACCGTCAGGGTGACATTGGCTACGGGGACTTCCTCAAAGACGTCTTCGTTTTTATTAATCGCCGGCGGCGTCTTCATGCCTACGGTCAGGCTCTTCAGGCTCTTACATCCCCAGAAGACACCGTATCTGAAGGTCTTCACGCTGGCGGGGAGCGCCACCGAGGCCAATTCCTCACACCAGCCGAAAGTCCAGCTTTCGATCGTATCCACGCCGTCAGGGATCACCACCGAGGTCAATACGGAATTTGCGAATGCAGCTAATCCGATCTTTTTGACGCTTGTGGGGATCGTTATTGAGGTCAAATTTTGGGTGTATTCAAAGGCATAACTCTCAATGTTTGTTACTCCAGAGGGGATAACATATGTAGTAGTTTTCCGCCCTCTGGGGTATGTGATAAGCGTTTTCTTGGCTTTGTCGAACAGCACACCGTCGACAGAAGTATAAGCCGTATTGGCAGCTTCTACCTTGATCTCGGCCAGTTCTTGGCAACAACCAAACGCATTCGCTCCGATGGTTTTTACCGTCGCGGGGATACTTATAGTAGTCAAAGCAAAACAAGACTCAAAAGCCATTCTTCCAATCGATACAATTCCAACAGGAATCGTTATTGCAGTCAGTTTTTCGGCAGCCTCAAATGCACCTGCTTCGATGCTTGTCACCTCTTTTGGGATGACATAGGAAGTAGCAGCACGCCCGGCCGGATATTGCACGAGCTGCGTTTTTTCCTTATTCAACAATACACCGTCCACCGCTACATACTTGGTATTCCCATCCGCCACCGTAATTGTCGGCAAAGAACTGCAACCAGCAAACGCACCATCTCCGATGGATATCACACCAGCGGGAATGACCACAGAGGACAGTTTTTTGCACTGATCAAAAGCACCTCTTCCTATTACTTGTAACCCGGCTGGAAGTGTAGCTAAAGCCAAGTTACCACAATACGAAAAAGCATAGTCTCCGATAGAGGTCACACCGGCGGGAAGCGTTACCATCGGTAAGTTTAAACAGCTTGCAAAAGCCTCATCCCCAATTCGAGTCAAACTCTTGGGGAAGGTTGCAGAAACAAGATTCCTCGTATTCCGAAAAGATTCGTTGCCGATACCTGTCACGCCTTCCTCAACCACGAGCTTTTGTATATCTTGGCTGTGCTCCTGCCAAGGCACCGGATGCTCCCAGTCATAGTTCGGTATCTCCCCCTTACCAGAGATGGTGAGGATCCTCATGTCCGTGTCATACTTCCACGTTAGCGGACCGGCGGTGCCGCTTGTGGGGTTCTGCGCCTGCACGGTGGCGGCGCACATGCTCATCAAACCTGTCAAAAGGGCTATGAGCCATACTGTCGTAATTGATTTTGTCATGATCTTATCGTTTTTGAATTAGACTTTTTTTGAGTGCGTAAAAGTATCGAGAAACGAAAAGATAGAAGTGGAAAGAAAAAAAGCCGGGTTACCGGACGGAGCGCTCCGAACCAGTACCCGGCTTCATTCTTTGCTTTTTGGCTTCTTAGTCCGCGTACACTTTCTCGGCCGTGTCGCCCACTTGGACGATGTGGTAGCCAGCTTTCAGGCGAAGGGTGGAGGAGCCAGCGGGAGCGCTGAACGTCTGCAACAGGCGACCGCTAACGTCGAAGATGCGGACAAGCTCCGGCTTCGGAAGCGTGAGGTAAAGCACGCCATCGGTGGTGTAGATCTGGCGACCGTCCACCTCGGCGTTGGCCACGGTGCCGATCTTCAGGAACTCGTTCCAAACGGGCATCGAGCGATACGTCAACTCTGTTCCCCGAGGAACATTCAGCTGCACGTTGGCTACGGGTACGGACGGGAAGATCGGATAACGCGGCATAGGCGGAACGGTCCACCCTACGGTCACGCTGCGCAGGCCTGTACACCCACCGAAGGCACCACTCTTAATCTCCTTCACACTGGCGGGGATAGAGACATTCGTCAGGGAAGTGCAACCCCAGAACGCGTTCTTATCAATCTCACGCAGGCCGAGCGGGAGCGTGGCGGCCTTCAGGGCCGTACAGCCATAGAAGGCGCCCTCGTCGATGTCCGTCAGGCCAGCCGCGGGGAAAGAGACGGAGGCCAAGGAGGTACAGCCCGAGAAGGCTCCCTTTTCGATCTCACGCAGGCCGAGGGGCAGCGTGATGGAGGGCAGGGAGGTACAGTTCGCAAAGGCGCCGTCGCCCACCTTCTGCATACCCTGCGGCAGCGTAACGGAACGCAGCGAAGAGCAATTGAGGAAGACTCCCTCTTCGATTTCGGTCACGCCAATAGGGAGCGTAATGGCAGGCAGGGCAGAGCAATTCGCAAAGGCGTAATCCTCGATCTGAGTCACGCCAGCGGGGATCTGCACCGAGGTCAGGGCACTACTCCCTGCAAAAGCATACTCGCCGATGCTTGTGATGCCGCTCCCGATAACGATCGATTTGATCTCGGCCCGGTGCTTGGCCCACGGTGCGGGCTGAAGGTTGGAATAGTCCGGGATGCGGCCGTAACCCGTGAGGGTCAAGGTGCGCGTGGCGGTCTCATACTTCCAATTTATCGAGCTACTCCCATAACCACCGCCGGGCAGGGGGCCATATTGTGCCTTCAGGGTGGCACTTCCCAGTGTCGCCGCAAGGGCCATGCATAAGCATGTAATCAACTTTTTCATCTTCTTCTCTCTTGTCTAATGGTTATATATCTATTGTGTGATCTATAATCTCTTGCGAATGTCTTGTACGAGGCTGCTGGCGCCGATGCGGAAGGTGTCTTTATGCACCCATTCGGCTCCAAGCAACTCCCGGACGAGGGTGTAATACTTCACCGCGTCCTCGGCCGTGCGTACGCCTCCGGAGACCTTCAGGCCAGCGCGTCGCCCACTGATCTTTTGGTATTGCTTCAGCACACGACAGATGGTGTAGACGGCTTCAGGCGTGGCGCCAGGATAGCCCTTGCCCGTGGACGTCTTGACGAAGTCGGCGCCCGAATAGAGGGCCAGGATGGTAGCTCGGTGGATCTCCTCGGCCGACGCCAAAGCGCCCGTCTCAAGGATCACCTTCAGCCGTGCACCGCGACAGCTCTCTTTGATCTCCTGCAATTCGTCGGTCAGCTCCTCGTACGCTTCTTCCTTGAAAAGCCCCAGGTTCATGACCACATCAATCTCGTCTGCACCGGCTAGGACGGCCATACCGACCTCGGCTATCTTGACCTCCGGAAAGGTCTGCGAGGCGGGGAATCCGGCCGCTACGGCAGCTATCGAAACGTCCTTGACTTGTAAGGCCTGCCGAACGGTTTCGGTGAAGTTGGGGTACGTACACACGGCCGCCACATTGGACACATCCGGGCGGGTTCCCTCCCACTGATTGACCTCCGTATCGACCATCTGCCAGACAGAATCCTTCGTGTCCAAGGTGGTCAGCGTGGTGAGGTCGATCAGGCCGTGGAGCTGCTTCAGCGTGTCTTCCGTGAAGTGCTTAGGCGCCTTTTCAGCCAGCAATTGGGCTGTCTTTTCGGCCACCTCCGCGTCCGTCAGAGCGGGCTCAAAGCGGTTGAAGCATTCGTGATATTTATCCTCCAGCTCGTCATCGTGGTGATGATGGCAGTCGCAGTCGTGGTGATGTTCGTGTTCGTTTCTGTTCATCCTATTGTAGTTTTTGATTGTGTAAATGCCTCTCGTTGTCACGTTCGGTTTTCTTCTTCAGGTTCCTCTCGAAAGCCTCGGTCAGGTCGACGCCCGTCTGGTTAGCCAAACAGACCAAGACCCACAGCACATCGGCCATCTCGTCGGCCAAATCATGCTTCGCATCGCTGGCCTTAAACGATTGTTCGCCATATCGACGGGCCATGATACGCGCCACCTCTCCCACTTCTTCGGTAAGGATAGCCATGTTCGTCAGCTCACTGAAGTAGCGTACGCCGTAGGTCTTGATCCAGTCGTCGACGCGGCGTTGCACGTCTCTTATCGTCAGGTTTTCCATCTCGTTCATTCCTTATGCTTCGTGTCTATAACAATCGTCACGGGGCCATCGTTCACAAGCGACACCTTCATATCGGCGCCGAAGATGCCCGTCTTTACCCGTTTTCCCAAGTATTGGCTCATCGTTTCGCAAAACGATTCATAGAGTGGCACAGCTACATCCGGCTTTGCAGCGCGGATATACGAGGGCCGATTGCCCTTCTTTACAGAGGCGTAAAGCGTGAACTGACTGACGACAAGCAGCTCGCCCTCCACATCCTTCACGGAGCGATTCATCACGCCCTCTGCGTCGTCGAAAATGCGCAGGTTGGCCACCTTTTGGGCCGTCCACTCCAAGTCGTCCGGCGTGTCCGCATCCTCGAAACCCACCAAAAGCAGCATCCCCTGCCCTATCTCAGCCACACACTTTGCGTCTACGACCACGGAGGCCTCTCGTACGCGTTGCACTATGGTTCTCATCTTCTCTCTTCTACTATTATGATCGTCTAATACATTCTTCCCGTTAAAATCCTTAACAGATCACTCATTGACTGTTGTCAATGGCATGCAAACTCCGGTTTTCTGCCCATTGACAGCTGTCAATGGGATAAAAAACGCGTTTTAGATGCCTCTGACTACTGTCAATGGGGTAAAAAATGCGTTTTAGGTGCCTCTGACTGCTGTCAATGGGATAAAAAACGCATTTTAGATGCCTCTGACAGCTGTCAATGGGCAGAAAACTCGGCGGAGCAACCCATTGACAACCGTCAACGTACTTCCATACCTAATCCTTCGGCCACCAACGCGGCCTTTTTCTTTCCGATCAGCTCTTCGAGCTCCGCGGACGGTGCCTCTCGAATACGCTTCACGCTTTTGTATTTCTTCAGCAGCGCCTCTTTCGTCTTCTCCCCGATGCCTTTTATCGTATCCAGTTCGGAGACGATCTGCCCCTTGCTGCGCATATGCCGGTGAAAAGTGATGCCAAAGCGGTGCGCCTCGTCGCGCAAATGCTGGATCACTTTCAGCGTTTCAGACGTCTTGTCGAGCACGAGCGGAAACGGATCGCCGGGGTAAAAGATCTCCTCAAGCCGCTTAGCCAACCCAACAATGGTGATCTTGCCTAACAGATTCAGCTCACGAAGCACCTCCGTAGCCGCATTCAACTGCCCCTTGCCCCCATCGATAATGATCAACTGCGGTAGCTGCGCCTTCTCCTCCAAAAGTCGTGTATAGCGCCGTGTGACGATCTCTCGCATCGAAGCAAAGTCGTCAGGCCCCACGACGGTTTTGATATGGAAATGGCGGTAATCCTTCTTCGACGGCTTCGCCTTCTTGAACACTACGCAAGCGGCCACGGGGTTCGTTCCCTGGATATTCGAGTTGTCGAAACACTCTATTTGCATCGGTAAAACGGGCAAATGCAAATCCTTTTGGATCGTAGTCAACAGACGTGTCGCACGTTGCTCCGGGTTGAATTTCTCCGATCGCTTCAGTTTATCCACCTTATACTGCTTCGCATTTTGAAGTGAAAGCTCGAGCAACTTCCGCTTATCCCCCCTTTGCGGAACGGTAAAGCTGATCCCTTCCGGGAAGACGCCTTCGGGAATAAACGGCACAATAATCTCGTTTGCATGGCTCCGAAAGCGCTCACGCATCTCCACAATACCCAGCCCCAGGACGTATTCTTTCTGTTCATCGTCGAGTTTCTTTTGATACTCGATCGTGTAGACCTGAACGATTGCACCGCTCCCAACATGCATGTAATTGATGAAAAAGGACGTCTCGTTTTCGTCCAACGAAAACACGTCCACGTTGTGAAGCATCGGCACAACGGTAGATTTCAGCCTGAAACTTTCCACCAAATCATACTGTCGCTTTACCTCTTGCGCCTCTTCAAAACGCATCTCTTCAGCAAGCGCCTTCATCCGCTCAAGCAACAGTTCACTCACCTTGGAGCTGTTTCCCTTCAGGATTTCCTTGATATCGGCGATGTTCCTGTTGTATTCCTCCGCCAACTGCATCCCCACACATGGCGCCTTACAACGCTTGATATGGTACTGCAAACAGACTTTGTATTTTCCCGATTCGATAGCCTCGGGCGTCAATGCATGTTTGCAATTACGAATAGGGTAAAGCTCTTTGATCAGGTGTAATAGCGTGCGGATAAAATGCACAGATGAATAGGGACCGTAATACAG
>ERZ773038.1133-NODE-1133-length-15674-cov-2.842692_pt1 | contig 15674 bp, 11 predicted proteins | sample MGYA00511665_ERZ773038 | MGnify/ENA primary metagenome ERZ773038 (study PRJEB29015, sample SAMEA2737966) | human oral metagenome | biome: human oral; feature: human-associated habitat; material: dental | place: China | collected 2028 ... | reverse complement strand
CTATAAGAGGCGCTATATGTGTGCTAAGTTCCAATTTATCTCCATCACTTATACAGGTAAATGCACTTGTCTTGTTATACTTTTCCACATATTTAAGTTTTAATTTAACGGATACTAAATTTTTATCAAGTTGTGCTATACTTCTACAACACTCCTCTATAAGAGCAACTCTCCATTCCTGATACTTATCTTCAACATAGGTACTTTTTTGCATGGCAATTATAAGCTCTATTTTTTTATTAAATATATTTTCAGAAAGGGACTTTGTTTCTTTGCCCTCATATCCGTTGGTATGCACTTTAAAATATTCAAAATTACCGCAATAGTCAAATATCAAAAACCTGCGTTTTCCGCTATACTCACCATCTATCTTATCCGTAAACAAAAAGTTTGGAGCAAGCCTTGTGCCCCTTCCTATCATTTGCCAAAACTTGGTCTTAGACCTTACCTTCTTAAAAAATACCAAATTCACACATTCCGGTACATCAATACCGGTGTCCATCATGTCAACCGATACCGCAATCCTTGGATCTTTATCAGGATTTTTGAAATCATCTATAATAGTTTGAGCATGTGAATCATCACATATGACCCTTTGAGCAAAACCGCCGTTATAATAAGGGTAGAGTTTATTAAAACGCTCCACTATAAACTCGGCATGTTTTTTATTTTGGGCAAATATAATAGTCTTGCCGAGTTTATCCCCACCTGCAACCTTAATACCTCTTTCCATCAGATCTTGTAAAACTTCATCAACAGTATCCGCATTAAATACAAACTTATTAAGTTTCTCAGAAGGTATAAAATCCGGAACATAATCATCTTCCGCAAAGTCGTCCTCAAACCTTTCCTTGTCTTTTTGCGATAACTGTGCATAAGTTATACCCTCTTCCATAAATTTAGTCTTAACCTCATAGGTGTAATAGGGTACAAGTACATTGTCCTTTTCAACTGCCGTCTCATAATCATAGGCATAAGTAGGCACACCATGCTCCATCTCAAAAAAGTCATAGGTATTTCTGTCTACATCGGTCTTTGGGGTAGCGGTAAGTCCCACCGTCAAAGCATCAAAATATTCAAATATTGCCCTGTACTTATTAAATATACTCCTATGACTCTCATCTATAATAATCAGATCAAAATGTGCAGGCGTAAATAAGCTTACCCCCTCCCTCGTCTTGCAGTTATCTATGGCATTTAGCATAGTAGGATATGTGGAAAATACTATTCTTGCATTACGCTCGTCTTTATTTGAACAAAGATTACATAAAGACATATGCGGAAGATAATTTTTAAAATCATCCTTTGCCTGCTTAACCAGTGCAGTTCTGTCTGCAAGGAATAAAATATTGGTAACATAACCGCCACGACTTAACACATCTGCAAGGCTGGATGCCGTTCTGGTCTTTCCGGTACCGGTAGCCATTACAAGGAGACTACTTCTAAATCCCTGTTCAATATGGTTGCAAACTGCCCTGATAGCTTCCTTTTGATAGTATCTGTCTGTAATCTTATCATTGATAACGATTTTATCTAATTTTTTTCTTTCTTCACGCCTATTAATAAGCTTTTGTAGATCTTCCTTACTGAAAAATCCGCTTACTCTTCTTTGAGGACCGGTTTTATCATCCCAAAAATAAGTTTCAAAGCCGTTACTTGTAAACATTATAGGTCTTCTACCGAACTTCTTTTCAAGACAGTCCGCATAAAGTACAGCCTGCTTTCTTCCCACATTGGGATCTTTACTGCTTCGCTTGGCTTCAATAAGGGCTAGAGGAAGACCGTCTTTTCCAAAAAGTACATAGTCTGCATATCCTTTTTGCCCTACTACTCCTGCCATATCTTCTACAGGGTACTCCTGCCACACATCAGTTTCAGCACCTTCTATAGTCCAACCGAGGTCTTTTAAGTCTATGTCTATATATCTCTTTCTTGTAGTAAATTCTGTAATATCCTCAGGTTCAAAGGTTCTTTCAACCTTGTTTTGTTCCTTGGTTTTCGTATAGGTAGCAGACAGCTCTTCTATTTGCTTGCGGAGTTTTTCTATTTCGGCATCTTTTTCACCAAGCAAACTTTCCTGCTCTTTTATCTTTTTTGTGTCTACAATAACTTTTTCCTTAGGAATAAGCTTTTCATCAAAATGTCTTTCTTTATAGTCGGAGCCGTAACAATAATCTATCCACTGTATAAACTCAAAAAGTATTTCCAGCGTCAGTAAGGCTTCACCCGCACTTATAAATTTCTCCGAATGTACTGCATTATTTCCCACTTTTATAAGCGTAGGCAGTTTCGCCCAAGTGTTAGAATCAAGAGCAAATCTGAAACTCGGCTCATGTATAAGTGATTGAAGATTGTCTTTATATGGCATTCGTATGGAAAAGTCTGCCGAGTATACCCACTTAACACCCAGTTCCAAGGCTTTTCTACTTCCCACTGCACACATCGCAGGTGCACTGGCAAAAACCTTCTCAGCTTCTATCGCAGCCGCCGCAAATAAGGCATATTCTTTTTTATCTTTCAGAAAACCGAAGTTCGACATAATGTTTACTCCTATATATGCTTAATTTAATAAACAAGTAAATCTTAAAATAATCTTTAATAAAAAGTACTTATTATCATTATACATTATTTATCAATTGTCTCAAGAGATTATATAAAAATACTAGGCAGAAAGGTGTGAAAAAGAGGAATATTTCGATTTGTCTGTTCCTATGACAAAATTAGCAAATTTATTTTGTAATTCTATTGGTGGTCGGTAAATCTTAATCTGAGATATTGCACTAAGAACTAAATCTTTGTTAGCAATCCCTTTTGTCAATTTCTGAGACTGTTTATAGCAGTAATCCCCATTTAGCATATTTTCAAAAAAAATACCATTTAGATTTACTTTATCAAATTTAAGAACAGCAACATGAACCCAATTTGCAAATTTATTATCAATATCAATCAACTTAGCAATTCCTGTTGTTCCACCTTTGCTGTAAAGCATATCTCCTTTTTCAGGATGACATTTCTTTATTGCATCATTATAGTCTTCATCAGAAATATACCTTGCTGTAGATAAATCTATATATCCATTAACAATATTTCTAACTGAAATAAACGGATGTCCACTATTTTCTTTTCCAATGTCAGGCAAAGATTTATGTGGTCCATCCTTTATATAAAAACATTCATTTCCAATAGTAGTTTCATTCCATCCCTTCGGATTCGTAGATGGATCTCCAAACATCTCTATAAATAGGGATCGGGTTAATTCATTTATTAATTTTAACCTTTTATTTTGTAACACAATAGTATTGTCAATATTTGAAAGTACACTTATTATTTTATCTTGTTCTAATAAACTATGTGTTTTGGTTAATTCTATATTTTCAATATAACTTTTACTCGTATGTTTTAAACCTGCCCCTCTAAATCCTCCTTCTAATACTCTCATATTGTGTAAAAAAAAGTAATATAAATATTTACATTTATAGCTCGAATTTGGTAACAGAACTAAACAGTCAGTAGAAACTGCAAATTTTCCACTGTAATAGTGTAAAGTGGCATTTCCACCTGTACCCATAATTATTCCTTCTTCATCATAATCAAATTTATCTATTCTTTTATCCTTATCTATACTTGATGTGAAAAACATATACTTGCCTTTTGTATTTCCCTCGCCTGCTTTAATATCTGATTTCTTTCCAAAACGGCATATATCCTTTATTCTTATATTCATAATTATTTCCATTCCTTTCGCTTTGCTCAAGGCACAAAACGTTATGAAAATGTTTCCTTGAGCTTATTTTTTATTTATAATTCTTTTTGTAGGGAACTCGGTATACTACAAATCACGGGGAGGTGAGTGGGCTGTCCGGCTTGCCGGATGACCGCATAATTATATGTGTGGTTCGCCTTTTCAAGCACAAATAAGTGTGTCGTGGAACACGTAATCTTATCTTTGTATAAACAATCTCGTTTATGGCTTAGGCGTTCAGTCAATGCCGTCTCTCCCTATAATCTCTAATGAATCTTCTGATTCTGAAAGGAGTCCCTATGTCTTTAAAAATCGTCTACAAAATCTGTTGTGGCATTGATGTCCACAAGACTTTTGTAGTAGCCTGTATCGCTTCTACGAACGATAAAGGTGTTACTTCTTATGAGAGCCACCGGTTTTCTACCTACACGAGCGGTCTGAAAACTTTGTTACAATGGCTACTCAAACGGAATTGCAAGGATGTCTGTATGGAATCCACCGGTAAATACTGGATCCCTATTTATAACATCTTAGAAAATGACTGTTCGATTGTCCTTGCTCATCCCAAATATGTTAAGGCTATCCGTGGAAAGAAAACTGACAAGAAAGATGCCAAATGGATTGCTGACCTGTTTAAGCATGATCTTGTTGCCGGTAGCTTTATGCCGCCCGCTGACATCCGCCAGCTCCGTGACCTTATGCGTTACCGTTTCAAACTGACCTGCTTTCAATCAAGCGAAAAGAATCGTTTGCAGAATTGTCTCACGGTTTCCAATATCCAGTTGGGAAACGTTGTTTCGGACACCTTCGGCAAATCTGCTCAGGCGATACTGGATAAACTTTTGGAAAATCCCGCAGATACATCTTTTGACCTTGAACCCCTTGTTTACAAAAGTTTGAAAAAGAAACTTCCTGAACTCCGTGACGCTATTGACGGTTATATCACACCGGAACAGGTCGGCAAACTTAAGGTGATCAAAGCTCATTATGAAAGCCTGGAATCCCGGAAAGCAGAGCTTGAAGAACTCATTCTTGCGCTCGCCGCTCCCTATCAGCAGGAACTTGCCATTCTCCAAACCGCTCCAGGTATCCGTAGCGACTTTACTGCCATCGGAATCATTTCCGAAATCGGTACCAACATGGAGGCTTTTCCTTCGGCGAAACACTTATGCTCATGGGCCGGTCTTACTCCGACCAACAATGAAAGTGCAGGGAAGAAAAAATCTGTCCGGGTTTCCAAGGCCGGATGCTATATCAAACCTTTACTGGTCCAGTGTGCAAATGCTGTTGTTACCAGTAAAAAGCATCCGGAAATTCGCAACCGCTATCTCCGTCTCAAAAAGCGTCGCGGTCACAAGAAAGCAATCATTGCCATTGCAAGAATGCTTCTGACTGCATTATATCATATGCTTAAGAACGGTGAAAACTATAATGCAAAACTTTATCGAAAATCCGATTTGCCTCCTGCTAACTGGGAAATCACGGTAGAACAGGCAATTATCATCGCAAGAAATCAAGGTTATAAAATCAAGTCAGCAACTGCATAGCCTTAACTTTTAATATTCAATTTTTAAAGTAGCCACCGAAAGATGGCTTGTTTATGCTGCGATTAAGAGAATGGATATCCTCTACTTTTCATTTTCAATCTTTACCTCTATCATTTATATATTGTTTACTAATTTTATTACTTAAATCTTTATGTCTTGTTGAATTATGATTTATTATACAATCTAATTATATATCTATATAATATATTTCACTTATTTACTTGCATTTACATTTATTTCTATATACAATAACCTCAAAAAGGAGCGTGATTTATATGGCAAATACATCCGTAATTTATACTTATATTGACACTGAACTTAAAAAGAGGCAGAAAACATTCTCACACAACTTGGAATTTCTCCATCCAGTGCAATTCAAATGTTTTACAGCCAAATAGCCTTAACAAAAAGTCTACCATTACAATTACAACTTTCTCCAGCAAAACCAACATCTATAGGTTCTATAAGCAAAGATAAATTTGATAATAAAATAATGAAAGGTTTACATTCCTTAACATCTGATAAAACTTATACAATAGATGAAGTTAATTCTGAGTTTACTAGGGAATTTGGTATATGATAAAATACTATTCTCTTATCTATTCATCAAAAGCAAGGCATAATTTAAATGAAATCTATTCTCTCATATTTCTTAGCCTTTTACCGCCCAAAATAAGGTCAACAAAATAAGAAGAACAAGTAAATCACTTGATTTTATATCATTTAAATATTCTTTATAAATTGCCGGTCTTGAAATATTAAATTCCACTTCCATATAACACCTTACACTATTTAAATCTACACACTCTGTTTGCCTTATCAGTACCAAGTAAAATACACACTATAAATGATATTATTAATAGCACTGCCAATATACTTATCTCTCCGAATTTTTCTATATTCAGATTTTTTAATACCAAGTAATCAAAAGCATCTCTGATCGGTCTATGAAACACAAATATCGGCAAACTATATACTCCAAATCTGCTTAAAAGAGAAGATAAAAAATTTTCTTTTTTACAAAATATAATAAACACAAAATAAGCAATACTTAAAGCATATGGGATATATACTATACGCAGGGGATTTAATATACCCTTAAAAACAGGTAAAACATCCTCTTTGGCTATGCGATAACCCCATGGTCCGTAGAAAATTCGACTATAAGGTCTAAGGTAAGAAAAGAAAATAATAAAAGTAATAACAGCTATAGCTCCTAAACAAAAAAGTAAATAGTTGCATTTTTCAAATATTGATATTTTTTTAGTAGATGAATACTTTTTATATAAAAATCCTATATAAAAAAACGGTGCAAATGATATTACCCTATCCAATGAAAGAAAATCTTTTATATTTTTTTGCCATTCAGCATTTAACATTGAAATACAAAGTGTTAAAACCAACAATGCTAAAGTGTAGATAGTTATATTGTTTTTCAATAATTCCTTTAACCTTATATACTTACCCCTTTGTTTAGTTTCTGAATTATTAATTTCAGTCTTAAACTCTACATCTTTTTTCTTTCTTTTCATAATCAGCTCTAATGGAAATAATGATAGTCTAAAAAATATTAAAGTTGATATATACCAAGGAGTTGATGACTCATGTAAAAAGTCCGGTATTATATTTTTACTATCATAAAATAACATATCGCTTATATGAAGAATTATTTTCATTAGAAAAAACAATATAAGCAAAGAAAAAAGAGATTTGAATCCTGTTCCCTTCCTTTTCCAAGATCCATAGTAAAAATATCCGGATAAAAAAATAAAAGCCGGCATATGAAAACTGTAAATCAATAAAAATAAACTTGTAGAAAGCAGATATTCTCTGTCCTTCATCGGCAAAAGAAAATGCCCAAATACCACAAAGAAAATCAAAACACCTCTGAATATGTCCAGACTCTCTATTCTTTTTTTCTCTTCAGTGTTATTTACATTCATATCTTGCTTCCTTTCATTTACAAAACTGAATATCTTTTACTGTAAACCATTTTGTAACTGTACACACATTTATATTATATTTTCTAATTCATGCAAATTCCTAATGGTATATGTTGGGCTTAATAAAGTGGTATTTTCTTCATTCTTCGGATTGTACCAACAGGTATCAATTCCTATATTATGTCCACCTTGTATATCACTTGTCAGTGAATCACCTATAATTAGAGCTTCTTTTAAATCCTTTATACCTACTTCCAAAATCACTTTCTCAAAAAATTTAATATTAGGCTTTTCAAAACCTACAAGCTCAGAAATAAATACATTATCTACAATATCATTAAGCCCTGAACGCTCTAATTTCTTTTCTTGCACAACTTCTGTACCGTTAGTTACTATAATAATTTTACAAGTCTTTTTCTGGTGTTTAATTATATCCATGGCATCATCATTAAACACTATCGTATCACATAATGCAATTTGATATTCTTTATTAAATTCTGCTGCAATATCGGCATTTATACCCTTATTAGAAAAGAATTCTATAAATCTTTCTACAAGCATTTTATCCTTTTTTATTTTTCCGGACTCCATTAATTGCCAATACCTTTTATTTATTTGAGAGTAATACATAAGCATTTCATCAGAACAGTCTCCCAGCTTAAATCTTTCAAATAAACTCCTAATAGCTGCTCTTTCTGCTAATTCAAAGTTAAGAATCGTACCGTCAATATCCCACAACAAATATCTGTACTTTGCCATAATTTCCCAATTTCCTTTCAAAGTCCCAAACCCCAACATTGTGACTTTAGATATAACTTTTTTAATTTACTCAAATAGTATTTGGAAGGTATTTGTATTTACTTATCACCCCGCAAAATAGGGATTTTGTAAGTTCGTCAAAACACTTTAGCTGTTTTTTCCTTAGCTCAATTGAATTAACTACCTTATCCATTATTCCGCAAAACTCTCTTTGCTTTTCCATTGTAGGAAGTTTTATTCGTATTTTACTCAAACCTGTATTTGTAATTGCTCTTTGAGTTGCACCTGATGAATTAGTATTTTTTTGATTTAGAAATAAACTACTTCCCAATAAATAATATAGTGCTTTAGGCTCAATTATATTCTCCTTGGCTCTTATAGCACAAAAACCGGTAGAATATATATTTTTCTCTGTTTCATCATCAAGCAACAAAGTTTTTTCCGTTTCAGCCATTTTTGCAAATAATATATCTCCACTACAAGCCACTAAGTTAGCACGAGATGGTCTACTTGAGTAATCTACAAGCTCAATATCATCACTTTCAATAATATTTCCATTCACCGCTCCCGTACTTACATATTTTTTATATCCATCAAATTTTTTAGGGGCTTCTCCTACAAAAGAAATCAAATCTGTAAATAAAAAATCCTTCACAATTAACCTCTCTTAAAAATTTATATTTTATAATCTATGCTATTAATCTAACCCTCTTTACAAATACCACACCTGTAAAAAACTTTGTATTTCAATCTTTATAGAGTTTAGTATTTTTTACAAAGTGAGTTACAAATCTCACAGGCGAGGACTGCCTAAAGTATAGCTCGCTACAGAGTAGGCGAGTAAACAAGTTCTGCAACCTGTGTAAACTTTGAAAAAAGTGCTGTGAGTATAATTAAAATACAAAGTGTCTTTCCTACACCTCAAGCATCTTCTTAAGCTCATCCATATTTTCCTTAATCTCTTCCTCAAGTGCAAAAAGCTTCTCCAAAATCTCAGCAGTAGGCGGATACTCAACCGGCACATATTCCGTCTTTTTATACTTATTAATTGACAAATCATACTCATTATCAACTATTTCCTGCTTTGGAACTAAGAAACTTTGCTCTGTTCTTTCCCTGCCTTCCTCGCCGTCCATATTATTAAATCTTTCTATAATATCCGGTATGTCATTATCCGAAACTTCCGACCTTTTATCATCAAGACTGAAACCGTCAGCCTTCATATCATAAAACCACACCTTATCAGTACCGCCTGCATCAGTCTTGGTAAATACCAAAACCGCAGTAGATACACCTGCATAAGGCTTAAATACCCCTGAAGGCATAGAAATAACCGCTCTTAATTGATGAGTTTCAACCAGTTCTTTTCTTATTGACTTATGCGCCTTACTGCTGCCAAAAAGCACACCGTCAGGAACTATGCAGGCACAGCGTCCTCCTTTTTTCAACATCCTAAGAAAAAGAGCAAGAAATAAGAGCTCTGTCTTCTTCGTATTTGTAACGGATTTTAAGTTATCATTGATACTTTCAGCATCTATAGTTCCCTTAAATGGTGGATTTGCAAGACACACGGTATACTTTGAACTTATATTATTTTGCTTTGATGCACTGTCCATATAATCAACTTCCGGTTTATCAATTGAGTGCAACATCAGGTTCATGGTAGATATACGCAACATAGTTTTATCGGTATCAAAGCCTGTAAACATAGTACTTGAAAAATGCTCCCACTGCTCACTGCTCATACTGTTTTCATATTCTTTCCTTATATACTCGGCAGCGCCTACCAAGAAACCCGATGTTCCGCAGGCAGGATCGCATATACTGTCATCAGGTGTCGGTTTAATAATTTCGACCATCATTCTGATAATATGTCTGGGCGTACGAAACTGACCTGCCAAACCGGCTGAAGCTATTTTACCAAGCATATATTCATACACATCTCCTTGCATATCCCTGTCAGCTATATCATGCTGATACAAATCCTCAAGACCTGTAATTATTTTTTGCAATACCAATGGAGTAGGTATCAAAAACATGGCATCTTCCATATACTTTGAAAAAGCGGTTTTGCCATCGTCCCAAGTTTCTTCTCCTTCAATTTCAACAAGCTCACCTTGTTCATTAAAATCAGGCAAATGAGAATTTTTCATCTTCTTTATCGCCGGAAATACTCTTTGGGATATTATATTAAAAATTTCTACAGGATCTCTGTCTTTAAACTTACTCCAACGCATTGACTGACCGTTTGGAGTTTGTGGGAATATTTTATCCATCTCTTTTCCCATCAAATTTTCAAACTCTTCTGTCTCAATCTCTTTTTCATCAAGAGAGCGTATAAACATCAAATATGTTAATTGTTCTATAACTGTTAGTGGATTTGTAACTCCTCCTGCTGCAATATCAAGCCATATCTTATCAATCTTATTTTTAATTGTTCCTGTAATCATTGCATTTCCTCCCGATTTATTAGTTAACTTAAAGCTACCACGCACTTAATGTGTAATGAACATTGACAATTCCATATTTCATCCAATAAAAAAGGCATAAATCCAAATCTTTGCTCTAATATAATTGTTAAAAAAATTTTAACAAAGGAGATTTACGCTATACTCATTATAACACAAGACAGCACCGATGAGATAACTTTAATTGATTGTATCAAAAAGTTATTCTTAAAATATCATAAGAACATATCTTGTTTTAGCATATTAATAAGCCAAATAGACAATCTTAGTTAAGTTTTACGCCTATCTATTGGCTTATAATAATCAACTGCAATGTCTACAACTGTTAAAGACAGGAATATACCACTCGTGTACAGTAACCTACTTTGAAAAAACTTTTTTACACAATAGGTTAAGTTCTACCTCATCAATACTGCTTTGTGTTATAATGTAAATGGCATAAATCTCCTTTGTTAGATTTTTTTCTGATAATTACACTATAGCAAAGATTTAGATTTATGTCATTTTATTAACCGAAAAGGAGTATATGATAATTACCCTATTATCATACAAGAAGATTATGAAAGAATTCTGGTCTTATGATTTAAATGATATATTAAAACAATTGAACACCGGTGAAGATGGCTTATCAAGTCGAGAAGCACAGGAAAGAATAGATAAATACGGACAAAATATTTTAGAAGAAAGAAAGTCTTCTTCGAATATAGAGATGTTCATAAACCAATTTAAAAATCCTATAATTATTATATTGATTTTTGCAGCGGTTTTATCAATTTTCTTAAAAGACTATTCTGACGGTATTATTATTCTAATAATTATTATGATTTCCGCATTTTTGAGCTATAACCATGAAAGTAAGGCTAATAATGCCGTAAAGAAACTTCTTTCTTCTGTAAGTGTAAAATCCTCTGTTTTAAGGGACGGAAAGTTTGAAGAAATAGATAATGCGATGCTGACAGTGGGTGATATTATAAATGTGAAAACAGGGGATATGATACCTGCGGATTGTTTGCTTATTGAAGAGAATTCTCTTTCAATGGATGAGTCAAGTTTAACCGGCGAAACTTTCCCTGTTGAAAAGAACCCACAAAGAATACCGGTCGATACCGCACTCTCCAATAGGAAAAATTCACTTTGGATGGGAACTCATGTTATAAGCGGTTCAGGTAAGGCAGTAATAGTAAATCCGGCTAAAGATTCAGAGTTTGGAAAAATCACTGCATCTTTAGATGAAAAAGACTCTGATACGGATTTTGAAAAAGGTATAAGAAACTTTGGCAATTTAATACTTCATATTACAACTTTATTAATTGGCCTCATATTTGTATTTAATATTGTCTTAAATAAGTCATTTTTGGAATCTTTTATGTTTGCCCTGGCTCTTTCAGTAGGTTTAACGCCTCAAATGCTTCCGGCTATTATAAGTGTAAACTTATCACAAGGTGCTGAGAGAATGGCAAAACAAGGTGTTATAGTAAAGAAATTAAATGCTATTGAAAACTTCGGTTCAATGACTGTGATGTGTTCCGATAAAACAGGGACTATCACTCAAGGAAAGGTAAAGCTGGATGCTGCCTTAGATTGCAATGGTAAAAAATCAGATAATATATATAAGTTGGCAGCTATAAACTCATATTTTCAGGAAGGATATGTAAACCCTATTGATAACGCTATTTTAGATACAAATACAAATGATTTCTCTAAATATACAAAACTATTTGAAATACCATATTCTTTTAAATTCAAACTTCTGAGTGTTATGGTAAGAACTGACCGGGATTTTTCCGGCAAAAATATAATGGTTACAAAGGGAGCTTTAACAAATGTGCTCAATGTGTGCAAAACCTATGAAAACTCAGATAAGACCGGCGGTGGCATTGAAGAGGTCAAGTCACGAATACTTGATTTATTTGACAAGTATTCAAGTCAAGGATATAGGGTTTTAGGGCTTGCCTATAAATTGATAGAAGATGAGATGGATATTCAAAAGCAAAAGGCTGAAGATATGGTTTTCGTGGGTCTTCTACTATTTATAGATCCGTTAAAAGATGATATAAAGGATGTTGTTGCCGAGATGAATAGATTGGGGGTCTCTCTAAAAATGATTACCGGAGATAACCATCTTATAGCAAAAAATATAGGCAGGCAAATAGGACTTGATCCTGAAAAAATTTTGTTGGGAGAGGACTTGGATTCATATTCATTAAGCCACTTGGATAAGAAGGTTTTAGACATAGATATTTTTGCTGAGATAAGCCCTAATCAAAAGGAAAAAATAATTATGGCTTATAAACAGGCAGGAGAAATAGTAGGTTACATGGGTGATGGAATCAATGATTCTCCTGCCATAAAGCAGGCTGATGTCGGAGTATCTGTAAATACAGCAGCAGATACAGCCAAGGATGCAGCTGCTATCGTACTTTTACAGAATAGTTTAAAGGTATTGATATCCGGCATAAACGAAGGCAGAAGGACTTTTATTAACACTTTGAAATATATATTTGTAGCTACGAGCGCAAACTTCGGCAATATGTTTTCAATGGCAGGGGCAAGTCTCTTTTTGAATTTTCTACCTTTATTACCTAAGCAGATTCTTTTAACAAATCTGCTGACAGATTTCCCCTCACTGCAAATTGCCTCAGACTCGGTTGATGAAGACTGGCTAAAGAGTCCTGTTAAATGGGACATGAAGTTTATAAAGAAATTCATGGTTTTGTTTGGTATTATTTCTTCGGTATTTGACTATATAACCTTTGCGGTATTGCTCTTTGTTTTTAGGTCAAATGAAGAATTATTCCATACAGGCTGGATGTTAGAGTCTATTATTTCTGCTATAGTTGTAATGCTTATAGTCAGAACGGCAAGACCGGTCTTAGTCAGTAAACCAAGCAATAGATTATTGATAGCTATAGTGGGTGTAGCTATAGTTTTGACGGCGATCATATACAGCCCGATAAGTTCATATCTGGGATTGGTAAGTATACCTATTAATGCCTTCATGGCTTTACTTGGTGTTTCACTCCTATATGCATTAACTGCTGAGATATTAAAAAAGAGTTTCTACAAACATAATTCGTTTTCCGTGAAATAAATTATTATAAAGAACATTGTTGTTGAGTCTATTATAACCGGTGTAGTATATCGTTGATGTTTAGCCCTATTACTGCTTTATTAATAGATTGTGACAATTTCATAATAAAGTGAATTGAGATTTACTTTACTGTTGCTGATATTAATTAAATATCAATAATGCATTACTCTAGGTAAATGGATGAAATTTGAGGAAGTCGGCACACAGTATATACGAAACAATACTATGAAGCTTTCATTGCAGGCAGTAAAGATAAACTAACAATATATCCACTATTTTAATACAAAGGACTTTATTTATGAAAATAATACTTTCACCAACCAAGAAAATGAAAACGGATAATGACACTTTTTTAGCCGAGGATCTGCCTGTCTTTATTGATCAAAGCGAAGAGATCTTGTCATGGTTACGAACTCTTTCTGAAGCTGAACTTAAAAAACTTTGGAATTGTAATGATAAGATAGTTAAACAAAATATAGAAAGAATCCAAACTATGAATCTTAGAAAGAACCTGACACCGGCTCTTTTTGCCTATAAAGGCATAGCCTACCAAAGTATGTCGCCACAGGTATTTGAACACAGCCAAATCGACTATGTCAAAAAACATTTGCGTATACTGTCCGCATTTTACGGTGTCTTAAGACCTATGGACGGCGTGTGTTCCTATAGGCTTGAAATGCAGGCAAAGGCTTCTATAAATAACCATAAGGATTTATATGATTTATGGGGCAAGAGACTCTATGATGCCCTTAAAGATGATGACGGTATAATCATTAATTTGGCTTCAAAGGAGTATTCAAAGTGCATAGAAAAATACCTGACTTCAGATAACAGGTATATTAGTGTTACATTTTGTGAGAAATCCGGTGATAAATTAGTCTCCAAGGGAACTTATGCCAAGATGGCTCGTGGTGAAATGGTAAGATATATGGCAGAGAAAAATATACAAAAGCCTGAGCAGTTATATAATTTTAACAGTATGGGATATCATTTTCGTGAGGATTTAAGCAGTGACAGCGAATATGTATTTGAAAGAAAGCCGTAGCATAGACCTATCATATAACTACATAAGATTCACAAATATTTTATATATGCCAAAATTTTAATATACATTCCCTTATACAAAGTAAGACTAGTGTAATGTATCGTTGATATCTAGCATTATTACTACTTTGTTAATAGATTGTAACAGATATATAATAAAGAAATTTGAGAGTTACTATACTATTTGATATTAATTAAATGTCAATGATACATTACACTAGTTCTTTTTAAGTTCAATATTTCAAAGAACTTATACTGTTTTAGGTTGTGGCTATATTGTATTTTGCAGATACTTTTATAGTACTGATACAATCAACTAAAGACAGCTTATTATCGCTGTTTTGTGTTATAATAGACTTGGTATAGATCTCCTTTGTTAGAAATAACATTTTTTGATAATTTTATTATAACAAAGAACTTAATTTATGTATTTGGGGATTAAATATTAAATTCGAAATATTCATCACAACTTATACTATGAAAGTTGAATATTGATATAAATATAGCGTAAAGGGGTTTTGCATGGGTTTTTTTAATGTAGAAGAGTATTTTAAGAGTATTAACATGGAAGATAGAATTCTTGTCTTTGATAAATCAAGCGCCACAGTAGAAGAGGCGGCTAAGGCAGTCGGAACTAAACCTTGCCAAATAGCAAAGACCTTATCATTTTTGTTAAAAGATGAGCCTATACTTATAGTTACCGCCGGAGATGCAAAGGTTGATAACAAAAAGTACAAAGGCTTATTCTCTCAAAAGATGAAAATGATTCCCTTTGAACAGGTGAAAGACTTTATAGGACACTCACCCGGAGGTGTCTGCCCCTTTGCAATTAAAAGCAATGTAGCTGTATACCTTGACATATCACTAAAGCGTTTTGATAAAGTCTATCCTGCTGCCGGTGATGATCACAGTGCTGTAATGCTATCAATAAAAGAACTTGAAGACTGCTCAGGTTTTACGGACTGGGTAGACATCTGTAAGGACTGGGATAATACGCTTTAATATCTCAGAAAGTTGTGCAAAATAGAGATTGTATTAAAGATATAGCGGTATTTTGGTAAAATAGCATCCTATATTTTA
>ERZ773038.1132-NODE-1132-length-15677-cov-22.312828_pt1 | contig 15677 bp, 9 predicted proteins | sample MGYA00511665_ERZ773038 | MGnify/ENA primary metagenome ERZ773038 (study PRJEB29015, sample SAMEA2737966) | human oral metagenome | biome: human oral; feature: human-associated habitat; material: dental | place: China | collected 2028 ... | reverse complement strand
GACGGTCTCCTTGCCCTCGTAGCCGGAGAGCATCTGCATGACGGTCTGGCGCACGCTGGACAGGTCCCCGCCGAGGTTGGTCAGGACCTGGGCGGCCACGCCCTCGCCCTCGCGCAGCAGGCCGAGCAGCAGGTGCTCGGTGCCGATGTAGTTGTGGCCGAGCTGGAGGGCCTCGCGCATGGAGAGCTCGAAGACCTTCTTGCCGCGCGGCGTGAAGGGGATGTGACCGGTGGGGGCGGACTGCCCCTCGCCGATGATCTCAATGACCTGGCTGCGCACGGCGTCCAGGGAGATGTCCATGGACTCCAGGGCCTTGGCGGCCACTCCCTCGCCCTCGTGGATGAGGCCGAGAAGGAGGTGCTCGGTGCCGATGTAGTTGTGGTTCAGGGCCCGCGCCTCGTCCTGCGCGAGCACGACGACGCGACGGGCGCGGTCGGTAAAGCGTTCAAACATCAGTAATTCCTCCTCGGCACGCGCTCAGTGCGGGACCGCTCGTCCGGTGGTGGCGAGGGATGTCGCAGCGCCGCGGAGAGATGGCGCTGAGAGCACGTGCTGACAAGGCTAACCAGGCCGACGCCCGGGCCATGCCCCTGTTCGCGGTAGGCGTGAGTAAGCCTTGAGTCGGGTCGGCTCAAGATGAGGAGCTGCGGGGGCGGCCCCCTCCTCCAGGCTGACGCCCCGTCCCTGACACCCGGCACCTGGCGCCCCACCCCTGCCGCCCCGCCCCACCGGCCGCGGTCGTAGGGTAGGTCGCGAGGCCGCACCCTGAACCCTCACCGCGCGGCATAAGGCACGACCGCGGCGGCGCGTCCGGACACCTTGAAGCCGGCCCATTCGATCGGCATGGGAAGAACTGCCCCATAATTCTGCCGCATGACCCGAGGCGGCCCACCACAATGGAGGCCATGCCTCCCGCGATTTCTCCCGCCGACGACGGCCACCCCCACACCGAGAACCTCGAGCAGTTCTCCACCAAGTAGCGCCCGACCGCCCCGCAACGAAAGACCCTCACGCCATGCCGTCCGCCGCCGACGTCGACCACCCCATCGACGACTCGCCCTCCGCTTCCGGCCACAGCGCCGACCAGGCCGAGGCGGCCCTCAACCGGCGCAGACGCCGCCATCAGCGCATCATCGCGGCCCTGAGGTCACTGCGTTTCGGCTGCTTGCTCGGCATGGTGGCCGCGGCCGCCCTCTGCGTCATCTGCGGCAGCGGGATCGCCAAGGTGCTGCTCAAGCTCCCCCTGCTGTCCTGGAAGGGTCTGGCACTGGCCGTATTCCTGTGGGTATGCGGGGTCGCCCTCTGGCCCGAGCCGCGCCATGACAGCCGCAGCACGCGCAACATGGCCCTGACCGCGGCCCGCTCAGCGCTCATGCTCCTGCCCGCCGTCCTGGTCCCGGCCGCTGCCGTGTACGCCGTCCTCCCGATCGTCAGTCTCTGGAGATTCGTGCTCTCCACCTACGCGGTCAGCCTGGGCGAGGCCCTGGCCTACATCATGGGTGTCGCCGCCTTCGCCCTGCTGCTGTCCACAGACATTCTTCTGCGGGCCTCGCGCGCTCTGTTCGAGCCCTATGCCGACAAATCGCTGTACGAGCCCCAGCCGATCTCGGCGCGGATACACGACCTGCGCGATCAGCTGCGGCGACCGTGGCGCTCCTCCCTCCGGGCCCTGGGGCCTCGCGCCCTGCTCGCCCTCGTTCCCGTCGTAGCGCTCGTCGCCTCCTTCGCCGTCCCCTACCGCGGCCACCCGACGGCGTCCAACCGGCCGACCATCACCCAGGCCACGGGCCCGTCGGTGAACGCCGACCAGCTGCCTGCATACCCCACCGGCTTCGCCTCGCAGGAGACGTGGACCAAGAACCTGGCGAGCGGACAGGACGTGGTCGCCGGAGCCGCCGGCCCCATCGTTCTCACCTCCGACGGAGTCACCGGGCTCGACCCCCGTGACGGCTCGAACCGGTGGAGCTACCAGCGCAAGGGCTCAACAGCGACGGGCGTCATCCCCAGCCCCGACGGCCGCTACATGGCGTTGAGATTCGATGATCCGGTCGTCTACACATCCTTGACCAACACTGACGGAGAGCTCGACTCCTCGACGCCGAAGGCCACCGTCGTCCTGGACACCATCACCGGAGTCACGGTTTTCGACTGGCGCGGCGACAGTACTCTCCAGATGACCGACTCGGCAGTCCTTTACGGCACCACCGCCTACTCGCTGAAGGACCGGTCGACCATGTGGGACCTTCGAAAGCTCACCGTTGACGGCGCCTCAGGCTCTCAGTCCGCTCAGGCCGCATTCTCCGGCGCGGCTGGTCACTCGGCCTTCGTCCTCAGTCTCCCCTCGGGGGACCACGACGTCGTCGTATCCCAGAAGGATCCCACCACCACGCATGAGCTTCCTGACCTCACCCCCCAGTCGTCCCCTCAGACCACCCGCGGGTCCAGCGTCGACGACGGCCCGGTCGTCATCGATGGCTGGGCAGTTGTTGACAAGCCCGGCGGGAAACAGGTCAAGCCGTCATGGTCCACAACGAGCCGACAGGATAGGGAGGTCCAAGCTGTCAGCCTCGACGGCCTGGCCGGTGTCCCCGGAGCAGATACTCGGGCCTATGACCTCGGCATGACCTCCGAGGTCAACTCGGTCGCCTCCAGGAAATCGCAGACTCTCGTGACCTTCCCGCCCTTCCCAGCGGAGAAGCCAAAGGATGACGTGGACTTAGATCTTCTCCTGTGGGAGGCCTCCGGCACTGTCGGCTCCGTCTTCAACCCTCGGACCCTGGCAGTGACGACGGCGGCACAGACGCCGGGGCTGGCCGCCGCCTCCGTCGGCATCACCCAGGCCGCCGTGGGTGAAGCCGTCGAGGGACGGATCACCGTCAAGCCTGCAGACGGATCATCGGGCATATCAATCCCTCTAGCACCGGGGACAACATTCGCTCCGCCAGGAGACAAGCTCTACAACCCTCGACTCAAGGATCTGGCACTGGCCGACGTGAGGCCGGAAGAGAATCTAGTGAGCGCCATCAGCACTCCCGGCGCCACCATCATCATGGTTCGGACAGGCACGCGGTATTCCGGCACCTCTCGCATCTACGCCGTGGGAGGAGAAGCCCGATGATGCGCCACACGACACACGCGACGAAGCCCACCCCCATGCGCTCGATGCGCCGTCACCGCAGCGGTTCGGCGGCGAGCCGCGCCTCCCGCGCCCTGGTGGCAGCACTCCTCGTCTCACTGCCACTGTCCGGCTGCGGCTCTTCGGCCCCAAAGACAGCAGCGACCACGCCGTCGGAGGGAGTCTCCGTCACCCCGCTCAGTGCACATCAGGTGGAATCCGAGCGGAAGCACTTCGACGTCATTGACATTGGCGACCTGCCTACCCGCTATGGGACCGTCAGGGTTGACAACTCGCAGGTCTCATCCGGTGCCAAATTGGAACGCGCAGCAGTCATCACCAGCTACAAACCGGGTAGCACGGGACACAAACCGGATATCAAGGGCATGAAGTGGGCCAGCCGCATCGAACCTGCGGTATTCGATCACGAATACAAGTACAGCAGTGATGACTGGTCAACCACTCAAAAGAACACATTCCATCTTCTCGAGCAGGAGTCCTCCGGCGTGGGCGTCGTCAGTCCCGACGGGCAGCACATCTCGCTCATTCTCCAACCGCACCGGACGGCTCACGACGACGACTTCTCGGCCCAGCGTACCTACGTCGTCGTCCTCAGCGCAGAGACGGGGAAGCTCGAAGGCTCGGTGGAGGTCTCCGGACTGATCCTGGGGCGGGTCCTCACCAATGACAGTCTGGCCATCCAGACCGCCCAGAACTACTACCCGGGAGCCGAGGGGCGGGGAGTCATCTCCGTCTATCCGCTGAGCAACCTTGCGGGCAAGCCATCGACCATTTCCAGTGACCACTGGCTCATCGGCGCCTCCCGGGACTCACTCCTCCTGTCCCCGTACTCCCCCACCACCGGCAACGACTGGAGCACCCGGTTCAGCCCGTTCACGGTGACCCAGATGGGTACTGACGGCACAGTGCGCAGAACCATCACCGGCGTCAATCGGGTCTACCCCGGCGGATGGCTTCAACGCTTCAGCGATCCTGCCGCCGCGGCCACACTCGCCGCCAGCACGGTCGGAAAGGACGATGACCAGACGCGAGCCGCCTGGAACGCCCTGCCCACCCAGATCGTCGACCTGAACTCGGGAAGCACGCACGACCTCACGGGAGGAAGGGCCGAATCGGTCGGTGTCCCCACCGGCCCCGGCCTGCTCATCAGCCATGAGGCCGCCGACGGCAACGGCAGCCCCCAGCAGTTCTGGCTCAGCGCCGACGACGACGGCCATCCCCACACCGAGAACCTCGAGCAGTTCGAGAACAACTGAGGCACAGGCCGCTGCGGGCCGGCACGCACCAACACAAAGCACCGGGAACGGCAGAAGCAATGCGCCCCCCTTTCCTGGGGCGTGCCGACTTCAATCCCAAGGAAAAAAGGGGGAGAACTATCCTCCGCGTTCCGCCTCACCATCACGATCCGGTCACCACAATAGAGCCATGCCCTCAGCGCCCAACACCGACGACAACGGCACCGATCAGCCCGACACCGATCCCAGCACCCAGCCAGGCGCTGCCGACTCCAGCGATGATGCCTCGACGGCGCCGGACACGGGGGAAGCCGAGGCCGGCGCCGACCGCAATGCCGCTGAGCCCAGCGAGGCCGCAACCGGCACCGGCGACAGCGAGGACGAGCCCTTCCCACCACGAGGCACCCTCACCCTGCGTGCCCTGCGCTGGGCCGGAGTGGTCGGCGCCGTCGCGTTCGGAGCGACTGCGCTGCTGCTGAGCCGAGAGCTCACGGAGGCCAGCAGCGTCATCCCGGACAAGGTCTCCGCACTGACTTACTGCATGATCTTCGGAGGGCTACTGGTCTGGCCGTTCTTCAACTTCTGGGAGAAGAAGGGCCCCATCCTGACAACGATCGTAACCACGGTCATGGCGGCCCTGGGCATGACAACGTCAGCATCTCTGACTCTGGCGTGGTGGGACACCTATCAGGAGACCGGATTCTCCGTCCTGTTCCTCCTGGCCCTGGCTGGAGTGGCGCTCTCAGCCGCGCTTTTCCTGAGCACAGGCACACTGTTGCACTACCTGCGCATGCGCACCACCGCGACAGGTATCGGGGATCCCAATGACCCGAGCCGCTGGCGCCGCCTTCATATCAAGACCGGAGAGAAGACCGACAAGGGGCTCCCCCGTTACGAGCGCATTCGGGTACCTCGCCGTACCCGTGCCTACTTCGCGGCCCTCATCATTGCGCCTGCACTGACGCTTGGTTCCGCCATCGCTGGAACATGGGCGCTCATCAACCCGGTCCACCATGTCATCGCCAAGGCCCCCGCCGAGACCTCGCTGGAGCCGCCCACGTCGTTGGCGCCGAAGGCCTCCTGGAGCAAGGAGATCTCCTCCACCGAGCTGAGCACCGTCGCGGGCGCGGGCGGCCCCATCCTCCTGACCGACGACGGCGTCATGGCACTGAGTTCCAAAGACGGCAGCGTCCTGTGGAGCTACAGTCGCAAGCAGGCCACATTCGCCTCCTCCACTTCCACCCCCAACGCACGTCGGCTCATCACCAGCCCTGACGGCAAGTACGTCGCGCTAAGAATCCTGTCACCCAAGTTCGTAGAATCCACCGGCGACACCTTGGTTTTCGATGCCCTCACCGGCAGGATCGTCTTCGAGCGTCAAGGTGCTGGTGGCCCGCTTCAACTGACCGACTCCGCAGTCCTCGACGGCGACGCCGCCTTCTCACTGACCGACGGGGCCAAGATGTGGACTCTCCCGGGGGGCTCCGGCGCGTCCTACTCCGGCCCGGCCGGACACTCCTCATTCATCCTGACGTCTTCCGAGGAACCTTCCTTCAAGAACACACCTACCAGCATGTATAGGTCGACAGTAACCACCAGGGTCTTTCCTCAGAACGACCCTACCGCCGAGGTCGAGGTTCCAAACACCCTGTCAGAAATTCCGTCTGAATCGAATGCGCTCGACAACTATTTCAGCTTCTTCATCAACGGATGGGCTGCACGCTACACCGGCGAGACCGATACGTCAGGAAACCCAGTAGCTGAGGCGATCAGCTTAGACGCGCTGGCCAAGGTCGACGGCGCCGACACCACAACCTTTCCCTTAGGAGCGACCTCGGGAATCAATACAGAGGCGTCACATCTCTCAAGCAGCATCGTCACCTATCCCGTCATCAGTCGGGACGCAAGTCTCCCCTACCCCCCAAAGGACTCACGAGCAGCGACGGTCTTCGATCCATCCACCCGTACGGTCACCCCGGTGTCACAGGATCGGAGCCTCGCCGCCGCTCGCACCGGCATCGTTGAGGTACCGGCCGACGACGGCTCCGCCTCCGCTGCACTCGTCATTCGGCCCGGCGACGGCTCATCGGGAACGACCATTCCCATCACACCCGGTTCCACGTATCAGCCATCCCAGAGGCTGACCGACACCGAGAACGCTCCAGCCCAGCCTCTCACCTCCCGGGACGTCAGCTCCACGAGCCGCTCAAAGGCTATCAGGACACCTGGCGCCGTCATCGCCATCCTCAACGCAACCGATAAGTTGCGCACCAGCTGTGGTGTCGATTCAGGTGGCAACGATCAAACCTGCCGCAGCACCTATCGGATATTCGGAATCGTTGGAGGACAGAAATGAGAGCCGCACACCCTCTAAGTCCCCACGCCTTCTCCACGCTCCGGCGACTGACGGCACTCACCGCAGTCATGACGCTCACGCTCACCATGGTTTCATGCAGCATTGGGGAGAGTAACGGCGATCCAGTCATCTCCTCCCTCACCACACAGAAAGCAGATGATACCGTGCCGCGGAATTCGAAGAGCGACATGGACAACGAACCATTGTCATCGGCCGTTGGCACCGTCAGCATGATCACATCAGACGAGAACAGAAAGAAAGGTGCCGTCTCCGGCGACATGACAACGACCGTGGTGAGTCGAGAGCGTTCCACCGATAAGTTCCAGTGGGCGGTTTCTATCAAACCCGCAGTCGCTAACCAGGAGAGAACCGAATACGCGGACAACGCCCAAAGTGCGATGAGCGAGAACATGGACCTTTCGTCGACGGGGAGCGCCGTCGTCAGTCCTGACGGACGGTACCTGTCACTGATCCTTCTTCCCGCCGAGCAGCAGTCGGGAGAGACGGCAGCTGATCTGCGCACACATATCGTCGTCCTTGACACCACAACCGGCAAGACGGTCCGGAACGCCACAGTCTCCGGGATCGTCCTGGGGCAGGCTCTCACCAACAGCACCCTCGCCGTCGAAACCGCCCAGAACTACTTCCCGGCCGGCTCCGGGAAGGGAACCATCACCACCTTCTCCCTGACAGACACCAGCGCTCAGCCCTCCTCCTTCCCCACCGACAAGTGGCTGGTGGGCGCGACCCGGGAGAACCTCGCGCTCGCGCCCGAACCTTTCTCGGACAACTGCTCCTACGGATGCTCGATGATGACCGTCACCCTCATCAACGCCGACGGGAGCACGGCCGGGAGTATCTCCGGAGTGACTGCCGTCCACCCCGGCGGATGGATCCACCGGGTCGCAAACCCGAAGTCAGATGAGCAGCAACTCGTCAATCCCAGTATCAAGAAGACAATCGACATCACGGGAAAGAGAACCTTCGAACGCGGCGTATCGACTGGCCCCGGGCTGCTCGTCGAACAAGACATCCCCGACGGGAAGGGCTCAACGGCGCCCAAGCCCGTCTTCTGGCTCAGCTCATCCGATGACGGCCACCCGCACACCGAGAACCTCGAGCAGTTCGAGAACCACTGACATCACCACGATCCACACACCATCATGGAACCCACATCTTCTCTGCCCACCTCGTCCTCACCTTCCGAAGCCGAGGAGACCGCCTGTGCCGACGCCGAGGTATCTCCGGCGCCCCTCGATCACGACGATGCCGTGCTCAGCGATCGCCCACGTCTGCTGGCGTACATGCGCGCCCTACTCACCGGCAGCGTCATCACACTGATCGTGGCAGTCATCCTGTTCTTCGCCTGGAACAGCGGCATCAAAGGCGTGGGTCGGATAGCGGTCGCTCAGTCATGGAAACGATGCGCACCGCTGCTGGTGCTGTGGATCATCGGCGCATCCGTATGGCCCACGCCTTACTACCGTACCGCCGGGAAGAGCAAGCTCCTGAACGCTGTCATCACCGCCCTCAAGCTGCTGCCCGTGGCCGCGGTCGCGGCATGCACCGTCTACGCCTGCCTTCCGGTCCTGAACCTGTGGCGCGGGAGACGTCCTCCACCTTCGGTGTCCGTCTGGGCGAGCTCCTGGCCTTCACCATGGGCATCGCGGCATGCGGGTTGATCGTGATGGCGCATATCGGGCTCTGGGCGGCTCGCTCAGTCATCCTCCCCACCGAGGAGCCGTCCAGCGGCGATCCGGCTCCCGAGGACCTGGACCCCCGGTTCAGCCGCCCTCGCAGCACCGGAACGTGGCAGGGGTGCCTCCGAGCTCTGCAAGGACACCCCTTTCGACGCCTCAGCACGGCGGCCCTCGCGCTCCTGCCCGCAATTGCCTTGGTGACAGGCTTCGGCATCCCCTACCTCACGGTGAAGAGCACATATGCCGACACCCCCACTGTCACACAGACCACCGCATCTGCTATCGATGATGCCCAGCTCCCCACCTATCCCACGTCCTTCGGAACGCAAAAGACATGGGTGAAGGATGTTGACGGCTTCCTCGATATCGCAGGCGGCGCCGCGGGCCCGATCCTCCTCACCAAGGACACGATTACTGGGATCGACCCCGCCAACGGCTCGGCGCGCTGGCAATACCGCCGTGCCGGCGCTGAGTTCCGCAGCCAGCTACTCGAGACGGATCCCGTCGCGTCAGGGGATCTGGGACTCATCACCAGTCCGAACGGGCGATACGTGGGAGTCGTTGCCACAGATCCGACGATCTACTCGTCCATGAGCCCAGAATGGCGTGAACTCGACGGCATGTCACCGGTTACGACACTGGTTCTCGACGCCGTCACCGGGAAGGTCATTCTGGAGCATCCCCGTCAGACCGAGGACCACGAAGACACATTTCAACTCAGCGATTCAGCTCTTCTTGACGGTACCGTCGCCTACTCCCTGACTGACGGCTCACGGATGTGGGACCTCAAGGACATCCACCTCTACAAAGATACTGTACCGAATCCCGTCGCCGCCTACGTGGGCACGGCAGGACACGCGAGCTTCATTTATGGATACGATAGCGGTAGCGACTCTCTCATAGTTCTACCTCAGGCTAACCCCTCCCAGCCCAGGAAGGTTACCGGCGCCCTTCAGGAGCAGGAATTCGGCGACATCATCACTGCCAGAGGGTGGATCGGCGTCTACGACGATCGCACCCCAACACAGCATCATGAGAACGACGACCTGAAGGCACGACGAGCCCACGCCATCAGCCTGGACGCCCTCAGCGAGGCGCCCGGTGCGGACACCCGCACCTTCGATCTGGGCACAACGCTGGGCATCAACGCCCCAGCCTCTCTCTCCACCGGCACGATCTCGGTCTTTCCGGCGACAACACCGGACGGACGACCTGTGGAGACCAGAAGCCTTAATTACTCTTCAACATGGAAAGACTCAAGCAGCATCGGAACGGTCTTCAATCCTGCCACCATGACGGTGGCACCGCTCAACCAGTTTCCGCACTATGTCACAGCAGTGGGGATCGCGGCAACGAACATTGAAAACGGCACACCTGCCACCAACACAACAGATGGAAATAGCTCCGTTATCACCACAGGCGACGGCCACATCACTATCAAAACGGGTGACAGCAGGATCATTCCGCTCGCAGAAGTTGAGCCCGGATCAACCTACTACCCGCTAAAGTCAGGAGAATATAACTCCACCATGAAGGACACCGCTGTCAGCCGGGACGATCATCACTACATCTCCTCATTGAGTACTCCCGGAGCCACTCTCGCCATCGTCAACAATACCCCTAATCTCCCCATAGCATCACAGTCTTTCCGAATCTACGGGTTCCCCGGGTAGGTTGACGTGAAATCTAAGTTCCCACACAGCATTGCCTTCATAAGCCATCGAAGCACAGCGCTCATGGTGGCGCTTCCGCTGCTGCTGTCACTCACGGTGACCGCCTGCCACTCCAATTCACGTGCGTCATCTTCGAGCACGGCACCACCCATGTCACCGACGTCTCTCACAGCGGAACAGATGAAGGACTGCCAAGACAAGGCGAGCGATTGGATAAGCAATCCTGGATCTCAGGATCCCTCCTACCTTCCCGCGCAGGGAGCGGACATCTGCGTCATCCAGTCATTCAACACCAAGAACCAGGAATCGACACTCATTGCACGATACGAGGCCTCTGACAAAGAGCCCGTGTGGGCTATGTCCCTGACGCCGAGGATTGCAGCCTACAGACGTCACGACAACGGCATGGATGTTCAGTCAGCGCAGGAGCTGGCCCGAGACGTCCTCAACTCCCGTACCGCAGGCTATGCAACCGTGAGCCCGAACGGGAAGTACCTCTCCCTGGTGCTGCGTCCACCGGAAGTCGCCGACGACAGCCCCCGCCCCGCTCGGCAGACACCTGTCGTCCCCGCCGAGCAGCGGACGACCGTTGTCGTTCTTGACGCAGTTTCCGGGAAGCCGGTGCGCACGGTGGAGGTCGACGGGCTGGTCCTGGGCCAGGCCCTGACCAGCGACTCACTCGCCGTCGAGACCGCTGACGCCTACTACCCCGCGGGGAAAGGCAAGGGACGCATCAGCGTCTTCTCACTGACGGACACAACATCATCTCCGACTTCTTTCAACACAAGCCTGTGGCTCGCAGGCTCTGGAAAGAGCTCTCTTCTCCTGTCCTCACAGCCCGTCCACTTTCACGACTCCACCACCACGCCGACCGTGACGCAGGTCGATCTTCACGGCAAGCACCTGGCCTCCTTCACCAACTCCAGCAAGATCCTTCTCGGAGGGTGGATCAGGCGGTGCACCTACCTACCCGACGAGGATCGAATCCGCTGGGAAGTCGTCGACACGAACTCGGGAACGGTCTACGACGAAACCAACGAGATCGCTTCCATGCACCGCGTCCCCACTGGGCCGGGGCTAGTCATGAGCGAGGTTGTCATCAACGACAAGGGATACCGGGAAGCAGGTACACCACGCTTCTGGCTCAGCGCCGCCGACGACGGACACCACCACACGGAGAACCTCGAGCAGTTCAAGAACAACTGAGACGAGCACCAGGACGCCCCGACGGTGGCACTGGGAGCGACCGAAGCGACGTGAGACCGCCTCCTGGGGCACGGTGGCTCCGATCTGTACGGAGGGGAGAACTATCCCCAGCGTTCTTTCTCGTTCGGCCTCCCCATCACGATCCGGTCACCACAATAGAGCCATGCCTCCAACGCCCGACGCCGACGACAACGGCACCGATCAGCCCAGCACCGATCCCGGCAACCAGGGGGTCGGCACCCAGACAGGCCCTGCTGCCTCCGGCGACGAACCCTCAACGGACCCAGACACGGGTGAGGCCGAAGGCAGTGCCACCTGTGATGCCGTTGAGGCCGACCAGGCCGCAACCGACGCCGGCGACAGCGAGGACAAGACCGAAGGCAAGAACAAGGGCGAGCCCTTCCCGCCGCGCGGCGTCCTTACCCTGCGCGCCCTGCGCTGGGGCGGAGTGTTAGCGATGTTTGCCTCGTCGATTATCGCAAAATTACTGAGTTCGACCTACAAGATCGACATCGACGTCCCTCACATAAAATCAGTGCGTCCTTTCTCCGACTTGGAAGTACAGGCTACCGTCGCAATGTTCGCACTACAACTCCTCTTATGGTTCTTCGCTGCGGTCGCCAATCAGTTGAGGCGAACGGCAATGATCGTCATCGTCAGCCTCATTGCACTACTTGGTGCCGCGACGGCAGGCATCAATATTCACCACTGGATGACAGCATACGAGCGATCGGGAATCTCCATCCCCATTTTCCTGTGCCACGCAGCAGAGACTCTTGGCTTCACAACACTCATCTGCACGAGTATCATCCTGCATCGCGTGCGAACCCTACTTTCCATTCACCCTAGGCAGCTCAGCAATCCGGCCCGCTGGCGCAAGCTGTATCTCCCAGCACGCCCTCAGCCTGACGAGAGCAGCGTCGAGGTAACCAAGCAAGTATCATTAAAACTCCAACCGATCACGAAGATAAAACTTGCCGCCATATCGCTCACGCCAATCATCGCACTCTCATTGCTGACGTCAACGGCACACTATTTCGTGACACCTTTTATACACAGTACCTCTGCCGGACCTCACAAGACAGCACCCACCGCAACAACAATCAACACCAAAACGAGCTGGGTCAAAGATATGGTGGGAGTCGATCGCGTCATCGCCGGTTCGACAGGACCTATTGTGATCAGCAGCGAGGGGATCACAGCATTAGCGCCAGCCCACGGCAGTACCCTATGGACATACGGAGCAACCCTTAACACACTATATGCCTTTACAAGCCCCAACAGAGACTACCTCGCTCTCAGGGCACGAATCCCAGATGATCTGGGCATCAATTCTGAAGAATACTTGTCAGCATCCGATCCACCAGAGACGACACTGGTATTTGATACTCGAACAGGCACTCCCGTCATAAGACACATGAGCCATGGTGGCAGTTTACAGCTGACAGATTCCGCCCTTCTCGACGGGGATACAGCATACTCCTTGAAGGACGGGAGGACGTTGTGGAGCGACAGCGACACCATTGATACCACCTTCATGGGGGCAGCCGGCCACAGTACCTTCATTGTCTCAACCTTCGAACAAGACAATGAGGACACAGATGAAGAAAAATGGGCAGGAACCTCAAGCATCGCCGTGGCTCCCGACACCAACCCGTCCGCAAGCACCCGCATTGACAATCTCCTCATTGATCCGATGGTCGTCGATAACTTACGGTCGCGAAGCTACAGCGATGACATGGGAGCAAATCCGGTCATCATTTCTGGATGGGCCGCACAGTTCACTAATCAGAGCGACAAGAACGGGAACCCTACCGCACAGGCCATCAACATCGATCAGGCCTCTAAGAGTGATTCCAGCAACATGGACAGAATTCCTCTTGGCGCAGCGTCAGGTATTAACGAAGTCGCCTCCACAGCATCTCAGACTTTGGCGACATACCCTTACTACGGTTCCGACAAGTCCATATATGACGTCATGACTGCCTGGGACACTCCACGAGTCGCCACAGTATTCACGCCCAGAGACCGGACGGCCACACCTGCAGAGCACTACCCAGGCCTAGCTTCTGCTCAAGCAGGGATCGCCCCTCGTCCAGACGGTGACTCCATCGTCGCGACCATCTCCCTACGTCCATCGGACGGCTCGCCGGCACTCACTATCCCAGTCAAAGGTGACACTATCGACACGAGTCCACTCAGTCTCTCAGAGGGAGTGCGTCAACTTATGGCAGATAAAGGAGAGCCCAGGAGCCCTTACGTGGATTTCAGAAGCACCCCCGGATGCACCACCATCCTCCTGAATGTCAGTGGCCCTAGCGAACATTCTTCGACCTATCGCCTCTACGGAGTTACGGAGCGGAACGCATGAATTCACAGTCGGCCTCTACATCTCACTCATTCATACAACAGGAACTACGGAGAGATGCCAGAGTATTCACTGTTGTAGCCCTTATGATTGCAGTCATGCTGACAATCAGCACCTGCCATTACCATCGCTCCTTAGATTCTACCATTGGACTTAAGATCACATCACTGGATCTCTCTACGGCTGAGTCGATAGATTCGGCCGAAAATCCCCCAAACCTCACATCGTGGAAGAACTCCATCGCCGCGAACGGATACTACATTACCGGAGTAAGCCAGTTCATAGAAGAGGGAACCGGAGGTGAACCTCCCTCGCTCTCCGTGTTCGGAAGGCGATCCTCAGACAAGGGCATGGTATGGGCAACACAGATCAGAGTGAATGATTTCACATATCCTCTTGATGTGCCGACCCACCCAGGTTCTTCGAGTGAACAGTCACCATCGACCAAGACCACCGCCCTTACGAACGACTGGACACTCAGCCCCGACGGGAAGTATGTAGTATTCGAACTCAATAGTTCATCCAAGGCAGTCACATACTTCGCGGTGGTCGACACCTCCACCGGAGCGGTTGTCCGGACAACCCATGTCACTCGCAGAATCATTGGTGTGGCACTCACTGACACACATCTTGCTGTCGAAACATCTGACCAGCCATTCCCCGGAGGGGACGGACACGCCACATTAACAATTCTTTCTTTATCACAGCAGGACTCACCTCCAACCACTCTACCCACAACGCAGTGGCTCATAGGTGCCAGCCACAGGTCTTTTCTTGTGAGCGAGAGCATATATAGCGAACCCTGCACGGGTAACTGCACTCCCAAGACGGTCTCTCGTATAGACGGTACAGGTCACACGATCGATACCATCACTGGCGTCATCGATGTCTACTCCGGGGGCTGGATGTCACGATTTTCCGATCCAGCTGCCGCGTCATCATTGCTAGCTCAAATCTACGACCCCATCGGCAAACAAGAACGTCGAGCCGCGAATGAGCAATTGGATAGCATTCGGCGGGAACTCGTGGATCCCGATTCAGGTCAACACACCGACATCACAGATCTCCTGATGAAAGAAGTCGGCCTCCCCACAGGGCCAGGTCTCCTCGCGCTCAAGCGGGTTCCCTCAGAGGACGTCAACGCCAAGTACGCCCCTGTCTTTTGGCTCAGCTCCACCGACGACGGCCACCCGCACACCGAGAACCTCGAGCAGTTCAAGGACGAATGAAGCGCGGCCCGGCGGGACGGCGGGCCAGTCTCCTGTCACCGCTTCCCCGAGGCTCGTCAACAATCTGCCGCCGCCGCGAGTCGCCTCGGCTCTCGCCCGCTCGTCGAGCCGCGCTTAGGCGAAGTGCTGCTCGACTGCGGCGATGTCCCCGTAGGAGGCCTGCGCTCCCACTGAGGTCGTCGCGAAGGCGGAGACGGCCGAGGCCGCACCTGCTGCCTCCTTGAGTCCCACCCCTGCGGCGAGCGCCGCCAGCAGCGTGCCCAGGAAGGAGTCGCCGGCACCAGTGGTGTCCACGACATCGGCCGGGAAAGGATCGACCGGGGTGATCTCCTCCCCCTCGATCACTATGGATCCACGGCCCCCCAGAGTCACCACCGCGGAGGGGATCCCCATGGCAGCCAGTCTCCTTGCGCAATCACCCCAGTCCGTGGCGCCGTCGGTCTGCTCGCGCTCCGGCTCGGCCGCAGTGTCGCTCGTACCCGGCTTCAGCATGTCGGCGAGCTCATGCTCGTTGACGACCAAGACATCGATCGCCTCCAGGAGCCCGGCGGACAGGACCGGGTGGAACGGAGAGTTGTTGAAGACCACGCGGGTACCGACGTCGTGGGCGATACGGGCCGCGGCCTCCACTGCCTCAGGGCTGACCTCCATGCACAGCCCCAGCACGCGGGCCTCGCCGATGACGCCCTGGTGCTGCTGCGCGGTCGAGACGTTCACCCTCCCGTTCGCACCGGGAGACACCACGATGGTGTTGTCCCCCGCGGAGTCCACGGT
>ERZ773038.1129-NODE-1129-length-15703-cov-9.625639_pt1 | contig 15703 bp, 7 predicted proteins | sample MGYA00511665_ERZ773038 | MGnify/ENA primary metagenome ERZ773038 (study PRJEB29015, sample SAMEA2737966) | human oral metagenome | biome: human oral; feature: human-associated habitat; material: dental | place: China | collected 2028 ... | reverse complement strand
GAGCCGCAGGAGCCCGACGGGGCGCCGTCCGGCCGGCGCAGGCGCCTGATCGTCGTCGCCGCGCTCGTCGTCGTCCTGGTCGCGGGGATCGGGGCCGGGGCGACCTGGTGGCGGTGGGGGCGCACGCCGCCCGCGCAGCCCGTCGCAACGGCCGCGACCACCGCCCCCGCGCCCGTGGGCACGGTCATGGCCAACCTCAACGGGACGGCGACGCCGACCGGGCTGACGACGAGCCGCACGGCCGTCCTGGACCCGACGACCGGGGCGGTCCAGCTCACCATCACCTACAGCGCCCAGGACGCCCCGCTCCAGGGCCCCTTCCTCGAGGTCATCCCGGGCCTGACCCTCCCGACGGCGCCGCCGACGGCGACGGGAACAGCGGCGGCGTCGACGCCGGCGGTGTCGTCGGCCCCGGCGCCGGAGGCCCCGTGCCCCTCCGTGGTCTGGCTCCAGGAGCAGCAGCAGCGCAACCTGCCCAAGACGACCGGGATCTCGCGGTCCTGCGCGTGGAGCATCGAGACGCCGGCCGTCCCCGCGGGCGGGTCGGTCAGCGTCACGGCGCTCGTCGACCTCGACCTGCCGTCCGCGGACCCGCAGGGCGCCCTGACCCAGTGGCTCGCCGGGGCCGCGCAGGCCACGGACGCGGCGCTGGGGGACGCGGCGGTGGTCTCCACCGCCTACCCGGTGCAGCGCCTGCAGAACATCGCCGTCCGGGTCTCCCCGGAGGCGGTGGTGGGCTCGACGGTCACGGTGACGCTGGTGCCCGTGTGGCCCTCGGGGGAGGACCCGGTCAACCCGCTGCTCGTCAGCACCGCCGTCGGCCAGCCCTCGACGCTGCTGACCTCGGTGGCCGGGGACGGCGGCGTCGTCTTCGCCGACGGCTGCGCCGGGGCGCTCGTCGTATCCGCCGACGGGCGCAGCGTGGCCGCCGTGGGCCCGGCCGCCCAGTGCGTGGTGCGGGCGCAGGTCGGCAATTTCTCCTCCCTGACGTCGAATAATTTCTCCGTGGTGGGGCACGGGGGATGATCCCCGCCCCCAGACCCGCGTGATTCGCGACACGTGATTCGCGATGCGGGGCGTGGTACGTTGTCCCCGGTGCCGGCCGTTGACGACGAGTCGTCGCGGGCCGCAGCCGACCCTGAGAACAAGCCGAACCCCATGGAGGCCCGTATGTCGTCACGTGTTCTGTCAACCGAGCAGGCCAAGTCCTCGATCTCGAAGATGCAGTCGATCATCAACGGGGGCTTCGCCGACCAGATCAGCCAGCTGGACGCCGAGGGCCAGACCCTGTCCGACCCCAACGTCTGGGACGGCCCTCACGCCGCCACCTTCCGCGGCGAGATCTGGCCCGCCAAGAGCGCCGCGCTGAAGAAGGCCCAGCAGGAGCTGGAGGACCTGCGCAACCAGCTCCAGTCCATCTCCCAGGACATCTTCACCGCCGGCGGCGGCGCCTGATCGGCCCCGACCGACTCGGATCCACCGGCTTCCGGTCCCGCCCGCCGCAAGGGGCGGCGGGACCGGGGGCCGAACGGGGCCCGGCGCCCCGACCCCATCCTTGAACCCCGGCCCGGCGGGCCCGTGCGCTCCCCCGGACCCGGCCCTGAAGCGCACGCGGAAGGACCCCTCATGGCGGTCACCGGAAGCGAGGACGTCGCCTTCGACGTCGCAGCGGCCGAGACCCTGGAGTCGCAGTGCCGCAGCGCGGCCTGCCAGGTGGAGAATCTTCACTCATCGCGAACGGGCTGGGTGGCGACGGCCAAGACCGACTTCTCCGGATACTTCTCCACCGTCTTCTCCGACAACGCCGACATCGAGACCACGGACGCCTCGAACCTGGCCGCCTGCCTGCGCGGCGTGGCCGACGCCGTCCGCTTCCTCATCAACCGGGCCGCGGAGGAGAACGCCCAGCGCAAGAAGGCCCGAGACTGGGACGAGCGCCGCGCCCACAAGAACGTCCTCCACAAGGCCTGGGACGACGCGTGGAACCTCGATCAGCGCCCCACCTCGACCCTGGGGCCCCCGCCGTCGCAGGAACCCGCCGCACCGACCCTGACCGAGCGCTCCAACCCCTCCCAGGGGACCACCGCCTCCGGATACACGACATCCTCCGCCCGGCCCGACAACCTGCGGAGCTTCGCGACCAGCTCTCAGGGCGCCAACAACGACCTGACCACCACCCTGGGCAACCTCAAGTCATACGACGCGACCTTCCAGGCCGGATGCAAGTGGGGGACGCTCAACGCCGCCTCGGTGTGGGCCGGCTTCCAGTCCTACATCGACGCCAACAACAACGACGTCACCTGGGCCAACACGATCGCCGACGCCTTCGAGTCCGTGGGCGGGGGCGACGAGCTGTGCACCGTCTACGACGCCGCCCTGGGCGAGGCCCTCGAGCGCGCCGGCGTGACCGCGGTCCGCCAGACCCTGACGATCGACCCGGCCCAGGTGCAGGGCATGCCCCCGACCTCGGGCTTCTGCGACGACCCGGTCAACACCGCCACCGGCGGATTCGTCGAGGCGGAGACGGACCTGGTCTTCGACGGCGGCGCCGCCGCCCTGGCCTGGCCCCGCTGCTACAACGCCACCGACCGCTCCACCGGCGCCCTGGGACCGGGCTGGTCCAGCCCGGCGGACTCCCGCCTGAGCTGGGGGCCGGACGGCGAGGGCCGCTGGCGCACCGACGACGGACGCCTCGTCGTCTTCCCGCGCCTGGGCGAGGGCTGGGACCGGTCGGTCGGGGCGAGCTGGTGGCTGGAGCGCCTTCCCCGGGACCCCGACGGCGCCTCCGCCCCCGCCTTCGAGGTGACCGACTCCTCGGGCGGCTCCTGGCTGTTCGACGCCGCCGGCCGTACGGTGCGCACCAGCAGGGGCCCGGGCACCGCCGTGACCCTCGCCTGGGACGGGGACCGCCTGATGCGCCTGTCCCACGAGCGGGGCCGGAGCCTGAAGGTCGACTGGGACGAGGCGGCCGGGCGCATCGCGGCGGTGAGGGCCGATGACGGCCGCGCCGTCCGCTACGACTACGACGACCTCGGCCGACTCGTGCGGGCCCGCGGCGCCGACCGCGGCGAGCGCCGCTACGGCTGGGACGAGGACAGCGGCCTGCTGGCCCGGATCACCGACGCCGACGGCGTCGTCGAGGTCGACAACACCTACGACGAGCACGGACGGGTCGCCTCCCAGCGCTCCCCCTTCGGGCGCGTGTCCCGCTACGCCTACATGCCCGGCCTGATCACGCTGGTGTGCGACGAGAACGGCGATCGGGCCAACACGTGGATCTCCGACGAGCACGGCCGCCTGATCGGCGTCATCGACTCCGACGGCAAGCGCCAGTCCACATCCTGGGACCGGTGGGGCAACCTGGTGATGACCCGGGACCGCGACGGCGGCGTATCCGTCAGCCAGTACGACGAGCGCGGCCGGCGCACCGCCTCCCTGACGCCCCGGGGGCTGCGCACCGACTGGCAGTGGGACGACGCCGACCGGCTGACGCGCCTGACGGTGACGGCGCCCGGACCCGCCGGCGGCCCCGAGGGGAGCGGATCCGCCGAAGACGGAACCGCCGGGCCCGCCGAGGCGACGACCCTGTTCGCCTACGAGGGCGAGAACCGCAACCCCTCGACCATCACCGACCCCATGGGCGGGGTCACGACCATGGTGTGGCGGGACAACCTCCTGACCGAGATCACCGACCCCGAGGGCGTGCGCCTGCGCCTGGAGTACGACGCCCACGGGGACCTGAGCGCCCTCATCGACGCCGACGGCGGCCGCGCGGTCCTGGAGCACGACGCCGCCGGACGCGTGACGCGGATCGTGACGCCGGCGGGCAGCGCCACCTCCTTCGAGTACGACGACGCCGGCAGGCCGGTGGCCCGCCGGGACCCCGACGGCGCCGTGCGGCGGTGGGAGTACTCGCCGGCCGGCAGGCTCACCGCGAGCGTGGACCCGCTGGGGGCCCGCACCACCATCGAGTACGACGCCTCCGGGACCGAGCGGGCCAGCGTGGACCCGCTGGGATCCCGCCTGGAGAGCCGCCGCGACGACCTCGGCAACCTCACCGGCGTGCGACTGCCCGACGGGCGCGAATGGACCTTCGTCCACGACGCCCTCTCCCGGCTCCGGCGGGTGACGGACCCGTCGGGGGCGACGAGCACCACCGACTACGACGCCCTCGGGCGCGTCGTGGAAACGCGGGACCCGCTGGGCGCGACCGCCTCCCTGAGCTGGGACCGGGACGGGAGCCTGAGCGTCCAGGCCGCGGGAGAATTCGCACGCCTGGGCGTCGATGCCCTGGGACGCCCCCTCCGACTCGTCCACCGCGATGCCGACCGGCCCGCCACCGATCGTCCTGCCGCCGGCGGGAGCAGGGCGGCCGGGACCGGACGGCCCGAACCGCCCGATACCGGCGCCGGGACAACCAGTAGCGGCGCCGACGGGCAGAACGGGGCCGACGAGACCTCCGAAGTGGTCGTGAGGGACCTGTGCGGGCGCGTCGTCGAGACCCTCGACGCCGAGGGCGGCCTGACCCGCCTGGTGCGCGACCGCGCCGGGCGCATCGTCGAGACCACCGACCCGGACGGGCGCACCACCCGCTACGGCTGGGACGCCTGCGGACGCCCGGCCTGGCAGGAGGCCCCGGACGGCGGACGGACCGACTACACCTACGACGCCGACTGGCGCGTCGTCGCCGTCGAGACGCCCGACGGCCGCACGGAGGCCGCCTACGACGAGTGCGGGCGAATGATCCGCCTCACACGCCCGGGACGGGGAACCTCATCCTGGTCCTACGACCGGGCCGGCAGGCTCCGCGAGGAGCGGTCGGCCGCCTGGGGCCGCATCCGCTACGCCCACGACGCCGCGGGACGCCTGACCGCGGTGACGAACGCGCTGGGCGGGACGACTCGCTTCGACTACGACCAGTGCGGCCGGCTCGTGTCCACCACCGACCCCCTGGGCCGCACGACGAGCCGCACCTACACGGCGTCGGACAAGGTGGAGACGCTGACCGACCCGCTGGGCGCGGTCACGCGCGCCGGCTACGACGCGGCCGGGCGCCAGACCTGGCAGACCGACCCGGCCGGAGGGCGCCTCGACTTCTCCTACGACGAGGCGGGCCGACCGACCCCGACCGTGGGCACGGACGCGGACGGCGAGGTGGTCCTGCGCTCGCGGGAGTCCTGGAGGGGGCGCACCCTGCGCGCCCAGGGCCCGGACGGCGCCGATGAGATCGACGTCGACCGGCTGGGGCGCCCGCTGGCGCACCGGCGCGACGGGCGGACCGTGTCGACCTGGGCCTGGAGCGCGGGGGGCGAGCTGCTGGAGCGCACCGGCCCCGGGACCGAACGGACGATCCTGACCCGCGACGAGGATGCGGGCACGGTCAGCCTGGACGGCACGGCCTTCGGCCGGGTGACGCTGACCCGCGATCGCGCCGGGCGCCTGACGTCCATGAGCGGGCCGGGGCTGAGGCAGACCTGGCAGTGGGACGCCGCGGGGCGGATGATCCTCCACGAGGCCGTCGTTGACGGGGCGAGCACGCGCAGCGAGGTCGTCTACGACGACGCCGGCCGACCGCTGCGCGTGACGGGGCCCGAGGGCACCACGAGCTACAGCTACGACGAGGCCGGTCAACTGGTGGGCGTCGAGGGGCCGCGGGGCCGCGAGACCCTCACCTGGGACGCCGCGGGGGCGCTGCGCGAGCGCCGCCGGGTCTCGGAGACGGGGGAGGAGGAGGTCGAGCGCTTCTCCTACGACGGCGCCGGCCGCCTGACGGCCCGTGTCCGGGACGGGGGCGCGACGACCTACACCTACGACGCCGCGGGACGGCGGACCGGGCAGGAGGGGCCGGAGGGGCGGTGCCGTTACACCTGGTCGCCCGCCGGGCTCCTCATGAGCGTGAGCGTGCAGGGTCCGGGACGGGATCAGGAGCGGGTCCCGGAGCCCTCCGGGGATGGCGGCGAGTCCGGGGGCGGCGAGCCGGTCACGTGGAGGATCGAGCGCGACGCCCTGGGCCTGCCGGCGCGCATCGGCGGGACGGAGGTGACCTGGGACGTCGCGACGGCGGTGCCGTCCATCAGCTCCTTCGACGGGGCGGCGGTGACGGAGCTGCCCGGCGCCCTGGCGGTGGACGGGGTCCTCCGCCCCGCGGGGTGGCGCACCGCCCGGGCGGGCGGGTCCGCGAATCCTTGGGCGATTCCCGCGGCGGTCGTCGGCGGGGAGGGCGAGGGGCGCCCCGCCGTCGGCGGGCCGGGCGCCGGAATGGGCGCCGACGCCGCGGGAGACCCTGCGGGCGGACCCGTGCTGACGGCGTCGGGCACGCTCGGCGTGGGCGGCCTGGAGCTGCTGGGCGCCAGGGCCTACGACCCGGGCACGGCGGCCTTCCTGACCCCCGACCCGCTCACCCACGCGCCCACCGCGCCGTGGACGGCCAACCCGTACTCCTACGCGGCCAACAGCCCGCTGTCATTCTCCGATCCTCTGGGCCTCAAGCCCCTGAGCGACACTGACCTGCAGGCCTACACCGACGCCCACACCGGTTGGGACCGCGTTGGCCAGTGGATCTCCGACAACAACTACATCATCGGCGGCCACCACCGGGCACACCTCCTACAGCCAGGCGGCCCTCTCCGGGATGCTGGGTATGGCGGGGGAAATGGCCGGTGCCGCACGGGCGGCCCGACTCGGATGGAATGGGCTGAGAGCCACAATGCTGGTCGGTGCGTCTTCCGGAGCGGCTAGCGGGGCCGGGGCATCGGGATACGCCTACATGACGGGTCCGGGCCCCCACACCGTGGAGGGACTCGTCGGCAATGCCCTCGCCGGCGGCCTGGGAGGAGGACTCATGGGCGGGGGCATCTCCGCTATTGGACACTGGCTGGCGCGCGGCATCTCCAATGTCACCGGACACAGTGTCATGGTCGACCCGACAATTCTCTCCGGGCATGGCGGAATCTTGGAGGGAGATGCTACGACGTTCACCCTTCCGAAGGGGGTGAGTATTCGCTTCTATACTCCTCTTGGGGCTCGCATGTATGACTCCGAGGCGAATGCAGTAGAGGTTGGGTCTAGACGGTGGCCATTCATTGGTGCGCACTCCCATCCGTACGAGGTCGCCGGTCCGGATGGCACTATTCCTGACCATGTGCTTCATCCTCCGGATTCACGTATTACTATTGCGGGCAATCCTGTTATGGCAGTCAGACCCGCAAGACTGTCTGCACCAGCAGGCATGTGCGAGGTTAGAACTTATGATTGGGCTTCCTGTCGCGTGGTCAAGCCGCCGAAAGGCACTTCCTAAGATTCGCGTAGTCACCATGAATCGCGAGTCAAATAATGAGCAGACAACTGCGCGCCAGACTTTAGGCTCCCAAAGAATTATTCCGAATGTATTCCGCATCCATTAAAGTATCGCAAAGGGGCTCGCAGTGTGGCCGACATTAAACAAGATTGCATCCCAGAGTTGTGTCAGGTGGAAGTTGCGGGGAGCGTGGTATAGAATGCGCACGTGCTTGTTGATGTGACGAAGGAAGAGCGAGATGTTCTTCTGAGGTGGAAGAAGCGCAGTGACTCGTTTGTTCTGGTGCGGCTGAAGGCCGAGGCCGTTCTTTACGCTTCTCGCGGTGTTGACGTGAGCATTATTGCCGAGATGGTTGACCGGAGCCAGAGAACAGTTCGGAACTGGCTGGCGCGCTGGCGGCTGGCCAGACTGTGCTCGGTGGTGACCGGGCACGCTGGTAATGAGAACGCCGCCAAGCTCACCCGCTCCCAGAAGGAGCAGCTCAAGGAGATTCTGAGCAGACCGCCGTCGCAATCCGGCATCAAGGCGGACTTCTGGGATGTGCCGGCCCTGCGCGACGTGGTGAAGATAAAATTCGGTGTGGAGTACGCCTCCGACTCCTCCTACCAATTGCTCATGCGCTTCCTCGGTATGAGCTTCAAGCTTCCCGACCCCTTCGACAAGCGCCGCGATGAAGCCGCGATCACCGCTCGGATGGCCCAGATCCGCCAGGAGGTCGCCGAGCTGCTGACCCGGGGATGGGAGGTGTACACCGTCGACGAGGTCCGTGTCGAGCACGAGGCCGAGACCCGACGCATGTGGCTGCCCAGGGGCAAGAGAACCAGACTCCATGTCGACCGCACCAGATCCGCCCGGTCATTCTTCGGCGCCTTGAGCCTGACGACCAAGAAGATGAAGATCTACCCCATCGAGGGCAACCAGAACGCCGAGCAGATAACCCTGGCCATGGCCCGCCTTGTGCGCGAAACAGAGAACGATAAGATAGCCGTTGTTCTCGATAACGCGGGATTCCACCACGCCAAAGCGGTGACCGACCTGTACGAGCCCGGGCAGGCACTGGAGCGGATCAAGCCGATCTACCTCCCGCCCTACGCCCCCGACCACAACCCCACGGAGCACGTCTGGAACGCCGCCAAGGTCCACATCTCAAACATCCAGCGAGACACCCCGGAGCAGACCTATTCAGCCTTCACCAACTACATCACCAGCCGCACCTTCGACTACGACTTCGAACACCTGCCGATAACAGTACCCGAAGGAAATCTTGTTTAATGTCGGCCATGTCGTATATTCCTGACGGACAGATCATGGCCGTACCACCATCAAGATTTTTTCCTGAGCCTAAGCGATTCCGGTGGCGACGGCAGCCCCCTCGGCCCACTTTGGGCGTCAATACGTTCAGGGCTTTCGGCTGGCTGTCGCCGGAGCACGAGTTCCCCGTCGGCAAGGCGGACCCGCGCGATGTGCTCCTCCTGGAGCGCGCAGTGAATAATTCTTACATATGGGTGACGCGCGGGTGGTACTGCTGTCCCTTCGGCCCGCATTGTCCGTACCCCACGACATATAGCGTCGACGGACAAGAGTGGACCCTGGGAGATGCTTCCATCGTGGTCGTCGATGACGAGGGCCTGCCATGGGTGGCGCCGAACCTTGTTCTGCACTACGTCACCGAGCACGGATACGCTCCCGATCTCAAGTTACACGACGCCCCTGGATCAATGGTGGATTTTTTCCGGAGCCGTCTACCTCTATGAGTTGAACTATCGTCTCAACGGGAAAATTGCCGGGAGCCTGTTGAGCGGATGGAGCGCTCCAGGGGAACGGGGACGCATCCGCGCGTCTCGATGCACTGCGCGGACAACTGCTCGAGTCGACGAAGCGAGACCTCTGGTATAATGCGAATCAAAGTTCGATGAGGTTATCCTATTGACGTTACCGGATGAGCGAGGAGCGGTATCGGGCCGCGGGAGGGGATCCGCAGTGATCACGACGAGGAAGTTGGAGCGTCAGCGCAGGAAGTACAAGATCACTCCGCCCCGGAAGGGGGATGTCTTCACGATCCCCCTGGATGACGGGCGCGTCCACCTCGGTCAGGTCATCGCGTTCGAACGGTTCGACCTCCTGTTCTACATCGTCGTGTTCGATCTGGTCACCACGCCCGAGCGGGCGGCCGGCCTAGTCGACCGGGCCCTGGCCTCCCGCCCCATCCTGGCGGGCCAGACCACGGAGGCACTGTTCAGGCCGGGGGGCTGGAAGGTCGTGGGCAACCGTCCTTCCGAGGCGGCCCGCTTCCTGCCCGCCTACAAAAGGGACACGCCCCAGGGAATCTTCGTCAAGGACTTCCTGGCCACCCGCCAGCGCCCCGCCACGCCCGAGGAGGCCGAGCACCTGCCGCCCGAGCACTCCACCTCGCCCATGGCCTTCCAGATGGCGCTCAACTCCTTCCACGGCCTGGCCGACCACCTCGACTACTTCGACACCATGGACCCCGACAATATCATCACCGCCCGCGAGGTCTTCGGCGACTGAGGTATTGATAATTATTCAGATAATGAAATCTCAGATGGTCAGGTCGCTTGCAGGCGTTGTGAAAGATATTGCGAATCTTCTCCATGATTCCGGCCTTGAGGAGGAGAGTAATCGTTTCGACAGGCTCCACGTGTGGGCAGGTTCTGCGGAGACTGCGTCTGAACGCCGTGAGGTGGCGATTACAGTTCTGGGGTTCTTCCACGGCATGGGCTCCTTCAACGATCTTGTCATCATGAAGGACGGCGCCGTCGATCAGGCCGCATCTACACGTCTCGACGCGCTGCGCAGGCAACTGTTCGAGTCGGCGAAGCAGGATATTTGACGCGGGGCGGGTGCAGGAATTCCGTGATCGCGACCAGATAAATAAAATAACAGTCAGGTTTCCAGAATGGTTTTTCACGATGAGATACATTCCTGACGGGCGCCTCCTGACCGTGCCGCCCGAAAGATATCCGTCCCCGCCCAAACGGTTCTGGTGGGGGAGGCGGAGGCCCTCCCCGCCCGTGCTCGAGGTCGAGGCGGTGAGAACCTTCGGCTGGCTCTCACCGGATCACGACTTTCCCGTCGGTCGGATGGATCCGCGGAATGTTCGGATTCTGGAGCGCGCCCTGCAGAACTCTCGCATATGGGTGATACGCGGTATTTATCCGTGCGCTATCAGCAGAGAATGCCCTCGCCCCGTATCCTGCATCATCGACGGGCGCAAGTGGACTCTGGGTTATACTTCCATTGTGGTCGTTGACGACGAGGGCCGGCCGTGGGTGGCGCCGAACCTCGTTCTGCACTACGTCGTCGAGCACGGATACGACCCGGGTCTCAAATTCCACGACGCACCGGAGGCGCTGGTGAACTTCCTCCGGAGTCGCACACCCGAACCGATTCTCGATTCTAGTTCTCCGATCTAGGGACTGAGGCATTGATAATGACAGTTCCGCTGGCGAAAGATAGTCGTATGGGGCCGTTGACGATGCGCGAACTCATGTACGCGCCCGTGGGCGGGCTCGCGGGCCTTCCCCCGATCGAGCCCGACGTGGACCCGCTGCGGGTGCCCGATGCCATCGACGAGTCCGAGCTCATGGACGTGCTCATCGACGTGCGCCGCGAGTACGCGGGCCTCCTGTTCTACGCCGGCGGATCCCTCCAGCTCGACGTCGGCAACGCCTTCCTCCTGGTCGCCCGCCGCCTCAGCGCCCTCACCTGGTCCCGCCCCATGGGGCTGGCCCCCGGCGCACTCGGCGCGCACTACGTCGGAGGCACCGCGCCGATGCCCATCAACGGATCCCGCCGCTTCGACCTCATCGGGGTCATGGGCGGCGACATCGGCCTCGAAGCCGCCTCCATGTCCTTCTACGCGCTCGACATGCCCGGCATGGACGATCCCATGCCCCTCTACGACGACCCCGACGTCGCTCGCATCGAGGCCGGCGTCGTCACCTTCGACAAGGCCGCCACGCCCATCGCCGCCTCCCACTGGGACGCGTCACAACGCGGATGACTCACCGCCCGAGCGCCCCGCCGCCCCGGCCACGATGATCCACAGCCACAGCCCACCCCCGCGACGCTCCCGCCGAGGAGTTGTGGTCGCATGCGCCTGGAGGATGCCAACCTCGACGGACTCAAGGGCATGCCGGATGTCAAGTACGACTTCACGGTCTCGTCCGATCTTCAGGCGGCTTTCAGGGCGGCGGCCTCGACCCTGGAGGGGCAGCGCGGGACCCGTTCGACGCTGCGGTCGAACGCCCTGACGGATTTCTGGGGTTACTACTCGACGCTGTTCGAGTCCAACGGCACCACTCAACTGGGCGACCTCGATGAGATCGTGACCAATCTGCGCCTGGTGGCGGACAGGGTCTCCGAGGTGGACACGGCGGCGCGCGCGGAGAACAACCGGCGGCGCCAGGCCAGGCAGTGGGCGGAGCGGCGAGCCAATCGCGGTTTCTTCGACCATCTCGGGGAGGCGTTCGGCCTCGGGGGCGAGGAGCCTCCCTTCGAGGAGATCGACGAGAAGTCCACGGGTCCGTCCAAGACGCTGACGGCCGCGGCGCCGTCGGCGCGCACCGCGCTGGAGGGCACGGGCGCGGGCGGGACGACGTCGTCGGCCAGGCCGGAGAATCTGCGGGCCTTCGCCACGGGCTCGCGCGGCGCCGACGAGCTGCTGGCGGGGACGCCGGGGACGCTGCGCGGCCACTGCTCGTCCTACGCGACCTCCTGCTCGTGGGCGACCCTGGACGCCTCCAGCGTGATCAGCGGATACGAGTCCTGGCTGGCGGCCAATGAGCAGGACGCGGTGTGGGCGGACACCGTCGCCCAGGCCTTCGAGGACGCCGGCGGTGGCGGCGAGCAGATCGTCATCCTGACCAATGAGACGCTCGACGCGGTCCTGGCGGCCGACGGCGTGTCCGCCCAGCGCTCGGACATCCGGATCGATCCGCCCATCGCCTACGGCTCGCCGCCCACCACGGGCTACTCCAACGACCCGGTCAACACCGCCAGCGGCGGCTTCCTGGTCAATGAGGAGGACCTGCCCTTCACGGGGCCCGCCGCGCCGTTGACGGTCGTGCGCGCCTACAGCTCGCTCAACCCGGCGGTCGGCGCCTTCGGGCCGGGCTGGTCGTGGTGGACGGAGGCGGGCCTGGTCTTCACCGACGACGCCGCCCGCCTGACCCTGGCCGACGGGCGCGTGGTCGTCTTCCCCCGCGTCGGGGCGGGCTGGGGCCGGGCCACGGGCGAGAACCTGTGGCTGGAGCGCATCGGGCCCGACGACGCGGGCGCCGTCGGCGCGGCCGGGGCCGCGGGGAGGGCGGGCGCGTACGCGGTGACCTCCTCGTGGGGGATGCGCTGGGTGCTGGATTCGGCGGGCCGGGTGCGCCGGACGTCGTCGGGGGCGGGCACCGCCGTCGTCTTCTCCTATGACGGGGCCGGGCGGCTGGAGCGTCTGACCCATGAGTGGGGGCGCGCCGTTCAGGTGCGCTGGGACGAGGCGGGCGCGCGGGTGGCGGGCCTGGTCGCCGATGACGGGCGCAAGGTGTCCTACCGCTATGACGGGGCCGGGCGGCTGGTGAAGGCGGCGGCTCCGGGCCGGGTGCGCCGCTACGAGTGGGAGGAGCGGGGGCGCATCGGGCGGGTGGTGGACGCCGACGGCGTGGTGGAGGTGTCCAACGCCTACGACGAGCTGGGGCGGGTGGTGGCCCAGCGCTCCCCGTTGGGGCGCACGACCCGTTTCGCCTACCTGGCCGGCAATGTGACGCAGACCAGTGATGAGGACGGGTCGCGGTCCAATACGTGGATCCATGACCGGCGCGGGCGCCTGATCGGCGTGGTCGACGCCGACGGGCGGCGCCAGTCCACGACTTATGACCGGTGGGGCAACCCGGTCACGGTGCGCGAGCGCGACGGGGCCCTGACCGTGAGCGCCTACGACGAGCGCGGCCGTCTGGTGGTGCGCCAGCTGCCGGGCGGGGCGCGCCGGGAGTGGGAGTGGGACGAGTCGGACCGCCTCGTGTCGGTGACGGTGCGGTCCGGCGCCGACGGCGGGGACGAGCCGGTGGCGGTGACCCGGTACGCCTATGAGGGGGACGCGCGCACGCCGTCGGCCGTGGTGGACCCGGCCGGCGGGGTCACGTCCCTGGTGTGGGAGGGCGGCCTGCTGCGGCGCATCACGGATCCCACGGGCGTGGGGGTGGAGTTCGGCTACGACGAGCACGGCGATCTGGTCTCCTCCACCAACGCCGCCGGGGACACGGCCCGCCTGGAGCGCGACGGGGCGGGGCGCGTGGTCGCGGCCGTCACCCCGCTGGGCAACCGGACGGTCTTCGACTACGACGAGTCCACGGGGCTGCTGACGACCAGGACGGACCCGACGGGGGCGCGCTGGAGGTTCGAGCACACCGCGGCGGGGCGGCTGAGCGCCGTGATCGACCCCTACGGGGCGCGCACCGAGATCGACCACGGCGAGCACGGGCAGGAGGAGCGGACCGTCGACCCCCTGGGCAGGGCGGTGCGCAAGGGCTACGACGACCTGGGCAACCTCGCCCGCGTGGAGCTGCCCGACGGGACGGCCTGGCGCTTCGGCTACGACGCCCTGTCCCGCCTGGTGTCCTTCACCGACCCCACCGGCGCGCAGCGGACCCTGACCTGGGGCGGGGACGGGCTGGTGTCGGGCGCCATTGACCCCACCGGCGCGGAGCGGCGGATCGAGCGCGACGCGTCGGGCGCGCCCACGAGGGTCGTCGACGGCGGGGACGACGTGTCGGCCCGCTACGACCGGGCGGGGCGGATGGTGGCGGTGGCCGGGGCGGACGGGGCCGAGACCGTCTGCCGCTACGACTCGTGCGGGCGCCTGGTCGAGACGGTGGACGCCGACGGCGCCACCACCGTCTGGGAGCGCGACAAGGCCGGGCGCGTGGTGTCGGTGACCCAGCCGACCGGCGGGGTCTACCGCTACGAGTACGACGCGTGCGGGCGGTGGGCCGCCACCGTGTCCACCGGCGGGGACCGCTACGAGATGATCTACGACGCCGATTCGCGCCTGGTGGGGGAGATCTGGCCCACCGGGGAGCGGGTGTCCACGAAGTTCGACGCCGCCGGGCGGATCGTCGAGCGCCGCGAGCCGGGCCGCGGCACGGTGAGGTTCGGCTACGACCGGTGCGGGCGGATCGTCTGCGTGCGCGACCCGTGGAACGGGCGGCGCCGCTTCCGCTACGACGCCGCCGGGCAGATGACCGAGGCCATCGACGCCACCGGCGCCGTCACCCGCTTCGTCTACGACTCCTCGGGCCGCCAGATCGAGGCCGTGGACCCGACCGGCGCCGTGCGGCGGCGCACCTTCGACGCCATGGGCCGCATCGTCTCCGAGACCGACCCGCTGGGGGGCACCACCACCTGGGAGCGCGACGGGGCCGGGCGCGTGGTGGGCCGGGTGGGGGCCTCGGGGCGGACCCTGACCTGGGAGCGCGACGGGGCCGGGCGGGTGGTGCGCACCCTGGCCGACGGCGCCCTCCTGTGCGAGGTCGAGCGCGACTTCGCGGGGCGCCGCGTCACCCTGACCGGTCGGGGCTCGCGGGTGGAGATGGCGTGGAACTCCCGCGGCGCCCTGCTGCACCGCCTGCGCGACGGGACCGGGATGCGGTGGGAGTACGACGCGGGCGGACGGCGCACTTCGATGCGCCACCCCGACGGGTCGGTCACCCGGTACGAGTACGACGCCAACAACCGCCTGGCCGCCCTGACCCACCCGGCCACGGGCCGGGTGGAGATCGGGCGCGACGCCATCGGCCGCATCACCTCGGTGCGCGGCCGGGACCTGGAGGCGACCTGGACGTGGCGGGACGGGACGGTGGCGGCCTGCCGGGTCGACCGGCGCGGCTTCATCCAGAGCACGCTCCTGGAGCGCGACGCCGATGACCGCGTGATCGCGCAGACGACCGACGGCGTGCGCACCGCCTTCTCCTACGACGCGGCGGGGCGGCTGACCGGGGCGGTCACGTCCGAGGGACTGGTCAGCTCCTACGAGTGGGATGAGGCCGGGCGCCTGGTCGCGCAGGCGGTGGGCGGGGAGCGCACCGTCTTCTCCTACGACGCGGCGGGACGGCTGACCTCGTTGACGGGTCCGGGTGGGCGGGTTGTTTACGCCTATGACGCCGAGGGGCGGCGCACCCGTGAGAGCGGGCCGGAGGCGGAGCGCCTGTTCGCCTGGGATCCGCGCGGCTTCCTGGCCTCGGTCACCGCCGTGGTGCGCCGCGGCGACTCGGTGCGCGTGGCCGCCCGGCGCGAGATGAGCGCCGATCCCGGCGGGGAGCTGGCCGCCGTGGACGGGGCGGAGGTGTACTGGGACTCCGCCGCCTCCGCCCCGTCCCTGGCCCGGATCGGCGGCCGGGT
>ERZ773038.1128-NODE-1128-length-15708-cov-86.040823_pt1 | contig 15708 bp, 23 predicted proteins | sample MGYA00511665_ERZ773038 | MGnify/ENA primary metagenome ERZ773038 (study PRJEB29015, sample SAMEA2737966) | human oral metagenome | biome: human oral; feature: human-associated habitat; material: dental | place: China | collected 2028 ... | reverse complement strand
TGATCCGCAACGGCGCACTCTACGACCCCCAACCAGCCACGAAACTACCCGCAGCTGCTTGACACACCACATAGGGGCACCCCCCTGCACGAGTGGCAAACCTCGGTACTGCCGCGCACTACTGAAGCGGTTGAACACGACCCCCCCCCGCATGCGCAGGCCCGCTCATGGCTGCGCCGGATCGCCCGCCGCTAGAGCGTCGAGGACACAGCAAGGAGGTTCCACAGATGGAATACGTATACGCAACAAGAGTTTTCTTCTCCCGGTCGGATGTGCCAGTAGTGGTGTGCGGCATTGTGGCAATATATGCATTGACATCTATTCTCGAACATATTGTCACGGTGACTTCCAGTTCTGACGAGCGTAAGAGTGCTCGAAAGGACGCCGCCATCACAGTAGCCGTCTTTGTTATCACAACCGCACCCTTTGCATACACACTTTTTGCATACGCGTCTTCGATAAACCGAGCGGCCGAAGTGACAGACCAGATCAATGCGGTTAATAACGTCGAAAAACCCGGCAGAGATTCATTTTTCCCTCTTCCTAAGGGGTCCAATGTGGAGAAATGTTCCGTGAATCTCGACCACCCCATGACCTATATGTGGGTGGGAGAACAGTTCACATACTCAGTCCCTACCGAAGAAGCGGACCAGAGAGTCAGCAGCAAGGTAGACCAGTGCTCCCTCAAAGTCGTAGAAGACATTCCCGAAGACACCTACACGACCTTCAAGCCGACTGAAAATAATTTCTTTAGTGGGGAAAACAAGGCGCAGTCACAGGCCTTGAAAGACGCGGTCCAAAAGCTCCACCCCGACCAGTTCGTAGCCGCGAACAAGGAAGGAACATCCGCCCGCGTCACCGACATTAACGGCCACCAAATCAAGCAATATATCGTCATCATTAGAGACAGTGAAAGTAGCAGAGATTCCCAAACCATCCACATTTTCGACAAGACGAAAATCAACTAACTCACCACATCACGCACGTGAGCGGCCTAACGCCCATCCCTCACATCGCGCATTCAGGTGCGCTCGACAAGGTGGTATATTAAAATTAAAAGTAGGCGAGCACGAGGCAACAATTCTAAGAGAGAATTTGTTAAATGTGCCTATAGTTCGGTTTGTGAGCCTTTTTTCTGTGTTCATGGGTCGGAGCGGGACGGTGGGTGCTAGATGGCCGCAGAGGCGGCTCTGGCTTCCAGGGCTCGTGCTATCGGGATGCCGGAGACTGCCACCGAGTTCTCGAGACCGGCGCTACTGTCTTGGCCTCCGGTGCTGACCGGCTGCGGGGGCCGGACGGGCCGCCGCCACTGACGATCGTCCACCAGTGGCTCACCCGCCACCAGATGGACCACGGCGAGGCCGACGCCCTCCTGGCCACGGCTAAGGCCGACGGGGCCGTCACCAGCCCCCAGTCCCTGGAGCAGTGGCTCGACGCCAACGCCACGGGAGGCCGGAAATGAGAGACGAAGCCTTCTATGCGGCGCGGCGACGCCACCCCGACTACCCGCACATCCTCCACGTGGACTACCGCGACGAGGAGACCGACACCCGCGGGGACCGCTACTGGCGCACCCGCCGCCTCTGCGAGGGCGGCCGCGGCCACATGACCAGCGAGTGGGACCTCCCCGACTCTCCCCTCGGCCTCACCATCGCCCTCGCCACCGGGGACGTCTGCCCCCGCTGCGCCGACGCCCTCACCACGGCCCTCGCCCCTCAGATCAGGATCAAGGACCCCCAGGAATGACCAGTATCAGTATCCGCGGCCGCGTGCCGCTGACGTGGCGGTGGGCAATGCTGCCCGGCACCATCCCTGTCGCCCACCAGGAGATCGAAGCCTTCGCCGACCTCGCCGACCACCTCCGCGACCAGGGGCTCGTGCTCCTCACCAAGCCGACCATCCACATCCGCCACGGCGCCCGCCCGACCATGGAGCTCAGCTTCTACGCCCGCCCTGCCGGCCGCACTGAGCGCCGCGACCTTAGCCGGGTGGAGGACGTGGCATGAGCACCAGCATCAGTATCGCCCTGGCCCCTGCCGACCCCGGTCACCTTGCCCGTCAGGCACGGCAACACCTACCCGCCGACGACCGGGACGCGGTTGAGACGGCGCTGCGCGCCTGGAGGGCGGCCTGGGAGGCGGCTCAGGAGGTCCTCCCATGAGTAGCCCTCTGACCGTGGGCGAGGTCTGTGCCGGGTACGGCGGTATTGGCATGGGCCTGGCCATGCTCGTCCCGACCAGGCTCGCATGGGTCGCCGACATCGAGTCCGGCCCCACGCGCCTCCTGGCCCATCACTGGCCTCATGTCCCCAACCACGGGGATATCACCTGCATCGACTGGGAGCGCGTGGAGCCTGTGGACGTCCTCTGCGGGGGCACTCCCTGCCAGGACCTCAGCCAAGCCGGGAAGCGCGCGGGGATGCGCCCCGGCACCCGCTCTGGACTGTGGGAGTCCATGGCCCAGGCGATCGAGATCATCCGCCCCAGGGCCGTCATCTGGGAGAACGTGAAAGGAGCCCTCAGTGCCAGCGCCTCCAGCAGTATGGAGCAGCCAGGACGACGCGTGGACGGAGGAGCGCCCCGGCTGCGGGCGCTCGGCCGTGTGGTCGGAGACCTGGCCAGCCTCGGGTATGACGCGCAGTGGACGACTGTACGGGCCTCCGACGTCGGCGCCCCTCACCAGCGCGCCAGGATCTTCCTGCTCGCCCACCCTGCCGACACCGGGGGCATCGGACTCAACCGGGGCTGGGAGACACGGGAAGGGCGGCCCGAACCTGCGGACGGCAGTAGTGGAGCTATAGGCCTGCTGCCGACCCTGAGTTGTGCCAACAACGATTCTCGTCAGAGCGAGGGGTATGGCCTCAACTTGGGGTCCGCTATCCGTGATTTCGGCCGGTACGCATCTGCTGTGGCCAGGTGGGAGACGGTCATAAGGCGCCCCGCCCCAGAGCCGTCAGAGCCCAGCCGCCGAGCAGCTGGTCGTCGTCTCAGCGCGGCTTTCGCAGAGTGGATGATGGGCCTCCCTGAGGGGTGGGTGACTGAGGTCCCGGGCCTGTCCTACAGCCGGCAGATCCGTCTGCTCGGCAACGGCGTCGTCCCCCAGCAGGCCGCCCACGCCCTGACCGTCCTGGCCGCCTGGTCCCGCATGGGGGCGCCCGCTGACGACGACGGATACGGCACTCCTTCCATGCTCGACCTCATCCAGGAGGTGCCAGCGTGAGGGTCTATATCAGTGGCCCAATTTCTAGCGATGAGCGGTATCGGCTGCATTTCGGTGCAGCGGCATACCGGCTTCGTCGGGCCGGCTATGAGCCGGCGTCGCCAGCGGAGATTGATGCTCCAGTAGCTGCGCGTGACGGCGATTCCCCGTGGCGTGGGTGGATGCGCACGTGCATGCGCCTGCTGGCCACCTGCGACGGTGTAGCCCTACTGCCCGGGTGGCGTGAATCGCGCAGTGCCATGGTCGAGGCTGACTGGACCGAGTCTGTAGGGCTGCCGGTAAAAGAGCTGGAGGAATGGGTGTGACTGTCCTCTTTTACTCCGATGATCTGGTGCAGCTCTATCTGGGTAACTGCCGCGAGTGCACGCCGTGGCTGGCGTGCGATGTACTCGTGACGGACCCGCCGTACGACCATCAGGGCTATCAGTGGGGTCAGTCGAGCGCGTGCTCAATGACGATATTCCAGAAGTCCTCCTCCTCGTCGAGGAGGCGCAGCTGGTAGGCGCCCGACTCGGTCGGTTCTGCTGCGACGATCACCTCATCGGCGATCGCATCCAGGTCATAGCTCCCCGGCTGGGCGGCGATGATCTCGGCGAGCTTGGCCTTGGCGTCCTGGTAGGTGGTGAAGGTGGTCATTTTGTCTCCTTTGTGATAGGTCATCGGGTCCGTCCCGATGACTAAAGTGTACGTCAGGCGTACACAATGTGTCCAGTGCAGGACGCGACCGGGAGAAGTGAAGGCGCTCACATAGTGGGTGCTGAGATCAGACGATGCCGCCACCTCTATGGGGCACCCGCTGACGCTCCCCTGCCACTCCTCAGGCTCCGGCTCACCGTCCTCGTCGGCCAGCAGCGCCGGCAGGAGCGTCGCAGAGCCTCGGCCGACGCCATGCGCACACGCACCACCCCACCATCGAGCGGCTCCACCTCAATCATCCTGGCATCCCAGGGTGCCAGCTCGCCGACAGGACGCCCAGCATCAGCGCCACGCCCTGCCGTGCCAGCGCCATCACTCCATCTGCGAGCACATCCGTGCTGCCGCTCAGGTGGTGGAGACGGGATGATCACCGCGAAATCCTCGGCACGCATCACGGCCTCTCTTTTCGCTCAGCTTGATCGCGCCAGTCATATATCGACGCTCGCCGAATGCCAGCCAGACGGGCGACCTCCGATGCCGTCGCCCCCGCGGCCACGGCATCCAGCACAGCTCGACGCAGCCGCTCCCGTGCCGCCTCCGCGTCCTCGCGAGCGGCCCGCTCGGCCGCCGTCGCCCGACGCACCTCCACCAGCGCGCCCAGGCGCGCCGCCTCGTCCATGCTCATCAGTCCTCCTCCTGATCCCGCCCCACCTGCGGGACGTCCGTGTGTGATGGTAGCCGCAGCCAGGCCTCTAGGCGTGGCCCCACGGCGCGCTCGACCTGGTAGCGGAGGCGGTCGTAGCGGGCGGTCTGTGCACTGGATGTGTGCCTGGCGCTGATCATGACCTCCCGCTCGGGGATGCCGGCGGCCAGGGCGAGCGTGATGAATCCGGTGCGCAGCCCGTAGGCGGTCACGTAGGGCAGGCCCGCGTCCGCCAGGAGCCGGGCGAGCCTGGCACGCTCACACGCCGCGGTCCACGGCCGGCCGGTGCGAGGATGCACCAGCAGCGGACCCCGACCACGCCCGGCGGCGGCATCACACAGCAGGCCGGCCGTCACCTCAGGCAGAGCGATACGCTCCCGCCCTGGCGTTTTTGTGGCCGCCACGCTCAGCGTGAGACGCCCATCCACCTCCCCCAGATCGGTGACCCGCAGCCCCCTCGGCTCACCCGGCCGCAGCCCCGACAGGGCCCACAGATGGACATGAGCCGCCAGCTCACCACCCGACCAGGCGACAGACGCCTCCAGCAGCAGCTCGACGTCCGTACGCCCCAGCCACGGCCTCTCCGTGCGCCCATACCTGGGCCGGCGCACCAGGGCCGTCGGATCCATCCCGATGAGCCCCTCCTCCAGCGCCCACCGATGCACCACGTGCAGGCGGGACAGGTCAGTGCAGATCGTGCGCGCCCCGACGCCCTCGGCCCGCCTGGCAGCCACCCACTCCTCGACGTCCTGCCGCGACGCCCCCAGCAGAGACACGCCCCGGGGACTGAGCCACCTGCGCCACAGGCGCAGACAATCCTCATGATTGGCCCGGGTCCGGCCCGCCATGCGGGCCAGATACCGGTCCACGACCTCCTGGTCGCTCACCGGACCGTCACCCCGCTCCAGTCAGCGCCGCACTCCTCATCCGCAGCCAGCGCAGCACGCACACCCTCAGCCACACGCTCACGGTGCACTGCGGCGATCCGGGCCGTGTGCGCCATGTCCACGTCCCCGTAGTCACACTCCGGGCAGTCCACCTCCTCGTCCGCAGCGGCATATGCGTCACCGCTGGTGTCGCGGTACCAGCGCACCGTCAGCGTCGCCGTCCTGTCGGCAGTGCTCACGTAGATGTACTCGGACGTGTACAGGTCAGTCTCATGGAGGTAGTGGTAGTGGTAGTAGGCGTCCTCGCCCAGGGAGTACGGCTCGTCGTCATAGACCGGCAGCTGGGCGATGTCCTCGACGGACCAGTGGCGGGCGATCCAGCGCAGCCAGTCGCGGGCCTGCGACTGAGGAGTGGAGCGGTGAGCGGTCATGATAGGTCTCCTATGTGCGGTAGGTGGGTGGTGTATGGTGGGTGGTGTCTCCGTGGTAGGAGATCAGCGGCGGCCCCGCCCTAATCGGGGCCGCCGCTCCCCGCTTGGGCGGGGCTGCGGGTGAGGTCTGAGGCATGTCGGACCTCACCGCTTTGTGTCAGTCGATCTCATAGATGGACAGGTCCATGCCGACGATGGTCGCAGCCTGCTCGTCGTCCATGACGTCCCCGCCCATCGCCCGGGCGAAGCCATCGCCCTCTGGAGTGCGACCCCAGGAGGGGATGTGGTACAGGCCCTGGACAGTGTCGGCGTGCTCGTACAGGGCCCGGGCGACCCCCTCACCCTGACGGTTCTCAATGACCTCGACGTTGAGGATGAGACCCGAGGTGTGAGCGAAGAGGTAGCCGACTTCGGTGCCTCCGTCGACCATGGTGTAGCGGATGCCGGCCAGGTCGGTGTCGGTGGCCTCGACGTTGGTGGCGGTGATCTCCATCATCGACTCCTTCTCGGTGTTTCATCGGGTCCGTCCCGATGACTCAAGTGTACGGCAGGCGTACACAATGTGTCCAGCACAGAACACAACCAAGAGAAGTAAAGACGCTCACACGATTGTAGGACTTGCACAATACCACCCACACCACTACCCCTATGTCACACAACCGGCGCACCACTGCACCTACATGAAATCGCCCCCGAACCACCGAGTAGTCCGCAGCTCCCCCTTCATCCGCACATCCACACGCCCCTGCTGCAACGTCAGCGTCCCATCCGCACCAGCAAACCGTGTCGCCGTCAAAGCCCCATCGGATCCACCTTCTGAATCATCCGGTGCCGCTCCAGCTCGACACCACTAGCACCACCAACATCCCCCCCGCTGACCAGCAGACCACTCCGTACAGACAAGAAACATGAGCAACTTCGACTCGTACCAGCACCCACGTAGAACAGACGGAAAGTGGATCGTGAAGTCCGCCGGATTACCCGCTGCCTCTCTGGCAAGCCAATGTTCTGGAGCTGTCATCGGTACGTTCCGAGCTCCGATTCCTGTAACAATTCAGGGGTTGGAGACGCATCGCGAGGAGGCTCGAACGGCCTTGCGGGAGGTCGTCAGTGCGGAGTGTGATCACGTGGACGGACTGGTTCGCGACATGCCCGCTCCGGTGCCGGGACGGATGCGCACCAAAGTGGATTTCAACGGCAGCCGATTGGTAATCGACGAGGTGTGGGAGGCAGGCTCTGGTACGGTCATTGCCGATCACCCCTCAACCGATTCCCGCCACTGAGGAGGGTGTTGAGGCTGTCCGCAACAAGATCACTTTGCAGGGACGTTATGTTGTTGATGCCGATGGACCATGTAGTGATCGGACGACCGAGCGTTTACAGCGAGTGCGCAAAATTCACAAAACAGCTAGTCGTCAGGTCGTCGAGGATATTCTGGCTCTAGCGGACAGTGGGGATGCTGATGCGGTTGAGCTTCAAAGTTGCGATACCGACTCCGAATTCGCCCTTGGGGCCATCTCGATCACCGGATCGATCTTCCATTTGCCCAACGGATCGCAAACACGGTACGGCACGGCCTACGACACCTGGGATGCACCCATGCAGACTATCACGCCGGATCTGGACGCTCGCGCTTTGGAAGGGCTCCCACTCGACCGGCAGGGCCGCATCGATATGCGAGCCTGGCTCGCGACAAGCGTGCGTAACCAAATCGATGGCCAGACCTATGTGATGGTCTGATCACCGTTCTGGTCAGCGCTATCACTAGATGTAATAAGACGACGAAGGCGTCCTTGATGGTCAGCTTCGAGCTACCCCTCGTGGCGAGAGGTAAGGTGCAGCCACCTAACGGATCCATGCGGGGTGGAACCCATGATTTTACTGATCATCGCCTGATGCACTCTGGTCGATCAGGTAAATCGTATGATTCTCACTTTGGGTAGGCGTATATCGAGTAAGTGTTCCATCGCTACTGATTGTCCAGATGTCAGTAATGCAGCCATACTCGGTAGTGCCCCATTTCAAATCCGGGATTTGGAATTTGAGTTGTTCAAGAACCGCCTCGTCAATGTGACTAAGGTCGCGGTTGCATTCAGGTTTGTCGTGAGGGCTTTCTGGTGCAGATGCGGCGACCTTCCCGACTTGAGCGATTGTGCGGATGTCCCGGTTTCCAGTTTCTTCCAGCGTAAGTACGTTGCCATGTATCACAACAGCATCCTTGTGATCGACGGTGATTACGTCGGCGTCTGGTCCCGCTTTTTGTTGGAGCAGGTCGATATCGTCCGGTTCTATGGCAAATCTTACAATGATAATTACGAATAGAACGACGGTAAGCACAATTGACACGAAAATCAGAGGGGATAGTTTCTTTTGGAACTTTTCGGGTACATACTCGCTTATAACGAGCAGAAGAGCGAAAATCAAGAAAAATATTCCCATAGATGCGATGATCACGCCGCCTACCGTGTCGTGAGGCAGCGCCATCTGATCGCCGGGAGTTACATCTAGATGCATAGCTGTTTTCCTTTTCGGTTGTTGAGAGGTCGGTGTGCTCGGAGACTGTCTCAGTTAATGTATTGTCATGCTGGGATGACCCGTGGTGGAGGCAGGCGTGAAGGTGTCTTCACAACGACGCGCCAGCATTATCGCGTAGCTGGGGATCGTCCACGATCGTCCCCTGCTGGTCTTTTTGTGTGCGTCCGGAGCGGCTTTCCATCGGAGAGTCGATTCCATCAGGATGCGGCCCTAGCGAAGCCTGCAGGCGGTGAACCTCTGCGCACAGATCAGTAAGATCTGTGGAGGCATTGATGATCAGTTCGGCATCCCAGGGTGAGATCTCCAGGTCTTCGAAGCGTCCTGCCTCGCTCCCGTGCTCGCTCTCATGTGGTGGGGCTTTGATGACCAAAGCGCTTCCGTGGCCAGCGACTCCATCAGAGGCTACCCGCCAAGGTCCAGGAGTGGCGGCGAGGACTCGCGCTTCGATCGCTGCAATATCTGGTTCGTTGCTCATGAACCAGTAGTGGTTGGACCGCTGCTGTAGGCGAGCGCAGATCTCAAAGTTCTTCGCTCGCCTTCGGGGCACTTATCAGAACCAGGCGAGAAGAGGCTTCCAGCATGGTCTTCCTCGCCTGGCCGTCAGCACCTGCGTCACAAACAGGCCTCAGCAATGGGGGACCGTGCCTCTACCGGCAGCCGGCCCCCGGCCGGGCAGCGACAGTCTCGGAGCGCCAATGGGAAGCAGCAGGTCCGCACCCTGCAGAACGGTCGGATTCTGAGTTCGCGTGTCTGACCGGATATCCGTTGCCGCGCACCTCTGGAGTAACCCCTAACGCTACGGAGTTTTCATCATGACGATCGCTGCTCGATCTTATACAACAGCTTCATCCAGAAGGAAGCCAACTACGTTTTACATCAACCCTCTACGTCGAAGAGGGAACGACCTGCCGATTCAACAGGTGGTCATCGATCACTTCATGAACACCCGTGGAGCCCACCTGGAACGTGACGACCAGCTTGTGGTGACCCTTCCCGAGTACGGGGCCTGCCTGCCCAGCACATTGGCCGAGGTAGTAGTACGAGGCGGATCAGTCTGCCGCACGCCGGACAACGCCTCCGGAACCTTTCGCGTACGCGACGGCGCCCGACTCATCGCGCGAGGCGCCTCGCGAGTGCGGGTCCACGATATCTCCAGCGCCGACGTTTACAACGCTGCCGCCGCGGATCTGTTCGACACCTCAACGGCGTACTTGTACAGCGCCGGAGGTTCTGTTCACGCCCGGACGGGCACCACGGTCTACGCCTGGGCCGGACAGGTTCGAGCAGAGAAGGGTGCCGTCGTATGGCTCATGGGCGATGACGTCTCCCTGGACGCCGCTCCGGGCGCCCACGTCGCCGACGGTGCAGACTCGCCCCTACTCCGTCAGCAGCGGAAGCTGGAGAGTGACGTCTTCGCCGATCATCGGCTGAACGCCGAATCGGGCGTTTATGACCCCGAGCCCTGGTGCGGCCCCCAGTAACGTCACAACGGGAGCTTCCGTCCACCACTGGAAGCATGCATCGCAACCAGGATTACGTAATGAAGGACATCGCCTCGCGCTCGTTCCAGTGCGGGTTGTGTGAAAAACGGATAGATTTCAGTCAGGACTTCTACCACCACGTTCGAGATGGTCGGACCTTGAACGTCTGCTCAATCTGCAGCTCCCTGATTGGCCACCTAGGGACCTGGAGCAGGGAGGAGATCGCAACAGGTGCTGCTGGCATCATCGCCGACTCTGATCGACACGGAGTTCTGCGAATTCAGGCCAAAGCATATCTGCTGCGCCGGGATCATCAGAATGCCTGTGATCGAGCTCAGCAAGGCGACCGGTACGCCATCTGGCGCGTATGTATTGCTCCAGTCCTGGGACCGGGGTTTCTGGTTGCCGCACTCGTAGCAGGCCTGCTCGGCGTGGCGTATCACAGTTTTCCGCTCGGATTAACATCCGCGATCCTCGACCTGGGAGCTTTCGGAATCATTATGTTTCTGGCGGCCTGTCGGCAAAAGGCTCTGGATGTATGAATAGGTCCGATCAATTTCGGTTTGGGGGCTCTTCGCGTTTGAGGGTGTAGTAGCCGGAGCCTATTGAAGTGCATAGGTGGGGGTGCGTCGTTGCTTGGGTAGGGGTCGAGGTCTCCCGATGATGGGAGCTGCTACACAACCGTCACGAGAGACCTCGACGTGCCTGAGACTACCTTCGCCTGCCCTAATCTGACGACCTTCCTGGGGCTGGACGCCCTGGGACTGACCGCGGTGGGTCAGCTCCTGACCTCGACGAGAGCCATTGTGGAGTGCCGCATGCCGATCGGGTTTGAGAACCCCTTTTGCAGAGCCTGCGGCGCCCAAGGAGTATCCCGTGGGACGGTGGCCCGACGCCTGGCCCACGTGCCGGTGGGGTGGAGGCCCACGCAGCTGGTGGTGCGCGTGCGGCGCGGACTCGCCCCTACTCCGTCAGTAGCGGAAGCTGGAGAGTGACGTCTTCGCCGATCATCGGCTGAACGCCGAATCGGGGTGTTTACGACCTCGAGCCCTGGTGCGGCTCCCGGTAACGCCATAACGGGAGCGTCCGTCCACCACTGGAAGCATGCACCATGATCAGGACTGCGTAATGAAAGACATCGCCTCACACTCGTTCCAGTGTGGGTTGTGTGAAAAAAGAATAGATTTTGGTCAGGACTTCTACCACCATGCTCGAGATGGTCGGATCCTGAACGTCTGCTTAGTCTGCAGCTCCCTGATGGGCTACCTAGGGGCCTGGAGCAGGGAGGAGGTCGCGACGGGTGCTGCAAACATCATCGCCGACTCTGATCAACACGGAGTTCTGCGAATTCAGGCCCAAAAGTATCTACTGCATTGGGATCATCAGAATGCCTGGAATCGGGCTCGGCAGGGCGATCGGCAGGCCATCTGGCGAGTGTGTATTGCGCCAATCCTGGGGCCGGGGTTTCTGGTTGCCGCAGTCATAGCAGGCCTGCTCGGCATGACGTATCACAGTTTTCTGCTCAAATTAACATCTATGATCCTCGGCCTGGGAGCTTATGGAATCATCATGTTTCTGGTGGCCTCTCGGCAGAAGGCTCTGGATGTATGAGTAGATCCGACCATTTTCGGTTTGGGTCGAAGAAATCGGGTTTGTCGTTGCCCCTGTCGTCGCATGGCTTGAGCAGGACATGCAATGACCACCGACATGGACACCAGAGCCCCTGTCGCCTTTCTTGGCCTTGCAATCGACTACGCAGATTCTGGGCAAGTAGAGAGCCCACCGCCACCGTTTGCGCGCCGGAGGCCACTGGATGCTGACGCTCACCGATCTGTTCTGCGGGGCCGGCGGCTCCTCCACGGATGCCGAGGCGATGCCCGGGATCCGGGTGGCCGTAGCCGCCAATCATTGGCGTCTGGTCATTGAGTCCCATCAGGCAAACCATCCGGACACGGTGCACGATTGCGCAGATATCAGTTAGATGGATCCGCGCCGCTACCCCACCACCGATATTCTATGGGCATCGCCATCGTGCACCAATCACAGCATCGCCAGGGGGGGGCACGCCATCACCAGACCGAAGCGCTTCGCACCGACTTGCTCGACCTTCTAGAAGCCGGCAAGCAACGCCGCTACTTCACCTGCCGCAAGAGACATCGTCACTGCCACCGTGGAGATGATGGTGATCTAAGACTCCGCATCATTAACTCGGTACTGCCGTGCACTACTGAAACGATTGAAGCGATCTAGAGCTGACGCCACCAGAGAAACATTGTACCGACTATTGCACTACAAAATTGAAGGTGAACACATGAATGATAATGATATCACATGGATTGAAGAAGTCGTGTGCCCCTATTGCGGCAAAATCGGCGAAGACTCATGGGAACTCGAGCAAGACGAGGGCACAAACGTTTGTGGCAGCTGCGAACATGAGTACTTCTACGAAAGGCTCGTCAAGATCACTTATACGACCTGGCAACTTGAGGGGGAAGAGTCCCTGACGAAAGACCCGGACTCCGCCTACTAGAATCGATCTTTCATGGATGATTTGAGTGGAGTCTGACCGGTATTATTGCCGGCGCCGCACGAGGAGGCGATTCCAGCATCCAGAAATACACCTTCACTTCACCTTCACAACATCAGCTATGAAAAACTCGAGGCCAATAGTGGCCAGACGACATGGCATCGATTTTTCTGTGAGATCCTGGAGGTGAAAGAGGAGGCGATATCGGTAGTTGGAAGTGGTGCAGCAACGATCATTCCTCCTCATCGAGTCCCAGCAGTAACCGCATGGACAGTGGGACGCCTCGCCTCGGAATGCCGTTGCGGATGCACACAATGCTCAGGCCGCTTTGCGCCCCCTTGTAGTCGGCAAGACCCTCGGCCCATACTGCCCGAAAGGTTTCGCGGCACTTGCTGCCCGGCGGAACGAGGTCGGGATAGTGGCGACGAACCTCGGCGAAGGCCGGCGTGGTGCGGATCAGCACCATACCGTCTCCACCCCCGTCGTCGGGGGCGTAGTAGCCGATCGCCGAGCCGCCCGGGCGCTGGGTGCCGGCAGAGTCGGTCGACCACCCCAGCGCGGAGTTGATGGATGCGGAGCCCTCGCCCTGCACAGGGCAGGTCCCGTCGAATGCGACGACGTGTGCCTTGCCCGAGGACAGAAGGGCGCGAACGGCTTCGACCAACTGTGCACCCGGTGTGTAGTGGCGGCGTTCGATGACGGCGCCGACGACGATCTCCAAGGCTGCAGTCAAGGCGGCGTCGTTGAACAGGGGGGCGAGGTCGGGGTGGTCGGCGATGTCCGCCTCTTTGGCCAGGTGACGCAGCATAATGGCCGGGCACAGCAGGTCGGCGGCCATTTCGCGGAATCGTGTGGCTGCGCCTTTGTCCAGATCGCGGCTCTCCAGGACCTCCGTGATGCGTCGGTCGATGCCCCCCTGGCATTTTCGACTGTAGTCGATAACGTCATCCCACCCCGCGTCCTGCGCGCGGTGGAGCAGGTAGCGGATGGTGCACGCGGTCAGGTCGGAGGGGTCGGTGGTGGTGTCGAATAGCTCAGAGACAGCCTCAACAGCTTCGGGCGGACCGAGTGAGCCGGGCTGGATGGTCACGGGCACGACCCGGTCGCGGGCCGACGAGACGCCCAGGGAGTTCTCGGCCGTCACGATCATTAGAGCCCGAGGCGGCATGGTCTCTCTCGGAGTGCCATTGGCATTCATGCGGTTGCGGCTCGCACCGTTGGCCACGGCTCGCACCATGGCCGATACGGCGCTCTCGCGGTTCTCGGCGGCTCCTCGTGAGGAGTCGGGGGCCAGGTCGTCGACCACCCACATCGGCATCCTGCCGATGGCGGTTTCAATGGCGTAGGCGGTGTCGGAGGCGGAGCCGCCCGCGTTGCGGGGGTTGAACGCGCCCGGGTATCGGGCCCAGAAGCAGTTGGCCTTCGAAGCGCTCCAAGACTTTCCGGCGCCGCGTGAGCCGACGTAGAACAGGGTCGTTCTGGGGCGCAGCGGCATGGTGGGGCGCAGCCCGGCGCACAGGGTGATCAAGGCGACCCCGGGGTCAGTCCAGGCGCCCCGGCCGAGCATGGTGCCCACCACGGTCGGAAGGCACTCGGCGGCGCGTTGCCGCCAGGCCCGTCCCGGGTCGTCCAGGCCGAAGCGGTCGATGCCGGGGACCTTCAACCGATCGGGTGAGAGTCGGACGGTGTCGTTGGCGCCCACTACTGAGGCTCCGAGCACGAAGATCGGCAGTCCGCAGGTTCCAGGCACCCAACCGTTGGAGGTCGAGCGCATCTCGACCCCGGGGCGGGGGTGCTCCTCCTCGGTGTGCCGCTTGACGGCGGCGAGCCAGGGCATCGGCGGGGGCCATTCGGGAACGAGTGAGACCTCGGTGGGGATCTCCACCGGATAGCGGTCCCATTTGTCGGGCGAGACGCTCAGGATCCTCTCCGGGCCGATGATCTCGTCATCGGACTCGCCGCGGTCCGGATCGATGTAGCGCACATGCAGCCGCACCGATCGGTCGGCGCTGGTGGCCTTCTCTCCGTTGGTCGGATCGATGGCCCCCGCGAGAATTTCGGTCTCGGTGGGCACTCTCTTGATCTCGATGGCCTCCACCCAGCCGCCGACGTCGATGAGGGGGTCATCGACCACCTGGCGACTGGCGGCGTCGTAGCGGGTCAGCACGGTGCGCAGGCCGTCGTCGACGACATAGGCCTTTCCCGCCTCGTGGAAGTCTCCGACCAGATCGGGAACCTCGCCGGTGATGTGGTCGAACAGATCGTCAATGGCGCCGCCTGATGCCAGGTAGTCGTCGATTCCGTCGTGCGAGCCGACCGGAGCCGGCACCTGAATCACCCACATGCGGCCTCCGGCATTGGTGATCCACTTGTGCAGATGATGTGCCTCGCGGTTGACGGCGCGGTTGACGGTGATGTCGGCATCGAAGGCGATGAAGATGTCGCGATCGCGGCGGGGCAGATCGTTCCAGTCGGTAAGACCGTGCCAGGCGGTGGCGCCGTAGATGGTGGCCACGACGTAGCGCCGCTGCGGAGGCAGAGCATCAAGGGCGGAGGTCAGCTCGTCGTCGGTGACGCCGGGGTCCAGGTCATTGACCATGGCGGAGATGAAGGCGTCGCCTTTGAGCAACCCCTCGGTGACCACTAGCGGCACGTCCGTGTCGGACAGCCATCGGCGGGGCAGAGCCGGGTGGACATCAATCATCGCCTCCGCGCCCTTGGGGAACAGGTACTTGGCCTGCTGCCCGTTCTTGCCGACATCGACCGGCTGGTCGGGGCGCGCTTGCAGGGTGGCGGCTGTCTGCGGGTCGCCCGGGCGGTACCAGGGCATGATCATGACGCCTCCGGCCTGAGCGGTGGCCATGCGCAGGAGGCGCGGGAAGCCCCAGTTGGGCGATGGCATATGGAAGCGCGTGGCCCGTACGGTCCTGAGCTCGTCTCCGGGGCCGGCGTAGAGATAACCGCGGGAGCGCGCGACGGCCGGGTGGATCGCGGAGGATGCCAGTTTGGCGCCGGCCGGTGTGTCAGAGCCGGGGCTGAGATCGGTCATGCCCCACTGGTGCGCGGAGTTTCGGACAGCACGCTCCAGTGAACATCTTTCGTTGTGGTGGTGGGGTTTTGCGGGGGTTCGGGGGCACCAGGAAGGGGTGAACCGGCTTGCTAGCATATTGCTAGTGGGGGTGTTGCATAAGACGTGTCGTGCGGCGGTCCCGGCGGGGGCTGCAGGCCGATTGCGTGAGAGCCGATCTGAGCGATTTTTATTGTCGCTGCCGTGTGGAGGGTCACTCGG
>ERZ773038.1125-NODE-1125-length-15723-cov-86.464641_pt1 | contig 15723 bp, 13 predicted proteins | sample MGYA00511665_ERZ773038 | MGnify/ENA primary metagenome ERZ773038 (study PRJEB29015, sample SAMEA2737966) | human oral metagenome | biome: human oral; feature: human-associated habitat; material: dental | place: China | collected 2028 ... | reverse complement strand
TGTACGAGGAGTACATGTCCTTGACCAGGAGGGTGAACATCTCCTCGTGGGTGGGGGCCAGGAGGTAGTCGTTGTCCTTGCGATCGGTGAGGGTGAACAGGGTGGGGCCGTACTGCTCCCAGCGCCCGCTCGCCTTGTAGGGGTCGGCTGACAGCAGTGCCGGGAAATGGACCTCCTGGGCGCCGATGGCGTCCATCTCCTCGCGCACGACCTCCTCGATCTTGCGCAGGGTGCGCAGCCCCAGCGGCAGCCAGGTGTAGACGCCGGGCGCGGCGCGGCGGATGTAGCAGGCGCGCACCAGGAGCCGGTGGCTGGCGACCTCGGCGTCGGCCGGGTCCTCACGCAGCGTGCGGATGAAGGAGGTGGAGAGTCTGTGCAGCACGGGCACATGGTACGTGCTGCGCGTCCGCGGTCGGCAACCGGTCGGCGACGGGCCCGGTTGAGCCATGGCGCAGGTCGTTCCACAGAGCAGGGCCGATGCGAGGTTAGTGCATCACTGAGTGATGCACTAACCTCGCATCATGCGCACCACGGTTGACCTCCCTCCGGCCCTGCACCACCGGGTCTCCAGGACCGCGGCGGCTCGCGGGATCTCGCTGTCATCCATGATCAGTGAGTTGACCGCCCTGGGACTCGAGCAGTCCGAGGTCGAGGACCCCGATGAGGGGATCAGCACCAGTCCCGTCACCGGCCTCCCCCAGCTGCGCTCAGGACGGCCCATTACCGCTGGTGAGGTCGCTGATTTCCTGGCGGAGAGCGAATGAGCACCCACCTGGTTGACGCCAACGTCTTGATCGCCCTGCTCATCCCTGATCACGAGCACCACAAGGCGGCCGAGTCCTGGATGTCCGAGCTGGCGGAGGCCGATTTGATCGCCTCCGATCCAGTAGTGGAAGGCGCCTTCACTCGTTACGCAGTGCGAATCGGGCACCGCGCCGCCCAGGTGAAGCGCACGCTGCGCCGCATACATGAGATCCCTCGGTGGCGGTTCTGGCCCGATGACCTGCCCTATGCGGACTGCGATCTGGCCACTGTTCTGGCCACTGTGCGCGGGCACCGTCAGGTGACCGACTCCTACCTCGCCTCCTTGGCCCGCCACCATGGCGGACGATTGACCACCTTCGATCGGGCACTGGCGGGGCGCTTCCCCGATGTCGTCGATCTGATCGGGTCGGGCCGTCCCGGAAAGTAGGGAAAGGGCTGGTCATTCATGGCCTGCCGCCGCCCGCACCCAGGACGCCTCGCGGCGAAGACCGAAGGGGCGGGACTCCCGCCACCCGCCTGCGTCACGGAACCCCTGCCTCAGGCCCCCTGCTTCGGACCGACACCCCCCACTTCGGGCCGCATGTGTCCAAAACGGAGGGGATTAAAGCCTCGGTGGCCCGGGTAGCTCCAAGAAACCATGCGATGGCCTAGTGTTTTTGGCGTGATTTCGCTGTTTTTCCGGTGTGCTTCGGTGTCGCGCTGCATGGTGCTCAGGCTGATCTCCTCCGTTTTGGACACCTGGCGCCCTCAATGCGCCGCGCCGACACCAGAGCCGGGCTGTCGACGATGTGCCCTGTGCAGGCCGTAGTGCTCTCATGCTCCGCGGTCCGGGAGTGAGGGCTCGGCGCCCTGGACAACCGTGCCCTGGTGGAAGACCGCCTTCCATCCGGATTCCTCATGACGGTAGACGGTTGAGCGGCGTGTCACCCGCCCCTGGCCGTGCAGGGTGTAACGCACCTGGACGACACCGGCCCCCAGTGGGACGACATGCGCATCCTCGATCCTGTAACCGGTCGGAAGAGAATCGAGATGCGTTCCCGCCAGGCGCCCTAGCACGATTCCCTTGACCTCCGAGCGTTCGTAACACGTCCCTGATGCGCCGATCTCACTGAAATCCTCGGCGATCTGCTCATCGAAGGACTGCTCATCCCAGATCAGTTCGCGATGGTGGAAAATGGGTTCGCGCTCTACCAGCTCCGCCTCGTGAGGTAAATCGGTCATGTCTCCTCCAGAAGGTGATCGAATCCCGGAATCAGAATCTGAAAAGGCTACCGCCTGAAGGCCGGGCAACAGGTGGAGATCACCTTGATCAGGCGGGACGCAGCCTCAGCGTGTGGGCCGCGGATGCCTCGATGGCCCCGCGGCTGAACCGCCATGGGTACATCCGGCCCTCAGCCCACGCCTCGAACTGGTCGTTGACATGAGGGGACCACGGGTGCCCGGAGGCCCCCGACGAGATCACCCAACGCGCGCCGTCGAGGTCGCCCATGTCGACGGTCATGCGCATCGAGGCACCGGAGACCACCTGGTAGTCCACCCGGCCTCCGTCCTTGACCGCGGGATCGAACCATGTGGCGTTGGGGATGTCCCCGGCGCCTCCCACCGACCGCGGGGGCGCATTGAAGTGGTTCCGCACGATCCCGGGCAGGCCCTCGCCGCCGAGCAACTGATGGGTGGGTTTCTTCACGTGGATGCCACCCCAGGTCCAGGCCCCGTGGTCCTCGCCCATCTGCGCGGTGAGATCGGCGTCGGCCTCCGCCCAGGCGCGCTGCATGATCACCGAGGCGTCCTCCACCTCCGGGGTGGTCGTGTCATCCCACAGGGGGTTGTCCGAGTCGGCAACCAGCTTCCCCAGCAGTCTGGGATCGGTCGGGTACTCATCCCCCAGTTCGTCGCTGAGAGCGGCGTGCGCCAGGTGGGCATAGACGGCCGCCATGATGGCGGCGCCTTGCGAGTCGGTGGCCATGTGGGCGCCGTCGGCGTACCAGGACGCGAGCACCTGCTGGAGCTCCCCCAGCCTCGGGGAGGTCAGTTCCACACCAGTCAGGGCCGGGGCCAGTTCATCGGCCTGGGAGGAGTGGTCGAGCAGCATGGCCCGGGAGGCCTGCTCCACCGTGATCGGACCCTGCGCCGCCGCGCCGGCCAAGTAGTCGTGCATCTGCTGCGACCGGTACCCCTGGGCATAGCCTCCAAGACCGAGGTACGGGCCCGCATCCTGCGGGGTCACCGGCTGGTTGGCGGGGGTGATGATGCCATCTGGCGGGTTGAGCGCCGCCGGCATGTCCTGCGGCGCGTAGAAGCCCTGCCAGTCGTAGCCGGAGTCCCACCCGGGCCGGGGCCAGCGCCCATCCGCCCCCAGGTTGTCGGGGTCGTGGGCCATGGCGGGCTGCTGGTCGGCCGGGGCCTTGATGGGCCTGATCGGGTACAGGCCGGGCGCCTGGTAGCCGATGTCGCCGTCGGCTGTGGCGAAGAGGATGTTCTGGGCCGGGTCCGCGAAGAGCGAGGCCACCTCGGCCACGCCGGCTGCGTCGGTGGCGCGGTTGAGCGCGAACCATGCCTCAGCCGTCCTGCTCGGCATCAGGGCCGTCCACTGCAGGGCAACCGAGAAGTCCCCCGTGGCGCCGGGCAGCTGCCCGAGATCCTCATCGGGCGCGAAAAGGCCCGAGACGATGGGGCCGTGCACGGACTCGCGGACCTCCATCTCGAAGGGCTCACCACCGGCCACCTTGAACGTTTCGGTACGGGTCTTGTAGGCCAGGCACGCCCCGTCGCGCCGGTAGGCGCCCTCCCCAGCGTTCTGCTCGACCACCAGGTCACTCGAATCGCCACTGAGGTTGGTGAAGGCCCAGGCCAGCTGGGGATTGCGGCCGATGACGACGCCCGGCAGCCCCGCGAAGGAGAAGCCCTCGACATCGAAGGTGCAGTCCTCATCGAGCTCAGTGCAGTGCAGCCCCACCTGTGACCACACCGAGGGGTAGTCGATGTCCAGGTGCGGGTCGTTGCCGATGATGGGCTTGCCCGACGCCGTATGGCTGCCGGAGACGACGAAGGAGTTGGAGCCGATGTTCGGCCCCTCCCCCAGAACAGCAGGGACGGCATCGAGGGCCCGCTGGGCCTCCTGAAGCACGCCTGAGGCTCCGCTCATGCCTGCGGGTGCCGTGGCGGCTGCACCCTCCTCGGCGTCTGGCCCGGGCGCCGGGGCGGCCTCGTCCGGCGCCGAGCCATCGGCGGGGCCGGGGCAGTCGACGGCCTCGGCGTCCTGTTCGGGCATCGGCAGTGGTGACGCGATGGGGTATTCGGAGCGGGGCTTGAGGTTGCCGGAGCCGTCGTCGAGCAGGATCGGCCTGCGGGCGCTCTCATCAACCGGCGGGATCAGCTCCTCGACGGCGGCCGGACTGCCCAGCTTCGAGAGCATCTTCATGCGCCAGGCTTCACTCTCGTGCGCGCCGCTGAGGCCCTGGGACATCGCCTTGATCCAGGACAGCGAGTCGACGCCGCTCCACGGCTCGATATCCCCGATGGGCAGGTTCAGGCCCATCACCGCGTACTCGTTGGCCACCTGCCAGGGGGCCTTCCCCTTGAGGTAGGCGTTGACCCCCTCGGCGTAGGCCTCGTAGAAGCCGCGGGCCTCGTCGGACAGGAGCCCCCACTCCTGCTCGGCGACGCGGCGCCAGCCCATGGTGCGGATCGAGATGTCGGACTCCTTGCCCGCCTCGCCGACCAGCTCGGAGAGCCGTCCGGCGGTCAGGTGGCGGCGCAGGTCCATCTGGAAGAAGCGGTCCTGGGCCTGGACGTACCCCTGGGCGAAGAACAGGTCGTGGTCGCTGGAGGCGTAGATGTGGGGGACGCCCTGGCCGTCACGGCTCACGGCCACCTCATCGGTGGGGCCGGTCAACGTGATCGTGCCGTCGTACTGCGGCAAAGGGGCTCGGATGATGACGGCCAGCGCCACCCCTGCGGTGAGCGCGAGCACCAGGAGTCCGCACAGCGATCCGATCAGCCATGTCCGGATCCTGCTTCTGCGCCTGCTCACAGTCGTGGCGGTCCCAGTGGATGACTCAGAGGGTGAATCGGTGAATGACTCGGGAGACGACTCAGCGGGCATTTCAGTGGGCATTGAAACCTCCTTCAGGCGCCCCGAACGCTAAGCGGCCCCCGATCCGGACGCGCCAGGCACATGGGGGAAGCGGACTCCGCCAGGTGGCGGAGATGCCAAAACCGTTTCCTGGCCGTCGACGGGGACGACGGATGCACGGCGTGGCCCGCCCCCTCGACGGAAGGCGGGCCACACTGAAGAGTCGGGGATCAGCAGTCCTCACTGCTCCTAGAAGCCGACATCGGGGTTGAGGAGGTTGAAGGCGAGGGCAATCCAAGCAACAGCGATCAGCGCGGTGAGCAGGAGCGAAGCCGTGACGATTCGCCGCACGCCGGATCGTTCCCTGAGGGCACGTACCGATTCGACGGCGCCCGGGACGATCCCCAGGAGGCCAAGAAGAGTCAGGACCTGAATACAGTGAAGCGTCAGCGAGCCCACCGAGGTCCAATCAGCCATCAGTGATGCGGCCGCGCCTGCCCAAGCGCCGATTGCGGCGAGAGTCAGTCCTGCCCCGATCCTGGCCGAGCGCGCCCACCAGGACAGCGGGACGCCGGTACTGGCGTTGCCGGCGCGCAGTGCCAGCAAACGGCGCACGGCGCCAAGCGGCCAAGCCAGCACGAGCAGCACCAATACCGCAGTGGCACCAAGCAAGATCGGAACGAACACCCGCTGGGCCACGGTGATCGGCAGCAACGAGAACGCTGGGATATCGCCGATGCGCACCACCCTGCCGCTCTCGACCTGAACGGTCAGGGTACGCGCCCCCCCAACCTGCCGCCACACCCACGGCTTGATCTCCTCATACTCAATCACGGACTCCCCCGCTCGCAGCAGGAGATGACCATCATCAAGGGCATCAATACTGCTCCACCCCGAGGGGAGGGCCTCCCTGATGCTGGCGAAGGATGTCATCAGAGCCCGGGACGAAGTGTAGGTTCCGGCCGCCACCTGCGCGTGCCGCCGCGATTCGTCGACGGAAGGCTTATCTTCTGCATCAGGTTCGGAACCGGGATAGTAGCGGTCGGAAAAACCGCTCATGAGATCATCCTTCAGAGCTTCAGCCCCATCTTCCCCTTCACCATTAACTGCGATGAATAACCCGGCGCCATCGTCCGGATATATCTCCAAGTTAGCCTGGAAGACAGCACCGCCATCATGGCCGACGATATGATGCCCATTACGACTCTCGTCGAAGAATCCGAGCCCCATCTGCTTTCCCTCGGCAAGCTCCCCCAACTCGTCAGCACCGAGACCAGGGTTGAACATCTGCCGCCAAGTACCCTCCTTCAGCAGCGCACCCCCCTGGGACTGATTAAGCATGGCCAGCATGAATCTACCCGCATCGGTCCCGGACGTGGTCATCGCCCCAGCGGGAGACTCGATGAGCTCGAAGGGCTGAGCCAGTCCCCCGCTGGTCTTGTACCCATTGGCCATCCTGCCGGCAAGCCGCTCCGGCAGCGGCTGCTCGAAAGTGGAGGAGTCCATGCCCGCAGGCTCGAGAACATGCGCCTGCACATAGTCCTCGAACTTTTCACCACTGACCTCCTCAACAATGTAACCAGCAAGGAGCATTCCGTAGTTGGAGTATGCCGGAGTGGTTCCGGGAGCGAAGACCTGCACCGGAGGATCCTGTCGTACGGACTTATCAAGATCGAATGGTCCAGACTCCGACGTGACCAGGTTCTTACCTCTCTCCTCGAACCCTGCAGTATGCGTCAAGAGGTTCCGCAATGTGATGTCTCCGGAGAAACGACGCGGGATGCTCACATCGATATAGGTGCTGATATCAGTGTCCAGGTCCAGCTCGCCCCGCTCGACGAGCTGCATCACCGAGATACTGGTGGCGAGTTTCGATACCGATGCAATGCGGAAGAGGGTCTCGGAGTCCACCGGGCGCTGCGGCTCCCCATCGGCTCCGGTAGCGGCATGCCCGTACCCCCTCGTCACCAGGATCCGACCATTGTGAACGACGGTGACCACTGCTCCGGGAAGGTCACCTCGATTGAGGGCATCCGGGATCTTCCCATCGAGCCAGGCAGTGACATCCTCCGGGGTCAGCTCATGCCTCCCCTCAGGCTGCGACACATGCGGACCAGGCCGAACGGGCCCGGCTGATAGCGCCGATGAGCAACCGCCGAGGACCACCGCCACTATCGACAGCACCGCCATCAATGCCGACAACCGCACCAGCGGCGCGGAGCCCCTCCCGCCCGAACCGCGAGCGCGCCGAACCGGTCTTCCAGGGTCTGCATTCAGCATAAGAACCTCCTTCAGGCGCCCCGAACGCTAATCGGCCCCGGATCCAGGCGCGCCAGGCACATGGGGGAAGCGGACTCCGCCAGGTGGCGGAGATGCGAGTCCGCGCAAGCCCCCTCCCCCAGGTGGCGGATGCGCGCCCCTGAGGCGTGAGTAGAGTCCGGCTGGTGAGATCACCCGACCCGGCACGACGCATCCAGTGGCTGCTCTGGGGTGCGTCCGCCATAGTGACCGCGATCTTCGTGCTCGACATAGCGGTCTCACTCAACGCGGAGTTCCATGCCCTCCATCACGAGCGGACTTGGTGGGAGACCCTGTGGTTCTGGATGCAGGTGGTCTCCCCGATCGCCGCCCAGTTCCTGCTGCTGCCCGCGTTCAGACGGCGGGGCCTGCTGCTGCCCGCAGCATGCGTGTTCCTCAGCGTCCTGATGCCAAGCGGTTTCCATGTGCCCGCTTTCGTTGCGGCAGCGCTCCTGGGGACGCGCTCGAAGGCATGGTCGCTGCCCGTCGCGCTTGGGTCGCAGGTTGTGGGAACGGCTCTCGGCCTGGCGGTGAGCCCGTTCCCATGGCGGTGGGCCGACTGGTGGACGGAGCTGCCTTCCCTTATCTACACCGTCACCGCCGTGCTGCTCGGCATCCTGCTCACCAATCACCAGGAGCTCACTGAGGCCCGCGTCGCGCGTGCCCGTTCGCAGGAGCGGGCACGCATCTCGCGCGAGATGCATGACTCCCTGGCCCAGCGCATCTCCTTGATCTCCTTGCACGCCGCCGCATTGGCCAGTCGTCGCGATCTCGATGCGGAGCAGGCCGCCCGCACCGCAGGCACCATCCGGACCATGGCGGCCGAGGCCGGCCATGAGCTGCGTCAGATCCTCCATGTGCTCCACGACGACGGCTCCGGGGACGAGGCCGCCGTCGCCTGGGCGGACGTCGCCCGCATCATCGATCAGCACCGCGAGGCCGGGCTGGAGATCCGGGTCAGTACCGGTCCGGATTGGGAGCGAGCATTCGATAGGGCCGAGGCCGCCGTCCGTCACGCCGTTCTGCGCACCGTCGAGGAGGCGCTCGCCAATGCCCGTCGCCACGGCTCGCAGGGCTCGGCCCAGTTGAGCTTCGAGACCACCGGGAGCTCACTGGTCGCGCAGTGCACCAATCCGGCGTCCACGCCGGCCCTGCCGCTGCCCGGTCACGGCCTGGGCCTTCCCGGCCTGCGTGAGCGGATGCGGCTGCTGGGCGGTCGGCTGAGTCTGGTCAGGGAGGCCGGGATGTTCACCCTGCGCGCGGAGCTCCCGATGGAGAAGAAGACGGAGAAGGCGGAAGGGAAGGAGCTGGTCCGTGGCTGACCGCATCCGTGTCGTCATCGCGGACGACCAGCCCCTCGTCCGCTCCGCCCTGCGCCTGATCCTGGAGGGGGACCCGGAACTGACCATCCTGGGCGAGGCGGCGGACGGGCAGGGGGCACTGGATGCGGCGCGCCGTCTGCGACCCGACATCATCCTGCTGGACCTCCACATGCCCGGCCGCGACGGGGTGTGGGCCAGCGAGCGGATCAGCGAGCTCGCGCCCGACGTCAAAGTCCTGGTGCTCACGGCCTTCGACACCGACCGCCTCGTAGCCTCGGCCCTGAGGGCCGGGGCGGTCGGCTTCCTCCTCAAGGACAGCTCCCCGGAGCAGATCCTGGAGGCGGTCCGCACTGCCGCCGACGGCGAGCGCCCGTTCTCCGCGGCAGTGCTGGAGCAGCTGGTGACGACCACCGCCATGAAGGCCCCGTCGCGCCGGGCCCCCGGCACCCTGACCGCGCGTGAGCGCGAGGTGGCGGTCCTGGTGGCGCAGGGCCTGGTCAACGTCGAGATCGCGGACCGCCTGGGGATCGGGGCCGCCACGGTCAAGACCCATGTCTCGGCCCTGCTGGAGAAGTTCCAGGTCAGGAACCGGGTGCAGCTCGCCGTCGCAGTGGCCGAATGCCAGTTGACGATCGCTTAGAACCGGGGCCCGTCCATGATCGGCCTCGCGCCGGGCTCATCATGCGCTGCTGGTACAGCGCTGGTACAGCCCTGCCGCAGCACCCGGCGACAAGTGACCGACGCCTGATTGCAGGGCCGAAAGCGAGCCATTTAATCTGGCCCGGATCATTCCGGATCATCACCGCCCTCTGGGCCACAATCAAGGACACACATGGACAGGCACTCCCCCATCCGCGAGGGCCATGGCCGCACCTGGGCGAAGGCCATCCTCCTGGGCGAGCACTCCGTCGTCTACGGGCACCCCGCCGTGGCCATGCCGCTGCACGACCTCCAGATGCGGGCAACGGCCACGCCCATGACCGGCCCCTCGATGCTGCGCAGCCTGGACTACTCCGGCCCCATGGGCAGCAGCGGTCCGGGTTTCGCCTGCATCGCGCGCGCCTTCGAGGCGGCCCGCGAGTTCTCGGGGCGCATGGACCAGTCCTTCGAGATCGTCACCACCAGCGACTTCCCCCACGAGCGCGGGATGGGCTCGTCGGCCGCGGCGGCCGGCGCCGTCATTCGCGCCGTCCTGGACGCCTGCGGGCGCGAGGCATCCGCGGACGAGCTGTTCGCCCTGACCCAGATGGCCGAGCAGGTCGCCCATGGCAGGCCCTCCGGGTTGGACGCCGCCGCCACCAGCTCCCCCTCCCCCATCCGGTTCCAGGGCGGCCAGATGCGGCCGCTCGCCCAGCGCATCGAGGGGGCCCGCCTCGTCATCGCCGACTCCGGCGTCCACGGCAGCACCCGCGAGGCCGTAGGCGGCCTGCGCGAGCGCTACGAGGCGGCCCCGGACGGCGTCGGCCCCCTGATCAACAGCCTCGGCGCACTGGCGCAAGCCGGTATCGCAGCGCTCGACGACGGCGATGCGCCGGCCCTGGGATCAGCCATGGACCGGGCGCACGAGGTCCTGACCGAGTTGGGGCTGAGCCTGCCGGTCCTGAACCGACTCACAGCGGCCGCTCGCAACGCCGGGGCCCTCGGCGCCAAGCTCACCGGCGGCGGGCTCGGCGGGTGCGTGATCGCCCTGGCCGACAGCGCCGAGACCGCCGACGCCGTCGCCTCCGCCCTGCGGAGTGCCGGGGCCCCCACCGCATGGACCTACCGGATGCGCACCAGCGAGGCGAACCGGTGACTCCCTCTGCACCCTCTACATCTGCTGCACCCGCCGCACATACTGCAACGGCGAGTGCGAACACGAATATCGCGCTCATCAAGTACTGGGGCAAGGCGGACGAGTCGCTGATGATTCCCACCACCTCGAGCCTGTCCCTCACCCTTGATGACACCTGGACCACCACCACGGTCTCCTTCGACGGCGGCGCGGGCGACGCGGATGCGGTGAGGATCAACGGCTCCGCCCCCAGCGGGACGGCGCTGGCCCGGGTGACCCGCTTCCTCGACCTCGTGCGCGAGCGCTCAGGCATCGCGCAGCGGGCGAGCGTGGACTCCACCAGCACGGTGCCGCTCGCGGCCGGCCTGGCCAGCTCGGCGGCGGGCTTCGCCGCCCTGGCGGCGGCGGCCTCGCGCGCGGCGGGCATGGACCTCGACGGCCGCGCCCTGTCCCGGCTCGCCCGGCGCGGCTCGGGCTCGGCGGCGCGCTCCGTGTTCGGCGGGCTGGTGCTGTGGAACGCCGGGGAGGACGACGCGACCTCCTACGCGGAACCCGTCGAGGGCACCAGTGGGGAACCCGTCGAATCCGGCCTGGACCTGGCCATGGTCGTCGTCGTGCTCTCCGATGGGCGCAAAACGGTCTCCAGCACGCGGGCCATGAAGCAGACCATGACCGCCTCGCCGCTCTACCCCGCCTGGGTGGAGGCGAGCCGCGAGGACCTGCGCACCGCACTGGAGGCGGTGCGCTCGGGGGACCTGGCGCGCCTGGGCGAGGTGGCCGAGGCCAATGCCCTGGGCATGCACGCCTCGATGATGGCCGCGCGCCCCGCCATCATGTACTGGCTGCCGCGGACGATCGAGGCACTGCACGCGATCAGGGCCCTGCGCCAGGACGGACTGCCCGCCTGGGCCACCATCGACGCCGGCCCGAACGTGAAGGTCCTGACCCGGGGAAGCGATGCGGAGCGGGTCGCGTCCACGCTGCGCGAGCGCATCCCCGGCGTGGCGGTATCAGTCAGGCGCCCCGGCGCCGGTGTGCGATTCGAGGAGGCCGCCCGGTGATCTCCCAGAGCGCCCCCGGGAAGCTGTACATCGCAGGCGAGTACGCCGTCGTCGAGCCCGGGCATCAGGCGGTGCTGGTGGCCGTGGACCGCTTCATCACGGTACGGATCACGCAGGCCGAGGCTGGCGGCTCGGCCGACCCCGCCGGCCATATCAGCTCCACCCTGTACGAGGCGCAGTCCCTGACCTGGTACCGGCGCCCCGAGGACGGGGTGGTGATGGTCGACAAGCAGTTCAACGACTACGTGGTCTCCGCGATCCGCATGGTCGAGCAGATGGTGCGCGAGGCCGGCGGCCGGCTGCGCTACTTCGACCTGGATGTCTCCAGCGAGCTCGACGACGGCAGCGGGCACAAGCTCGGCCTGGGATCCTCTTCGGCAGTCACCGTGGCCACGGTGCGCGCCGTGGCGAGGTTCTACGGCCTGTCCCTGGATGACATGGCCGTCTACAAGCTGGCGCTGCTGGCCACCGACGCCGTCCAGCCCATCGGCTCCGGGGGCGATATCGCGGCCAGCTCCTTCACCGGATGGGTCGCCTACACCTCCCCCGACCGCGCCTGGCTGCACCGGATGCGCGGAGTCCCGGGCATGGGCGCCGGCCCCGGGGAATCAGCGGGGCTGAGTGAACTGGTGGGGATGGACTGGCCGCTGCTCAGCATCCGGCGCCTGCCCGCCCCGAGCTTGACGTTGAATGTGGGGTGGACCGGCAGTCCCGCCTCCACCCCGCGACTCGTGGCCGATGTCCAGGCCCACACGCGCGGGGCGCAGGACGCCGCCGCTTACACGGCCTTCCTGCAAGACAGCGAGAGCTGCTTGAGCGCCCTGATCCAGGCCCTCAAGGACGACGACGACGAGGCGATCGGGCTGCGGATACGGGAGGGGCGCCGTCTGCTGCTGGGCCTGACCCGCACCAGCGGGATCGTCATCGAGACCCCGCCACTGCGCCGCCTGGTGGAGATCGCCCAGGAGCACGGGGCCGTGGCCAAGAGCTCCGGTGCCGGCGGCGGGGATTGCGGCATCGCGCTGTGCCCGCCCGGGACCGATGCAGCGGCCATGCGCTCGGCCTGGGAGGCGGCGGGAATCCAGCCCTTGGACTTGCACGTCCACGTCCATGGCGGGGCCGACTCGTGAGCGCCGGGGGCATCGAACAGCCGGGGCATGCATCGCGCAAGGATGAGCACCTGGACCTGGCCGTGCGCCTGCACGGCGAGGACCGGCCCAACGGCTTCGACGACGTCTCCTTCATGCACCACGCCCTGCCGGGCACGTCCGCCGATTCGATCGACATCAGCACGAGCGTGTGCGGTGCGCACTGGCGGGCCCCGTTCTACATCAATGCGATGACCGGGGGCACGAGCGCCACTGCGGCGATCAACGCGGACCTGGCACGTGCTGCCGCCGATGCGGGCGTCGCCATCGCCTGCGGCTCCCAGCACGTCGCCCTGCGGGAGCCCGAGCGCGCAGGCGGCTTCGAGGTCATCCGCCGCGAGGCGCCGGACGCCTTCGTACTGGGCAATGTGGGTCCCACCGTGGCACCGGAGCAGGCGCTGCGGGCCGTGGAGATGATCGAGGCGAATGCCTTGCAGGTCCACGTGAACGCCGCCCAGGAGCTGGTCATGCCCGAGGGCGACCGGGACTTCCGGGACTGGGCCGGGCGCATCGCCGCCATCGCCGCGGCGGTGCCCGTGCCGGTGATCGTCAAGGAGGTCGGCTTCGGGCTCTCGCGCCGTACGATCCGGGAGCTGGAGCGCACCGGCGTGACGGCGGTCGATGTGGCCGGGGCCGGGGGCACGGACTTCATCGCCATCGAGAACGAGCGGCGCCCCGGCCAGGAGTACTCATACCTGACGGGGTGGGGGCAGTCGGCGGCGCTGTGCCTCCTGGAGTCGTTGACCGGACCGGATTGCGTCAATCTGCCGGTGCTGGCCTCCGGCGGGGTGCGCAGCCCGCTCGACGTGGTGCGCGCACTCGCCCTGGGAGCCAGCGCCGTCGGCGTCTCGGGGCACTTCCTGCGCACCCTGGTGAGCGGCGGCGCCGATGCCCTGAACCGCGAACTGCACGCCTGGACCGATCAGGTGCGCACGCTCATGACCCTGCTGGGCGCACCCGACGTCGAGCGGCTGCGCCGCACCGACGTGCTGGTGACGGGCCGCACGGCCGAGAAGGCGCGCCTGCTCGGGGTGGATCTGGAAGCCCTCGCCCGTCGCTCTGAGCGGTAGGCGGACGCGATAGGCGGACGCTCAAGATCTCGCATCCGTTTGACCACGCTTTACGACGCTCCTCTGCCCCTTAGCGTACGAGCACAAGGAGCGTCGTAAGGGGCAGAGGAGCGTCGTAAGCGGTGGCGTATTCAGACCAATTCAGCTCAGCGAGGCCAGTGCCTTGACGATGCCGGGAGCGGCGTAGAGCGTCATGAACTGCACGCCGTAATTCACCCCGAGGCGGTTGAGTGCACCGCACACCACGCCGATGAGAAGAACCCCGAAGATATTCGGAATACCCGCGTCGATATAGGCGAGCAGCAGAATAAAGGCCACGAACAGAGCGAGAACCGCCTCATGCGGAATACGCCGCATGACGAAATAGGTGATCTGAGAGGACCAGCGCACCGCGATCACATAGGTGATCGCCACCGAGATCAGCGCGCCCACAGTGACCGCCGCGATGAATCCGGGCATCTGCAATTTATGGTGCAGGTTGTCAGTCAGATCATAAACGGGAGGGGCGTTGAAGAGCGGCCCGGCCGGTCCGGCGGACACGCCCGAGATGGGAATTCCCAGCGCGACCAGAGGAATGATCACTCCGGCGAGATAGGTCGAGTGCGTCAGGGCGCTCATGACGGTCACGGCGCGCTGCGACCGGCGCACCGGATCGTTCTTCTGGTCCGCCACGGACGCCTCCCCCAGCAGGAAGGTGAGGCCCACGGGACTGAGCACGAACAGCGGCGTGGAGGCGGCCGCCATGAGGGTGCTCCACAGTCCCTCGGACGGGGAGATCAGTTTCCCGGGCATGAGTGCCTGGGAGGTGAACCCCGAGCGCAGCAGCGCGGTCTTGGTGCGGTCCCCGTGCGGAAGCCCCGCACGACGCTTGGCGTTGAGCAGCTCCAGCAGAGTGATGAGCATGGGGCCCACCGTGATCCCCAGGAAGAAGGAGATGCTGATCTTCTTGTCCTCAGGGATGATGCCGGCCGTGCGGTAGAGCGCGGGCAGGGCCTCGAACATGAGCGCCATGGGGATGATCGCCACCAGCGCGAGAATCCGGTTCTTCCCCAGCAGCGCCAGGAGCACCGCCCCGGCCGCGAGGATGATGGGTGCCTGGTTCTTGATCGGATCGGCGATGGGCGCCAGCAGTCCGGCCAGGGCGAAGCTGAGTGGGATGGAGATCAGGGTTCCGATGGTGGAGCCGACGGCCATCTTGCGGATCGTGTCCGAGGCGAGGCCCTTGCCGCGCAGGAGCAGGGAGTGCTCCATCAGCGGTGCCGACATCACCCCGCCCGGCAACCCCACCAGGGCCGTCGGTATGCCGTTCATAAGGTTGAGCGTGACGATCGCGGCGATAAAGAAGGCGAGCACCACCTGCGGCGGAGCTCCGGCCAGCACCACGGCCAGGGTCACGGGCGCGAGCACGCTCGTCTCATCGGTGCCGGGGATGAAACCGATGAAGGTGTACAGGACGACGGCGGCGAGCACTGCCGCCAGCATCATGAGAATAAGCTCAGGAGTCACTCGGCACCGCCTTCATCGGAATTATCGTCAGAATTCTCAGAGGCAGTCGCGTCGGAGCCACCTTCAGATTCCTCGCCGGATTGGCTGGGTTCGCCGGGCTCACCGGATCCTCCAGATTCACTGGGTTTTCCGGATTCGCCGGGATCGCCGGATTCCCCAAGTTCCCCAGATTCACCGGGATCGCCACTTTGATCATCACCGAGATCATCCTTGGAATCATCGGCGATAACCGCGGAATCGGCATCACTCACGTCATCGATAATGGTGACGTCCCGCTTTGGGCTCACGAAGAAGCAGTTCACGGTGAAACCGATCACCGATGCTCCCAATCCCCAGAAAAGCGGCTGGCCACCGACGACAATCGCCAGTAATGCCGCACAGGCGGCGTATGCCGCCGATATTTGCAAACAGATCAGAAGATCCTTGATCGAGACGAGGTCATTCCAGACCTCAATATTATGACGCCCCGTGCTCTCGGAGGCGGCCTCAGAAATATCGCGCACGAGGCGTGATGTTATTCGACTTCCCTGCGACGCACTATATGCTGTTCACCATAACCTTGCTGACACCCGGTAGTGGAACAGCAGATATCTTCAGGACCGCCCTGGAGGAATCCGCAGCGCCCCGCCCGATCAGCGCTGCCGCCCGCCCGCACCGCCGTCCGGTGAAGGACCCTCGTCAGGAGCATCGGCGGCAGGCACGGG
>ERZ773038.1123-NODE-1123-length-15767-cov-3.374491_pt1 | contig 15767 bp, 17 predicted proteins | sample MGYA00511665_ERZ773038 | MGnify/ENA primary metagenome ERZ773038 (study PRJEB29015, sample SAMEA2737966) | human oral metagenome | biome: human oral; feature: human-associated habitat; material: dental | place: China | collected 2028 ... | reverse complement strand
ACCGCTTTTACACCTGAGGCTACTGCTGTTCCTACTGCTTTTACTCCTTCCCATGCTCCTTTTGCAACGCTTTTTACTGCCTCTGTCCCTTTTTTTACTATTTCAGTTGATCCATCAATTACAGGTTTTGCAATAGTTCCCACTCCTTTGGCTATCGCTCCGCCAACTTTACTTCCCACTATTCCACATACTGCTCCTGCCGCAAGTGCCACTGCTCCACCAACAACTGCTCCTGCAACTCCCAATGCTCCCAGCCCAATTGCTCCAGCCACTGCCATTCCACCTATAAAGCCAGCATTTGAAGCAACTATCGCTCCATAAGCAGAACCCACTGATGTTCCTACCCTTTTTGTAGCTTCTCCTAGACTTATTTCACCTGAACCTAATTTAAACGCTGTTCCTATAATATCCATTGAAGATGCCGCAACTGCTCCAACTGCATTATTATTTGCTAAAACTCCAGCAAAGACTTTTGGCACAACATTCTTTTCAACTGCAACCCTTATTCCACCTGCAACTGCTGTTGAAAGTCCCATTGAAGTTCCAGTCTTCACTCCAGCCTCAATTACTTCAGCAACTTCCACTTTTTCACCAGAAACGATTTTCACTCCAACATCCATTGCCATTCCGATACCAATTCCTATAGTTCCATTGATTACAGCCTGTTTTCCTAGTTGTTTGCTTATTGCAAGAGCGTCCACATCTTTTTCAAAACTGAATTTTACTGCTTCTTTGTCGCCAGACTGGTATTTTTCCTGAATATTTTTTATTTCTTCCTTGCTTATATTTTTACTTTCCACTTCTCCAAATTTCATCTTATCTACTGCATTTGGAATATCTCCAGTCTGATCTGACGGAACTAATTTTGACTGAAATTTATATTTATAGCCTTGCTGTCTGTCGTAAAATGATTTTGCAGTTTCATTGGCATTTTTATAGGCTTTTGCCTGATATTTTCTTACAATCTTGCCAGAATCTTCTATTGTCATATCAACCGAATTTTTTCCATAAGTCTCGCCTATTTCTGGCTTTAGTGCCTTTGCATAGTAGTTTTTTTCTTTAACTGCCGCATCTATATTGAACGTTCCAGCGTGATGTTCTTCAAATATAAATCCATCTAAATTAGGATTTTGGCTTATTTCTCCAGTTTTAGTTGTAAGTGCTGACAAAATTTCCTCATTTGACTTGCCTATAGCTGAATTTACATTGTCAACATAAACATTTGCTTTAGCTGCACTTAATGTGCTTGCCACTACTTGTGAATCATTTATTGCAGCCGCTTCATATATCATTGCCTCATTGTAATTTGCTAAAATTTCACTGCTTTCCTTCATATTCTTGATAATTTGCCGTCTATCCACAACTTCCGCATTTATTACATCTTCCGAAATTTTATCCAGTATCACATCTCCCACATAATCACTGCTGCTTATCCCAACTTTTTGATATTTTTCCACTTCCTTTTTCTTGTCAAAATAAATTTCAACTCCCGCCATAAGTTCATCAGCCATTTTTTCTATTTTCTGTATATTTTTATCAGCAAGTTCATTTTGCAATTCAGAAATTAGCCAACTTCTTAAATCCTTTTTATTCTCACTTTTTTCATTTTGAGCATAACTTTTTAAAAATTTTTTGATAATTTCCTCTGTTTTTCTCCTTCTGCTCCCTCTTAATCTAAACATTTTCTTCCTCCTTATTTTCATATATTTCTATTGTTCTTTTAAGTTCATTTTTTAATTTTTCCTGTAATTCAATTGGTTCTAAAATTTTTACATTTGAAAAAAATTGTGCAAAATATACCAATGCAAGTTTGTTATCACATTCAAAGGTGTAAATTCCATCCTTCTTATTTAAAAGTCTAGGTCTGTTTGTCAAAACTTTTTCATATAATTCCACTCCTTTTTCTGTAAATTCAACTTTAACTGTGTTCTTATACGATAGAAACGGATCAAAATTTTTATGCACATCATCAATATATTTTTTATCTTTTATTTCAATATTTTCATTTGTAAACCACACTTCTTCTATTTCAGAAACTCTGTAATTCCTATAATCATTATTCTTTTCACAGTAGCAGAACAAATAAGATCTGTTTTCATCATCTGCCACTTTTACAAAATACGGACTTACTAGCCTTATATATTTATGATATTTTATTTTTATCTTTCTCTTACTCTCCATTCCTTCCTTAATTTTCCTAAAAATCTTTTCAAATAATATTTCTTCACGTCTATATCGTAAATTATTAATATACGTAAAAATTATATTTCTCCAATATTCAGCCTCAGTTTCAACTCTGCTTCTAACAAAAGTATCCATAAAAATTTCATCATTATTTTTATTCAAGTTAAACTGCAGCACTTCTCCTGAAAAGTTCCCCAATTCAACTTTATTCAAATTTTTGTCCATATAATATTTAAAAATTATGTTCCCTATCCTTCCCACAGGCATTCTAAAATACTCCGAATCACTTTTTATAATTTCATTCATAAAATCCGAAATTGTAACTCTAACCTTCTTCATAGCCAATCTCCTAAAATAACAATATTTTTTAACTTCTAAATCTAATTTTAAGCCATTTTCCTTAAATTTAATCCCCAATTATTTTTTCTACACAAATTATATCTAATATCAAAGTAAAATACAAGGAAATATTTGTTTTTAATTTTTGTTCCCCTAAAAAAATAGAAAACTCTGAAAATATCGAAAAAAATCAATTAATTTTAATTATTTCTGTTCCCCAAAATAGAATTCACTTTTTTTCCAAACAATATTCCCTTATTTTAAAAAATATGATATAATTTTGAAGTTATTACATTTTAAAATTAAATACAAACATAATTGGAGGTGAGATGGTAGAACTTAGAGATATTGAAAAAAATTATGCTAATTTTGATTTGAAAATAAATTTGAAGATTAACAAAGGGGAAATCTTTGGATTAATTGGGCAGTCAGGAAGTGGAAAATCAACGATTTTGAGAATTATTCAAGGAATTTTGAAGGCTGATAAAGGAGAAATTAATATTGCAAAGAATACTGAAATTGCTTATATTTTTCAGGAATTTAATCTTTTGTATAACAAAAATGTCTTTGATAATGTTGGTCTTCCGTTAATTTTAAAGAAAAAGTTTTCAGCTGAAAAAGTTGAGGAAGTTTTGAAATTTGTGGGGCTGTCTGATAAGAAAAAATCATTTATTGCTTCCCTTAGCGGCGGCGAAAGGCAGAGAGTAGCTATTGCCCGTGCGTTAGTGATAAATCCGCAATTACTGCTTTGCGATGAAGTTACAGCTTCTTTGGATAAATCTGTAAAAGATGAAATACTTGACTTGTTTGAGGAAATAAATAAAAAGTATGGAACGACCATTTTAGTTGTTACTCACGAACTGGAAGTTGTAAAAAGGCTATGCAGCAGGGTGGCGGTTATTGAAAAGGGTAAAATTACAGATATTTTCAATGTTAATCAGAAGGATTATGAAAAATCAGACAAAAGTTATGCCGATTATGTGAGGGAGGTTCTGAAATGATAGATACTGAATTATTAATTGCAATAAAGGACACTTTTATAATGGTTCTTATTCCTACGATATGTGCAGTATTTTTGGGAATTCCTTTAGGAGCGGTTGTATTTTTGACTGATAAAGGCAGCATTAGGGAAAATAAGTTTATAAATATTCCATGCAACATTTATATAAATGTAGTCAGAAGCTTCCCATTTTTAATATTTGTAGTCATATTAATACCTCTCACACGATTAATTTTTGGTACTGCTTTTGGACTGTTTCCTGCAAGTTTTCCAATTTGCTTTGTAGCTGTGGCTCTGTATGCGAGATTTACAGAACAGTCCTTTTATGATGTGAATAGCGGAATAATTGATGCGGCTTTGTCAATGAAGGCAAGTGTATTTCAGATTGTGTGGCATTTTTTGCTTGTTGAAGCGAGAAGCAGCCTTGTACTTGGCTTAACTTCGGCAATTATCAGCTTTATCTCATACTCTACTGTAATGGGAGTTGTTGGTGGAGGCGGAATTGGCGACTATGCAATGCGATATGGATACAACGAATACAACTATGCCCTTGTATATAGGGTTGTAACAATAATGATAGTCATTGTATTTTCAATACAGATTATTGGAAACAGAATATCAAAAAATTTAGATAAGAAAAGGAGAATTTACTAATGTCAAAAAAATTATTAATTTCATTAGCTGTAATATGTGTGCTAGTTTTAGCATTTGTTGGAATAAATTTAAAAAAGGATAATGTAATCAGAATTGCTGCGGCTGGATATCCGATGGATGAAATTGTGAAAATAGCGGCTGAAGACTTAAAAAAGGAAGGTTATGATGTAAAAATTACTGTATTAACAGATTATGTTACTGCAAATGTTGGTTTAAATGCTAAAGACTTTGATGCAAACTTTCATCAGCACGAGCCGTTTATGCAAGTTTTTAATAAAAAAAATAACGGAAAACTTGTAAAAGTTAAAGGGATTTATGATGTTTATGTAGGTTTTTACTCAAAAAAATATAAAAATAAGGCAGAAATTCCAAATGGGGCAAAAGTTGCCATTCCAAACGATGTAACAAATCAGGATAGAGCCTTGAGAATACTTGCAGATGAAGGTTTAATCGAGTTGAAGCCAAAAGATGGACTTTATAATTTGAATGACGTTATTAACACAAAGAAAAATTTCAAATTTATGGCAGTTCCTATTCCATCACTAGTTCAAGCGTATCAAGAAGCTGACTTGGCATTTAACTGGCCGTCACACATGCTAAAAATTGGAGTTCACGTAAAAGATGCCTTATTCATTGAAAAAAATACAAATGGTAAATACGCTGTAAGTCTTGTAGCAAGAGAAGACAACAAAAACAGCAAGAAAATACAGGATTTGACAAAAGCTATGACTTCTGAAAAAGTTAAGAAGTTCATTGAAGAAAAATATGCTGGTCAAGGGTTCCCTGTATTTTAAAATCATTTAACATAAATTCGGTATTTTAATATTTACCGAATTTTTTTATTCAACAATAAAAAAATATGCGAATTTATTTTGGATAAATTTAAAAAATAAATTGGAAAAAAATAGCAAATTTGCTATAATATAAAAAATGAAAAAATTTGGAAAAATGGAGAGAAAATTAAATTGGAAGAAGTAATAGATTTTGATAAAAAAAGAAAAATGAATATTTTAGCACCAGCTGGAAATTATGAAAAACTAGTTGCCGCTGTGAAAGCTGGAGCTAACGAAGTGTTTTTTGGTCTAAAAGGATTTGGAGCAAGAAGAAATAACGAAAATCTAGCTATACAAGAAGTGCTTAACGGAATTGACTATGCTCATTCACGTGGAGTAAAGACTCTTATGACTTTGAATACAATTTTAAAGGACAGCGAAATTAACAGCATGTATAACAATATTAAAAGAGTCTATGAACACGGAATTGACGGGTTCATTGTACAAGATTTGGGATTTGTTAAGTTTTTGAAGGAAAATTTTCCAAATTTAAAAATTCATGGAAGTACGCAGATGACTGTGGCAAATCACGTGGAAGCCAATAAATTAAAGGAACTAGGACTTACACGTGTCTGCCTTGCAAGAGAACTTTCCTTTGAAGAAATAAAAAGCATTCGTGAAAAAACTGACATTGAACTGGAAATATTTGTTTCAGGTTCACTTTGCATTTCTTATTCTGGAAATTGCTACATAAGCAGCTTTATTGGAGGAAGAAGTGGAAACCGTGGACTTTGTGCCTATTCCTGCCGTAAAAAGTTTACAGATGAAAATGGCGAAAGTGCTTATTTTTTAAGCCCGAATGATCAGTTATTGCAGGAAAAGGAAATCAATATGTTAAAAAATATTGGAATTGATGCGATAAAGGTTGAGGGACGTAAAAAATCGAGCGAGTACGTTTTCGAGACTGTAAGCTACTATGACAATATTTTAAAAGGCACTCCACGTCCGACGGAAAGTTATAAGTTGTTTAACCGTGGATATTCAAAAGGATATTTTTATTTGGATAACAAACTTATGAACTTTAAATATTCTTCAAATTTTGGATATTTTCTTGGAGCAAGAATTGGTGAATCAAATAATTTTAAGATTGACGACGAACTTATTTTAGGAGATGGTGTTCAATTCGTAGATGATAATTTTGAGCAGATTGGCGGAGAATATGTAAATAAAATTCGAATTATCGAATCTGGAAAAAGTGAAAATTCTGAAAAGAAAAGCAAAAAGCAAAATAGTCACAATGAAAAAGAAAAAGTTCAAAAAGCTAGTAGATTTGACATTGTTTCAATCGGAAAATTACCAAAAGGAACAAAATATATTTACAAAAATTATTCTAAAGAAATTAACGACAGAATTATCCATAATATAAAAGTTTCTAAAAGGTATGCCGCTGTTAATGCGACATTACTTGCAAAAAAAGGACAGGAAATCGAACTTACGCTGGAAATTGAAAATTTAAAAAATGAGATAATTTCTGTGACAAAGAAAGGGAATCTTATTGAACAAGATGCCAAAAAATTGATTACGAAAGAACAAATTGCAGAGAAAATTGGCGAACTTGGAGATACGACTTTTGAACTTGGTAAAATTCAGATTGATTATGATGGAACTTCGTTCATTCCTTTTAGTGAACTAAAAAACCTCAAAAGAGAATGCGTTTCAGAACTTTTGGAAAAATTGCTTGACTCTTACAAAAGAACTGCTATTGAGCGAAAAAAATATAATTTTGAACCGATTAATCTGGAAAATGAAAAATCTAAAAATAGTAAAAAACCTGTTATTTCAGCACTTGTTACAAATGATGAGCAGGAAAACGCCTGCCGTGAAATGGGAATAACAAAAATTTACCGAAAACAGTTTGATGTTGCAAAGGAAAAGAATTTGTCAAAAACAGATAAGATAAAAACAGGTACAAACCTAGTTTCCAATCTTTATCAGGCAATTATGGGAGAAAAAACTGGAGTAAAAGGACAAACGCTGGACTGGAACTTAAATGTTTTCAATAATCATACAATTGAGATGTTTTCTACTTTCAATAATCTTGAAACAGTATTTTTATCGCCAGAATTAAGTTATCGACAATTAAAAAACATAAAATCTGACAAACTGAAAAAAGGGCTTGTGATTTACGGCTATCTAAAAGGAATGTATATCGAACATAAAATTTTTGATAAGGAATACAAGGAGCTGGAAGGCGAATTTTATGACAAGTACAAAATTGTAAAAAATGAACTTGATAATATTGAACTCTATCTAGACAAGCCAATGAACCTGATACCAAGGCTGGATGATATTTATGAACTGAATTTAGATGAATTGAGACTAGATTTCACATTTGAAACAGCAACGGAAGTGAAAAAAATTATTAAAAGCATTGATACAAAAAGTGGAAAATATACTCCTTATGCCTTTGAGCAGGGAGTCTTATAAAAAAAATTTAAAATTTAGTTTTACTATGTTATTATAATTATAAGGAGGAAACTTGGATACAAAAAATCAGAAGTATCTGGAAAAATTGTATTTACTTTTAGGTGCTTCAATTTTTATACATTATGCTTTAGTTATCTTATTTAGCATTCTCATATTAATAAATATATTTATAACTGGAGAATATAAAAAAATATTTAAGGACAAGTCGCTCATTACAGTGGGAATTGTTTTGGGATTTTCACTTATAACTTCCGCCTTTTATAAAAATATTTTAGGTCTAATGGCAATTCCCATATTTTTATGTATTGTAGTTGGGCGTTATTATACGTTAATTGTTGATGTGGAATTCAAAAAAAATAATTTGGAATGGATGGCAAAATTTTCGGGAATTTCACTTTTAGTTGGGTTAGGAGAATTTTTATTCACACATAACAGAATCGGATATTTTGCATACTTTAATCCAAATTATTTAGGAAGCATTATGATGATGTCGGCAATCATAAATTTATATTTTACTTTTGAAAAAAAATCAAAAATTAATTTTGCTGTATTTTTAATGAATATTCTGACAATACTGCTTACTGGTTCAAGGTCTTCGTTAATTGCAGTTGTTTTAGGAATATTTACATTATTTTTCTACTTTTTACGAAGAAGATATTTTGCTGGATGTATTTTAATTCTTTTATCATATATTTTGGGAGTAGTTTCAGGCGTTTTCCCATTCTTGCGTGAAAGTACGTTAATAGAATATTTCTGGCTAAGAGTCGAAATTATTGATATGGCGTTTAGAATTTTTAAAAAAACCAATATCCTGTATGGACACGGAAACTTTTTTTACTACAAATTTACCAATTATGTGTATCCACATTCACATAATGCACTTGTAGAACTGCTTTTAAGTTATGGGCTAATCGGAACAATAGCCTTGCTTACGGTATTTTTACGCTACTTATATGATATTTTGAGAAATGACAGAAATAATGTGTTAAAAATTGCTCTAATTGCTGGAATTGTAATACATAATTTTACCGATTTTGCAATTTTTTGGGTACAAACTGTACTGTTATTTATTATGGCTTTAGCTTATAAGGAGCAAAATGAACAGATACGTGGCTACAGGCAGAGACGAAATAAATAAAAAACTGAAAGGAATATCAAAATGAGAGATAACATATATGTGGGGCTTGTCCACTACCCTGTTTACAACAGAAATAACGATGTTGTGGCAACTTCTGTCACAAACTTTGATATACACGATATTTCTAGGACTTGCAGAACTTACGATATAAAAAAATATTTCATTATAACTCCAGTTGATGCCCAAAAAGAGCTGACTGGCAGAATTATCGGATACTGGACTGAAGGAAATGGGATAGAATTTAACAAAAATAGAAACGAAGCCTTTGAAAATACAGAACTTGAAGATTCTGTCCAAAGTGCTATAGAAACAATTGAAAAAATTGAAGGAAAAAAACCAAAAATTATTACAACTTCAGCAAAAATTTTTCCAAATACTGTTGGATATGCTGATTTAGGAAAAGAAATCATCGAAGACGATACTCCGTATTTAATTTTATTTGGAACAGGATGGGGACTTACAAATGAAATTATGGATTTATCCTATAAAATTCTGGAGCCAATCCGCGGGAATACCAGATATAATCATTTGTGTGTCAGAAGTGCTGTTTCAATAATTTTAGACAGATTGCTAGGAGAAAACTAAAAATATAACCATAATATGAAAGGACATAAATAAAAAATGAAAGAAAATAATCATAACTTAGTAGGAATCGTGGTAGTTAGCCACAGTAACACGCTTGCACAGGAAATTATTAATTTTGTAAAAGTATTTAAGCAAGAAGACTTTACATTGGAAAATGGTGGAAATGCAAGCAGAGAAGTTTATGGAACAAATGTCGAAAATGTCAAGGAAGCAATAATCCGTGCTGACAGCGGTGCTGGAGTACTTGTTTTCGTAGATATGGGAAGTTCTGTATTTAATGCGGCTAAGGCAATAAAAGAGCTGGAAGGGCAAGTTGAAGCAAAAATTGCAGATGCCCCATTAGTGGAAGGAATAATTTCAGCAGTTGCAGCTAACTTTGATGGAATTAGCTTAGCTGACTTAAAAATAATTGCTGAGGATAGCAGAAAATTCACAAAATTAAAAAAAGAAATTTAAAAAAATTCAAGAAAGAGAGAAGCGATAACAAATAATGGAAAACTTAGTAAATATAGGAACAATTGTCGGAACACATCATTTACGTGGCAGCGTTAAAATTACCTCAATTTTTGAAAATATCGAACTTATCGAAAATGAGGGTGTTCTTCTTGAAAAAAATGACAAAAAGAAATTACTTGTCGTAAAAAACGTAAAAAGGCTAAATGACAAAAAAGCAATTTTAGACTTTGAAGGAATTGAAAATATTGATGCCGCAAAAGAGCTGAATGGCTATAAGGTCAAAATACGCCGTGATTTGCTCCCTGAAAGAAATGAAGATGATTTTTATGTAAAAGACTTATTTGGAATAGAAGTATTTTCTGAAAATGAAAAAATTGGAGAAATTATTGATGTAATGGAAACTGCAGCACACAACATCTTAATTATAGAAGATATTAATACAAAAAAAGAAATTATGGTTCCATTAATTGATGAATTTGTAACAAAAATAGACTTTCCAAATAACAGAATCGAAGTAAGCCTGATTGACGGAATGAGAGAATAGATATAATTTGAAAATAAACAAGAGGTAAAATTAATGAAATTTAACGTACTCACACTATTTCCTGAATTATTTGAACAATATTTATCCCAAACTATACTAAAAAGAGCAGCCGAAAGAGATATTATCGACTTTAACATCGTAAACATAAGGGATTATGCTAGAAATAAACACAGCCAGATGGACGACATCCCTTTTGGTGGCGGTGCTGGAATGGTTTTAAAGCCAGAAGCCTACTGGAACTTCTTTTACGAAAACTATGAATTTTACAACAACGAAAATAATGAAAATTCAAAAAAACCTTATGTAATCTTTTTATCCCCACAAGGAAAACAGCTGACTCACAAAAAAGTTACTGAACTTTCAGAAAAAGATGAAATTGTATTTATTTCAGGGCGTTACGAAGGTCTTGACCAAAGAGTTATTGATAAATTTGTAGATGAAGAAATTTCCATTGGAGATTATGTCCTAAGCAGTGGCGACTTGCCTTCCCTTGTAATTATGGACTCTGTTATTCGTATAAAGGAAGGTGTAATAAAAAAAGAATCTTTTGAAACAGACTCATTTTACAACGGACTTCTTGGATTTCCCCAATATACAAGACCTGTAGAAATTGATGGATATACTGTTCCAGAAGTATTGCGAAGTGGCAATCATGCTAAAATTGATGAATATAGGCAGTTTCACTCAATTGAGAAAACTATGAAGAATAGAATGGATTTGTTTAAAAAAAAGTTAGAAAATATTGATGAAGATTTGGAATTTAAGAAAGTTTATAAGAAATACTTGAAAAAGAAAAATATGTAGTTAGGAGAGTGTATTCAGGATGATTTATGAATTGGACGGAATAAAACCTAAAATATTGGGAGAAGTGTTTATTGCTGAAAGTGCTGATGTTATGGGAAATGTAGAACTGAATGACGGGGTGAATATATGGTTCGGTGCGGTACTAAGAGGAGATGTGGAGAAAATAATTATAGGGAAAAATAGCAATGTTCAGGATAATTCGACATTACACACTGATTTTGGACTTCCCTGTGTTGTGGGAGAAAATGTTACTGTAGGTCATAATGTGATACTTCATAGCTGTGAAATAGGAGATAATGTAATCGTAGGAATGGGCAGCACAGTTTTAAATGGATCAAAAATCGCTCCTAACTGTCTTATAGGTGCAGGTTCTTTAGTCACTCATAAAATTCCTTACGAAAAAGGTGTTCTCATTTTAGGAAGTCCTGCTAAAATAGTGAGAAAATTGACTGATGAAGAGATAGAACATATTCAAAAAAACGCTGACCATTATGTAAAAAATGGAAAATTGTTTGCTAAAGCTCTGAAAAAGTAGAATGTTTAAAAAATCGTAAAGTGTCATTGTTTAAGGACAGCCTAAAGGTTGTCTTTTTTAATTCTATTATTATTTTCTTAGGAACAATAAATTTGGAAAATTATTTTGTATCTTAATAACAATGAAGCTAAAATGATAAAAATGGGAAAAATGAAATACTGAAAATTATAAAATAAACTATTTTCTATTATTTCTGTTTAAACAGTAAATGTTAATACATTTTGAATTACAGACTATGTTATATAGCTTAAAATATATCAAAACAGGAGTTTTAAAACATACAAAAACTCCCTTTCTAGCACAATATTAAAAATTACCTATTCAGTTTTATTAAAAAACTTAAACAAATACTTTCCACCTAACCCAATGACAGCACCTATCGCTGCTGCAGTCAATAATCCTGGAATCCATCCGTACATATCAATAACTTTGCTTCCAAGTATGGAAGAAATTACAGAGGTTACTATAATTAATAAATTTTGATATTTTTTACTGCTCACAATTTTTACCTCCACCAACGATATTTTAATTTATTTTATCCTTCTGCGTATATGTTACTCTAATTTAAATATTTTGTCAAATTACTTATTAATTAAAATATTTTATAATTAAAGAAAAAATTAGAAACTACAATCGCAAATATTATCAGCAGATACAGAAAATCATTTTTCACAAACTCAGCTAATTTCTTCCTATCTTCAACATTTAATTTTAAAATAAAAAATATCTCCTTGTATCTTCCTTTTGCCAGTCCAATTATAAAAAATACTAATAAAAAGATAATCAAAAAAGCAGAAAACAAACCAACTAGAATTAGAAGTATATCAATTCTTAAAATTGCTAAAACTTGAGATGTTTTTGTTATTGCATTTATAAAAAAATGTATTAAAATAGAATATTTTATTGAATACTTGTATGCAACATAAGAAAAGATGATGCCTGTCAAAAATGCTGGAATAATCATCTCTATATTATAATGAGATAGCCCAAAAAGAAGCGAATTAATAATTATTGCTACTCTAATCCCATATTTTCTCAAATTATTCATTATAACTCCACGAAATACAATTTCTTCCAATATCGGTGCTACAAATACTGTCATTATTACATCTATATACAAAGGCTCATTTATTAAAGACGTTCGCCCTTTAAATTTAAACATTGATACAATCAATAAATTGGAAAGATTACCTACATAAAAAGCTAGTGCAAAATATGTATTAAAGTCTTTTACATTCAATTTTTCATTCGTTTTAAAATATTCATATTTTTTATAAGTTTTTACAAAATAATAAATTATTGGAAGACTAAGTATCCATCTATATATTCTAAACATGTATACATATCTAAATATCTTACTGTCTGTAATTACTGTTTTATTATTTACAAAAATCATAAATGTTAGATGAAGTATATAAATTATAAACAAAAATAGAGAAATATCCTTTTTCATGCTATGCTTCAAATTTATTATTTTCTTCATTTACCTTTGCCTCCAACTATTTTTTATTGTTAATTTAAAAAAATACCATCCTATTTCTAAGACAGTATTTCAAAAATATTTTATACAATTCTGTTATTATGATTCTACTCTTTCAGGGTAAATGCTTACTCTTTTTTTACCGCTTCCAAATTTTTCAAATTTTACATATCCATCAGTTAATGCGAATAAAGTGTAATCTTTTCCTAATTTAGCGTTAGTTCCTGCGTGAAATTTACTTCCTCTTTGTCTTACAATAATGTTTCCAGCTTTTACAGCTTCTCCATCATATTTTTTTACTCCTAAATATTTAGGGTTAGAATCTCTACCATTTCTAGTTGATCCTTGCCCTTTTTTTGAGGCAAATAACTGTAAGTTTAATTTTAATAACATTTTCCAACCTCCTCGATTTCTTTCTCATATTTTATTTTCTTGGATTTTTCTTAAATCTTTACATTTATAAACCTAGATTTATTTTTTTATTTCTCTAAGTTTTACAAAATTTTTATAACTTTTTGCAACATCCTTCAAATACGAATACATTGATTCAACCAAAATATCTGCATTTTCTAGTTCATCATCAGTCAATCCAGAATTTTTTAAATCACAGGAAATATACCCATCTTCTTCAGTAAACTTCAATTTTTTCTTAAGTTTTAAAGTTTCAATAAGTCCATTTACTGTCATTTGTCCTACTGATGAAACAGCTGCACAAATTACATCTTCTCCATATTCTGAAAAATTTGCATGTCCTTTTATTTCAAAATACGTTATTTTATTTTTTTGTCTTTGAATTTCTATTCTTATCATTCAAACCACAACAGCTTTCACAATCTAAATTATATTAAAAAATACAATTAAGCATTGATTGATTTAATTTCAATTGCTGTAAAAGATTGTCTATGCCCTTTTTTTCTGTAGTAAGTTTTTTTGTTATATTTAAAGTTAATTTTTTTATCAGCTTTTCCATGAGATTTAACTGTAGCTACAACTTTAGCTCCTTCTACAACTGGAGTTCCAACTGTTACGTTTTCTCCTTCTCCAACCAATAGAACTTCGTTAATTTCGATGTCTGAATCAACATCAGCTGCTAATTTTTCAACTTTTAATACAGTTCCAACTTCTACTTTGTACTGTTTTCCACCTGTTTTAATTACTGCAAACATTTATGTTCACCTCCAAATAATTTATCGCTATCATTGGTATTAGCCACCAATTTTATGCGTATATCTTAATTAGTTTACTATATTTTCACTAATTTGTCAAATTATTTTTATAAATGGCGGAAGTAGAGGGACTCGAACCCACAAGACGTTTAACCGCCCACAGCTTTCCAAGCTGCTGCCATACCATTAGGCGACACTTCCACTTTTACAAAATAACTACGAATATTATACTAAACTTGCCTATAAAAGTCAATGAATTTATTGTATCCCGTATATCTCTTTATATGTAGATACTACTATTTCCTTAAAAATTCATTATTATCCAGTATTATTTATTTTGATTTTTTCTGTAAATATTAAATCCAGTCGCCTGATTTGTAGCCATTATTGTAATATCTGAAATTTGTACGTTTTTTGGCTGATTTGCAATATAAACTATTGTATTTGCAATATCTTCTGGCTTCAATGCCTCAATTCCTTCATAAACCTTCTTAGCCTGCTCTGTATTCCCATGGAATCTTACATTACTAAAATTAGTTTCCACAATCCCAGGCTGAACAGTAGTTACTTTAATATTTTTATCAATGGTATCAATTCTAATTCCATCACTCAAAACCTTTACAGCCGATTTAGTCGCACAATAGACGGCAGCTCCTGCATAAGCATAAATTCCAGCAGTTGAGCCAATATTTATAATATGCCCCTCATCATTTGCAACCATCCTTGGTAAAATTTGTCTTGTAACATACAATAATCCTTTTATATTAGTGTCTATCATTCGTTCAATATCCACAATATCATATTCCTGAAATTTATCCAGTCCCAAGGCAAGTCCTGCATTATTTATAAGGATATCTACCTTTTTCACATCATCTAGTATTTTTTTGGTAAATTTAACAACATCATTATATTTCGTAACATCAAGAACAAAAATATACGCATTAGTACCATATTTTCTATCAATATCAGCCTTTATTTCTTTTAATTTTTCTATATTTCTAGCACACAAAATCACATTATCCCCATTTTTCGCAAAGGCATAAGCTGTTTCCTTCCCAATTCCACTTGTAGCTCCAGTAATAAAAATATTTCTATTCATAAAAACTCATCTCCCTATATTTGAATTTATCATTATTTATTTTAAAAATGATTTTTTTAATTTATTCAAAATCAAATATACTTTACTTCTATGCTCTATTTCAACAGCTAAAACTATTAATTCATCATCTTGTATTTCAACTATTATCCTGTAATTTTTTAATGGTTTGTACTTCCAATATCCTTTTAAATTATGGCTCAAAGCCTCCCCTTTGATTCTTGGATTTTCAGAATTGTTTATTTTTTTCAGAAAATCATAAATTTTTTTACTTGTATTTTTATCCATCTTTTGTAATTTTTTTGCTGCATATTTAGATAACAATACTCTGTATTTCACTTAAAATCCCATTTTCTTTCCAAAATCTTCAAGAGGTATCATTGGGGATTTTTTAGCTTTTTCAGATAACTTCACTATTCTTTTTATTTCTGATTTGGAAATTTGTTCATTTTCTTCTATTTTATCTAATTCTTTTGATATTAAATTATTGATAAAATTATTATCGTATTCTAAAACTTCTTTTAAC